>JAEEGF010419950.1_pt1 | contig 18681 bp, 10 predicted proteins | sample 9134171 | NCBI WGS metagenome assembly JAEEGF01 (sample SAMN16246542, study PRJNA631951) | gut metagenome | biome: gut microbiome; feature: rumen; material: AP-attached | host: Bos | place: Iran: Karaj | collected 2018-10
GATAAGCCGAGTGCAGAGGGCAAATCACGCAGTGTTTGCACTATGCCGAGGCGAGAAAACGTCACGGAGTAACGTTTTATTGTACACTAGAGACTTCCTCGGTGGGGTTGCCTTCGCCTTTGGGGTTCGGACCGTACTGGTTGGGGCCGTGGTCGGAGTTGGTGAACATCCACACAAGACTGATAATAATGATAACAAAACAGATTAAAGCGATGGTAATGTAAGCAATGGTGTTGGTGTTCTGGAGGGTGTATTGGCTTATTGAGCCAAGAAATGAGCCACCATAAATAAGAAATGCCCAGTAGCCGGATTTGCCTATGTCGTGCAAACGGCGCACAGTCACAGCTATGCTGGGGATGAGAATTGCAAGGTAATAGAGTAAGTATATGTACAGGAATGGGTTCTTTATCATTGTGAGCATTATCTCCATTTCGTCAAAGTCTTCAATCCCAGAGGCTGCAGAATTGTACCCCAACTTGAAGATAGGTGTGAGCCAACCGAAGACCAGCACCATTGAGATGATGAAGTTGATTGTCATAAACCACCAATATTCTTTGCGGCGGGCGCGACCGCTAAAGTCGGCGTATTGCTTAAAACATTTGAAATACCATTTCATAGTGCTATGCTTTTAAAAGGAAATTGATGTCGGCATCGAGGGGGAGTTCTTGCGTGTTAGCGATGTTGGTCTTGAACACTTTCATCTTGTTGGGCTTACCAATGAGGGAAAGGTTGCCGTTTTCAAGGAGCAGGGCTGTTGCCTCGCGGATGGCGGCAACGGTGGCCTTGGGGTTGACCATGATGTACTCTTTCAGGCGGTCGTCGCGTGTCTCACCACCATGCTTGGGGTCGAAGAAGTCGGTGTAGTGGGGGTTGATTTGGAAGGGGACGAGGCCCATGCAGTCGAACGAGTCGGGCATGACGATAGGCATGTCGTTGGTGGTGCAGAGGGTGGGGCCTGCCACGTTGCTGCCAGCACTCCAGCCCATGTAGGGCATGCCGTCGAAGGCACGCTGGCGGATGGCCTGCATGAGGCCTGTGCGTTGCAACTGGCGTACCAAGTGGAAGGTGTTGCCACCGCCTACGGCTACACAGTCGGTGTCATAGACAGCGTTAATGGGTAGGGCCTTGTGGTGTACGCTGGTCAGCTTCACACCAAATTCTGCGTAAACCTTTGCCACTTTTGCCTCATAGGCATCGTAGCTCTTGGTCAGACCGCCTTCGGCGAGCGATACGCCGGCGTAGGGTACGAAGAGCACTTTCTTAACGTTGTGCCGACGGCAGAAGTCGGCAATCATGTCCTTGCACCAGCCGAGGTAAGCCTCGCCACGCATGGTGCTGTTGCTGATAAGTAAGAGGTTTCTTTTATCCATAATGATATTGTTATTATCTAGTCATACTAGTGATACTGGTTCTACTAGTCGTGCTAGAGGGGTTAAGCATCAATGGTAGCGTATGTGGCGTTGCGCTCGATGAACTCGCGGCGGGGAGGCACGTCGTCGCCCATGAGCATGGAGAAGACGCGGTCGGCCGAGGCGGCATTCTCAATAGTCACTTGGCGCAGTTGGCGGTTTTCTGGGTCCATGGTGGTTTCCCACAACTGCTCGGGGTTCATCTCACCAAGACCTTTGTAGCGCTGCACGTGAACGCCTTTGTCGCCTACGGCCTCCATGGCGCGCTCGCGCTCCTCCTCGCTCCAGCAGTAGAAACTCTTGTTGCCTTTCTTCACTAGGTAGAGTGGGGGCGTGGCAAGGTATACGTATCCGTTTTCAATCAACTCTGGCATATAGCGGAAGAAGAAAGTGAGCATCAGGGTGTCGATATGTGCGCCGTCGACATCGGCATCGGTCATGATAATGACCTTGTGGTAGCGCAGCTTGCTGAGGTTGAGGGCTTGGCTGTCCTCGGGGGTGCCCACGGTCACCCCTAGGGCGGTGTAGATATTGCGGATCTCCTCACTCTCGAATGCGCGATGGCGCATGGCTTTCTCCACATTGAGGATTTTACCTCTCAGAGGGAGGATGGCCTGATACCTACGGTCTCGGCCCTGCTTAGCACTTCCGCCTGCCGAGTCACCCTCAACAAAATAAATCTCGCACATCGATGGGTCTCCATCCTGGCAGTCGGCCAGTTTGCCGGGTAGACCGGCACTGCTGAACACGTTGCCGCGCTGCACCATCTCACGGGCCTTGCGGGCTGCCTGACGGGCACGGGCGGCCAATATGACTTTTTCCACGATGGTCTTAGCCTCGTTGGGGTGTTCTTCGAGGTAGTTCTCTAGCATCTCGCTCACCGCGCTGTCCACGGCTCCGCGCACCTCGTTGTTGCCGAGCTTAGTCTTGGTCTGTCCTTCGAATTGGGGTTCGGCCACTTTGACGCTGATGATGGCGGTGAGGCCTTCGCGGAAGTCGTCGCCTGCAATGTCTACCTTGGCTTTGGCGAGCATGCCGCTCTTGTCAGCGTAGGCTTTCAGGGTGCGGGTCAAACCGCTGCGGAAACCTGCTAGGTGAGTGCCACCTTCATGGGTGTTGATATTGTTCACATAACTGTGAATGTTCTCGTTGTAAGTGTTGTTGTACTGCATGGCAATCTCAATGGGAATGCCGTTGCGCTCGCCCTCGATATAGATGGCCTCGGGCATGAGCTGCTCACGGTTCTCATCGAGATAGGCGATGAAATCGCGCAGACCTTTCTCACTGTAGAAATGCTGGCTTTGGAACGTACCATCGGCCAAGGGGCGCTTGTCCTCGATAGTGATGTCGATGCCCTTGTTGAGGTATGCCAGCTCGCGCATACGCTCTAGCAGCGTGTTGTAGTCGTACTCAGTGGTAGTAAATATAGTGCCATCGGGGTGGAAGGTGATGCTTGTGCCAGTCTTGTCCGCAGGACCTACTTCTTTGACAGGGTAAAGAGGCTTGCCCTTGCTATATTCCTGCTGGTAGGTCTTCCCTCCACGATAGACGTTGACAATCATGTGTTCGCTGAGGGCGTTGACGCAGCTCACGCCCACGCCGTGCAGACCGCCGGACACCTTATAGCTGCCCTTGTCGAACTTGCCGCCGGCGTGCAGCACGGTCATGACCACCTCAAGGGCTGAACGGTGCTCCTTCTCGTGCATGTCTACGGGTATGCCACGGCCATTATCTTCTACTGTGATGCTGTTGTCTTCGTTGATGCTGACGTATATTTTGTCGCAAAAGCCAGCGAGGGCCTCGTCGATGGAGTTGTCCACCACCTCGTACACCAAATGGTGTAATCCACGGAAGTTCACGTCGCCAATATACATGGCGGGGCGGACGCGCACGGCCTCAAGGCCTTCTAATACGGTAATATTACTCGCGCTGTACTCATTCTTGTTTTGTGCTGTATCACTCATTTTTAGGTAATGATAAATAGTCAATAAGAAATTGCAAAAATACGAATTTTTTCTGACATATCAGTACCTTTTTTCCAAAAAAGAAAGGCTTTTTTCCACCGCCAGTGTCAGTAATTATGGAGGTGGGTGGATTGTGTTGTGGGATAGTGCTTTATCGGGGTGGTCGGAATGGACGGAATGGTCGGAATAATCGGAGGAGTCTGATTATTCCGATTTCTCCGATTATTCCGATTCCGTCTATCTAGTTATTGTCTCGGCGGGGGTAGCGGCCTGCAGTACGCCTTTCTTGGCTTCGCCCCAGGGGGTGGCCATGCATTGCACCGTGGCGGCGGGCAGGAGGAAACTGCCTGAGCGGTCGGCAGTGACGGTGTATTCCACCGTGTGGGTGCCGGCGGGAAGGAGTTTGATGTAGATGTCGAGGCAGTTGGACGGCCCGGCGAACTGTGTGGCTACAGAGCCTATTTGGGCATCTAATTCTTTGAGTGAAATATAATCGGTTCGGCCTGCCGTCGAGGAGATAAGGCGTGCCTCGCCGTGCGACGAGAAGCAGGCGGCATGGGGCGAGCGCAGGTAGAGATGGCTCATGGGGCGGTCGAGGGTGATGGTCAGCCGTATGGTATAATGCCCGTGGGGCGAGGCTTCATTGTTCTTTGTGGGTATTAGTTGCCGCGAGAGTGTGATGTTTGCTTCACGGCGGTCGGTGGCATATTCGGGGTGGTTGAGGTAACCGAGGGCGGCCAATCGTGCATTTCCTGTGTTCAATGTGGGGGCAAGGTAGCGGATGCGCTGGCGCACTTGGTTGGCAAGGAGTGTGTCGTGTAGCACCTCTTCAAACACCTCGATGTAATTCAGCAGGCAGTCTGGACTATGGTCGGTGAACATCCAATGCCTCCCGCGCTCGGGATGCAGGGTGTCAAAGACCGATGCCTGCACGATGTTTTGGGCCAGCTGGAGTGCCAAGGCGGTGTCGCCTTGTCGATATATAGTCAGGATATCCCATGAGTCGGGGTTATTTCTTTTTAGCACAGCATAGAGGCTGTCGCGCATGAGGTAGTAGGCGGTGTCGAGGGGGTACTGGGAAAAGTAGTGGTGTATCGTGAGCCATCTGTTGTTATACATGACTGTTTGGGGATATTTTGACCAATAGGCGTACACCAGACTGTCGGCCTGTTGCAGTGTACGCTTGATGTTGAAGGAGGCGGGTATTTTTACATGCGGGCATTCTTGTTGCAGTCGCCTGATTATTGTCAGATAATGGAGGGATGCTGATTCACTGTATAGTCTCTTTTCCCCCACTTCAGATGGCCATCCGCCGCCGGGCAGCTGTGCTTTGTCTATCATCTGAAGCAGTGTGTCCACGGCTGAGTTGTTGTGAAATGCTGCGGCAATATAGAGTGAGTCGAATAGGTCGCCAATATTGTAGTCTTTGTATTTCCACCAGCGGAAGAACCTTTTCGAGCGTGTCTGCAGGGTGCGATAGTCGGCCTGTGTGAGGGGATAGGCGTTGCCTTTCAGCTTGGGCTTTGGCAACAGGGGAATAGAGCCTGCCTGGGCATCAAGCACGATGTCCTTGTGCAGAGGATTGGAGGCTGTGAAGGCGTATTCTACCTGCCGTGGTGCAAAGGGTCGCAATGCACGAGGTGCAATGAGTGGGAATTGCACCATGGGCGAGGCAGGGGACGACACGGCTTCGGTGTAGCGACCTTTCAGTTTCTTGCTTCCAAAGTAGCGGACGGCAACACGCTCGGCGGCACTGCTGTCCATGCGGTCTATACGCACGGAGAATGCGGTACTGTCGCCCGTGTAGAGGAAGGTCGGCACATTGGGCTGCAGCATGATGTCGCGATAGGTGAGGTAGCTGTTGTATAATGTTCGGATAGTGCCTTGCTTGTCCATGGCCACGCCGTCAAGCTGCCAGCGGGCAAGCCGTTGGGGAGCGTTGAAGTGGAGGTCAACTATGCCGTCACGGTCGCTGTGCAGGTTGCCCAACCAAGGACCGTAGGGCGACAGTTCGGTGCGGAGCATGCCGCTGGGCAGTGCCATATTGTCCAGCTTACGCCAAGGATTATCATCATATTCTTCAGATTCCATTGCATAATACAAAACGTCGTAGCCCGAAGTGCCGACAGAGAGAAGGGTGTTCAGCCGTGGCAGGTCTTGAAATGATAGTTCTCTGCTAATGCCGAATGGCCGCAGACCAAAGAAGGGTTTCTGCACAGCTTTTTGTCCCGTATGGGGGCGCATCATCCAGTGTTTGTGGTTGTATTGGCGTCTGAAGGAGCAATATGAATTGTTAAATTCGTAATACTCAAAGAATTGGTTTGATATGCTAAAGAAAGGTTGGCCGTATATGTCTGGCAGCAGAGTAATGGCGTTGTCGTAGGAGGTGAGGGCAAGGGCGGCCTGCACGGGATTGTCGAGGCTGTCGGTGATGCGCAGACGCCAGTGGGTGGAAGTGCCGGCGAAGAGCCGTTGCAGGTGGAAGTCGGGGCTTGCTGGCGTGAGGTTGAATCCTTCGGGTTCTAGCCATTGCAGTCGCAGGCTGGGAAGCGGTTTCTTCGCCCACACCTCGTAGCTGCCGGAGAAGCGTTCACCCTTATGGTAGGCGAGGACGGAGATGCCAATGGTACCAGTCAACTCTTCTGTAATGGGAATGGCAATATGGGCGAAACCTTTATCGAGGTTCAGCCGACGAAGCAGCTGAAGGCTGTCGCCATGTGAGATAATCAGCAGTGCCGACACCTGTTTGGCACTGCCCACGCGCACCCGCAGGGTGTCGCCCACAAGGTATTCATTCTTTTCAGCCGAGGCATAGAGCACAGTGCTGTCCAACGGTGCGGCAGCGTCGGGTCCAAGGTGTGCTACCCGCAGGGAGTCGGGATGCAGCCGTGGGTTGGGAGAGGAGAGAACGAATCGCAAGTGGCCGTCGGGCAGCTCAATGGCAGGGATGAGCTTTGAAAGGGGTGTGCTCTTGTCGGGAAGCTGCACCTCGCCCTGCCACACGAGGGTGGCATTAGCCTCGTCGGTCTCAATGGCGAGTCTGGCGGGTACGGCCAGCGGGATAGGTGGCGCTTCATCAAGGTTGTTGCAAATGGCTTGTATATCCTCCAACCCGTCGATATAGGTCCTATTATAACTGGTATAACTGGTCATGTCTTTTGAGCGATATGCACTGAGATTCAGCGAACCGGTATAGTCGCCCACGGCGATGACTATGCTCTCTGTGACCTCCCCACCTGTGGGGTCTGTGGCGGTGACCTCCAGGCGGTATTGGGCAAACTCTCCGTTGCGGTAAGGAAGGTCCTCATATTTGAACGGGGTAAAGGCATAGTTGAAACTCCCGTCAGGCTGGATAGGCAGTTCCCCATAGTCAAAGACAAAGACATCCCCCGAGTGTTCATTGCCCACACCCTTGGTCCACGGGGCGAACTCGAAGTCTTGGAATAAGGTGTAGGAAACCGAGGTAGGCACGACGGCGGCTCCGCTGCGCGATGAGAGTCTCCCTGCTATGTCTACTGCCATGCCGTAGCGGTGTGTGTCGGCAAGGCTGTGTAGCAACAGGGTGAGTGTAGGCAGCGTGTAGTTGTCAACGGCGAAACGTGCTATTCCCTCTATGTTGTCATTTTTCCATACGCCAAGTACCAGCTCGTCGTATTCGGTTTCTTTGTCAAGCACTTGCGAGAGGATTATCTCTCCTTCAGCCCAGCCCATGTCGTCGGTGGTTAGTTTTATAGATGTGAGATAATCATCGCTCATCGATTCTTTCAGTTGCAAACTGATGTCGCAGTGTGGCAGCGGGGCGGCAAGGATCCTTCTCCCATTGCTGTGCTGCCACTTATGTGCCATGACTGTGAAACGCACCGTGTCCTCGTAGCGATAGATGGGTGCGCTGAGGAGAAACGAGAGCAGTGTGTCGGCATCTTTTTTTCGCGAAGGATAGTACTGGTATTCGCCAAAGTCGTTGCCCCCATGCACATGGGAGTATGTGTGCCCTTGGTGTGTGACGGATATGACTGGGGAGAGAATGCCACTATTGGGGAGCTGTGGGCGGAAATTATACCTGCCCATGCTGTCGGTGTGCGTCATTAGGGTGATGCTGTCGTAGTTCCAATCCCCCTTGTGGCTTACCTTTCCGCGGAGGGTGACAGGTATGTCGGCCAGCGGCTGCCCGGAATAGGAGTCTAGCACAAAGCCCTGCGCCCCGGAAACTGTCTCGATGACTGCCGACTGGCACGCAAACGAGAGACGGTTGACGGGAGGCAGGCAGCTGTCGGGAATGTCCAAGCTGGTGGGAAAAGGCGTGTCAGACACCAGCAGCGTGTATTTCCCCACTGGCAGTGCGGGCAGGCTGTAGCGATGCTTCTTGGACATCAGCTGCACAGTAAGGGAATGCAGCATGGGCTGCGATAAGGCATAGCGGAGCCGCTGATTATTGGCCATCGTATCGATAATGCTCTCTATTGAGGACAGGATACGGAGGTAGAGCATGGCGGTGGTGTCGCCCGCATAGGTGAAGAAGCAGCCGTCATCTGGAGCCACGATGGAACTGATTTCCACTTTTCCTGCGGGAGTAATGCGTGGTCTGTCGAAGGTGTATTGCCATGCGGGGGAGAAATGCGTCAGAAAGAGATCCAGCTCGCGGCACAGCAGCTGCCATGAGACAGACGTGGTGTCGGGCTTGCCGTTGGGGGCATTGCCGATAAGAAACCGCGACACCTCTTGCAGCAATCCCAGTTTCCACAGCGTGCTGCTGCCCTGCGGCAGGTGTCTGTCGGCTAGGGCAAAGGGGTTGCACATTGCGCGGAACAGCGAATCGCTGTAGCCTAAGCCGTTCGCTTTGGTGAAAAGAAGGCTGTCGTTCACCACGTTGTGTACCGCTGCATAGGCCACCGCCTCATAGAGTGTCAGCGAGGAGTAGTCGCTCAGCGTGTCGTGCGATGCAATATAGTTGTAGTCTGCCACCCGTCTGCTTCGCAACAGCGGCCTATTGGCCAAGGCTGCCACGGTGTGTCTCGCAATGCTGTCGGCCAGTCGTGCCCGGCTCCAATTCCTGAAGACCGTGTCAGTGGCATCATCCACCGCCTGCAATTCCTCTTTTAATTCCAGTGCCAAATCACTGCTGCGGTTGAATCCGTCATACGTGTTGGCATATATGTTGGCCAGCATGGTGTGGCACAAAGCCCTCTCCAATGGGGCAAGGTGGGGTAGTGTCTGCCGCAAAAGGGACTCTTCGTTCAGCTCGAGATATAGCTTCCTTCCAGCATCACTCATGCTGCAAGCTGCCCGCAGCAGGTTGTAGGAGTCGCCTTGCTCCAAAGCGTGGGAGTAGTTTTGCTGTGCCAGCTCATAGGCATCTGAGTAAGCCCGACTTTGCATAAGGGAGTCGATGGTGCGCCACGGAGTCTGTGCACTCGCTGTGGCAGCTAGAGCTAGCAAGAGGACTATAGTAAAAATACACTTGTTTTTCATCTATGTGGTATTAAGGTAATGTCTGTGGATTTGTATGATGCTATGCAAATCAATTTGATTGAACACAATGCAAAGATACAAAAAAATACATAGAATACTGATAACCTTTCATCGAAAAAGATGATTTTAACATTTGTATCGAATATTATTCGTATATTTGCATGGAGAAATGATTAAGCGAGTAATTGCTATATTGTTGGTTGTTATTAACTTGGGTGTGCTTCATGCCCAAGAGTTTCGTTGTGCTGTGTCCGTCAACTATCAAAAACTGATGTCTACCACCCAGTCTTACGAGTCGTCAGACAAAAAGGTTTTCGAGAATATGAAGCAAGCCTTGGAGGATTTTATTAATTCCCGCCAATGGACCACTCTCGAGATGGAACAGAACGAACGGTTGGATTGCTCTCTCAGCATCATACTTAGTGAGCGTACCTCTGCCACCGACTTCAAAGGGCAGATATCTATCCAGCTCCGTCGACCTGTGTACAACTCCAATTACACAACTGGCCTTTTCAATTATATCGAGTCGAACGACTTCATCTTTGTCTACAACGATAGCCAGCCGCTTGATTACGACCCTAATACTTTCTTTGGCAATCTCTCCTCTGCCGTTGCCTACTATCTTTATATCATGCTGGGAGTCTATTTCGATAGTTTCGGTCCCAACGGTGGCGAGCCTTTCTTCGAGCAGGCCCGCACCATCAGTCAGACGGCCGACCAGGTGGGTACCTACAAGGGGTGGAACAACCATGAGAGTGCCAAGGCTCGCTATTGGTTCATGGAAAACCACACCAATTCTGCCTATTCCTCCCTCCATACCGCCTACTACCTCTATCACCGGATGGGTCTCGACATGATGACCAAGGACCAGCCCAAAGCCCGACAGAGCATTATTGCCGCCCTACAGGCCTTGCAGCAGGTTCACAAAACCCGCCCCAACATCTTGTCAGTCCAGCAGTTTATGGACGTGAAAATAACAGAACTGGCAAGTATTTTTACCCCCGCTCCTGCCGACGAGCAGAAACAGGTCTACGATATCGTCAAAGAAATTAGTCCTAACAATGTGTCCAAGTTGAAGGACTTTGCCACCAAATAGCCATGTAACATTTCACTAAATCTAAATAATATGACACAAATTCCCATACAGAAAGAGGTAATCGACAAGATTGCCCAACAAAACAAAATAGCCAACCCTGGCAAAGCCTCTATCCGCGAGATGCGCAAGATGATTCAGGATGTGGAGAAAGAGACTGGCATCCCGTTCGTGAAGATGGAAATGGGTATACCCGGACTACCTGCCCCCCAGGTGGGTGTCAATGCCCAAATCGAGGCACTCAAGAGCGGTGTCGCTTCCATATATCCTGAAATCTATGGTACCCCCGACTTTAAGAGAGAGGCTGCCCGCTTTGTGAAGAACTTCCTCGACATCGATGTCACTCCCGACTGTTGTGTCCCTACTGTGGGATCGATGCAGGCTGGTTTTGCCAGCTTCCTAACGCTGACCCGCTACGATGCCAAGAAGACCAAGGTCCTCTTTATCGACCCTGGCTTCCCCGTGCAGAAACAGCAGTGCCGCGTCCTCGGCATCCCCATGAAGGCGTTCGATGTGTATGAATACCGTGGCGACAAATTGCGCGACAAACTGGAAGAGGAACTCAAGGACGGCGACGTGGCTTGCCTCATTTACAGCAGCCCCAACAACCCAGCCTGGTTCTGCTTTACCGAGCACGAGCTCAAAATCATTGGCGAAATGGCCAATAAATACGGAGTGGTGGTGATGGAAGATTCTGCTTACTTCCTCATGGACTTCCGACAAGACTATTCCGTGCCCGGTCAGCCTCCTTTCCAACCCACCGTGGCCAAATACACCGACCGCTATGTCATCATGATTTCCGGCTCTAAGAGTTTCTCCTATGCCGGTGAACGTATCGCCATGATGGTATGCAGCCCCAAACTGTTCAACATGGAATGCCCCGACCTGGCTCGTTACTACAGCCAGACCCAGTTGGGTCGAGCCCTTATCTTCGGCACTCTCTACTGCCTCAGTTCAGGCACTGCCCACTCTGTGCAGTATGCTATGGCTGCCATGCTCAAGGGTGCCAACGACGGTACTTTCAACTTTGTCAAGGACATCAAGGAATACGGCGAAAAGGCCAAGATTATGAAGAAGATGTTCACCGACAACGGATTCTTTATCGTCTATGACAAAGATATGGGTGAAGATATCGGCGACGGATTCTATTTTACCTTCTGCTATCCTGGTTACGAAGGAGTTGACCTGCTCAACGAGCTTATCCGTTACGGCATCAGCGCTATCGCTCTCGACATCACCGGTAGCCACAAGCAGGGCATCCGTGCCTGTGTCGCCTTGGTGCTTCGCGAACAGTTCCCCGCCCTCAAGGAGCGTCTGGAGAAGTTCCATGCAGACCATCCTGTGAAGTAATCTCACATCAATTAATAGTGATAAAGTGGCTCGGTCTTTGGCTGGGCCACTTTTATTATATACCTACGTATAAGCCGACGGGTGTCAAGCATTGCTTGGCACCCGTCATAAAAAAGAGAAAAAATAGTATTGAGTGTCTATTGTTTGACTAGCTTGACGGTGTTCTCCCCTGATTGTAGGAAGTACATGCCCTGGGGCAGTTGGCTGACGTCCAGTCGTGCGCTTCCTCCTTCGGGCGTTGCCGATAGGACTTCACGGCAGGTGAGGTCATACACCTTCACTAAGCCATTGCCACAATGGCTGACGGTGAGCCATGTACGGGCAGGATTGGGATAAATGGATAGCGCGGTGCCGGCATTTTCTCTAGACTCGATGCTGACGGGATAATTGGATTCGTAACATCCTAAGTCTATGACACCATTGCGGCAGCGAAGCATCAGGTCGTAGTCGTTGTCGATAAGACTTTCACGTAGACGCTCCCCGGCATCAATGCAGACAGACCTGCGGTTGAGGTGCCAGTCGAGGGTGGATGCATAGCCGGCTGTCCCACGCTGGGTGCTGGGCTGAATGAAACGGGGACCTTGGGCATGTTCATTGCTGCTGTTGAGCCATAGGCATGAACTGTCAGTCACATGGGTATCGGGCTCGCCTTCGATGGCGCAGTGGCGTATGCAGGTGTCCGCCAACGTGGTGTCAAATTGCAGGTTGACCTCGTTATTCCACACGATATTATTAATAAATGTGCTTTTGGGGTGCTTGAACGATATTCCGATGCCAAGGTTGCTTACGATGTCGCTGTTGACCACACGGCTGGGCCCTCGCAATTCTAGCGCAGTGCCATCGTTGTTAAATACCATGCTCTGCCGCAAGGCAGTACTTTGCATCTGCCCGATGACAGGGGCCTTGTTGTCATGGATTGAGTTGGCTATAAGGTGGCAGGAATTAGCATAGAGTATGACACCGCTGTCGCTCTGACAGTTGCGCACAGTCATTCGTCTAGTATACACTTCCCCCATCAAGTTCACGACACTTCCTTCTGCGCTATAACCGTTCTGAAGGATGATATTGCGCAGGTTGAGCTGCTTATTCCCATTGGTGGAGAGGTTGGCATACAGCACTCCGTGCATGCCCTTGCCGTCGAATAGGGTGGGGTGGTTGTCAGGGTCGAGTTGGCTCAATGAGTTCTCGGTGCCGGCAAAGCCTCCATATAGGGTGGCTGGTGAGTTGAAGTTGTAGGCGTATTCACTGTTGGTGTCGCCATAGTAGGTGCCTTCTTTGAGCCATATATCGCGGTTCACCAGTTTGTTCAGTTTCACTGCTGCGTCTATATCCTTGTTTGTGCTGGCCCAGTTGATGCCGGTGCCGTCGCCGTCGGGCGAAACAAGGAAGTGGGTGAGGTGTCCGTCCCAGCCTGAGGGGTAGATGTTGATGACCATGCTGTGGTTAGAGGTGAATCCTGCCATGGTGTTGAGGCTGTAGAATCCGTCGGCATAGCCGCCCCAGCCCCAGTTGAAATGGAATTGGTTGCTGTTGTTGTAGCCGTCAAGCACAAAGGCATGTCCTCCTTCATCGCCATAGCCTGAGTATTCAATGGGTCGGCGGTTGTCTATCTCTTCGTGTATCATGGCTATCCACAATGAGTCGTTGTTGATGCTATATCGTGAGTAGCACTTGGCGTTGGTGTAGCCGAAATAGAGGAGTCCCTCCGGCACATTCTCTGTGTGGGCGCCGCTGCCAGTGGTGTGCCCGCTATGCTGGTATTCCATATTAACCACTATTCCGCAGTGATAGCAGAACCGCGACACCATGTCTTTCTGTGCGTTGGAGCTGCTGCGCCTTATTCTGTCGGGCATCAGGCTGTAGTCGTATTCTGTTGTGTCGAAGTCGACTGCCAACACTCCGTAGGCGGTATGCTGGTATTGTTTGCGTCCAAATCCGCGGGTGGGTGTCCCGTAGTAGCGGATAATCTGTGCCATTGCGGTAGCCACACAGCCTACCACCACATGCTGGCCGCCCATCGTGGGGCAGTAGTTGTTGTAGCCGCTGCCCTGTTCCCAGGTGGAAGTCAGCAGGTAGCTGTCGCTCTTAGGGCTGGGGTTTTCGCCCCCGTTATCTTTGAGCAGTTCTTCCCATTGTTTCAAGGTGTTTTTGTCGTCAGGGGCATTGGCTTGTATGCCTTCTTGAATAGAGGCAGCGCCCTCCTGAAGCCAGGAAAGCAGGTTGATGGGTAGCTTTTCGAAGTCAAAACTGCCGTTCATCGAGTAACCGAGGATGGGAAGACAGCGGTCGTCAGCACTCACAATGACAAACCCTGTCGTATCTAGGTTGAAGACGTAGAAGCTTTTGTCGGCAAATGCCATTCCGGGGGCTTCGTAGCATGTCAGTTGTTCGGTGCTTTTCATCAGTCCCTTTTGTTGTAGGAAGTGTGTGCCAGCCACAAGGGCGGTTTGGCGGTCGACAGGGGCTGCCCAGGTGGCAAGACCTGCTAACGTAAGCATCAATAGGATGGCAAAATGTCGCATAATTGGTTGTTTGTCTTTTGTGATTTATTGTTTGCTTTTTTTATTATTTAGTATTTCCACTGTGTAAAAAATTGCGCACATGGTCAAACACGATATCGGCTCTAATGTCAAATGCCTCACGGGAGGCAAAGGCGATATGGGGTACACAGACGCAATTGGGCGCTTGAAGGAGTGGATGGTCTTGGGGCAGTGGAGGTTCTTGTTCGTATACATCGACTGCGGCTCCGGCAATAGCTCCTGCCGTCAGGGCCTGTGCTAGGGCGGGGATGTCCACCACGTTGCCTCTGGCGGTATTGACCAGTATGGCACTCGGCTTCATCAAGGCTATGCGCTCAGCGCTTATCAGGTGGTGGGTCTCAGCGGTCATGGGCACATGGAGCGTCACGATGTCGCTTTCGCGCATCAGGGTGTCGAGGTCGGTGTATTGCGCCCCGAGGGCGACCACCTCTTCGTGCTGGCTACGGTTATAGGCCAGCACCTTGCACCCGAAGGCTTTCAGAAGACGGATAACAGCGGTTCCGATAGCTCCGGTGCCCACTACGCCTACCGTCTTGCCACTCAGCTCACGACCCAGAAAGTTGCCACGGCCTTCGCCTTGGCGGATGGTGCCGTCGAGGTGGGTGATATGTCGTAAGGCATCAAGCATCAGTCCGATAGATAGTTCGCTCACGGCTGTGGTAGAATAGCCGGCTGCATTCTGCACCGCGATGTTATGGTTTTTGCAGTAGTCGAGGTCTATGTGGTCCAGGCCGGTGAAGGCAACCGAAAGGTACCGTAGGCGAGCACATTCGGTCAGCACTTCGGCTGTCAGTTTGATATTGGAAATCACGACAATATCAGCCTCTTTCATGCGGCTGATAAGTGTGGGGGCATCTTCTTTCCGGTCGAGGTAATAATGGAAGTCGTGTCCTTGGTTGGCGAACTCTTTTTTCAGTTCTTCAAAATGCTCTTGGCTGATGCCTAGAGGCTCAACGCATACAATATTCATCCTTTGGGTGTTTTTTATGAGTGGGGCAAATGCCCCTTTTCGAGTTATTTCTTTTTCTTAGTATTTTTCACACTGAATCCAAACCCTCCTAGTTTTTCGCCCAGGCCGTAATATTTGCCGTGGGAAAAGGCTAGGGGTTGTGCGTGGTTCAGTTGGAAGGCGCCGGTTGCTTTGTCTATGAGCCGTTCTTCCGCGTCGATGGCCACCACGTTGGCAAGAAACATGTCGTGGCTGCCCAGCGGGCGGATGTCCACCACTTGGCATTCAATATTCAGTGGGCTTTCGGCAATCAGCGGAGCCTTCACCACCTGCCCCATCTCCGGGGTAAGGTTCATGGTCTTGAACTTGTTGTAGTCGCGGCCGCTGCGCACTCCGCACCAGTCCGTCGCCTTGGCCAGTTCCTCTGTGGTGAGATTGATGACGAACTCGCCTGTGCGTCGGATAATGTCGTACGAATGGCGCTGTGGGCGCACTGATATATAGCACATGGGCGGGTCACTGCATACCGTGCCCGTCCATGCGATTGTGATAATATTGTAGTTGTCAGGCTCGTCGCCACAGCTCACCATTACTGCCGGTAGTGGATAAATCAGTGTGCCTGGCTTGAATGGAACCTTCATCTGATTCAGTCTTTGAGTTTCTTTTCCAACTCGTCAATCCACAGCCTGAACTGTTTGTCGGTGTCTGCCAAGTTGGCCACCGTCTTGCAGGCGTGAAGCACGGTAGCGTGGTCTTTGTTGCCGCACTGCAGGCCGATGATGGCGAGCGACGATTTGGTCAGTTTCTTGGCAAAATACATGGTCAGTTGGCGTGCCTGCACTATCTCGCGCTTGCGGGTACGCGACTGAATGCTGTCGATGGGGATGTTGAAGTAGTCGCACACCACCTTCTGGATGTAATCGATGGTCACCTCACGGCTGGTGCTCTTCACAAACTTGTCTACCATCTGTCGGGCGAGGTCGATAGTGATGTCGCGGTGGTTCAGCGACGATTGGGCCATCAGCGATATCAACGCGCCCTCCAATTCTCGTACGTTGGTATTAATATTGTAGGCAATATACTCTATCACGTCGTCGGGCATCTCCACACCGTCGTTGCGCATCTTCTGCTTGAGGATGTTCATGCGGGTCTCCACGTCGGGGGGTAGCAACTCGGCTGCAAGACCCCATTTTAGGCGTGAGTTGAGGCGGGTTTCCAGTCCCTGCAGCTCGCTCGGAGCCTTGTCGCTGGTGATGATAATCTGCTTGTTGGCCTGATGCAGGGTGTTGAAGATGTGGAAGAAGGCCTCCTGGGTACGGGCTCCGCGGTTGGCCCAGAACTGGATGTCGTCGACAATCAGCACATCCACCATTTCGTAGAAGTGGACAAAGTCGGATGTGGTGCCGTTGCGACCGGCATCCATATATTGCTGCATGAATTGTTCCGAGGTGACATAGAGAACCGTCATCTCAGGATGGAATTCTTTGGTCTGCAGTCCGATTGCGTTGGCCAAATGAGTCTTTCCCAGTCCCACTCCGCCATGCAGCATCAGGGGGTTGAAGGCGGTCTTGCCGGGTCGGTCTGCCACGGCATAGCCGGCCGAACGTGCGAGGCGGTTGCACTCGCCTTCCACGAAGTTGTTTAAGGTATAGGCGGAACTCAGTTGCGAATTGATGCGAATCTTTTGTATACCCGGAATGACGAAGGGGTTGAGAATGTCGTGGTTGTCGCTCCGCTGGTTCATGGGTACATCCTTCATGCGGTTGATGGTCGACTGCCGGCCGGTGGAGGGAATGCGCGTAGTAATGGGCGAGTCGGATATGCTCTTGTCCATTACTATACTATATTGTAGGCAGGCAGTAGGTCCCAAGGTTAGACGGATGGCATCCTTTAGCAGCTCGGCGTAGTTCTCTTCCAACCACTCGTAGAAAAACTGGCTAGGCACCTGTATCGTAAGGGTGTTAGCCTCCAGTTTGACTGGCACGATGGGCTTAAACCACGTCGTAAAGGCGTCCTCGCCCTCTTTTCCCGAGAGGTTGTCGCGGATAAATCCCAGACACTCGTCCCATACTCTCTGATACTCTTGCTCCATGGTTATATTGTGTGTTATTCTTTTTGCTGTTTCTGTTACATTTATGAGGCTTTTGCTCTCTTTCGTTCGTAATGCAAAGGTGCAACAATTTTATCACACAGACGATGGAAAAATAAATTTGCGTATGTCAATTTTTTTTTATAAAGCACTTTCGTTTTTCCTCCTTTCCCCACCTGTCCGTCTTCCGACAAGAAATTGAAAAATAACCTCTTTATTTTTTTGCCTATTTTTGACCACGGTCAATATAGGATTTTTTCTTTTTCTGCCAAATTTTTTTTGCCCTTTTCTGCGCTTTTTTTGACCGATTGTTGATTAGTTGTACAACTCTTTGTAGTATAAGACCCTATTTGTTGATATCTATTTTATTGGTTTGTTTTACAGATTGTTGTGTGTAATATGCTGAATATCATCGCGGCGTCTAAAGGCTGCTTTTTCTTAAGTGGTTAATCCTCAAAAGTATGTTTTGTTATTCACAAAATACGGTTTAAAATTTATTTTTCCGAAGGGCTTTTTTTGAGTTATAAAAACCGATAGGGCACCTCCACCATCCCCTCTTATGCCCGTTTATGTCTACCTCCTTTAGGAGGTAGAGGTATACCTACTATTTTTGTGTTGCGAAAGCCATTAATACGCCCTTTTTGTGCAACCAGCTCATCTCTATTGGTATCTGCATTTAACCCAAATCGGTCATTAGGGTTTATGTCAGATTAGTATTTGTTTCGAGCAGATTGGCCGCATCGCTGGCGAAGGTGAGAAAGGCATCCTGTGAATGCCTTTCAGCTACGGCGAGACAGCGATGTGGAAAAGATGCCGAAAGAAATGCTGATATGGCATAAACAGACATAAAAAAGAGAATTTGAATGAAAAGTCGGCCTAATGACCGATTTGGGTTTATGAACACCACGAATTCCTCCTGCTACTATCGTGGGCTCAATAGTGTCCACGCCAACCTTCCGTCCCCTTTGACTTTGGTTCTCCTCCATGCTGCCTTCGGGTCTTATCCACTCCTTAATAGCTCCTTTTTTGTTTATTGTTCGTTTCAGAGAGCGAACAAGGGGGCTTCGAGATGATGCCTGGTCGCGGATGCCGACCTAAGGCAGGGTGGGAGAGAGAGGAGGGGGGGGTAAAATGATGTGTTGATGGTGAAAAAATGGGGTTGTGGATTATTTTTTTATAGAAAAGTATCAATATATTAAAATAAAAGAGTAACTTTGCAAGCGATTTAAATACACAAAAATCATCAAAAATAATTATAAATCACTTAAACACAAATCAAATGAAAACAGCTTATAATTTCAACGCAGGCCCTTGCGTCCTGCCGAAAGAGGCCATTGAGTCCACCATCAATGCCATCCGCGACTTCGACAACACCGGTATCGGTCTGCTCGAGATTTCCCACCGTACTCCTGGTTGGGAGCGCACCATGGAAGAAACTCGTCAGTTGTGGCGCGACCTGTTGAACATCCCCGCCGAATACGAAATCCTTTTCCTCGGTGGTGGTGCCAGCACCGGATTCATGGATGTCCCCGCCAACCTGCTCAACAAGAAGGCTGCCTATCTGCAGACCGGTGTGTGGGCTAAGAAAGCCGCCAAAGAGGCTAAGAACTTCGGTGAGACCGTGATCGTGGCCTCCAGCGAAGATAAGACCTACAGCTACATCCCGAAGGGTTGGACCGTCCCCGCCGACGCCGACTACTTCCACATCACCACCAACAACACCATCTATGGTACCGAGATCCGCAAGGACTTCGACGCCAGCGAGATCAACAACGTAATGCTGGTCGCCGACATGAGCTCCGACATTATGAGCCGTCC
>JAEEGF011001946.1_pt1 | contig 18680 bp, 13 predicted proteins | sample 9134171 | NCBI WGS metagenome assembly JAEEGF01 (sample SAMN16246542, study PRJNA631951) | gut metagenome | biome: gut microbiome; feature: rumen; material: AP-attached | host: Bos | place: Iran: Karaj | collected 2018-10
AGATAGAGGATTATATCCAGAATGACTGGGATCATGCAGATGCGTCTATTGAGCTTGCAATCACAACAGATGAGCCTGAAGGAAGCAAGGAAGAGCTTTTGCAGGTAAAAGATGTACTTGGTACATTTACAACAAGTTATAAGACTTCAGGTTCAGCCAGAAGTGCCAATGTAGCTAACGGCTGTTCGCTAATAAATGGTACAACAGTTTATCCGGGTGAAGAGTTTTCTGTTCTGGATACCATTACTCCTTTTACAGAGGCTAATGGATATTTTCCGGCAGGTTCATATCTTAATGGTGTTGTAGTAGAGAGTATTGGTGGCGGTATCTGTCAGGTATCATCTACTCTGTACAATGCAGTATTGTTGGCAGAGCTGGAAGTTACTGAGAGACATAATCACTCTATGATAGTAACTTATGTTTCAGCTTCTTCAGATGCAGCTATTGCAGAGTCAGGCGGCAAGAACTTTAAATTTGTCAATAACACAGAATATCCTATATATATTGAAGGATATTGCCATGATAAAAATATTACTTTTACAATCTATGGTGTTGAAACAAGACCTTCCAATCGTACTGTTACATACGAGAGCGAGGTGATCTCAACAACACCAGCCAGTGCAGATGTAATAAATGTTGATGCTTCCAAGCCTGTAGGATATGTTGAATCTCAGTCAGCGCACATAGGCTACAAAGCTCAGTTATGGAAGATAGTTACTGTAGATGGTGTTGAAGAGAGCAGAGAAGTGGTCAATAGTAGCACTTATCAGATGGTTCCAAGGATCGTTACAGTTGGTACAGCTACAGATGACCCGGTTGCATTATCTCAGATCAATGCGGCAATAGCTACAGGAGATGGAGCACAGGTTGTTGCAGTTGCCAAGGCTCTTGCAGCGGCAAGCTCAGCAAACGCATCAGGTGATGAAGCTGCAGCGGCAGCAGCAGCCCAGCAGGTTCAGCAGGCAGTTGATGCAGCCAATCAGACTCTGGCAGAGCAGGCAGCACAGGCCGCTCAGACAGAGAGTGCTGAGGAAAATATCAATGCCGATGTTACAGAAAATTCTGGTAATTAACGTGTATTAGATGACTAACACATTTTTATGAAAAGGCGATAATAGATGCGATTAGGAAAGGTTACCGAGAACGTTTTAAAGCGCTCTGTGTTGAAACCATTAACGAAACAAGCTTATAAAGGGAGCGCAGCTGTAGGGACAGACTGCGCTTTTTCTATAAAAGAGGATGGAAGCGTGATGCTCTCTGCCACTATGCCTATTACTTTTAATAGTGATCTGGCAGGTTTTTTGGCAGTAGAGGGAGCATCCAACAATATTCTTGCCATGGGCGGAACTCCTGTCATGGCAGTTATATCTATTCTTTTACCGGAAGATGCAGAGGAACCAGAGATCAAAAAGATCATGAACTCAGCTATGGAGGCAGCCCAGCTATATCATATGCCTATCAGCGGAGGACATACGGAAGTTACAAGTGCAGTTACAAGACCGGTCATCACTGTTACAGTAAGTGGAGTGGCAGACAAAGATTCTTTTGCCAAGGTTAAGAATGCACAAGCCGGCGATGATCTTGTGATGGTTGGAAGTGCTGGTATTGCCGGAGCAGCGGCTTTTGCCAATGACAGAGCAGAAGAGCTTAAATCCAGATATCCGGCTCATATGATAGAAGAAGCCAAAGAATATAACAGATATGCAATAATGGCTTCTGAGGCTGCAGTCGCCATTAAGTCCGGTGTACGGGCGATCCATGATATTTCATATGGCGGAGTATTTGCAGCATTATGGGAGATGGCAGAGGGCGCCGGAACCGGACTAGAAGTTGATCTGAAGAAGATTCCGATCAGACAGGAAACAATTGAAATAGCAGAATTTTTTGAAGTGAATCCTTATCAGCTGCTGACAGGAGGATTGCTTATGGCCGCCTCAGATGGTATAGGACTTGTAAATGAGTATGCCAAGGCAGGTATAAGTGCACAGATTATAGGTAAACTGCAGTCTGGAAATGACAGAGTATTGATAAATGATGATGAGAAAAGATTTCTTGATCTTCCACAGGCTGATGAGATTCATAAAGTACTAGGATAATAAAGAAAAAGGGGAAAGAATAATGGCAAACATGCGAGATGAAATACTACACATTATTGAAAAGAATAGCCGTATTGAAGTTAAGGAACTGGCTGTGCTCATAGGTGCAGAGGAAGTGGATGTAGCAAATGAGCTCATAGCACTTCAGGAGGAAGGCATCATCTGTGGCTATCACACAATGATCGACTGGTCCAAGACTTCAATAGACAAGGTAATGGCTCTTATCGAGGTCAAGGTAACTCCTCAGAGAGGTATCGGTTTCGATAGTATAGCAGAGAGAATATATAAATATCCTGAAGTAACAAGTGTATACCTTATGTCAGGTGGATTTGACCTTATGGTCATAATCGAAGGCAAGTCACTTCAGGAGGTTGCAGGATTTGTAACTAATAAGCTCTCTACTCTTGATACAGTCCTTAGTACGGCTACTCACTTTATCCTTAAGAAATACAAGGATCACGGAACTATTTTGACTAAAAAATATGAAGATACAAGGGAGAAGATCACACCATGAGAAATCCGATAGCAGATAAAGTTATAGACATAAAGCCATCGGGTATCAGAAAGTTTTTTGACATAGTACAGGAAACTGAAGGTGCAATCTCTCTCGGTGTAGGTGAGCCGGATTTTGATACACCATGGCATATCAGAGATGAGGGTATTTATTCCCTTGAGAAAGGCCGTACATTCTATACATCCAATGCAGGCCTTAAAGAATTAAAAGTGGAAGTAGTCAATTACCTTGAGCGTACTCAGGGTATTACATATCAGGCAGCAGGCCAGGTATTTATAACAGTCGGAGGTTCTGAGGCTATTGACCTTGCCATGAGAGCAATGGTCAACCCGGGTGATGAAGTACTCATCCCTCAGCCAAGCTATGTGTCATACGAACCATGTGCTATTCTGGCTGATGCCAAGCCGGTCATCATAGAACTTAAGGCAGAGAATGAATTTAGACTTACACCTGAGGAAGTGCTGGAGAAGGTTACAGACAAGACCAAGATACTTGTACTGCCTTTCCCTAACAATCCTACAGGTTCCATAATGGACAAGAGTGATCTTGAGAAGATAGCAAAAGTTGTTATCGAAAAAGATCTCTATGTCATCTCAGATGAGATATATGGTGAGTTGACTTACAATGGTAAGCATGTATCAATAGCATCTCTTCCTGGAATGCAGGAGAGGACTATTCTGATAAATGGATTTTCCAAGGCATATGCAATGACAGGATGGAGACTTGGATATGCATGCGGACCAACAGAGATAATCAAGCAGATGGTCAAGATCCACCAGTTCGCGATCATGTGCGCGCCAACTACCAGCCAGTATGCAGGTATTGAAGCTCTCCGAAATGGAGATGATGACGTAGCCATGATGAGAGAGCAGTATAACCAGCGCCGCAGATACCTGCTCAATGAATTCAAAGATATGGGACTTGAATGTTTTGAACCTTTCGGAGCATTTTATGTATTTCCAAGTATCAAGAAATTTGGAATGAGCAGTGATGAATTCGCTACAAGACTTCTGAAAGAAGAAAAACTGGCCGTAGTTCCTGGAACAGCTTTTGGTGATTGCGGTGAAGGATTTATACGTATTTCTTATGCTTATTCTTTGGATGATCTGAAGAAGGCTATGGAGAGACTTAGAAGATTTATTGATAATCTGAATAAATAAAAAATAAGAGCCACTGGGTTGTGAGTTGCAACTTCAGTGGCTCTTTTATGATTGTTATCAGCCTTCAACCCTTGTGTCGTATAGGTTGGATTCAAATAATCTGTTGAAACCAATCCAGCCTGGTTCATTGGCATTAGCAAGGGCCTCTGTAAATGTCTCAAGCTTGGCATCAGTATTATCAGCAAGGTTCAGAGCTACTGCTTCTACAAGAGCAGGCTTTTTAGGTGAACCATACTCTAGCTCGCCGTGGTGAGCAAGTATGCAGTGCTGGAGCTCCTGCTTTAAAAGCGGTGGAAAATCAGGGATCTGAGCGATTTTTACCCCAACCATTTCTGTACCCATTACAATATGACCAAGGAACTGACCTTCATCAGTGTAATCGTTAGTAGGGAAAAGAGATAATTCTCTTGTTTTTCCAATATCGTGACAAATAGCTGCTGTAAGGAGCAGATCTCTGTTAAGTACAGGATATGCCTTGGTAAAATAATCGCACATCTTGGTAACGCTGAGAGTGTGCTCTAAAAGTCCACCTACAAAGCCGTGATGAACGCTTTTTGCAGCAGAAGATTTTCTAAATGCCTTTATAAAATCTTCATCTTCAACGAAAAATGCTTTTAACAATGTGTTGAGATAACGGTTCTGAATAGTATTTATGATACCAAGGAGTTCCTTGAACATCTCATCATTGTTTTTGGAAGAAACAGGAACATATAAGGAAGCGTCATACTCGCCTTCTCTACAGATGCGGGCACGCTTGATGCTCAACTGAAGAGCACCATTAAAGCTTGTTACTTCTCCAAATACATCAATATAGTCCATATCAGAGAATTCATCGATTCCTTCACTGTTAGGATCCCATATCTTGGCATCTATTGTGCCTGTTTTATCCTGCAGGACAACATTGTCATAAGGCTTTCCATTTTTTGTGACAGCTGACTGTTTGTGCTTGCAGAGATATATATCAGAGATCCTATCTCCAGCGCACATGTCTTTAATAAACTTCATTTCTAACTAACTCCATTCTAATAAAACTATATTGGCTAAAAGCCAGTATTATCAATTATTTAGTAGATGTACCAAGCGTAACATCTATGTCCAGATCAATATATCCCTTTGAAGTAGACCTTTTAATATTCAGAGTGATCTCATCCTCGGCACTTAGTCCGTTTAAATCTGTGATCAATGTTTCGTAGCTGGTTATTTCAGCACCGTTGATACCTACGATCACATCACCGCTCTGTAGACCTGCTCTCATGGCAGGTGAATCCATATCGACCTGAGTTACATATGCACCAGCCGGAATGTCGTTGGTGGATTGTATGTACTCGGTGACAGTTGAACCGTGGATTCCCAGGTATGGTCTGCTCTTCTCATTGGACATATCTGCAATAAGTGTTTTTAACTCACTGATACCATAAGCACATATCAGATTGCTGTTGTCATCACTATTATAGGCAGTTGTGATAAAGCCAACTACCTGACCATTTAAGTTGATGATTATGCCGCTTCCATTTGAACTGCCATAAATATCAGTAGTTAAGAGTTTATATGAAGAATCGGCAAGATTCAATGTCTTTTTCTCAGAAGTGATATTGCCATAGCAGATAGAGCCTTCAACACCTACCGGATGCCCCACAGCAATCACAGGCATGCCTGCAAGTGAGGTATAGTTGGATGTTCCAAGTGAAGCTATTGTAATAGCATTGGCAGTATCTTCATCAATAGATGCATCAGGAATAGACAGGATACTGAGACCTGTGATAGTATCACTCATTTGAAGTGTGGCCTCAATAGTAGTGCCGTTGCAAAAAGTAACCTGAATAGACTGGGCATCTGATATTGCTGATGTAGAGACAAGTACAAGTGTATTGACTTCATTATCGGCAACGATCAGTCCTGACACACTATCGCTTGTTGAATAGGGATCATTGAACCAGTTGTATTCATTTTTGACTGCCGTAACAGTGACTGTTGAAGACAGTGCATTATTAGCCAGCTGTCTGAGAGAGGTGTACATCTCAGAATAGTCATTACTGTCAAAAATGTATGATGCAATAGTCTGATCTATGATCTCTTTTTCTGATTCCTCTATGCTGAGAGCTATATTGGCTGCGTCTGCAGCAATCTCGGCATCATCGGCATACATGTCTTCCGGAGACATCTCATCAACAGCTACCTCTTCGGAAAAAGAGACAGGCGTCGGCTCTGGATCAGGATATAACTTGGCGTTGATAAGCGGCTCAAGCAATAAGAATGTCAGACAGGCAACTCCTCCAAATACTACTGCCAGTGTAACTGTGATAACAGTCCTTCGCAGGAGCTTCTTTTTATTTATAGGTCTTTTCTTTATTTTTTCACTGATGAAATTAACATCAGCAATAGGACTTTCTATGTCCGGAGCAGACAGATCACTAGTAGATGGTCTATCAGAAATATTTTGTTCTTTAGAATCTTCTGTACCCAAAACTCACTCCTCCATAATGTTCTATTTTACCATAGAATCGCAAAAAAATGCGAAAAATACTAGCTCCACAACACTGTCAAGTATGTGGTACAATATTATGGAATATGTATTCTTGAACAATCATATAAAAAATGCTGTAAATAGCGTTTTTTATCGGAATATGATTCAAGAGATCAATTGGCATAATTTACGAGGACTTATATGAATCAGAAAGTTTTACACGTACTTGAATATGACAAGATAATCAGGAAACTCGCGGATTACGCATCTTCAGAACCAGGTAAAAATATGTGTATGGACCTGCTTCCAAGTGATGATATAGATGAGATAAGAAAAAATCTGCAAAAGACAGATGATGCTATAGCAAGGATATTTCAGAAAGGCTCTATTTCTTTTGGTAATAATAAAAACATGGAATCCAATGCCAGAGCTCTTAAGATAGGTAGTGCCCTTGATGCTATGCAGCTCCTTAAGATTGCAGATCTTCTGGAAAATGTCAGCAGGGTAAAGGCTTATGGCAGAAGAGACAGAGATGATGATAATCCTGACTCTCTGACAGATCTGTTTGATGGATTGGAGCCACTGACACCTGTTTCTATGGAGATAAAGAGATGCATCATTTCTGAAGATGAGATCAGTTCAGATGCAAGTCCTGAGCTTAGACATATCAGAAGGGGCATCATGCTCACCAATGATCGCATTCATGAGCAGATGAACAAGATGATCAACGGAGCTATGAGGACTTATCTTCAGGATGCAGTTATTACCATGCGTGGAGACAGATATTGCGTACCTGTCAAGGCAGAGTACAAATCTCAGATAAGCGGTATCGTGCATGATTCCTCATCTTCAGGATCTACGTTGTTTATTGAGCCGGCAGCAGTTGTTGAACTCAATAACAAGCTTAGGGAGATGCACCTTCAGGAAAAAGCAGAAATAGAAGTTATCCTGGCTAATCTAAGCGCCATGGTAGGTGAGCACGTTCAGGCTCTTATTGATGACGTCAAGATCATGACTGAGCTTGATTTTGTATTTGCCAAGGCATCACTGGCTCTTGAGCAAAAGGCTATAACGCCTATTTTTAATGAGCGACATGCCTTTAACATCATCAAGGGAAGACACCCTCTTATTTCCAAGGATAAGGTCGTTCCTATTGATGTGTATGCAGGTGACGATTTTGACATGCTGATCATCACCGGACCAAATACCGGTGGTAAGACAGTTACATTAAAGACTGTAGGCCTGCTGACACTGATGGGACAGGCTGGTCTTGCAATTCCTGCAGGAGACAGGTCTGAGCTGTCTGTCTTTAAAGAAATATATGCTGATATAGGTGATGAACAGAGTATAGAGCAGTCACTGTCTACTTTTTCATCACATATGACCAATACTGTAGCTATTCTGGAAAATGCTGATCAGGATAGCCTGTGTCTGTTTGACGAACTTGGTGCTGGAACTGATCCTACAGAAGGTGCAGCCCTGGCTATATCTATTCTGGATTATCTGCATAAGCGCGGAATACGCACTATGGCTACAACTCACTACAGTGAGCTCAAGGTCTATGCCCTTACAACAGAAGGTATCCAGAATGCCAGCTGCGAATTTGATGTGGAATCATTAAGACCTACATATAGACTGTTAATTGGTATCCCTGGAAAGAGTAATGCTTTTGCAATCTCATCAAAGCTTGGACTATCAGATGAGATCATAGATGCTGCCAAAGAGCAGATCAGTCAGGACAATAAGAAATTTGAAGACCTCCTTACTGACCTTGAGCAGAGCAGAGTTACTATAGAAAAAGAGAGACAGGAAATCGAGGCTCTTAGAAAAGAAGCTGATGACCTGAGATTAAAGCTTCAGGAAAAACATGAAAAGCTGGACAAGTCCAAAGAGCAGATACTTAGAGATGCCAATGAAGAGGCAAGGCAGATATTACAGGATGCCAAAAAGGTTGCTGATGAGACGATCAAAGTCTTTCATAAAGCTGGTCCTGGCGCATCCATCCAGGATCTGGAGAGAGCCAGAACAGGTCTTAATAAAAAGATTTCTGAGAAAAATGAAAAACTGGCAGTTAAGAGAGAGGAGAAAAACGATCATCCTACCCTTAAGCCTTCTCAGTTAATGATTGGAGAGTCTGTAAAGATAGTGTCTATGGGATTGAAAGGTACTGTCAGCAGTAAGCCTGATAAAGACGGTAATCTTTTTGTTCAATGCGGCATTATCAGATCCAAGGTCAATATAAGAGACCTTGTGATCATCAAAGAAGATGATGGCAAGGCTGCCATGAAGAAGTTTTATGGTGCAGGCAGCAGTTCAGGTCACAAGATGGATCTGTCACGCTCATCTAACATTAGAACTGAGCTTAAGCTTATAGGAATGAATAGTGCTGATGCTATAGCAGCCCTTGATCACTATCTTGATCAGGCCTATGTATCTCACCTGCCATCAGTCAGGATCGTACATGGTAAAGGCTCTGGAATATTAAGAAAGGCTGTTCATGACTATCTAAAGGGAGTGCCTTATGTTAAATCATATAAGCTTGGAGAATTTGGCGAAGGCGATTCCGGAGTTACCATTGTGACTTTTATAAAATGATTTATATATATGAGAAGGTTGGAGGATAGACCAATGGTTAGTAAACAAAAAATACTGATTGTTGATGATGATAATAATATAGCAGAGCTGATATCCCTTTATCTGATAAAGGAATGCTTTGAAACAAAGATATGTAATGATGGCGAGTCGGCAATTGGCGCAGTAGATACTTTTGAACCAAACCTGATCTTGCTGGATCTCATGCTACCGGGTATCGATGGATATGAGGTATGCAGAGAAGTCAGATCAAAATCACAGATACCGATCATCATGCTCTCAGCCAAGGGCGAGGTATTTGACAAGGTGTTGGGACTTGAAATGGGCGCTGATGACTATATGGAGAAGCCTTTTGACTCTAAAGAGCTTGTAGCAAGAGTCAAGGCAGTCCTGCGTAGGTACAAGCCTGCAACAGTTGAGCCTGAAGAAAGCGATGAAAAGATCGTCAGATATCCTGATCTTGAGATCAACATGACTAACTACTCTGTATCATATATGGGCAAAAGAGTTGACATGCCGCCAAAGGAATTGGAATTACTGTATTTCCTGGCAGCGTCTCCAAACCACGTATACACAAGAGAACAGCTCCTTGATCAGATCTGGGGATATGAGTATGTTGGTGATACAAGAACTGTTGATGTTCATATCAAGAGACTTAGAGAAAAGATCAAAGACCATGATAAATGGGGAATAGCAACAATTTGGGGAATTGGTTATAAGTTTGAAAGCAGAGCGTGATATAAAATGAGGAGAACTCTTTATCTAAAGTTTCTGCTGGGTTATCTGCTTTTTGGAATATTTGGTTTTATTGTAGTTGCAACTTTTGTATCAAATATGACCTATGAGCATTGCAGAAGGGACAGAGCAGAAAACCTTTATGCCGAAGCAACACAACTGGCAGATACTTATGCAGCAGATCTGTACAATTCAGAAACTTCATTAGAGACTGTTAGAAAGCAGATATTGGCTTTATCTAAATATATGGATGATGCAGTCATCTGGATCATCAACCCTTCAGGACGACTGGTATTGGACTCAACAAGAGATCTGAGCATTGATACTGAGGTTGTAGTTGAAGGCTTTGATCCCACAGCTACTGCAGGAACATATTATATTACAGGAGATTTTTTTGGTTCATTTAATCAGGATATGTTAAGCGTTTTAGCGCCTATTACAGCCAATTACAAGGTGCAGGGCTATGTAGTCATTCATATGCCACTTAGCAGTATCCATGAAGAGTCTGATGAACTTTTGAATATATCCTATATTATGCTGATAATCATATTCCTATTGTCGCTGATCATTCTTATCTTTTTTACAGAGATGGTATATATACCGCTGAAAAAGATAACTTCGGCTACAGAACAGTATGCTGCAGGAAATATGAATTATGAGCTGAATGTGGAGAGTGAAGATGAAATGGGTTATCTGGCAGCTTCGCTATCCTACATGGCAGGTGAGATAGCAAGACAGGAAGATGACCAGAAAAAGTTTATCGCCAATGTGTCCCATGATTTTAGATCACCACTTACATCCATAAGGGGATACCTTGAAGCAATGCTTGATGGAACGATACCTGCTGAGCTTCATGAGAAATACCTTACAATAGTAATCAATGAAACAGACAGACTTACCAAGCTGACCAATGGCCTTTTGACACTGAATAATCTAAATGCCAGAGGCATGATGCTTGAAAAAACAGATTTTGATCTCAATCAGATCATCAGAAATACGGCTGCTTCTTTTGAAGGAACCTGCAGAGCTAAAAAGCTTGCAATAGAACTTGTCCTTACAGATGACTCAATGCTTGTAAATGGCGATGTTACCAAGATCCAGCAGGTGCTCTACAATCTGCTGGACAATGCCATCAAATTCAGCCATAATGATTCAATCATCAAGATAGAGACTACGGAGAAGAAAAATAAAGTATTTGTCTCTGTAAAAGATAGTGGAATCGGTATTCCAAAAGAAGATCAGAAGATGATCTGGGACAGATTCTACAAGTCAGATCTTTCAAGAGGTAAGGACAAAAAGGGCACAGGTCTTGGATTGTCCATTGTAAAAGAGATAATAAAAGCTCACGGTGAAAATATAAATGTTATAAGCACTGTTGGAGTTGGAACTGAATTCATTTTTTCTCTGCCAAAATCAGAGGCTATGGATGAGGAAGAATGATCGATTTTGACATAGTTGATTTCAAATAAGCTATTTGCATGTTTGATTGTATTTACACGAAAAGTGCAACTAGTGGATATTTATGCTTGAAGTCATAAGTAATTTAGAAAGAATAGAGAGTTTTATCATGCACATTATTTTACATCAGCCTGAAATACCACAGAATACTGGTAATATAGGACGCACCTGCGTGGCAACAGGTACATCACTACATCTTATCGAGCCACTTGGATTTCATATCACCAGCAAAGAAATCCACAGAGCCGGAATGGATTATTGGGATAAACTGCAGCTGGAGAGATGCGTTAATTTCGAAGATTTTAAGGCAAAACACCCAGGAGCCAAGATATGGATGGCTACTACAAAGGCACATCAGAAATATACTGATGTACAGTTCGGACCGGATGACTACATCATGTTTGGTAAAGAAAGCGCAGGCATTCCAGAAGAAATCCTTGTAGACTATGAAGAGACCTGTATCAGAATACCTATGGGACCGGATATCAGATCACTGAATCTGTCCAACTCTGTAGCAATTGTGTTGTATGAAGCACTTAGACAGACTGGTTTTCAGGGACTAGAAGGTGAAGGCGAGCTTCACAGACTTCACTGGAAGAGTGAGGAATGATAGGTCCTGTTTTTTAGATTTAGATTTAATAGTTGGTAGGAAGATTTTAGATGGCTAAAAACAATAATGATAAGCTTTATGCAAAAAATGATGTTATTGAAGTTACAATAACTGATATAGGAAACGACGGGGAGGGTATAGGCAAGATTGATGGCTATACCCTTTTTATCAAAGATGCTGTGATTGGTGATGTAGTCAGAGCCAAGATCATGAAGGCTAAAAAGAACTATGCCTATGCTCATCTTGAAGAAGTGATCACTCCTTCAAAGCACAGAGTTGTACCTGCCTGCAATATAGCCAAGCAGTGCGGCGGATGCCAGTTGCAGTTCATGTCCTACGAGAGGCAGCTTCAGTTCAAGCAGGACAAGGTGCGCAACAATATTGTCCGCCTGGGTGGTTTTGATCCTGAAGAAATTGATAGCATCATGGAACCGATCATCGGTATGGATGATCCTTTTGAATACAGAAATAAAGCTCAGTTCCCTGTTGGCACAGACAAAAATGGCAAGATCATAACAGGTTTCTATGCAGGACACTCTCACAACATCATTCCTGGAACTGATTGTAAGATTGGGGTAAAAGAGAATAAGGAAATTCTTGAAACAATCATTTCATACATGGAACGTAACCATGTCAGTGCCTATGATGAAGAGACAGGAAAAGGCCTTGTCAGACACGTACTTATCAGAAAAGGCTTTACCAGTGGCGAGATCATGGTATGCCTTATCATCAACTATAGAGGAAAAAGCAGTTCTTCCAAATCAGGAGTGCAGGAGTATCTTCCAAATCAGGGAGAACTCATTGAAAAGCTCTCTGCAATAAAAGGAATGACAAGCATATCCATAGATATAAATACAGAAAAGACCAATGTCATTATGGGTCTTGAAGTTCATACTATCTGGGGAAGAGATACTATTAGAGATACCTTGTGCGGTCTTGAGTTTAATATATCACCGCTTTCTTTCTATCAGGTCAATCCTGTTCAGGCTACTAAGCTGTATGATCAGGCAATTGAGTATGCAGGCCTTACAGGCAATGAGACAGTCTGGGATCTGTATTGCGGAATCGGTACAATTACTCTTGCTATGTCCAAAAAAGCAGGCAAGGTCTTTGGCGTGGAAATAATCCCACAGGCGATAGATGATGCAAAGCAAAACGCTGTTCAGAATGGAGTTACCAACGCAGAGTTTTATGTTGGCAAAGCTGAAGAAGTCCTTCCTCAAAAATATCAGGAAGAGGGCATCTACGCAGATGTCATCTGCATTGACCCGCCAAGAAAAGGTTGCGATATCGCTGCTCTTGATACCATGCTCAAAATGGCGCCTAAGAGAATCGTTTATGTCAGCTGCGACAGCGCCACCCTCGCCCGTGACCTTCGCATTCTCTGCGACGGTGGCTACAAGCTGGAACGCGTGCGAGCTTGCGATATGTTCCCGATGAGCGTTCATGTAGAAACTGTGGTTCTTTTGACTAGGACCAAAGGGACAACGTCAGAAGGCAAATAGGGAGGATATGCTTATTAACTATTTATCAAATCATCGCTCAAACCTTTTCAACAGATTCATTTTAATTTTTTCAGCTTTTCCAGTATAAGGATGTTCTCTAAGTGAAAGATTCCAGAAGGTTCTGCCCTTAAGCACTGTCTGAGGGTGAGTGAACTCGCGGAATCCCCATTCGCCGTGGTATGCGCCCATGCCACTGTGTCCGGTTCCATTAAAAGGTACGCCCTTGACCATCATGTGGATGCATACTTCGTTGATGCAGCCTCCTCCATATTGAAGGGTTTTCATAACCCTGTTTGCCCATTTCATATCCTTGGTAAAGACGTACAGTGCCAACGGATGTTCTCGTTCTTCAATAATATTCAATATAGTTTCTACTTCGTCATCTTTGAAAGGAATAACAGGAAGAAGTGGGCAAAAAAGTTCTTTGCGGACAATTTCTTCGTCTGCTTTTACAGGATAGATGATAGTTGGAGCATAGCGCAGGGTATCACGGTTTCCGTCACCACCAAAGATTATTCTGGAACGATATTCATCAGCTGTCTTAGCGCAATTATCAAAGGCTGAAGCGCTGATGAGGTGCGGATATTCTGCGTTTTCCTCTGGGCGCTCGCCAATCTGTCTAATGAATTCTGCCTTTAATTCATTAAGAAACTCATCAGCAATTTCTTGCGCAACGGCAATCTGGTTGATATTGATGCAGACCTGTCCGGAATTGCAGAGTTTGAAAAAGGCTATTTTCCGTGCAGCATCCTTTAGATTTGCATCTCTGCGAACTATGCACCAATTGCCTGTTTCTCCGCCAAGCTCAAGCGCAAGAGGAGTCAGGTTCTTGGACGCCTCCGCCATAACATGTTTGGCTACATTTGGAGAACCAGTATAGAAAATCTTATCAAATCGCTCAGCAAGGCACAGGTCAGCCACATCGTGACCGCCGTCTATAACAGTAATATATTCTTCAGGAAAATATTCAGAAATACATTTTTTTAAGACCTCAGTACAGGCAACCGTCTTAGAACTTGTCTTGATTACTGCGGTGTTGCCGCCTGAAATGCATGCTGCTAACACTCCTAGAGATAGTAGTAAAGGGAAGTTGAAGGGACTGATTATAAGGCAGACGCCATAGGGCATCTTATAAACCCTTGTGGTAATTGAAGGAAAGCACATGATACCACTGAAATGTAATTCAGGTCGTGCCCAACGGCGCAGACCATGGATAGTCTCGTTAATTTCAGTGATAATGGGGCCGATATCACATAGATAGGCTTCGACCTTGCTTCGACCCAGGTCCTTTTGCAGAGCGCTCAAAAAAAGATCTTCGTTTTCAACAACCATCTTCTTTAAAGTCTTTAGGCTTTTAATACGCCATTCAATGTCCAGAGTTTTCCCTGTTCTAAAAAATTGTCTCTGTTTTGACACAACACTCTGAATGCTTTCTGCTGTGTAAACCATAGGTGCCTCCATACTTTTTAGAGAATTGATATATACCATATTATATTCTTTCGATAATTAATTATCAATATAACCACTTATAGGGAGTTTTTATGATAATATTAATGAGTAACGTCTTGAAGAAAAGAATTGAGGGGAGAATAATTCATGGTTGGGAGTTATGTTGTAATTGAAAAAGCACGTAATCTCGATTATTTGAAGGACTTTGTGGTGTTACCAGATTCTTTTGGCACCGATGTTTACGATAAGAGGGAAGATGTTATCGCTATCAGGGTCTGTGTTGATAAAGCACTGGATCACCTTGATAAAGAGATACATTTTTCAGAACAGCTAAAAAACAATCGTCATGTCATTATCAAGCCAAATCTGGTTTCCGTCTATCACAATAGTGGTTTTGATAAGGCTGATTATCCTGAGACCACGGATCCTCGTGTTTTCGAGGCAGTAGTAAGGTATATAAGGCGTTTTACCAATCAAATAACAATTGCTGAGTCATCGGGGAAACCTATACCTACATCTGTAAGCTTCAAGATAGCAGGCTATGACCGTATTGCAAAGTATTATGGCACTGGACTGGTTGCATTGGAACTAAGACCTGTGGTGCGTTATATGTTGCCTAAAGCAGAGGTGATGAAGGAAATATACATTCCGGACACGCTTGATGAGGTGGTAAAGGGGAATGCATTTTATATTTCAGTTCCCAAGATGAAAACCAATCTATATACCGGTGTGACACTGGGCTTTAAAAATGCCATGGGCACAATTCCGTATTTTTTGAGGGAGCGCAATCATAGCTATCTTATCAACAAGAAACTGGCAGATCTTCTCTACCTTTTTAAACCGGACCTTACTGTCATAGACGGTATTATAGGGGGTGAAGGTAATACACCTGCTCCCGTGGATCCTGTGCGGGTCGGCAAGATTATTGCAGGTAATAATAGCGTGGAGGTAGACAGGATTACCACACGCATGATGGGATTTGACCCTGACCAAAACAAGTTGATGATGGAAGCTAAGGCCAGAGGATTTGGCGACCCGGATACGGTAATAATTGGAGAGCCGGAAGTAACCCCTTTCCGACCAGCCATCAGCAGCTTAATGGATGAAAAGACAGAGCGGGAGTTTCCAAACCTGCTGGCACTTGCAGGGCATACCAAGAATGGAGCTCCAGTTATTACAGACAAGAATAATGTAACTCCCCAGCAGGCATTTGCGTTGGAACAGGCGTGTATTGGAGGCTGTCTTGCAGCCGCCAAGACCGGGCTTGACTATTATAACTATAAAAAGAGCGCACGAAAGGATTTTTATCTCTGTATCGTAGAAGGAGAAGGTGTAGAGCTTGAGGGAACACGGTGGTGGTTTGATAAGACTGGTAAACCGTACAGTTTACAGGATATTTCTGTACTGCCGATGCACCGTATGGCTCTGGGTAATTGTGCAGAAGCAGCGCGACCTGGTTGCGATTACTTCGCCGAAGGTTGCTGTGATCCAGCTAAATGTATGGCTGTTGTATGTCATGCAGCGGGTGTTACGATGCCAATTATGAGCCCCAAAAACAAGGGACTTGTGCCTACAGTAACAGGGATGCTTGGTACAATTCTTACCCGTCGCAGGTTCATTCGTAGTGGTGAATATGTAGACTGTCCTCATGCTCAAGAGGATAGGATCTTCCCTCTGCCAGAGCTAAGCGAAGAGGATTTGCAAAAGGATTTTATCCCCTGGCCACTTCCTGAAATGTCTAAAGAAGAAAAGCGGGCGCAGCTTCGGAATCAATGGAAGATTATGTTCTCTGCCATAGACTTTGGTTGGAACAGAAAATATAGGTGATGACGGGGAAAAGGTTATATGAGTAAGTTTTAATTGGAATGATATATTGACTTAAGATCGTACATTTGGTACTCTTTTTATGTAATAAAATATAGAAGAAAGTGAGGTAATCATAATAATGAGTGCAAACAGAACAGAGATTGTAAATGAATATAGTATGATGACCTCGGTTTATGCTTTCTGATATTTACAGGGCTATAATGTAGATTATTCTTACCGCGGCATATTTGTCGCGGTTTTTTCATTTGAACCATAGCTTTTTATCGCGCTGGTTTGGCACATTTTCAAGAAACACAAACATGGTCTCCATACTATGTATACAAACAGAACAGAAGAATAAACAACCTAGAACACATAAGGAGACTAGACATTGGAAAATTTAATAATAAGAAAAGAAACTACTAAGGACTACTATGCTACAGAACTTATGACCATGCGTGCTTTTTGGAACATTCACGGACCGGGATGTAATGAGCATTTGCTGGTGCACAAATTGCGAAGCGCTGATGAATATCTGCCGGAATTAAGCAGTGTGGCAGAACTTAATGGAAAGATTGTGGGCGCGATATTTTACTCTAAAGCAAAGGTGGTTAACAATGGCACAGAGAAAGAAGTGCTGACCTTCGGGCCACTAGCCGTTGAGCCTACATGCTTTAGTTTAGGAATTGGAGGAGCTCTTTTAAAAGAAACTACAAGGCTTGCCAAAGCAGCAGGATATAAGGGAATCGTCATCTGTGGAGAGCCTTTATATTATCCAAAGCATGGATTTAAAAGGTGCGATAATTTTGATATTCATCACCCGGCATTTGGTAATTCGGATGCGTTCATGGCACTTCCTCTTAATGATGGCTTTGAGGATATCCATGGCTTATTCTATGAAGCATCTGTTTTCGAGGAATGTGAGGACGAGGAAGAGGTAAAAGAGTTTACGAGTATATTTCCATACTACAAACCTCTAAAGCTCTCCTGTCAGTGGCTTCATGAAGAAAAACTTGGAAGAATATCCCAGATAAGCAAAAACAGTTACAAGATTAAATTCTGGGAGCAGGAAATTTCTGCAAAACTTAAAGGCAGTTTTTATAACGAAGATGCAGATAAGCTTCCGGTAGTGGGTGACTATGTGACTTTTCATTATAACAGACAGGGAGAATCAATGATTCTTTCTGTATGTGAGAGAACAAGCTTCCTTCAAAGACCTGATCAGGCTAAAACCGGAGTTATGCAGTATATGTTTTCCAACGTGGATTACTGCTTTATTGTTTCATCTCTTAATGAAGACTACAACTACAACCGTATAGCAAGATATACAAGTGTTGCACTTCAGGGCGGTACAACGCCTGTTGTAATTCTCACCAAATCTGACATTTGCAATAATGTTGGAAGATATGTGAGGGAAGTAGAACAGATTTCAGACAAAGTACGAGTTCATGCGATATCAGCGTTATATAACATTGGGCTGGAGGAACTAAGAGAATATCTGATTCCGGGAAATACAATCTGCCTCATGGGATCTTCAGGCGTTGGAAAGTCAACGCTTGTTAATTCGCTGGTTGGAGAGGACATAATGAAGACCTCTGAAATAAGAGAAGATGATGATAAGGGACGTCATACTACAACAATTAGAAGACTGATTGAGACAGAGAGTGGTATCTGTTTTATTGATACTCCGGGAATGCGTGAAATAGGTATGGCAAATACTGCTGAAGGCATTGATGATACTTTTTCTGATATTGTAGAACTTGAATGTCAGTGCAAATTCAGCAATTGCAGGCATGAGACTGAGCCTGGATGCGCAATAAAGATAGCCATAGCAAATGGTGAGCTGCTTCCTGAAAGATATGAGCTATATAGGAACCTTGGCACAGAGAATACCAAAAACTATGCCAAGAAAAAAGAAATTTCCAAATGGGCCAAAGCATACAAGAAAAACAATAAAAGAGGAGGGGGTTACAATGGAAAAGCTTAAGCTTCTCGGGCAGATTTTTGAGTAAACAATAAGGAAGATATTGATTATGAGAGCTAATATAGATTTTAAGAATTATACTGACAGTGATTATGAGGCCTTGTGCTCTTTTCTGATTGCATTAAATGAGAACGATGACAGGCATATTAACTGGAACTGGGCAAGGCTGGAATGGATGATTGAACATCCTGAATTTGATAAGAGCTTAAAGAATTCCATTGGCATTTGGACTGTGGACGACAAAATCGTTGGCGCTGCTATCTACGATATGTATTTTGGCGAGGGCTTTTGTGGAGTACTTCCGGAG
>JAEEGF010387955.1_pt1 | contig 18679 bp, 20 predicted proteins | sample 9134171 | NCBI WGS metagenome assembly JAEEGF01 (sample SAMN16246542, study PRJNA631951) | gut metagenome | biome: gut microbiome; feature: rumen; material: AP-attached | host: Bos | place: Iran: Karaj | collected 2018-10
CGCCTGGCACCAGATGGACAGGAAAAAGATTACGGCCGAAGAGATAGAAGAAACGCCTGACAAGTATTAATACAAACCGCAAACCACGCGGAGGAGGATTTGTATAAAGTACTAATTATTAGTTAATTACATTTCACGGTAGTGAGAGATAGGGCGACTATAGCCCTTTGGCTTTGGCTTCGTCCCAGATGGCGTCCATCTGGGGGAGGGTGAGGTCCGAGAATTGGAGGCCTTTGCGGAGGGTCTGCTCTTCCAGATAAGTGAAGCGGCGGCGGAATTTTTCGGCCGAACGGTTGAGGGCGGTCTCGGGGTCCACACCGTAGAGGCGGGCGGCGTTGATAACGGCAAACAGAAGGTCTCCGAACTCCTCTTCCAGGTGGTTGGGGTCTCCCTCGTCGCACGCATCGGATACCTCACGGTACTCTTCCAGGACCTTGTCCCAGACATCTTCCTTCTTCTCCCAGTCAAAACCGCAGCCGCGGGCCTTTTCCTGCATAGCGAGAGCCTTCAGGAGGGCGGGCATAGCCTGGGGGATGCCGTCCATCACGCGCTTGTTGCCGTCTTTCTCCTTGGCTTTCACCAGTTCCCAGGTGTCTGCAATCTCTTTGGCCGAAGTAGCCTTGCCGGCCTCGGGACCAAATACGTGCGGATGGCGGAAGACCATCTTGTCGCACACCTTGTTCATAGAATCGGCAATGTCAAAGGCGCCTTCTTCCTGGCCTATGCGGGCATAGAAGACCATATGGTACAGGAGGTCTCCAATCTCCTTGGCCGTTGCCTGGCGGTCTCCCTTGATAATGGAGTCACTGAGTTCGTAGACTTCTTCCTCCGTGAGACGGCGGATGGATTCCATTGTCTGTTCTGCGTTCCAGGGGCATTTTTCCCGGAGCTCGTCCATAATATCCAGCAGGCGGCCAAACGCGGCCAGTTTTTCTTCGCGCGTGTGCATTGAATTATTCATTATTGTATCGCAAATATACAACAAATTATACTATATTTGCCCGCTGATGTCCAAGATAACCTACATATCGGCCCGGGAAGCAGTCCGCGCAGTCCGCAGCGGAGACCACGTGCATCTGAGCAGTGTGGCCAGCGTTCCGCAGGTGCTCATTGAAGCCCTCGCAGAGCGTGCTTCGGAGCTGGAAGACGTTCATTTCCACCACTTCCATACGGAAGGCGCCGCCCCCTATGCAGAAGGCGGTCCCTTCTTTGATCAGGGCTTCTTTGTGGGCCCTAACGTGCGTAAGAACGTGCAGGAAGGACTGGCCGATTATATTCCGGTAAACCTTTACGAGACCCAGTCTATGTACCGCAACGGGGCACTGGCCTGCGATGTGGCTATGGTACAGGTGTCGGAGCCGGAAAACGGAATGGTATCGCTGGGTACTTCGGTAGACTGCTCCATCGCGGCCCTGGACGTGGCCCGGGAACGTATTGCCGTGGTCAATCCCAATGTTCCCTTTGCCCTGGGCAACCTGGTCCCCATTGAGCGTTTCACGGCCCTGGTGCAGGACAACCGCCCGCTCATTACCAAGGAGTATGCGTCTCCTTCCGAGACGGACCTCCAGATTGGCCGCATCTGCTCGGAACTGGTACCGGACGGAGCCTGCCTACAGATGGGTATCGGCGCCATGCCCAACGCCATCTGCGCAGCCCTCAAGGACCACAGGCACCTGGGTCTCCATACGGAAATGTTCTCGGACGGCGCCCTGGCCCTCATCAAGAGCGGGGTCATTGACGGAGAGAACAAGGCCATTGACAAAGGAAAGGTGGTGGCCTCTTTCCTGCTGGGTTCCCAGGAGGTTTATTCCTTCATAGACCACAATCAGCAAGTGCTCATGCTGGACATCGCTTATACCAACGACCCTCGCGTCATTGCGCAGAACCCCGATATGGTGTCCATCAATTCGGCCATCGAAATAGACCTTACCGGCCAGGTGTGTGCCGATTCCATAGGTGAACGCATCTACTCCGGGACCGGCGGTCAGCTGGACTTCGTACGCGGCGCCAAGCTTTCCAAGGGCGGCAAGGCCATCATTGCGCTGGCTTCCCGCACCGCCAAGGGCCTTCCCAAGATTGTGCCCACCCTCAAGCCCGGTGCCGGCGTAGTAACCCCCAGGGCCGATATCCAGTGGGTCGTCACGGAATTCGGCGCCGTTAACCTGTACGGAAAATCCCTGCAGGAACGTGCCAGGCTCCTCATCTCCATCGCTCATCCCGAGGACCGCGAGACCCTCTCCCGCGCTGCGTTTGACCGCTTCGGCCGGTAATCACTTATGAAGCATTGAGTTTGGCTTTCACGGCGTAATAGCTGGGGCGGGAGCCAAATCCTGCGGCCTCGATGGCTTCTCCCAGCGTGGCGTCGGGGTGCTCCTTCAGATACGTTTCTACATACTCCATGCGCAAGTGGTTTACGTATTCAAAGAAGCCGCCCAGTTCGCATTTCATAAGGCCCGATATGTAGGTGCGGTTATAGCCGCAGCGCTCCGCCACGTCGTGCAGGGTCAGGTGCGGGTCCAGGAAGGCTTTCTGCTGCTCCACCACGGTGCGGATGGCGCTTAACATCTCTTCTTTCTTTTTCTGGGAAATGGCGCGTTTGTAAACGACCCCGGCCTGCTCGGGAGAATCCTCTTCCATGGGCCGGTTGCGGTTGGGATGCAGGGCTGTAATCACAAAGATAACGGCCGACAGGGCTATGAAGAGCATGATGACGGCCATCACAGAAGGACGGTCCAGCAGGGCACCGGTCCAGCAGAGGACTACGTTGATGCCTATGAACATGAGCCACACGCGGGCCTTTACCACAGGAAAATCGGCCGGGTTGGAATAGTCGTCGGAATCGTAGCGGCTCACCCAGATGCGTACGACGGCTACGGAGGTGAAGCACACGGCTGTTATCAGCAGGCCCAGGATGCGCAGGACAAAGGTTTCAATGGTGGGGAAGTGCAACTGGTCTCCGGGGATGATGGCCAGTACCAGGGCAGTCAGAAGCGCCACGCCCACCGGGATGCCGGCCAGAACCGTGGGCCACTCCCATTTTTTCCACTGCATCACGCTCCCAAAGTAGGAGAACAGGATGAGGGTGAAGTGATACAGGGTTATCGGCAGGAAGAAAATCTTTACCAGGAACCAGGCGTCTGCGCTTTCCGGCTGGAAAACGTAGGGCAGCAGGCACAGCGAACTGAGCCAGGCCGCCGTCACAAACGGCCGGCCGGGGTAGTAGTACCTGGGATTGCGGTTGTAGGGCGGGCACATGTGGAACCAGCGCACCGCCGCGCACGCCAGGCAGATGGCCACATAGACCGCCGCCGCTACGCCGCATAAATATGGGAGGGTAGGGGACACTACTTGCTCAGTTTGGACGCAAATTTACAAAAAAATATGAGTTTACAGGTTTGTTAACGGATTTTTACAACTTGTTGACGCAGATTTACAAGTTTTGGACTCAGACGATACATCCGTTTGCGCGGGCGTGCGTATCTTTGGGTCCATAAACCGTGAATATATGGATTGGCAAGACATACTGATGATTGCAATTGCGGTCCTGCTCCTGCTGGTGTGGGTGCCGCTGCTCTTTTTTTCCGTGCGCAAGGCGCTGCGGGAGGAAGAGAAAGAGTATAAAACAAAACACAATAGCGATGGAAACAAAACTGGTGTATGAAGCTCCCGAAGTGGAGGTGGTGGAGCTGAGGCCGGAAGGAATCATTTGTGAATCCAAGCAGTACACTCTTCCGGGCTACGGAAATGCAGAAGAAATCTAGGAGAGAAGGCCGATGAAAACGAAAGGATGGATTTTTTTGGCTCTGGCGGCCGTCGCTGCCTGCCAGAAGGCGGAAGATGATTTTGTGGCGGAGAAGCCCAAAGCGTTGGAGGGACCTTATACCCTTACGCTGGAAGCCACCAAGGGGGAGGATACCAAAGCGTTGAAGCTGATTAATTCCGGGAGCACACTAACCGCCTTATGGCGAGACGGAGAAACGGTAGCCGTGTACCAGGGCGGCACCTATCTGGGCCAACTGATGGCTACGGCCGATGGTACGGATAACACCAAAGCCACGCTTTCCGGAACGCTGGAGTCTGTTGCCGGCGTTGCCAATAACGCGGTCCTTACCCTGCTCTTCCCGCGGAAGGACTGGGACTATACCGGGCAGGATGGAGGTGCGCCCAATGTTGTCTCCAAGATAGATCGCCTGTACGACTACGCTACGGCAAATGTTACTGTGGCTTCGGTAGACACGGGCAATAAGACTATTACTACCACTTCCGGTGCCGCCTTCGAAAACCAGCAGAGCATATACCGCTTTGGTTTCAAAGTGAATGATACGGCTCTTAGTGTGAAGGAATTCACCGTGTCGTCCAACCACAATAAACTGGTCACTTCCCGCAGTTACTCCAGTGGATGGATTTCCACTTACGGCAACCTTACCGTCAGACCGTCTTCGGCCACCAGTGGTTTGCTGTACCTTTCCCTCCGCAACGAAAACGCCAATACCTCTGAGCCTGACAAGTTCTCTTTCTTTGTGATAGGATATAACAATGCCCTATACCTGGGAGAGAAAGACATCCCCGGCGATAAGTTGGGCAACGGCAAGTTCATCAGTGCCCAGAACATTGCCGTAACCAAGTCCAACCTGGCCCACAGCGGCACCGCAACTGTAGTTTGGTAAGCTATGAAAGCAAGAAATATCCTTATTATAGCCATTCTCTGCGCCTTCACTGGGACGGCGTGGGGCGAAACCATCACCAGAACGTATCTCTTTCACGGCGGGACTGTCGGCAGCCAGATAGAGTTCCAGGGCTATTTCTACGAGGAGGGCAAGCCGGGTGCGCACTACATCTGCTTTCCATCGCCGTGGACTTTTGATATCACGGCCAGCATCCATGCCACGCTGCCTGACGGTATCACCGTCAACTTCGCCAGTTCCAACAATAGAATCGCCGTCTATGAAGATCGCGCTCTCAATGTGCAGGGAGACGTTACCGTCACGGTGGGCGGCGGTACCAACAACTACTACATCTGGCAGGTGGTGTTATACAATGACAACGGCTCAGTGGCCTTCGATGAGACCAACTGGGGTGCCGACGTGGAGAGCACCCACACGTTCAGCAAGACCATTAATGCAGGCTTTTTCAATAAGTTGGTCATCACCTATTCGGTGGACGATATCTACCTTATCGATGATTTTTCCACTACTATCGACGGCGTGGACGAAGAATACTTATATACCGGTTCCCCTGTGACGCCTGAGTACGAGGTTATCTGCAACGGCAGGACGCTCGTCCAAGGAGATCACTATTCCTTCAGTTTTATTAATAACTCATCACCAGGCACTGGTACCTTACGGATCAGTGGTATAAGCCCTTTCCACGGCATGGTCACAAGGGATTTTACCATCATAGATCCCGCATTGCTGCCGGTGGAATGGACGGCTGGCAGTACGGTTGAGGTGACGGAAGACTATACTGCGTCGTCAAGCATCAATGTGACAGGTACCGGCAATGTCAAACTCGTGATAGCCGATGGCGTGACGCTGACGGCTAAAAGGGGCATCACTATCGCCGACGGTGCAACGCTGACGGTTGAAGGGCCCGGTACGGTCAATGTAAAAGGAAGCGTGGGCTACGATGGCAGTAATGGCAGTGATGGCAGTATGGGGGGCGCAGGAATTACCGGCTCGGTTATTGTTAATGGAGGCAGCATTAGTATCTCTGGCGGCAGGGGCGGCAAGGGCGGCAGGGGCCACGCTGGCCACGCTGGCGGCGCTGGCGGTATGGGGGGCGCAGGAATTACCGGCTCGGTTATTGTTAATGGAGGCAGCATTAGTATCTCTGGCGGCGCTGGCGGCGTTGGCGGCACTGGCGGCGATGCAGATCACTCTACCGGCATCATCGGCGCTGGCGGTGCTGGCGGTGCGGGTGGAGCTGGCATCGATGGCTCGCTATCCGTTAATGGTGGTAGCATTAGTGTCAATGGTGGCGTTGGTGGCAATGGCAGCAATGGCGGCAAAGACAGCTATGACAATCTCCGCGAGGGCGCTCGCGGTGAAAACGGCGCTAGAGGTGTAGGCATTGGCGGCACAGTCACCTGCACGGTTGTCGGTTATGTTATTCAGGAAAGCGGTAACGGAAATTCCTGGACTAACCTGTCCTCGGGCAGTACCAGCAACAGGCGATACGTGAGGGTTCTGGAAAGCAATACCATTTCCCTCTCGGCCCAACAAGCCAACTTTGCCGGCCAGACTTATTGGACCACTTTCTACCATTCTTCAAATAGCTACAACCTTCCCTCAGGTGCACGGGCCTTCTATATGGGCTCCGACCATGCCCTTTATCTCATTGGCGACGGATCTGTCATCCCGGCAGGCTGCGCCGTGGTAATTATGGCAGATTCGGCCTCCCTTGAGATTACCTGTCCGTCTAATTCGGCTCCTTCCGTAGCCGGCAACATCCTCCGGGGTACGTCATCGGCCATCCAGGCCCCTTCGGGTGCACACGTGATGAGCCAGGTGGGGGAGACCTTCGGCTTCTTTGGGTACTCCGGAGAAATCCCCGCCGGCAAGGCGTACTACGTAGAATAGGGATTTAAAAGTATAAAACAGAACACGATAACAATGGAAACGAAACAACTGTATGAAGCTCCCGAAGTGGAGGTGGTGGAGCTGAGGCCGGAAGGAATTGTGTGCGGCTCGCCGTACAACACGCAAGACTACAATTATGGCAGTTTGGATGAAGGTTAAGGAGGGCCGAAAGATGAGAAGCAACACTTTCAGGCACTTTTTTGCGGTCCTGCTGACGATAGCGGCCCTCGCGGCGGGGCACACCAATGCATGGGCGCAGAGTACGCCAGGCACCTTCCCCGTCGAAGTCACCTTTCAGGGGTTGATGAATGGCGGAAAATACGCCTACGTGATTCAAAGCAACCTTGGACAGACGTACAATTTCGGTCCGCAAGACCTTACAAATTCCGATTACGTGTATATTCACCAGGAGTTTAATATCGGCTCCACTGCCGTGCCGCTCACAATGACTGTTCGCGGCAATTTCAGTTTCGGAGCAACCTCAGGTGATGCCACCGTAAATGGCATGAATGCCGATCTAACATTCAACTCCAGTGTAAAACACATTGTGGGTGTCCAGGTAAGTACGTATAGCGGTACGCCGGTTTCTGTTGAAAGCATCACGGGGACCACTTTTTCGCGTAAGGTTTTTATGTTAGGGAACACCACCTTTGGCAAGGTAACCCTCACCATGGCCACCCACACGCCCTTTGACTATGCCGCCACCATCGGCGGCATCGAGGATACCTACCTTGATGACGGCATCAACCAACCCGTGCCCACCGTCACCTATCAGGAAGGCAGCAGCCCAGCCATCACCCTCACCGAGGGCGTGGACTACACCGTCAGTTACAACGTCGGCAGCACCAGCGGCACCGTCACCGTCACAGGCATGGGCCAATACACCGGCTCCCAGAGAAAGAGTTACAACATCCGCCAACTCCAACTGAGCGACTTCACCCAACTCAGCGACGGCAGTTACGAGATAGCCTCGACCGCCGACCTCGACCGCCTGGCCAAGTATGTGAGCAACGGCAATGACTGCTCCGGCGTCACCTTCCGACAGACTGCCGACATCGCCTACAACTACACCAACGCATGGGACAATATATACCATACTTCAGTCGACTTAGAGAACAACTTCACCCCCATCGGTCGCTACGGCAAGAGTTTCCAAGGCACCTACGACGGCCAGAACCACACCATCAGCGGCATCCGTGTCGACAAATTTTCTGCGGGCAGCAACCACGACAATCAGAGTCTCGGCCTCTTCGGCTACGTCTTGGGTGGCACGGTGCAGAACATCGTACTGCGCGACAGCTACATCCGCGGCTACCAGGACCTCGGCGGCATCGTGGGCTACCTCAGCGGCGGCACCGTCAGCGGCTGTACGCTCCACCACGTCACCGTGTCCACGTTCACTACTGATTACACAACCTACCATGCGGACGTCGTCGTGGGCAACCTCGCCAGCGGCACCGTTTCCACCAGCCACTATCGCGACTGCTGCCTAGGCAGACTACTAAATAATGGAAAAGGGCAATACAATGATCCCCAAAACGAGGTCTTTGCCCTCACCCTCGCCTCCGGCGTCACCGCCAGCAAGACCAGCGGCGAAAGCGTCACCATCGACGGCGAGACCTACTACACCGAGGGCAGCACCTTCACCCTCGGCTACAGCGGCGCGGTGCCTGAAGGCTACACTCACAGTGGCTACTCAGCTACCGGCACAACAATAGACGGCTCGACGCTCACCATGCCCAACACCGACATCACCGTCAGCGCGACGTGGACATCAGCAGCCGAGCGGAACCTTACCGCTACCGCTGCATCCCTCTTCGGCGAATCCAAATACGTGACAACCTTTTACCACGGCACGCTGGACTATCAGCTTCCGGAAGGCGCCAAGGCCTACACGGCCAGCCTGGATGGCGAGAAGGTGGTGTTCCACCTGGTGGGTGAGGACGGCAGCGTAATCCCGCACGGCACAGCCGTAATCATTGTGGCCGATGTCGCCAGCGTCACCCTCAGCACCCTGGCATCCACCGAAGTAACGGCCTATGCCGGGAATATCCTTATCGGCTCTAATTCGGAGGTTACGGTAAGCGGACTTTCCGGATTACCGTATGTGCTGAACATCTCCGGCGGCACCCTGGGGTTATACAAGTTCACCGGAGAAAGTATCCCGGCAGGAAAGGCGTATTATCTTAAAAGCGAGTAAACCATGAGAAAGTCAATCATAACAATAGCAGCGCTTGCATGCGCACTGATCTGGACAGGATGCCAGCGGATAGAAGAAGAACTGATTCAGGAAAAGCCGGAAGAGCCGGTTGAAGAGGAGCTTTCCTACACCATCACGGTGCAGGTGGTGAAGGCCGACGGGGAGCAGACCAAGGGCCTGGCCATAGGCGATGGCGATGAGGCCTCGACCACGGAGCTCAAATCCATCTGGAAGAATGGGGAAGAGGTGAAGGTGTATCTGGGAACGGATTGCATCGGCACGCTGACGGCCACGCCCGACGGCACCGATGCCCATAAAGCCACCCTTTCCGGCACCGTGACCACAACGAACATTGAGGCAGGCACTACTACCCTTAACCTCCTCACCCCCCGCGAGAGCTGGGACTATAGCGGGCAGACGGGCGTTCTGCTGGCATCGGCCGGTTCCATCGAGAAGAAATACCACTACACCCTGGCATCCAGCGTGCTGGTGACGGCGGTGGAGGGCAGTGCCATCAGCACCGAATCGGCCACCTTTGCCAATCAGCAGAGCATCTATCGGCTCAGTTTCCGGTATAATGACGGAGTTACCAAGACACCGCTTACCACCAAGTCCGTGACCATCTCCAGCGCAAACGGGCAGCTGGTTCAGAGCCAGGTGCTGGGCGGCGCCACCACCACGGGGGACATCTCCGTCACCCTGGGTACCGCATCGGCCGACCCCTTCTTCGTGGCCCTGCGAAACGGCGACGAGACCAATGCGGAGGTCCTCACCTTCACCGTGGTGGACAACGACGGCGTCACCTACCGTGGCACCAAGACCATCCCGTCGGGGTACAAGCCTAACGGCACCTTCGTCAGCGTCAAGAACGCTACCCTGACCGAGCGCCTGCAACTGTGCCAAAGCGTCACGGAAGTGACAACGGCGTTGTAAATCTTATGAAAGCTAAGCAACTTCTGGCAAGGGCGGCTTCTTCTATGCTGCTGCTGTTTGTGGTGCTCAACGCGAACGCCATGCAGATCTTTGTCAAAACCCTTACTGGGAAAACCATCACGCTGGAAGTGGAACCCACAGACAGTATTGAGGCTATCAAGGCAAAAATACAGGAAAAGGAAGGTGTCCTGCCAGAGACTCAACTGCTCATTTACAATAATATTGTGCTGCAGGAAGGAAAAACACTTTCGGACTACAATATCCGGAAGGAAAATACTCTGTATCTGAGAAGTACTATCCTCTCCGCGACTCCCGCCAATGTCTTTGGCGAATCTAAATACGTTACTACCTTCTATTTAAGCGCATTTCATTATCGGCTTCCGGAAGGCGCCAAGGCCTATACCGCCAGCCTGGATGGCTCCAGCGTAGTGCTCCGTATGATCGGAACTGACGGCAGCGTAATCCCTGCCGGCACCGCAGCCATCATCGTGGCCGATGCCTCCAGCGTTGAACTCACAGCACTGGCCTCCACCGAAGTGACGGCCCATGCCGGGAACATCCTGCAGGGCTGGAACAGCGCCGTGGACAAACCCGCCGGGACAGTATATGTTCTGAGCGTATCCGAAGAAACCTTGGGCTTCTATTCATACACTGGCAGTACCATCCCCGCCGGCAAGGCGTACTATCTTAAGAGTGAGTAAACCTTATTTAACAATGGACACTAACAAAGAATCCTACCAAACCCCTTCGGTCCTCATCTTCGAGGTCAAGACCGAAGGTGTCATCTGCGGCAGCGGCGGAACCGAGAGTTACAACCGTAACACAGAAGAAGACTGGTAATGAACCCCAAAACGAAGAAAGCCATGACACAGACTCACAAACTCCTGAGCATTGCCGCCCTCTTCGCTATGGGCGCACTCACCATCAGCTGCAACAGCCTCAAAGAACAGCTGGACACCCCGGAGGAAGTCCCCGCCACCGGGAAAACCGTCACCCTTACCGCTACCGTAGGTCTCGGTGCCACCACCAAAGCTCTGGACGCAACCGGTGCGAAGACCTTTGCCGTAGGCGACCAGATTGCCGTTATTTACACGCAGGAAGGCGGCACCACGGCCAAGGCCGTCAGTAATGCCTTGACCATTGACGACATCCGAGAGGAAGGCCAGAAGGCCGATATCACGGTAACGCTCGACACCCCGGCAGAGAACGGCACCATTCGCTACATCTATCCTGCCTCGATGGCCCTGGCCACCATTGCCGCGGCCAACCCTATCGACGATGCCCATACCATTGATTTCACCAATCTCAGCGCCCAGGACGGCACCCTGGCCACTCTTGCCGAAAGCTACGACCTCGAGGTCTTTGACGGCGCACTCAATGGGTTGGAACTGCCGGAGAGCGCCTTGCTTAGCAACCAGCTGGCCATCGGCGAATTCACCATCAAGAACTGGGGCGGAACGGCCATCACCACCGACCTGACGGCATTCTCCGTTACGGACGGCACCAACACTTATGACATCGCGCCTGCTTCGCCGGCCACCAACCTTACCGGTCCCATCTACGTGGCCATGCTCCCCGTAGCCGACACCCAGGAACTCACTTTCACCGCCACGGACGGCACCTACACCTATACGCGTTCCGTCACCGGCAAGGCCCTCGCCAAGAACAATATGTATCCCGTGAATCTGAAGATGAACAGGAGTGTTGTCCTCGATAATGTCACAACCCACGATGGAAACGACGTATATTTTCTTGCCGCTGTAGATAAAGACATCATCTCCGGGAGTTTCGATTCTGGGGGAGGTTATATCACCATTCCCGACGGTGCCACAGTAACCCTGAATCGCGTTAATTTCTCTTCTCCCTTTGAATGTGACTACGCACCCCTCCACTGCCTGGGCGATGCCAACATCGTTCTGGCGGACGGCTCTTATAACTATCTTTATGTCAGCTCTGGCAGTTATCCCGCCGTTTTTGTGCCGAAGGGAAGCACGCTTACCATCAGCGGCTCGGGCGGGCTTAGTGCCTACGGCTCTTATGGCACCGGAGCCGGCATCGGCGGCGGATATATCTCCTCCTCCTTGACGAGCATCGACTGCGGCACCATCATCATCGCAGGCGGCGTCATCGAAGCCACGGGCGGCGGGAATTCCGCTGGCATCGGCAGCGGTCGCAAAAGTTCTTGCGACGGCATCCGGATCACCGGTGGCGTCATTAAAAGCGCCACGGGCGGTAACTTTGCTGCCGGCATAGGCTGCGGAGGTGACGGTTCCTGCGGCAACATTGAAATCAGCGGCGGACAGATTGGAGGTGATTACGGAGGTTGGTTGCATGACGGCGCCATCGGCGGAGAACGGGCTGCGGGAATCGGCTGCGGCCGAGCTGGCACCTGCGGCAACATCACCATCGGGGCGGGCATCACCTTCATCCGAGCCCAAAAAGGAGAATCTGCGAATTACTGTATAGGCCGGAGCGCTAGCGGGACTTGCGGCACCGTGACCATAGGTTCCGGCCTGACAGTCGAAGATTGGGGGGCGGAGATGTACATTCACCCGACTACACCGTAATGACGGATGGCTTGTCTTAATATGACAAAGTGGACGCTGACCCACAAATAGTCCCAATCCCCATCAGCCCGGACAAAACCGCAAGAGACCACCCGCCTCCCCGCCGGTGGTCTCTTCCGTTTTGCGCCCCCGCATCCCGGCCGGCGCCCTCGTCCTGACTTCTGTCACTTTGCCGCGTTTGCGGAAAAACTGCGTTCTGCGGCCTGCAGCTGCAAACGCGGCCGGCATTTCGGCCCGGAAGCCCGTTTTCCTTGCCACGTTTGCACAAAATCGGCCTTGTGGCGCTTGCCGCTGCAAACGCGGCAACCGGTATTTGCACATTCATCCCGCTCCTGAATGGAGTAACCAGCCTAATCTCTCCACCCCGACAAGTACCCCGACAAGCCGCGTCATCCTCGCCAAAAATGCCTGCTTACAGCTAAGGGCTTGATGCTTCTGGAGTTACTCGAATCGGCCAAATAAGGGAATCTCAGATAATTTTGCTATCTTTGCAGGCTAAAATACAATTGCTATGGCAGAGAATACGCTGTTGGAGAAGGTATTGAGCCTTCAGGACAAATACAAGAAGCTGGAAGAGCAGCTGGCCGATCCGGAAGTGATTGGCGATATGAAGAAGTTCGTCCAGCTCAACAAGGACTACAAGGAGCTGCAGCCCATCATTGCCGCCGGTCTCGAGTACGAGCGTCTGGTCAATGAGCTGGCGCAGGCCAAGGACATCCTTATGAACGAGAAGGACGAGGACCTCAAGGAGATGGCCAAGGACGAGATAGCCCAGATAGAGCCCAAGCTCCCGGAGATGGAGCAGAACATCAAGCTCCTCCTCATCCCGGCCGATCCGGACGACAGCAAGAACGCCATGGTGGAAATCCGCGGCGGTACCGGCGGTGACGAAGCCGCCATCTTTGCCGGAGACCTTTTCCGCATGTATCAGCACTTTGCGGAGCGCCGCGGCTGGAAGCTGGAAATCACAGACCAGGCTCCCGGCACCTCCGGCGGCTACAAGCAGATTGTATTCAAGCTCTCCTCCAATAACGACGGCGTATACGGCGTGATGAAATACGAGTCCGGCGTGCACCGCGTACAGCGCGTGCCCCAGACCGAGACCCAGGGCCGCATCCAGACATCGGCCGCTTCCGTGGCCGTGTTCCCGGAAGCCGGTGAGTTTGATATCGAACTCAATCCGGCCGATATCCGCAAAGACCTCTTCTGCGCCTCCGGCCCCGGCGGTCAGGGCGTGAACACCACTTATTCGGCCGTGCGCCTCACCCACATCCCTTCCGGTATTGTGGTGCAGTGCCAGGAAGAGCGCTCCCAGCTCAAGAACCTGGACCGCGCCATGGAAGAGCTCCGTACCCGTCTGTACAACATGGAGCACCAGAAATACCTGGACGGCATTGCCGCCAAGCGTAAGACTATGGTGAGCACCGGTGACCGCAGCGCCAAGATCCGCACCTACAACTATCCGCAGGGCCGCGTAACGGACCACCGCATTGGCTGGAGTATGTACAACCTGCCCGTGTTTATGGACGGAGACATCCAGGAGTGCATTGACCAGCTGCAGATTGCAGAAAACGCAGAACGTCTCAAAGAAGCAGGGGAGGAAGCATAATGGCCAGAAAGAGAGAAGAAGTAAAGGCTCTGGGCCGCAAGACCGTCTACAGCCAGACCTACAACCCTGACGTGCTGGAAACGTTTGAGAACAAGAACCAGGACAACGACTACTGGGTCCGTTTCAACTGCCCTGAATTCACCACGCTTTGCCCCATCACGGGCCAGCCGGATTTTGCAGAAATCCGTATCTGCTATGTGCCGGACGTGAAGATGGTGGAATCCAAGAGCCTCAAGCTGTATCTGTTCAGCTTCCGCAACAACGGAGACTTCCACGAAGACTGTGTGAACATCATTATGAAAGACCTGGTAAAGCTGATGGATCCCAAGTATCTGGAGGTAACCGGGTTCTTTACCCCGCGCGGAGGCATCTCCATCTACCCCTACGCCAATTACGGCCGCCCCGGTACCAAATGGGAGAAGCTGGCCGAAGACAGATTATTCAAGCACGAATAGCTTATTTGGGAACGGCGGCCAAGGTGAGTTGAGCCTGGGCGCAACGCTTTCCGGAAACCGACAGGGCAGTCTCGCATACGTAGAGGCTGCCTTTTTGTTCCAGGAGGGTGCAGGTGATCTCACAGAGATCTCCGGGCTTGACCTGTCCGCGGAACTTGACACCGTCTAAACCACGATATACCATCAGATGATCTTTGAAGACCTCCGGGAAGAGCTGACAGGTACTCTGGGCCATAATCTCACAGAGAATCACGCCAGGCACAATAGGGTTACCGGGAAAATGTCCCCGGCAAAAGAAAGGGTCTTCCGGAATCTGGAACCAGGCGTGGCCCACTCCGTTATCGCCCATCTCCGTCCGGTCCAGCAGGAGCATAGGCTCCCGGTGGGGGATGAGGGCTTTGATCTCTTCCTTGTTCATTATCCCTTATAAGGTCTGAAGGCTACGCAGGCGTTATGACCGCCAAAGCCAAAGGAATCGGAGATGCCCAGGGTGAGGTCCGTCTTGACGGCCACGTTGGGCGTGTAGTCCAGGTCGCATTCAGGGTCGGGTGCATCCAGGTTGATGGTGGGCGGGCAGATGCCTTCCTTCAGGGCCAGGACGGTGGCGATGGCCTCGGCAGCGCCGGCGGCGCCAAACATGTGTCCGGTCATAGACTTGGTGGAGGAGATGTGGGCCTTGTAGGCGTAGTCTCCCATAGCCACCTTGTAGGCTAACGTTTCGGCCACGTCGTTGAGCTTGGTGCCGGTGCCGTGGGCGTTGATATACAGGTTGTCCTTGGCTGCGTCAAAGCCGGCTTCGGCCAGGGCGTCCTTGATGGACTGGGCCTGGGTGCTGGCGTCCGGACGGGGAGCCGTGGCGTGGTAGGCGTCGCAGGTGTTGCCGTAACCTACCATTTCTCCGTAGATGGTGGCACCGCGTTCCAGGGCGTGGTCCAGGGATTCCAGGATGAGCACGGCGGCGCCGTCACCCATCACAAAGCCCTGACGGTTGGCGTTGAAGGGCAGGGAAGAGTAGGCGGGATCCGTGGCACGGGTAAGGGCCTTGGCGTTGAAGAAACCGGCCACGCCAATGGGAATGGAGGCGTGCTCGGCTCCGCCGGCGATGATGGCGTCGGCATAGCCGTGGCGGATGGCGCGGAAGGCTTCACCAATGCAGTGGGAAGAGGTGGCGCAGGCCGTCACAATGTCCAGGCACGGGCCCTTGGCCTGGTGCTTGATGGCAATGTGGCCGGCGGCGATGTTGGAGATCATAGTGGCAATGAACAGCGGAGAAATCCACTTGCCGGTGGGATCTTCAATCATCTTCTGGGTCTCGCGGAACTGGACCTCGAAACCGCCGATACCGGAACCTACGTAAACGCCCAGGCGGAAGGGATCGATATTGCTTCCTTCGCCTTCGGTCACCAGACCGGACTGCTTCATAGCCTGCCAGGCGGCGGCCATTCCGTAGAGGGTGAAGTTGTCCTGCTTGCGGATGAAGGGTTTGTCCATTCCGTAATCTTCGGCATTGAAATCCTGCACTTTGCCGGCAAAGGTGACGGGCATATCCTTGAAGGCTTCTACGTATTTGATGCCGCAGACTCCGTTAATCAAGTTCTTCCAGTAGGTGTCTACATCATTTCCCAGGCAGGAAATAACACCCATGCCGGTTACCACTACACGTTTCGGTTCCATATATTATCTAATTATTAATCAGTTGATAGGCTGTTGACAAGCATTTTTCGGCCCCGCCAATGATGTCGTCCACTATGGCGGCGGCGGGCTCGATGCGGGTAATCATACCCGATACTTCTCCGGCCAGGAAACTGCCTCCGGAGAGGTCTCCGTCAAAGACGGCCTTCTTGAGGGAGCCGGTGCCAAAGGCACGGATTTCATCGTCCGTTACGTTAGGATCGGCCTCCATTTTGGCAAACTGCTTGGAGAAGGGCGTCTTGAGACTGCGCACGGCATCTCCCAGGCTCTTGCCGGTAACCATGGTTCCAATGTCGGAAGCCTTGATGAGACGCTCCTTGTACACCGGGTGCACGCAGCACTCTTCGGCCACCAGGAAACGCGTTCCCACCTGTACGCCGCAGGCTCCCAGCATAAAGGCAGCCGCTGCGCCGCGTCCGTCAAAAATACCGCCGGCAGCCAGGACGGGGATGTCTACGGCATCTACCACCTGGGGTACCAGGGCCATGGTGTGGAGCTCTCCCACGTGGCCTCCGGATTCTGCACCTTCGGCTATGATGGCGGTGGCTCCCAGCTCCTGCATCTTGCGGGCGTAGGCTACCGATGCCACCACGGGGATTACACGGATGCCGGCCGCTTTCCAGGCCTCCATATAGGGGGCGGGGGAGCCGGCGCCGGTGGTTACGATGCTCACGCCTTCTTCTACCACCAGGGCGGCAATATCGGCCGCGTTGGGGGCGGCCAGCATAATATTGACGCCAAAGGGCTTGTTGGTGAGTTCCCGGGCCAGCCGAATCTCTTTGCGTACCGCTTCTGTACCGGCATTGATGGACGAAATGAGGCCCAGGCCACCGGCGTTGGATACGGCAGCGGCCAGGCGGGCATCGGCTATCCAGGCCATACCTCCCTGAAAGATGGGCTTTTCAATCCCCAAAAGCTCGGTAATTGCAGTTTTCATATAAGTTTGCAAAGTTAGGTATTTTCAAGGATATTACAAAAATTGGTATATCCGGAGTTTTTTGAGTAACTTCGCATACTATTTTTGTGTGAACCATGAAAACCACAGAACAAAGCTCTTATTACGAACACCTGGATGCTATGACAACCCGGGAAATCCTGGAAGGCATCAATGAGGAAGACCGCCGCGTGCCCGTGGCCGTGGCAGAAGCCATTCCCGCTATTGAAAAACTTGTAGACGGAATTGTAGAACGCGTTCCCAAGGGCGGCCGCGTTTTTTATACGGGTGCCGGTACCTCCGGCCGTCTGGGCATCGTGGATGCCTCTGAAATCCCGCCCACCTATGGCGTATTGGATACGTTCATTGGCATTATGGCCGGTGGAGACGGAGCCATCCGCAATGCAGTGGAAGGGGCCGAAGACGACGCCGAACAAGGCTGGCTGGACCTGCAGGAATTCAACCTCACTCCCAACGACGTGCTGGTGGGCATCACCGCTTCCGGCGGAGCCCCCTACGTGGTGGGTGCCATCAAGAAAGCCCGTGAGTTCGGTATGCTCACCGGCGCCATCACCAACAACGAAGGCAGCGCCGTGGCTGAGGCCGCAGAGGTAGCTATGGTGGCCAAAGTGGGCCCCGAATTTGTGACGGGTTCCACCCGTATGAAGTCGGGTACTTCGGCCAAGCTCATCCTCAATATGATTTCCACCGCCTCTATGATCCGTCTGGGTCACGTGAAGGGCAACAAGATGGTGGATATGCAGCTCACCAACAAGAAGCTGGTAGACCGCGGAACCCGTATGATTATGGAAGGCACCGGCATCACAGACTATGAACAGGCCAAGCGTATGCTCCTTGAGTATGGTCAGGTGCGTGCCGCCGTAGACGCCTACAACAAGAACAAATAAACTATGTGGCAAAGAATCCAGACCCTGTATCTGCTTATCTCCACCGGCCTGGTGGCTGCGCTCTGCTTTGGAACCGCCTATAAGGTGGCAACGCCGGACGGTTTTATCACGGCCCGCTACTGGCAAATCGAGCCCCCCTATTTTGGTATCCTCCTGGGCATCGTGGCATTTCTGATTGTGCTGGCCCTGGTGGTGTACAAATCCCGCATCCTGCAGATGCGCCTGGCGGTGCTCTCCGGCATTATGGCCCTGGGTATGCAGCTCTGGCTGGCTTATCTGTATTTCACCATGGAAGGTCCGGTGTTCCGCTGGACGGTTATCTTCCCGCTCCTGATCTGCCTGTCCAACCTGCTGGCAGCCCGCGGAGATTTCCAGGACCAGCTTATGGTAGAAAGCGCCTATCGCGTCCGTGAAAGAAGAAAACGTAACAGAAAAAAATAAGCGATCTTATGAAACCTACACTCCTCGTTCTGGCTGCCGGTATGGGTAGCCGTTATGGCGGTCTCAAACAAATGGACGGCCTGGGTCCCCACGGGGAAACCATCATTGACTACTCCATCCACGATGCCGTGGAGGCTGGTTTTGGCAAGGTAGTCTACATTGTGCGCGAGTCTTTCAAGGCCCAGATGGAAGAGGCCGTGAAAGAGAAATACGCCGGGGTCAAGACGGTAGACGGGCAGCCCCTCCAGTTCGTCTTCGTGACCCAGGAACTGGATAAGATTCCTGCCGGTTTCACCGTGCCCGAGACCCGCGTAAAGCCCTGGGGTACCGCCCACGCCGTGATGATGGCCGCCAATGTCATC
>JAEEGF011296221.1_pt1 | contig 18671 bp, 11 predicted proteins | sample 9134171 | NCBI WGS metagenome assembly JAEEGF01 (sample SAMN16246542, study PRJNA631951) | gut metagenome | biome: gut microbiome; feature: rumen; material: AP-attached | host: Bos | place: Iran: Karaj | collected 2018-10
GTTGACATGCTCCATCAGGGCCTCGGTCACCTCCATCGGTTCACTGTCCTGGCGGTGCTTCGACAAGTCTTCGACATCAATCTTGCGGAACACGCCTAGGCCAATGTGCAGTGTGAGGAAGTCGCGCTGGATGTCGCGGATTTCCATGCGGCGCAGCAACTCGCGGCTGAAGTGCATGCCAGCTGCGGGAGCCACCACAGCACCCTCTTTGGTGGCGAATAGAGTCTGATAGTTCTCTTCGTCCTCGGGCTCTACCTCGCGCTTGATATAGGTGGGCAGAGGTGTGCGACCCAGTGCCAGAAGGTTGGCCTTGAACGCGTCGTGCTCACTGTCGTTGAGGAAACGCAGCGTGCGACCGCGTGACGTGGTGTTATCAATCACCTCGGCCACCATCGAGTCGTCCAAGCCGAAGTATAGTTTGTTGCCGATGCGGATTTTGCGGGCTGGTTCTACCAACACATCCCACAGCTTGTTCTGCGAGTTAAGCTCGCGCAGCAAGAATACCTCGATGCGTGCGCCAGTTTTCTCCTTGTTGCCTTGCAGACGCGCAGGGAACACTTGGGTGTCGTTGAACACCATCAGGTCGTTGGCGTCGAAGTAGTCCAATACATCCTTGAAAATGCGGTGCTCGATGTCGCCCGATTTACGGTGCAACACCAGTAGGCGTGCCTCATCGCGGTGTTTCGCGGGATGCTCGGCAATCAACTCAGCCGGCATCTTGTTGTCAAATTCAGAGAGCTTCATATTATTCTTTTTTGAGTAAACAAGTAAACGAGTGAACAATCGGGCAAATTCTATGTCCTTATGTTCTTATGTCTTTTTTCCTGCATCGCTTTGGCACGGGCACGGTTGGCTTGTCGTTCAGCCTCGAGCAACTGGGCCTCGGCTTCTTCGGCGCTGACATACTCCTCATTGTCCAGCCGGTCGAGGAGGTGATGGAGGTTTTCGCATTGTTCCACGCCGATGTCGCCCACGCGCGTGCGGCGCAGGCCATAAAGGTGTGCTCCGCTGCCCAGCGCTTCGCCGATGTCGCGTGCCAGCGCACGGATATATGTGCCCTTGCTGCACACCACTCTTATAGTCAGCGTCGGTTCGGCTGGCAAGCCACACTCCAGCACTTCAATCTCATCGATGACCAGGGTCTTGGCGCGGATTTCCACGTCCTTTCCCTTGCGGGCCAGTTTGTAGGCAGGTTTGCCGTCGACCTTGCAAGCCGAGAACGCTGGCGGAACCTGCTCGATGGCTCCGATGAACTGCTCCTGCAGCACGCGCTCCACCTCCTGACGTGTGATGTGTTCCCAAGGGTAGGTGGCGTCGACTTGCGTCTCCATGTCGTAGGAAGGGGTGGTCTCGCCCAGGCGAATCCACGCAATGTACTCCTTCACGCCCGCCTGCAGCTCCTCAATGCGTTTAGTCAAACGGCCGGTACACACGATGAGCACACCCGTGGCTAGCGGGTCAAGCGTGCCGGCATGGCCCACATGGATGTTCTTGCGGTTTAGATGTCGGCGAAACCGTCCGCGTATCTGCTTCACCGCACTGAACGAGGTCATCTCCAGCGGCTTGTCAATGTAAAATATTTCGCCTACGATTGGGTTTAACATACAATTAAGATAGGGGGCCTTTTTTCTAGTCTACCATCTGCAGCGATTGGCCGCTCAACAGCAAGACGAGAATGATAACACCCACAACAATCCGGTACCAGCCAAAGGCTTTAAAGCCATACTTGGTCAAGAAGCTCACAAACCATTTCATGGCCAGCAGCGCCACGATAAAGGCGACCACACAACCGATCACCAAAACCAGTATGTTGTGAGAAGTCGCCCACTCGGCATTGTCTTTGAACAAGTCCACTAGATCTAGCAAGGTGGCACCAGCCATGGTGGGCACGGCCAGAAAGAATGAAAATTCGGCGGCTTTTCGGCGGGTAAGGTTCTGCGACATGCCGCCAACGATGGTAGCCATGCTACGGCTCACCCCTGGAATAACCGAGATACACTGGAACAGGCCAATCTTGAAAGCCTTGCGCTCGTTCAGCTCGATGGCCTCGCTACCCTTGTTGAAAATGCGGTCGCAGAAGAGCATGAACACACCTCCCACCACCAGCATGATGGCCACGACCAGCACACTGTCGAGCAGCCAGTCGAGAAAACCCGATTTCTTGGCGGCCAAACCGATGATGACGGCGGGCAGCACTCCCACGAGTAGCAGCCAGTAGAAGTACCACTTGTGTTTGAATCGTTGCCACGACGATGCACCAACAGGTGCTGGGGTGCGGTCAAGACGGAAAAACCGTTTCCAGTAGAGAACCACTACAGAGAGGATGGCTCCAAACTGGATGATGAACGTGAACGCATGCACAAAAGCATCGCCTTGAGCAACACCCAGCAGGTTTTGGACGATGATCATGTGCCCTGTTGATGAAACAGGAAGAAACTCGGTGAGTCCTTCAACAATGGCAATAATGATTGCTTGAAGTATATCCATATGCTATTTCTTGCGATAGAGGATAGCCGGGGCAATCAGAACGAAACCCAGCAAGGCCAACATGGGGCCCACCGTGGTGCGGGTTGACGAAAAAATATCGTAATTAAAGGTTTCGCCCTCGTTGGCGCTACCGCCCATCAGGCACAGGCCAATGATGATGAGCAACATGCAGGCCGCCATCAGGATGAAGTTCAGCTTGCCCAGCGGCATCATTGGCTGGGGCTTGTCGGTTTTCTTGATTTCTTTTGCCATATTCTTTGGAATTTTTCTGCAAAGATACAACCTGAAAAAGCCTTTGTCAACCCTTTTAGCAACATTTTTGATTTTTCGAGCCGATTCTTCATGATTATGTCAACTAAAAACTGGTAACTGATGGCTGATAACTGATAACTTTTCACTACCTTTGCACCAATTTTTGTTTCAGGACATGTTTTTTTCATTAGAGATATCAGTATTAACGCTCGTATTGCTAGCGGTGGGGCTACTAGCGGGGCTGATCTATGCCCTATGGCAGTGTTTGCGAGCAGCACGATTGCAACGATTTATTGACCACGATGAACAAGAACGGGAATATGTCGAGCAGTTGCCGCCCGTGTCAATCATTGTTGATGCCTGTACCGAGACTGGGCAGTTACCTCGCTTTTTGCCACTGGTGCTTGCACAGGAATATCCAGAGTTTGAGGTTGTTGTGGTGGCAAATACCGAGGCCGAAGCGACAAGCGACGCACTCAGCACTCTCAAGGTAGAGTTTCCCAACCTCCACATTACATTTGCACCTCGTGGCACGCGCACCCTCTCGCGCAAGAAGCTTGCCTTAATGATTGGTATCAAGGCCGCTCGCTACGACATCGTGCTCACTACTTGCGCCAACTGCCGCGTTACCAGCGAGCGTTGGCTCGCCACGATGATGCGCAACTTTACTCCTGATGTCGACATCGTATTGGGGTATTCGCACTACCGCTACCACCGCGACAAGCGCTGGGGTCGTCGCATGCGTGTGTTTGACACAGTAAGCACCGGTGTACAGTGGTTGCTTAGTGCTATCCATGGTCATCCCTATCGTGGCGTGACCGAGAATTTGGCTTATCGCAAGCATTTGTTCTTTGAACATAGTGGCTTTGCCCACTCCATGCAGCTGTTGTGGGGTGAGGACGATGTGTTTCTCAGCGAAATCGCCCAGGGTGCGGTCACTCGCGTTGAGTTGATGCCCGACAGTCAGGTGAGTGTTTACTATGATGACCTTCGACATGCCCATCGTCTGCTCAAGGTGCGTCGTGACTTCACCTCTCGTATGGTACGTCGCAAGAGTTTCATCGTTCAGGGTTTCATGAGCGTGCTGTGGTGGTTGAGCCTATTGGCGCTAGTGGCTGCTGTCGTCTCCGCTTGGCCCAATGCCGTGGTGCTCATTGCAGCTGTCGTGGTCGTGCTAGCCTTGTTTGGTGTCGTGACGTGGGCGATGGCGCGCATCAGTACCATCCTTCAGGCCCCACGTCTGTGGTTCACTGCACCCTTGCTGGCATGGTGGCGTCCGCTGGTCAACGCTGTCTATCGCTTACGTGAATCCCGCCACGAGCACAGCAACTACACCTCTTACATTTGATGGTAGTTCAGCAACAGTCCATCTTGGCCTTCATAAACTGTAACAATGGGTTGGTATATACCAGTTGCCACCCAAGCTTAAACCACCGAAAGCTGTAGGGACGGCTGTTTCTTGCCGTCCCTATAGTGTGTCAAAAATCTTTTGTTGTAAAGGGGTTAAAGTGGTTAAAGTTTCTAATATTTAACACTAGTCTTTGTTAGAGTGTGGGGTTATTTGACTAATTTTGCAGCCTTAATGCTTAATTAATCATTTAATCAATTTATTACCAGTTTTATTATGAACACAAAACTCCGTGATTTCATGGCTTTGGCAGCCATGACTGCGGTGCTGGTGGTCATGGCCGACAACGCCCTAGTCGTGCACACTGCTGGGCAGCAGGCACACTTTGCTTTGCCCACAGTACAACGTCTCATGTTGGGCGACAATGCCTTGACTGTGCTTGCTGGCACCGAGTACCAGTACCCTTATCTAGACATTGAGAAGCTTGATTTCTTGCAACAGACTGCTGGCGATGTCAATGGTGATGGCAATGTTGACATCAGCGATGTGAACGCAGTCATCAACATGATGTTGGGCAAGGCCGATCAGACTGATTCGGCCGATGTCAATGGCGATAACAATATCGACATCAGTGATGTTAACCAGGTGATTAACATTATGCTAGGTAAGGCTACTGCACCCACAGCTTCAACAACATCCGACCGTATGCTCGTTCATCGCGCTAATGGTTTGGCCGACATCTTTGTTGTGGACAGCATCACTGACATTACCTTTGTCGAGATTGCCGAGGCCAACACGACCATTACGCTGATTGATGCCGACGACTCATCGGTGCGTGCCAGTGTGACCAAGACTGACGGAACAGCGCGCTATGAGGTCGCTATTTATCCTGCAAGCCAGACCCCCGATGACATCGAAGCGTATGTCCAGGCCAATAAGAAGTTTAGCCGCAAGACCAACGGTACGGTTGAGTTTGTAGACCTTGACCCTGCGACACCTTATGTCATTGCTTCGCTTTCTTATGATGCTTACGACCTGCCCTGCGAGGTAAGCACACTAGAGTTCACCACCGACGAACGCGTGATTTCAGAAAACCCTCAGGTTGGCGACTATCTTTACAGCGACGGCTCGTGGAGCACCGAACTTAAACCCAACAAGACACCTGTAGCCATAGTCTGTTCGACCACGACCACCGAAGCCGACAAGGCGCTTGGCTACAACAACGGCTATGCCATCGCATTGAAGGATGCCGTCAAGGCTTCCTGGACAATTCAGGCCGATGAGAATGAGAGTGGCGTTTCACTGACCGATGGTCAAGACATGACTGATCGTGAGGGACTTACCCATAGTCGTACACTCATGGTCAATGCAGACAATCATCCTGCCGCAGCCGCAGCTGCTGCTTATGCCAACACACCCTATGCTACCAGTGGATGGTTTTTGCCTGCCATCGGACAATGGGTCGAGTCGCTCGTCAACCTGGGTGGACTCGATGTGAATGCTATGACGCGCGAAAACGGTGTTGCAACCTGGGACCAGACATACGCACAGACAGCTCTGACGGCCATCAATCAGCGTCTTGCTGCAGTAGGTGAAGGCAATTTTGCACCACTCAATCAGTATTACTATTGGAGCTCGAGCGAGCGTAGTGTCGCAACGGCCTATTACCTCTATGCCAACGCATCGTTCAATATCAGTCTACAGACCTATTATAAGGATTCGCAGTTCATGGTGCGTCCCTTTATTGCCTTCTAATCCTCTAAATGCTAAAGAAAATGAACAAGATATTATCTGTATTTCTAATCGCTGTCATGGCTGTCGCCGCTGTGGCGCAGACCACCCACTCTCGGCAGCGAATGGTTGTTAACCTTGGCGGTAAGACCGTCGTCTATGATGTAAGTCGTTTGGATAGTGTAACCTTTGACCAGGTGGCTCCGGTCAGTGTGCCACTCGAGTTGGTATCAGTTGCTGGCTATAGTGTCAAGGTCAAGGCCACCATGCCAGCCGGCTGCAAGCACTATCTGGTAGCGGCAATCCCTGCTGATGAGATTATTTCTGATATGGCACAATATATATGTGACCATGCTTCCTACGACATGACAGAATCTAAAGAACTGGAGGTGGGTGGATTGCTACCCACTACCGAGTATCTGATTGCTACACTCGCTTATGACCAGTATGATATGGCTAGTGGCGTGACTACTTTGAGTGTTACCACCGTTGAGCCTACAGATGCCGAGTTACCCAAGGTGGGTTATATCCTTTATGCCGACGGCTCGTGGAGTCGGCGCATGGTTAAGGGCCGCACACCAGTGGGAATCATTTTCTCGACCACTACTAGCGAGGCCGACCAGGCTCGCGGCTGGAAGCATGGCTATGCATTGGCTCTGCGCAATGCTGCCAGCGAGGTCAAGTGGGCCGTCACCGCTGGTGACAACCAGGCGGGTAATCACTATACCTCACTCGACAGCCTGGGCTTCCAGACCGACAAGGATGGTTATACTCACACGCAGTACTTGCTGTCGCAGGGTGCAGGAAAGTATCCTGCTGCCGATGCTGCTGCGACTTTTGCAACCGCTTCGCCCCAGCGTTCCAGTGGATGGTATCTTCCCAGTTCGGGGCAGTGGTATGACATCTGTGTTAACCTGGGTGGTATGCCCGAGCCTATGCCACGTATGGGCAGATCTGAGGGATACTGGAATGACCCGCAATGTGTCACAAGCTGCCTGAACCGTATTAACGAGTATATGAGCCTTACCGGAGCTGGCAACTATGAGCCCATCAAGGTCAATAGTGGTGACTACCAGTGGTTCTGGACGTCATCCGAGAGTAGCAGCGAGCAGGCCTATGCCGTTTTCTTCGATCAGGATCAGTTGGTAGTTGAGTTGGCAGCCTATTTCAAGAACTATGGCTTCTCGACCAACCGTGTTCGCTCGGTCATCGCATTCTGATGCGACTCATCGTTGAAACAAAAATCCCGCATGGATCAGCCATGCGGGATTTTTTTCAACATGTTATGTCATTAGCGTGCAATGTACTTACGGCCATTCTGGATGTAGATGCCTTGAGAGGGCTTGCCGGTGAGGCGGCGACCCATGATGTCATAGATGGGCGCGTTCTCGTCGAGAACCTCGGCATTGACATCGTTGATGCCAGTGGTTGTGCTTGTAAGCACGAAGTCCTTGTCAAGATTGCCGGCGGCAAAATCAACCACATCGGTTGCAGTCTCGTAGCCTTCGGCTTCAACAACAACGTCATACTGTAGCCCTGCCTGGAACACTTGCATCGTGTAGTTGCCATCAGCGTCGGTAGTGGCGGTGTAGGTCACATTGTTGTTGATGATGCGACGTGGTGCGCCATCAATGGGTTCAACGGGTTCGATGGCTCGTGCGGTCAGCGTGATGGTGGCATCAGCAATGCCATTGCCCTGTTGGTCGGTTACACGGCCGCTCATCTGGACGGGTTCGTTACTCACCGTCAGGTACATCACCGGCAGGTTGCATGCGGTGAAGGTGGCGGGCAGCGATGTGTCGCTGGCGCGGTAGATGCTCTGGCCAGTGACAGTGTTGTCCTGCTCAAAGTAGGTGGTAGCCCAGCCGCTGCTCTCGCTGTGTGCGCACACGCGCAAATTCTGGCCTGTGTAGACAAACGGCTCGGCCAACTCGACTACTAGCACCTCGCTGGTCTCAGTCTTGATGCTGAAGGCATAACTGCCGTTGTAGACCTGCGTCATCGCAGCAATCTTCTCGGCATCGAGAAGCACATTCTGCGGTGTTGCATCCTCGGTGTTCTCAAGCCATACCTGAACATTGGCGGTAATGTCCTTGTTCGAGGTGCCCTTGCCACGGAAGGCGATGCGCGTAATCTTGGTGCCGGGCGAAAGGTTCAGCAGGCTGGAGGGGTAGATGGTTTCACTCTCGCTCTTGTTGTTATACAATTCCAATGGAGCGTTCTTGCGCTGGTCGGTGACCTTGACATCGCCCACTTGGATCTCAGCGGTAGCGAGTTCCTCGGTGATTGTCATCATATAGATGGGACTGGTGGCATTGAAGTTGTCACCAGCGAACTCAACATAGGCTTCAAAGGTGCCTGTCTGGTGAGCCATGGCAGTGAATTGGTAGGTGTTTTCACCATTGCTGGCCAGCTCAGTAGCTTCGGTCTCAGCAACGACCTCACCGTTGAGGTAGAAGCGTGCTGTGTAGCTGTCGGCTGCCTCGACATTCTCGGTCATGTTCCTGAGCGTAGCCACGACGTTGATGGGGTTGTTGACCATGGCCACGGTAGGAATGGTGGCGCTGGTGACAAACGCGTCGTGCTCGACTTGAGCCAACTTGTATCCCACGATGTCGTCGATGCGGGCATTGCCAGCGGCGAAGGCCACATACACCTCACCGGCGGGGATGTTGTCGATAGTGAAACGTGTGAAGTTGTACTTGGTGTTCGAACCCCAAGCGGTACCTGTGTAGTCACTGGTCAACTGGTCGGCCTCATTCTCTGCATTGATGTCAAGGGTGCGCACCAGCGTCCAGTTCTTGCGGTCGGTCGAGTAGTAGACCTCAAGCTTCGACACGTCGCCATAGTTGCGTGCGGCGGCAAACGACATGTTATCACCTTCGGCAACTTCCATTTTGGGAGAGATGAGCATGGTGGGATCAGCATTGTCGTTGGTGGCATAGTACTTGTTGATGCCGGTGACAAGCTTATTGCTCACTTGCCAATTGCCCAAATTAATCATATTGTTGGGCATCTGGCCGTCTTCAAAGTTGACAAACCACTTGTTGGGATCAACCACCTCACCCTTGAGGTTCACCGCGATGTCGTCGATGCCTTCGCCTTGGATGGTAAGGGTGCCAGTCTTAGCACCTGGTGTTGACGATGCAAGCTTGATGGTGATGTCCATGTGCTCGTGCTTAGCGATGGTCGTTACGGTTGCCTCGGTGCTGAAGCCCTCGCCTTCGACGGTGAGTGCAGTCAACTGTAGCGGTGCTGCGCCATCGTTATACAAGGTGACGGTCTTAGTCACCTCGGTGCCGGTAGCGCCCAGATCTAGCTCGCTTCCAGTGGTCAACTCGCTCATGCCGTCATACAAGCTAGCAATGGGAGCATAGGGCACTGGCGTGTAATTGTGAATGGGCTTGGTGGTGTGGGTCACACCTTCGACCACGTCGTAGCGACGTGCTTTGGTGTCGTTGCCAGCAACCGGTTCAATCGATGACTCGTCGACCAGTGCGGTCAGCACGATTTCATCACTCTCGGCACCCACGGCCAAGTCGGTTTCAATAGCCTGCGTGCTGAGCACACGCTCCACCACATAGGCGCCGGCATCATTGGGACCCATCAGCGCGATTTGCAGGTTGTAGCCCTCACCGCCAGCAGTCAGGTCGACCTCGCCCGTGTTCTTGACTTTGACAGTAGCCTTGATTTCGAACTGGTTGTTCTCGTCACAGTCGATGTTTTGTTCGGTAATGGCAGGAATCACTTGGGTAATGGTCAAGGCTCTTTCCAACTCAACATTGGCACTCGTGGCGGTGAAGTCATCTATGTAGACATTGTTGGCGCGGATGCCTATGTAGGTGCCCTCTTCAATGCCAGTAAGTTCGACCTCGGTGTAATCGATGCTCAACAGACCTGGGTCTTCATAGGTGATTTGTTCGCCACGCACCCAGTTGCCATCAGTCTTTGTCACCTTGTAGAACTCAACAAAGCAGTTGTCCGACGAGTTGGCTTTCATCACTTGCAGAGTCACCGTGCCACCTACGGCAGGCGTGATGAGTAGGTCATACAGGGGCACCTCGGCATCTTCCCACCAGTCGAAGTAACTCTGTGCACCCGCTTGGATGCAGCCTGATCCGTCCACACCATTGTCGGTGACGTAAGTGTAGGTTACTATCTGCGAACTGTAAGCACCCGTGTGAACCAAGTGCCTCCAGCCCGGAGCAGCCCTAAAGGCAGGGTCGCTCGTGTCAACCGCCGTGTTGAAGTCGGCGGTGTAACTTCCTTGTGCGCTAGCCGATAAGGCTAGTGCAGCCAAACTTAGCAAGAAAAGTTTTCTCATGTTGTTTTATGTTATTAGTATTTAGAGAATTTGGTTTCAAGTTTGCGTATAATCGCTGCAAAATTACCAATAAATCTGCGCAGAGTGCCTTTCGTAACACAAAACACCTCTCAAATTTATGTTTTTTTAAATGAACTATGCGGAAGTGCTGACTGGATGGATATGGTGCTTAATGTATATGTGCAATCGTTTGCACTAATTGTAACCTTTCAAAGTACTCAGATTTGTGTCGCTCTTTAGTAAAAAATTCCTATTTTTGTGACTACATTAGGCATTCTATCTAAACACAAGCAATATGAAAAAGATTCTTACTACAATCATCGGGCTGGCTATGCCCATGATGCTGCTGGCGCAGGGATGGCCGGCAAACTATGGCGGCGTGATGCTGCAGGGTTTTCGATGGCACTCGTTCACCGATTCGCGTTGGGTGAATTTCACCAATCAGGCCGAGGAACTAGGTCAATATTTCGACCTCATCTGGCTGCCGCAGAGCGGTAAGTGCGGGGGCGCGTCGATGGGCTATGACCCGCTCTACTTCTTCAACCAGAACTCCACCTTTGGCACCGAGGCCGAGTTGCGTGCCATGGTTGCGGCGCTGCGTGAGCAAAATGTGGGTGTGATCTCGGATGTGGTCATCAATCACCACGGGACGATGGGTGGCCTTGCCAATTTCCCCGCCGAGTCCTACAATGGTGTGACCTATCAGCTCAAAAGTACCGACGTGTGCAAGGACGATGATGGTGGAACGACGTTGACCCTTGCCACGGCAGCCGGATTGAGTCTGAGCGCGAACAACGACACGGGAGAGGACTGGTCGGGAGCGCGCGACCTGGATCACTACAGCAGCAATGTGCAGAATATCGTGAAGGTGTACTTGAAGTTTCTGCTCAACGACATCGGCTATGTGGGATTCCGCTATGACATGGTGCGCGGTTTCTATGGCTCGTTCCTGGGACAGTATAACGGCTATGCCCAGCCGCAGTACAGTGTGGGTGAGCACTGGACCAACTCGCGCGACATCATCAACTGGATGAAGTCGACCAGCTACAATGGAGCCATCCAGAGTGGCGCCTTTGACTTCGACTTCCGCTATGTGGTGCGCGATGCCTTTAACAACGGAACGGCGTGGAGTCTGGGTGAGAATCGTGGAAACTATGTCAACTGGCCCATGGTGAGCAACGGCAATGCCGACTACCTGGAGGGTGGCGCCTATCGCCGCTATGCCGTGACCTTTGTCGAGAACCATGACTTGGAGGACCGCGGTGATGTGGAGAATTATCATGCCGACCCGTTGCTTCGCGACACGGTGGCTGCCAATGCCTTCATGATGGCCATGCCGGGCACGCCCTGCGTGTTCCTGCCGCACTGGAAGGATTGCAAGCAGGATATCAAGGGCCTGATTGACGTGCGCAAGGCTGTGGGCATCGTCAACACCAGCGGCTATACCGAGTTGGCCAAGAACAACGACTATTATGCTATCGAGACCTATGGCGCGAACAACAAGAAGCTGGTCACTGTGGTGGGCAACAACACCTCGGGCTACACGCCCAGCGCGTCGGAGTATGTGCGTATTGTCGATGGATACCACTACCGATATTACATGAACAAGGCCTGCAACACGCCCTGGGTTGACAAGGCTTCGGGTTACTACAAGACTGCCCAGAATGTGACGATGACCGCCGTGAGCACCTCGTCGGGTGCCAAGTTGGTTTACACCACCGATGGCACGACTCCGACGGCGACCAACGGCACCGTGGTCAGTAGCGGCACCGTGTTGCGTCTGCGCGAGTCGATGACACTGAAGGTGGGTCTGCTTGTGGGCTCCAGTGTGACCAAGGTCATTACGCGAGAGTATGAGTTGCCTGAACTCGAGGAGTTCACACCGCACAATGCCACAGTCTACTTCAAGGATCCCAGCACCACTGTCGCCGACTGGACCACGGTGAACTACTGGGCCTATGACGGCAATGGCATCCTGAATCCCCACAAGGTGTGGCCGGGCGACCCCATGCCCGACTCGGTGGTGATCCGAAACGCCAAGTTCTACTATGTAACCTTCCCCATCAATGACGAGGACTATACCTATAGCATCCTGTTCACGAATAGAGAGGGTAGTGTCCAGACGATCGACCTCACGGGCATCAACAAAGATATCTACTATCAGTTGAGCGTGATCAACGGCCAGGGCAAATATACCGTGACCAACGTGACACGATTCTACGAAGGCTCGAATCCGCTGAACCAGCAGACCCCCGGTGATATCAACGGTGACAAGAAGGTGGACATTGCCGACGTGAACATCGTCATCAACATCATGTTGGGCAAGGCTCAGGCCAGTGATTATACTGGCAAGGCCGATGTAACGGGCGACAATCATGTGGACATCGCTGATGTCAATGCAATTATCAACATCATGCTCGGAAAATCATGAAAAAGCTTCTCATCACTGCATGGGGGCTCATATTGCCCCTGATGCTGCTGGCGCAAGGTTGGCCCAATAACTATGGCGGAGTGATGCTCCAGGGATTCTACTGGGACTCATACGGCCCCACCAAGTGGACACGCCTCACGGCGCAGGCCGATGAATTGTCGCAGTATTTCGACCTGATCTGGATTCCGCAGAGTGCGCGTGCCAAGAATGCCACATCGATGGGCTATGACCCGTTGTATTGGTTCACCAATTACAACAGCAGCTTTGGCACAGAAGCCGAACTACGCACGATGATACAGACCTTCAAGCAGAAGGGCATCGGCACAATTGGCGATGTGGTCGTCAATCACCGTGGCAATGTGAGCAACTGGGTGGACTTCCCTGCCGAGACCTATAACGGAGTAACCTATCAGCTGAAATCGACCGACATCTGCAGGAATGATGACGGTGGTGCTACGCTCACATGGGCCAACCAGAATGGTTTTACCCTCAGTGCAAACAACGACACCGGCGAGGGCTGGGACGGCATGCGTGACCTCGACCATAAGAGCGAGAATGTACAGGATAATGTGAAGGCTTATCTGAACATGTTGCTCAATGACTTTGGATACACGGGCTTCCGCTACGACATGGTCAAGGGATTTACATCGTCTTACATCGGCATGTACAATAGCAACTCGTCACCACAATTCTCGGTGGGAGAGTACTGGGACGGTAACCCCACGAGCGTGCAGAATTGGATTAATGGTACTAAGGTGGAAAACGTGGTTCAAAGTGCTGCCTTCGACTTCCCCTTCCGCTACACCGCACGCGATGTGGTGAATGACAAGAACAAGAAGTGGACTGCACTGGGCGGCTCTTCGGTGATTTCAACCACGAGCATGCGTCGCTATGCCGTGACCTTTATCGAGAACCACGACACCGAGAAGCGCAGCAATGCCGCACAAGACCCCATCAAGGCCGACACGGTTGCGCTGAATGCGTATATGTTAGCCATGCCTGGCACACCATGCATCTTCCTCAAGCATTGGATGGATTGCAAGCAGGATATCAAGGGGATGATTGACGTGCGCAAGGCAGTGGGCATCAAGAACACATCTAACTATCTGCCTTACCGCAGCAACAAGGAGTATTATGCCGTGATCACCACCGGTGCCAACGGCCGCTTGTTGACCGTGGTAGGCAACACCAACAACGCCAACATCCTGGATGCGATTGATACCGACATCTGGATCAATGTGGCTGAGGGATACCACTACCGCTATTATATGGAGACGTCGCTCGAGACGCCCTGGATTGACAAGGCATCGGGCAACTATGCTGACTCAGTGGTGGTGCGCATCACCGCGGTGAGCGACAACCCTGACGCGCAACTTGTGTATACCACCAATGGCAGCGAACCTACCGCCTCGAATGGTACGAAAGCTGAAAGCGGCACCATGCTCACCATCAAGGACGCCATGACGCTCAAGGTGGGTCTTCTGGATGGCGGCACAGTGACCAAAGTTGTCTCGCGCCAGTATAACATCGAGAAGCCTTATGAGGGCCCGTGGGCAACTATCTATCTTAAGGATCCCACTGTGGCTCCCAACAACTGGAGCAATGTGTTCTTCTATGCTTGGGATGGCGATGCCATGATTCATGACACATGGCCGGGCGTGAAGGTCACTGCCGACACCCTTGTGCGTGGCGTGAAGTTCTACTATCGTACCTTTGCTGTGCCCAGTGATGCTTATACGTTCAACCTCATCTTCAATCAGGGCACCAGCGGAAAACAGACCGTTGATGTCATGGGATTGAACAGCGATCGATACTTTGAGGTCACCTCGACGACCAACAAGTACACCGTCCGCGATATCACCGACATAATGACAGGCGATATTGTCGTGGGAGATGTTACGGGTGACGGTCTGGTGGATATTGCCGACGTTAACGCGGTGATCAACATCATGCTGGGCAAGGCTGACAGTACAGATGCCGCTGATGTCAACAACGATGGCAATGTTGACATTGCCGATGTCAACGCTGTCATCAATATTATGCTAGGAAAACAATGAAACATATTATATTTACTCTTTTGGCCGTTGTCGTGTTCACGGCAACGGCCAATGTGGTGGGTGGCGATATATCGCTGCTCACACAATATGAGCAACATGGCGCCAAGTACTACGACAAGAATGGCCAGCGCATCAACAACATGCTTGGCTTCTTCAAGGAGCAAGGCCTCACTGCTATGCGTGTACGCTTATTTGTTGACCCCTCTAAGGCTTCGGCAGATGACAAGGGGCAAGGTGTGTGTCAGGATTTGGAGTATGTCAAGGCGCTGGGTGCTCGCATCAAGGCGGCTGGCTTCAAGTTGATGCTCGATTTCCACTACAGTGATTCGTGGGCCGATCCCGTCAAGCAATTCACTCCCGACTCGTGGAAAAACGTGAGCGAGGATGATTTGCCCGACACGCTTTATGCCTACACTCGAAGATGTCTGGAAGAAATGGTCGCCGTTGGTGCAACGCCCGACTACATCCAGACGGGCAATGAGATTTCTTATGGCATGCTGTGGGGGCCAGTAGGGACTTCGACAAGCCAACTCAAAAAGTTGAACGTCAGTGACCCAGCATCGGTTGCCCGTTTTGTCAACTTGTTGAACCATGCCAGTCAGGCATGCCGCGAGGTGTGCCCCGATGCCAAAGTCATCATCCATACCGAACTGGTGCGTAACATTTCGCTGCTAAACAGCTACTACAAGGCCGTCTCATCGGTTGACTACGATATCGTGGGATTGAGCTATTATCCATACTATCACTATGGATTCAACAATCTGGAGAGCGCAATCTTTAATGTGATGGGCAACAATGCGTGCGATGGAAAGGAAATTATGATTGTTGAGACGGGTTATTATCACAAGTGGCAGCCCTCCGACATCAGCTATGACTACTCGAGCACCTATCCCATCACCAATGAAGGGCAGCGGGCATTCACCGCCGACTTGGTCCAGAAGTTGCTCAATTATCCTCGTGTGACGGGACTCTTCTGGTGGTGGCCCGAGGCTAACGAGTATGGACTGAACTATAACACACAGCGTGTCACCGATGCCTGGTACAATGCTAGCCTCTGGGACAACGAGAATGGTCGTGCATTGCCCGCCCTTTATGAGCTCGCTGCTTTTGCGCCTCGGGTGGTAGGTGATGTCACGGGTGATGGCAGTGTCGACATCAGTGACGTTAACGCCGTGATCAACATCATGCTCGGCAAACAGCAAGCCAGCACCTTTTTAGGCAATGCCGATGTCGATGGTGACGGCAATATCGACATCAGTGATGTCAATGCCATCATCAACATCATGTTAGGGAAATAACTGTTATAGCAGTATACAAAAAATCCGTCACGATTATCTCGTGGCGGATTTTTTGTTGTTTTAGGGTTACGGTCAGAACTCGAGGATGAGGGTGCCGCGGGCGGGCAGGGTGATGTCTTGCGTCAGGTCGACGATTTTGCCCGTGGGCACATCGCGGGCGGTTGTCTCATCACCGATTACCTCGGCGTAGCGCGCCACAGGCATCGTACGAGGCTCGTTGGCACCATTGACGATGGTCATGACGGTGCTGTGGTCGCACAGGTTGCGGGTGAGCACATAGATGCCGTTATAGGGAATGAACTGTTTCTGTTGGCCTTGGATGATGCACAAGTTGTCTTGACGCCAGTGTAGCACTGTCTTGAGCCAGTTGAACATATCGTTTTCCTCGGCAGTGCGGCCCGCTTCAGTGAACGCGTTACGTGTGTCACCGGGGAAACCACCGATGAAGTCCTTGCGCACATAACCGTCGGTGATGCGCTTCGTTCCATTCATCAGCACCTCAGTGCCATAGTACAACTGTGGGATGCGCTTTACCGTCAACAATAATGCCAATGCCTGTTTCAGCTTTTGTGCGTCGTGACCCTCCTTGAGGAAACGGTCGGTGTCGTGGTTCTCGATGAATGCCATCACATACGATGGGTTGGGGTAGAGGTAGTCGAACACCAGACTGTTGTAAACGCGGTTGAAGCCGCGCCACTGCCCATCGGTGGGCTCAATGCTCGCCGAGTCGACCATGGCGTAAAACGAGAAGTCCATCACCGTCTTCAAGTAGCTGTTCTTCTCGGCAATTTTGCTGTCGCGCTGCCAAGCGGCGGTGTAGGCCGGAGTCTCAAACCATGTCTCGCCCACGACATTGAAGTTGGGATACTCTTGGTCGATGATTTTCATCCAACGGGCCATCGGCTCGTCGAAGGCATAGGGATAAGTGTCCATGCGGATGCCGTCGATGCCCACTGTCTCAATCCACCAGATGCTGTTCTGTATCAGATAGTTCATCACATGAACATTGTTCTGGTTCAAGTCGGGCATGGTCGATACAAACCAGCCCTCGACGGTCTCCTGCTTGTCGACATCACTGGCATAGGGGTCGAGCACAGGAGCCAGGCGGTAACTAGTCTGCTTGAAACTGGTGCCACGTGAGTCGCTGGTGCCTTTCGACTCTTTCAGCCATTCGTGCAAGTTGAACCAGTCGTTGCTGGGCATGTCGGCGACCCAGGGATGCTCAAAACCGCAGTGGTTGAATATCATATCCATCACCACCTTCAGCCCCTTGGCGTGGGCCTCGTCAACCAAGCGGCGATACTCCTCGTTGGTGCCGAAGCGCGGGTCAACGCGGTAGTAGTTGGTGGTTGCGTAACCATGATAGGTGTCGTTGGTAAATCCCACAGGCGAGTCGTTCTCAAGCACCGGGGTGAACCACAGGGCGGTAACACCCAACTCGTTCAGATAGCCTAAGTGCTGACGGATGCCCTCCAGGTCGCCACCATGGCGCACGCTGGGCTTGGTGCGGTCACATGTGTTGCTACGCATTCCGGCCACCACATTGTTGCTTGGGTCACCGTCGGCAAAGCGGTCGGGCATGAGCATATACAACACGTCGGCGTTGGTGAAGCCATAACGCTCCGTGCCTTTTTTCTCACGGGTCTTGAGGGTGTATTTCACCACTTTTTTCTGCTTGCCTTGTTTGAACTTGAGTTCCATCACACCCGGCTGGGCCTGACGCGTGTCAACGTACAGTAGCAAGTAGTTGGGCGAGTCGAGGCGAACCACGCTGTCAACGCGTACACCGGGGTGGTCAATCGTCACTTCAGCATCACGGATGCCTTGGCCGTAGACCATCAACTGCACCGATGGCACGGCGTTCAATCCCACATACCAATCGGTGGGCTCAATGCGGTCGACCTTGATCGCCGCCTGCATAGTGGCAAGCACTCCCGCCACCAGCATGAGTAATATCGTTCTTTTCATCATGATTAAGAATTGTCTTGCTAATATCGATATTCTAGGAAGCCCAGTCATCTAGACAATCTAGAGCATCTAGTGCTTCTAGTTGTGGAAGATCAGCGCACTTTGGGCGGGGACGATGACAGTGTTGCCGTTGAAGGTGTCGAGCCCTGATTGCTCGATTTTGCCATTACGGCACACCACGGTGTAGTTGTCGCTGGGAACACTGATGGTGCGTGACTGCTTGTTGGCGTTAAGCACCACATAAATGTCTTTCCACTTGTCACCACCGGCGTGGTCCTTCAGGCGATAGGCTACCACCAGGTCTTGTGAGGGCAGGAATTCCAGGTGTTTTCGCACGAGCTCGGCATCACCTAGGTGGAAGGCAGGGTGGGCAAGTCGCATGTGAATCAAGCGGCTATAGTAGTCCATCACCTGCGGGTAGCGCCGCAAGTTCTTCCAATTCAGGTGGTTGATCGAGTCGGGGCTGTTGTAGCTGTTGTGCACACCCTTCTTGTCGCGCAACATCTCCTCGCCGCTGAGCATGAACGGCACGCCCTGCGAGGTCATCACTGCTGTTTGAGCTAGCAAGTCCAAGCGGATAAGCTCGTCCTCGGTGATGCCCTTGACGCTGGCGTGCAGGCGGTCGACCAGGCACATATCGTCATGACAACTCACATAGGAAATCATTTGCGTGGGTTGAGTGGCCCAAAACTTATCAGTGTAATTCACCTTTTTGAGGTTGACCTGCGGGTGCTTGATGGCTCCGACGATGCCAAATTTAACGCTCTCTTCATTG
>JAEEGF011427736.1_pt1 | contig 18670 bp, 13 predicted proteins | sample 9134171 | NCBI WGS metagenome assembly JAEEGF01 (sample SAMN16246542, study PRJNA631951) | gut metagenome | biome: gut microbiome; feature: rumen; material: AP-attached | host: Bos | place: Iran: Karaj | collected 2018-10
GATTAGAGAGCGAACTTGTAACCAACAGTGATAGAGAAGGTGCTGTTGCGACCCTGGTCAGCATTCTTTATAAGCTTAGTGACACCGATGTTGTAGCGAGCGTCCAGTACGAAACTCTGATACTCATAAGACAGACCTATAGGAATAGAGAAGTTGAAAGACTTGATACCGTCAATGTTAGCCGTCTCACCATCATAAGAAACCTTGTGACGTACGTTGAAACCAACTTCATTCTGTGCGTTTGCACTAATTGCTGCAATCATCATAGCAGCGATAAACATCATTTTTTTCATAATACTTGTTGTTTGCGCTGCCCTTTTTGGACTAGATAAGTGCTTTTCCGCTGGCTCTTTGTTAATTCGAGCAGGTTTCTTTAGCTTTTCGACGACGCAAGTCCTACCCTACTGGAGGAGTGAAGAATTTGTTGTTGTTTTGGTCTTAAAAAGCAATTCAAACTACTGTTTATGCCTTCCAAAAGAGCAAAATGCTTGATTTTAGACAAAAATTAACCCTGCAATGTTATTTTTTTATAAAATTATTTGCATAATTAAAAAAAATGCATTACATTTGCAGCGTCAAAGTGACAAAGACGTATTTCCGCTGCAAGGCGGTGTATGTATAAAGCAAGAAAATTTAATTATTTATTAACATTATTCACTAAAAAACAACAAGTATTATGAAAAAGTTTTTTATGATTGCCGTTATGGCATTGGCTACTCTGACCGTTAGCGCTCAGGACAACAAGATGGCAGTAGGTATCAACGTGAACTACGGTATGCACAAGGATTACAAGAATTTTGGTTTTGGTGCCAAGTTCCAGTATGAGTTCATTGAGAATTTCCGCGCTGAGGCTTCTGGTAACTATTTCCTGAAGAAGGATAATATTACTTTCTGGGATGCCAACCTGAACTTCCACTACCTGATTCCCCTGGGCGAGAGCGTGAAGCTTTATCCTATCGTAGGTGTTACCCTGCTTGGTGCAAAGCTTGATTTGGGTGGTGCTGTTGGTAGCGCTTATCAGGATGCTAAGACTGCATGGCTTGCTGGTGGTGGTTCTGCTGCTGAATTTGATGCTTACTGGCCTCAGATTAAGGAGCAGGCAGAGGCTGCTTACAAAGGCGCAGGTGGTAAGACTTCTGAGACAAAGATTGGTTTCAACGCAGGTGCTGGTATCGAGTACTACCTCACTGAGAGCTTTAAGATCAACTTCGAGGCTAAGTACCAGTATGTTAAGACCTTCGATCGTCCAGTTCTCAGCATCGGTGCTGCTTACTGCTTCTAATCAAATTATTAGAGATAATAAAAAAGGTGCTCCCCATCGGGAGCACTTTTTTATTGACCATTTTGAAGCAGTGCCGTCTAATGCTACCTTGTTCTATTTGTTATCAGTATAGCAGCACCAGTCCGGCTACGGCGCAGTAGAGTATCATGCGGATGGGATTGATTTTCAGGTAGCCAGTGCCGTAGGCGGCGGCAGCGAAGAGGAAACAGCTGACGAAGAACTGCCAGGGGTTCTCAGTCGGTGTGCTGAAGTTGTCGGCGGTGCAGAGCAGCAGGGTGGCGGCAGCCAGCAGTCCCACCACGGCAGGGCGCAGGCCACGGAACACCGACTCGACGCTGCGGGTGTGCATATAGCGCATGAACATACGGCTGATAATCACCATCAGGATGAGCGACGGCAGCACCAGTGCGAAGGTCGACGTGGCAGAGCCAAGGACGGCCATCGGCATGGAGTAGCCGGCATTGGCGACAGCAGTATAGCCACAATATGTAGCCGAGTTGATGCCAATGGGGCCAGGTGTCATCTGCGAGACGGCCACGATGTCGGTAAACTCCGAGGACGACAGCCAGTGGTGCTGCTCGACCGTCTCGTGCTGAATGAGCGACAGCATGCCGTAGCCGCCACCGAAACCGAACAGGCCAATCTTGAAGAAGGTGATGAACAACTTTACAAACAACATATTTTTTATTTATACGACCACAAATTACACTGTTTACATGAATTATGCTGTCGGTTTAATATACATGCCGTAGAGGAAACCGCCGATGCCTGCCACGATGATAATCCAGATGGGCGATACGCCTAACAGCCAGATAAGGAGAGCTGAGACAACGGGTATCCAGATGGTGAACCGGTTCAGCTGCGCCCGCTTGCCTAAGTTGAACGTCGGCACGGCTATCAGGGCCACCACGGCGGGACGGATGCCACGGAACATGGCGGCCACGACGGGGTTGTCCTTGAACTGCTGGAAGAACATGGCGATGGCCAGGATGATAAGGAACGAGGGTAGGGCAGTGCCTACCGACGTCGCTATAGCCCCGCGTACCTTATTTAATTTATAGCCGATGAAGATAGCGAGGTTGATGGCAAACACGCCCGGACAGCTCTGTGCGATGGCTATCAGGTCGAGCAACTCGTCCTTGTCGACCCATCGGTGCCGGTTTACCACCTCCTCTTCTATCAGCGGTATCATGGCATATCCACCACCAAGGGTAAACATGCCAATCTTGAAGAAGGTCTTTGTCAGTTCAAAATGCATCATGCTTCATGCATAATTGCTGCGCCAACATCATCTGTGCATAATGCTTAACAGGCGCAGCACCCATTAAGCATTAAGCATTAAGCATTAAGCATTGACTCCACCCATTTCCTTGCATTGACGAATGCCTCAATCCACGGCGTCACCTCGTCCATGCGACGACGCTCGGGATACCAGGCACACTGCCACGGGAATACGGCACGCTCCAGGTGGGGCATCATGCAGAGGTGGCGGCCGTCAGCAGAACAGATACCGGCTACGTCGTAGTCGCTGCCGTTGGGGTTGGCAGGATAGCCTGAATAGTTGTATTTCGCAATGATGTGATAGTCGGCCTCGCTGCCGGGAAGATGGAACTTGCCTTCTCCATGGGCCACCCACAGACCAAGCTTGCTTCCACTGAGCGAACCGAACATCACGCTGTCGTTCTGCGGTATCTGCACGGTGATGAACTCGCTCTCGAACTTGTGGGAATCGTTGTGGAGCATTCGAGCCTTCAACGAAGAACCGAGGACTGAGGCCTGAGAACTGTCGGCAGCGTCTGTAGACGAAGCGTCATCATACCTCTCTGTTCTCAGTTCGCCGTTGTCAGTCAGTCCCAGCTCCACCATCAGTTGGCAGCCGTTGCAGATGCCGAGCGACAGGGTGTCTTCGCGGGCATAGAAGCGCTGGAGCGCCTCTTTTGCCTTGGGATTGAAGAGGAAAGCGCCTGCCCAGCCCTTGGCCGAGCCGAGTACATCGCTGTTGGAGAAGCCGCCGCAGAAGACAATCATCTGGATGTCCTCCAGCGTCTCGCGTCCGCTAATCAGGTCGGTCATCATGACGTCTTTCACGTCGAAGCCGGCCAGATAGAGCGAATAGGCCATCTCACGTTCGCCGTTGGTGCCTTTCTCGCGGATAATGGCGGCCTTGGGATGTCCGTTTTTCACGTCGTGGCGGGCCTTGAGTCCGTATTGCGAAAGCTTTCCGGTGAAGTCGTGGTTGAACTTCATTTCCAGCGGCTGTCTCTTGTAGTTCTCGAAGCGCTGCTCTGCGCAGCCATTCCGGCTCTGCCTGCGGTCAAGCAGATAGGAAGGCCTATACCACACGTCGCGAAGCTGATCGATGTCGAAGGTGTACTCGTTTTCACCCTTCTTCACCACAATGGTGCGCTCCTTGGGTGTAGGATAACCTATCTTGGCATAGCCAACGCCGACGTCCTCGAGGAATTCCTTCAGGTCGAGCTTGTGCTGGTCGCTCACCTGAATCACGACGCCTGGGTTCTCGGCCAGCAGGTTATTCACCACGCTGCCGTCCAGGTCGTGCAGGTTGACATGGATGCCTCCGGTTGTGTTGGCAAACGTCATCTCAAGCAGCGTTGTGATCAATCCGCCGGCAGAGATGTCGTGGCCGGCCATCACCCACCCTCTCTTGATGAGCTCTTGCAGGGCGTTGAAGCAGTCGACGAAGTACTCTGGGTTCTTCACCGTTGGCACATCGCTGCCCACTTTTCCCTGAGTCTGGGCGAATGCACTGCCGCCGAGCAGCTGCTTGTCGAACGAGAAGTCTATGTGGTAGAGACTGGAATTCTTGTCGTTGACCAGCACGGGCGAGACAACCTTGCGTACGTCGCTCACCTCGCCACCGGCACTGACGATGACGGTACCCGGAGAAATGACCTTCTGGCCATTGGGATACTGCTGGGACATAGAGAGGGAATCCTTGCCCGTTGGCACGTTCACGCCGATGGCGCAGCAGAAGTCCGACAGGGCACGCACGGCACTGTAGAGGCGTGCATCCTCGCCTTCCTGCGAACGGCAGGGCCACATCCAGTTGGCCGAAAGACTCACGCTGTTGAGCCCATCCTGCAGCGGAGCCCACACCAGATTGGTGAGAGCCTCGGCCACAGAGAGCACACTGCCAGCCTCAGGTGAGGCAAGTCCGGCCTGAGGAGCGTGGCCCAAGGCGGTGGCGATGCCTTTCTTTCCACGGTAGTCGAGGGCAACCACGCCGCAGTCGCTCAGCGGAAGCTGCAGCTCACCCTGACACTGCTGGCGCGCTATCTTACCCGTCACCGAGCGGTCAACTTTGTTTGTCAGCCAGTCTTTACAGGCAACGGCCTCGAGCGAGAGCACCTTCTCGACCTTTTCCACAAGGCTTTCATTCGTCTCTGTCTGCGCCAGTTCCACGGGGGCATACTTGCGCTCCACGGTCTTGTCCACCATAATTGTCTTGGGCGAATGTCCAAACATCTGGGCCACATCGAGGTCAAAAGGCTTCACGCCATCTCCCTGACGGAACGAGAAGTGGGCGTCGCCGGTGGTCTCGCCAACGACATAAAGCGGTGCGCGTTCGCGCTCGGCAATCTGGCGCACATGGTCGATGTGCTGCTCGTCGATGAGCAGTCCCATGCGCTCCTGGCTCTCGTTAGCGATGATTTCCTTGGCGGAAAGCGTCTTGTCACCTATAGGAAGTTTGGTCATGTCTATCTCACCGCCGCACTCTTCAACCAGCTCCGACAGGCAGTTCAGATGGCCTGCTGAGCCGTGGTCATGGATGCTTACGACGGGGTTGTTGTCTTCTTCCACCAACGCGCGTACAAGGTTGTAGGCGCGTTTTTGCATTTCTGGGTTGGCGCGTTGCACAGCATTCAGCTCGATGCCGTTGCTATATCGGCCGGTGTCTACCGAAGACACGGAGCCGCCACCAAGCCCGATGCGGTAGTTGTCGCCACCCACGACGACGATCTTGTTGCCTTTCTGCGGCTCTTTCTTCAGACAGTCGCGCTTCTTGCCGTAGCCAACGCCGCCAGCCAGCATGATGACCTTGTCGTAGGCATACATGGTGCTTGCCGATGCATCGGGCCCTTCCTCCTGATGTTCAAACGTGAGAACAGAACCGCAGATGAGCGGCTGGCCGAACTTGTTTCCGAAGTCGCTGGCGCCATTGGAGGCCTTGATGAGGATTTGTTCGGGAGTCTGGTAGAGCCATTGCCTCACGGGGAGGATGCGTTCCCACTCGCGGGCCTCGTCGCTGCGGGTGTACGACGTCATGTAGACCGCCGTTCCGGCAATGGGCCACGAGCCGGTGCCACCGCCCATGCGGTCGCGAATCTCGCCGCCAGTACCTGTGGAAGCACCGTTGAAGGGCTCCACTGTGGTGGGGAAGTTATGGGTTTCGGCCTTCAGCGAGATAACGCTCTCGATGTCTTTTACCTGGAACCAGTCGGCAGTGCTCTGGTCGGCGGGGGCGAACTGCTCCACCACAGGCCCTTCGGAGAACGCCACGTTGTCCTTGTAGGCTGAAAGTATCTTGTGCGGATTCTCCGCCGTGGTCTTCTTGATCATCTGGAAGAGGCTCATCTCTTCTTCCTTTCCGTCAATGACGAACGTGCCGCCGAAGATCTTGTGGCGGCAGTGCTCGGAGTTGATCTGGGCAAAACCGAAGATCTCGGAGTCGGTGAGCGGACGGCCCAGCTGCTTCTCAATGTTGTGCAGATAGGCAATCTCCTCGGGCGAGAGGGCCAGTCCCTCCTGCTCGTTGTAGGCTTCGAGGTCGGCAACGTGCTTGATGGGCTCGGGCTCGATGTTCACTCTGAACACGTTCTGGTCCAGTCCTTTGTTGTAGGGACGCTGCAGCATGGGGTCGTAGACATCCTCGGGGATGGAACCGTCTGCCGCAAGACTGCCACTGTCCACGGGAACATACTCCTCGATGCGTGATATGCCACGAAGGCCCATGTTCTGGGTTATCTCCACGGCATTGGTGCTCCACGGCGTGATCATCTCACGTCTTGGCCCCACGAAATGGCCCTCAAGAGCGGCTGCGTCCAGTAACTGGGCGTCGCCATAAAGCCAGCATAACTCATTGATTTCCTGTTGATCCAACTGATGATCAACCTCTGTTGCAATCACATGTTGTGACGGAGTCTTGAAGAATAGTATCATTCTATACCTTATAATAATAAACGTTTATGCCTACAAAGGTACGCCTTTTTGGCGAAACGGCAAAACAAAGAGCCGAGATAATTAAACAATTAGGACCACTACCCTCCCCGATGGCCCTCGCCAAACAGAAAAACCATCCGCCGGCAAGGCCTCTCCGACCTAAGAAAGCTTCCTGAACAGCTGGCGTAAAGCGAACCAGACGTGCATCATGATGGTCGATGGCGTGCCGTAGTGGTGGCACATCACGCGGTAGCGCTCCTTGAGCGAGTCGCGGTGGTGCAGCGTGGTCTGTCCCTCTTTCAGGTAGTCCACCAGCGTCAGATGGGTGTTTGCCATGGGGCGTTTCTGGCGCTCGCCCTCCTTCATCACGCGGATGCACCAGTCCACATCGGCCGAATAGCGGTAGGCGAGGTCGTAGTCCGTGTGGCGGGCAATGTCGGTGAGGGCATAGAAAGCCTGGTGGCAGACGGTCATTCCCTGTCGGAACGAGCGCCACGACAAAGTCTCCGGCGGTCGCAGGTGTCGCTTTCCGAGCAGACGACCTTCGTTGTCCACCACGTCAGTGTCGCCATATACCACCGCCGGCATCACCTCCTGGTCAGCCGCTTCTGCCACTTTCCGCAGCGTGTCGGTACTGTGCAGCATGTCGCCGGCGTTGAGAAACACCAGGTAATGGCCCGTTGCCATGTGCAAACCTTTGTTCATGGCGTCGTAGAGACCGTTGTCGGGCTCCGACACGATGACCACCTCATGGCCGTTGGCTGCCTGGTCCGACGCCTGCTTGTAGGCGTTGGCCTGTGCCAGTGTGCCGTCGGTGGAGGCCCCGTCCACAATGAGATGCTCCACATTGTCGTAGGTCTGTGCCAGCACACTGTCGAGCGTGCGCTGCAGCACCGCCTCCGCGCGGAAGGTAACGGTGATGACTGTTATCTTGATATTGCTTTTCATGGCTCGTTGTCTTTTCCTTCGTACACCTCAATATATCGCTTTGCCACGCTTCCCTGCGACCAGCACCGTGCCACTTTGCGCTGTGCCTCGCTGGCCAGAGCGTCGGCATCGGCCTCGCTGAGCACCCATGCCAGTCCGCGCGCCAGGTCGTCGGCGTCGCGGTAGTTGGCCACATAGCCGTTCTTCTTGTGGTCAATCATCTCGGGAATGCCGCCTGTTCGGAATCCCACGCAGGGCACGCCGCAGGCCATGGCCTCCATGATTGTGTTGGGCAGGTTTTCCGAGAGCGACGGCAGCACAAACAGGTCGCAGGCGCTGTAGAGGGCGGCTATGCGGTGGGCGTCGTTCACATATCCCTGTGCAAACACCGGCATCTGGAACGCCTTCGCCACTTCTTCGGCATGTCCGCCCAGCACAACGAGACCTGTCTCCTTGGCCAGTTGCGGGTGCGTCTCGCCCAATAGGCGGCACGCCTCGGCCAGATAGTCCATGCCCTTGTAGGGGTTGGTGGCGCGCTGCGACACGAAAGCGATGAGCTTCTTCTCAGCGGGCAGTCCCAGCTGCTGTCGCATGGCCCGACGGTCGGCAGGGTGGAACACGGTGGTGTCTATCGCATTGGGAATGCTCACCACGCGCTGTCCCTTGAGCAGTGCGCTCTGCCGGGCCTCGCCGGCCAGCCATTGGCTGCACGCCACAAACGTAATCCGGCGTCCTTCCAGCATGCTTTGCTTGCGGCGCCATGCCGCGGCGGCCGCGTCGTTTTCTGAACCGCCACCGGGAAGGTAGGGACAATGGCAGCAGCCGGTGGTGAACTGGCGGCACGTCAGCGTCAGATGGCAGAGGGCAGTGGCGGGCCACATGTCGTGCATTGTCCAGACCACGCGCTTGCCGCTGTCGAGAATGCGGCGGATGTTGTTCAGCGAGAGCATGCCCTGATTGACCCAGTGCAGGTGCACGACGTCGGCTTCCTGGAACTCTCGCGTGCGGGTGATGTCGCTGCCGGCACAGCCAACGTCGAGGTCCCACAGGTGTTTCCTCCCCAGACGGAGCCGCCACCACACCGCCAGTCGCTCGCGCAGGAAGTTCCATTGTCCCCGCCATCCGTCGCCCCACTGGCTCACCAGCAGGTCGTCGGTAGACTTGTCTCTCACCAGCATGCGCGCCTTCACGCCGTTGTTGTTCAGCGCCATCAGCAGGCGGTTGGCAGCCAGGGCGGCGCCTCCCGTTCGCTCGCTCGTGTTCACTATCAGTACTCTCATGCCGCTACGGTTGGGTTGTTCTTTTGGTTTTGTTGATGCAAATGTAGGAAAAAAAAAGCAGAAAGGGCGTCGTTTTGCGGAAAAAGTGCGCCGTGCAAACGTTTACACAAACAAAAAACGCAAAACCATGGGCCATCGAATTGGTGGTTTCGGCTGAATTGCTTATCTTTGCAATGTCAAACACTAATTTAAAGCGGAAGGAAATGAAAGAGAAAATCAAGACATTGATCAGTGTGTGTGTCAAGGCCATTGTGGTTCTTGTCATGCTGTTTGTGACGGGCAGCAGCCAGAATGCTAATGCCCAGGGATGGCCCGAAAACTATGGAGGCGTCATGCTGCAGGGTTTCTTCTGGGACTCCTACAGTGCCTCGCAGTGGACAAAACTGAGCAGCCAGGCCGACGACCTCGCCCAGACATTCAGCCTGGTGTGGGTGCCTCAGAGCGGCAACTGTGGCGGACAGTCCATGGGCTACGACGACCTCTATTGGTTCAACAACTACGACAGCTCGTTCGGCACGGAACAGGCCCTGCGCGACATGATCAAGACATTCCGCGACAAAGGCCTCGGAACCATCGCCGACGTGGTCATCAACCACCGCAAGAGCCTCAACTCGTGGACCGATTTCCCCAAGGAAGTCTACAAGGGTGTGACCTATCAGCTCACCTGGCAGGACATCTGTGCCGACGATGAAGCGGCGAGCAACGGCCACCAGTGTGGCCCCAACAAGGACACAGGAGAGGGATGGGACGGCATGCGCGACCTGGATCACAAGAGCCAGAACGTGCAGACCAACGTGAAAGCCTATCTGGATTTCCTGCTCAACGACCTCGGATATGCCGGCTTCCGCTACGACATGGTGAAAGGCTATGCGGCGGAATACACCCGCATGTACAACACTTCGGCCAAGCCGCAGTTCTCAGTGGGTGAGTACTGGGACAGCAGTTCGCGCATCAGCAACTGGATAGACAACACGGCACAGGACGGCACTCCCACGAGCGCTGCCTTCGACTTCCAGTTCCGCTACACCGTGCGCAACGCCGCCAACAACGGCGACTGGGCCCGACTGGCACAGCAGAACGACGGCAACTGGCCCCTCGTGAGCAACAACTATCAGCAGGCCAAATACAGCCGCTGGGCGGTGACTTTCGTCGAGAACCACGACACCGAGCGCCGTGCAGGAGCTGAGCAAGACCCGCTCAAGAAGGACACACTGGCCGCCAACGCCTATCTGCTGGCCATGCCCGGGACGCCATGTGTCTTCCTCAAGCACTGGCAGGCCTACCGCCCAGAGATAAAGGCCATGGTGGAGGCACGCCGCGTCGCTGGCATCAACAACCTCAGCACCTATTCCAACATGCGGTCGAACAAGGCCTACTTCTCCAACATTGTGAAGACCAACGGCGAGAACCGTCTGCTCTTCGTCTTGGGCAACACCGACGGCTTCGTGCCCAGCGATGCCCAGTGGAAGGAGATTCTTTCGGGCTATCATTATAAGTACTACCTGTGGCGCGCCCTCGAAACAGCCTGGGCCAACCGTGCTTCGGGCACCTACGAAGAGCCGTTCGACGTCCGCCTGACTGCCGTCAGCGAGGCCGCCGACGCACAGCTCGTCTACACCCTCGACGGCACCACACCCACGGCCAGCAGCCCGCGCGTGGCCGACGGCACGACAATCCGCATTGACGGAGACTGCACACTCACCCTCGGACTGCTCGTAGGAGGAGCCGTTAAAGGAGTGGTGAAGCGCGAGTACAAGATGAAGACCGTGAACCGCACCGACATCACCGTCTACGTGAATACCGATGCCGTGGGATGGACCACCGTGAACTTCTGGACATGGGGCGGCGACGACACCCACGCTCCGCAGCACGCTTCATGGCCCGGCGACCGGATTACAGACACCAAGACCATCAACGGCAAGAAGTGGTACTACAAGACCTTCACGCTCAACTCCGACGACGACTTCGTCAACTTCGTGTTCAGCACGGGCAGCGGCTCGCCGCAGACCGTCGACATTGAGAACGTGCGCTCCGACAGGTTCTTCGAGATCAGCACCGAGAAGAGCGGCGACAAGCACAAGGTGAACGACGTGACGGGCACCACAGGCGTCGACATCGTGGAGTGGATGGCACCCAGTAGCACGGCACGGCCAAGCGGCGTGTACTCGCTCGACGGACAGCTGGTGCGCCAGGGAACGTCCACCAGCCAGCTGCCACGCGGCATCTACGTGGTCAACGGCCGCAAGGTGGTGGTGCGATAACAATCAAGAAAAACGATGATCATGAAGAAGAAACTGCTCATGGCTGCGCTGATGTTGCTGGCTGCAACCGGCATGAAGGCGCAGCGAATGGCAGGCGGCGACCTGTCGATGCTGCCCAAATATGAGGCCGCAAAAGTGAACTACTACGATGCCAACGGCAACCTCATCGCCGACGTGCTGCAACACATGCGCGATGAGGCCGGCTACTCCATCGTGCGCATACGCCTTTTTGTGAATCCCACAAAGGAAACGGGCGTCGTGCAGGACCTGGAATACGTGAAGGCACTGGGCAAGCGAGTGAAGGAAAAGGGAATGAAGCTGATGGTGGACTTCCACTACAGCGACACCTGGGCCGACCCGTCCAACCAGTGGACGCCGGAACAATGGAAGTCGCTCAACGACAATGAGCTCGCGCAGAAGGTCTACGACTACACCAAGGACTGCCTGCAGCAGCTCACCACTGCCGGTGCCAAGCCCGACTACATACAGACGGGCAACGAAATCAGCTATGGAATGCTGTGGGGACCACAGGGCACCGGCTCGCCCAAGAAGTGCTACACCAGCAGCGACGCCAACTGGAGCCGCTTCCGCTCACTGCTCGCCAAGGCCGCACTGGCCTGCAGGAAGGAGTGCCCAGAGGCGAAAATCATCATCCACACGGAGCGCACAAACAACTGGAGCACCACCAAAGGCATCTACGAGAGACTGGCCTCGGCCGACTACGACATCATCGGACTGAGCTACTATCCCGAGTGGCACAACAACCTGGCTACGCTGAAAAGCACCATCCAGAACCTGAAGAACACCTTCCCGCAGAAACCTGTCATGATTGTGGAGACTGGCTATTTCAACAACTGGTACAACACCAATGCCACCTACAACTTCACGTCCACATGGCCAGCCACGCCAGAAGGGCAGAACAAGTTCCTCACCCAGCTGGTGGAAACCGTGGAGCCGCTCGACAACGTGCAGGCCATTCTCTACTGGTTCCCCGAGGAGAATCCCTACAAGCCGGGCTCAGGCCAGTATAACAATGTGTACAACCCGTGGTTCAACCATGGACTCTTCGCCCCCGAGACGGGTCGCGCGCACCCGGGCCTCTATGCGCTGAAGCCCTATTCCAACGTCGGCAGCGGCATCGCAACGCTCAACAGCGACGCCAACCCGACGACACAAGCCGTCTACACCCTCGACGGACGCCGCCTCCCCGCCCAGCAGTCTCTGCGCCCGGGCATCTACATCAAGGACGGGCGAAAGGTCGTGGTGAAGTGAGAAACTTATCTCTCAGGAGTACAGGAGTGCAGGAGTTACAGGAGTTGCAGACGTTAGTTTTATTTGCTCAATATACAGAATCGTACTAAAAGTATCGTCTGCAACTTCTGAACTCCTGAACTCCTGAACTCCCGAACTCCTGAAATTTGAATGAGAAACCTGCCACAGCAGCAATCCTAAAGAAAGGGCAAAGGCCGACGAACACACGGCCTTTGCCCTTTCCTTTTGTCCGCAGTTCCTGACAAAACCGCTGGAAATGAACGGCGAAACTGACGAATCGTCAAGACAAAAGCGACAGATTGGCGAGACAAATCCAATGGAATCGTTGAACGAAACCAATGGAATCGTTGAACAAAACCAATGGAATGGCTGAACGAAATCAATGGGATTGTTTCAGAAAAACGCCAAATAAACTTCATTTATTTGCCAAAAGAAGTGCAGAAAAACGCCAGATAAAATTCAGGAAGCCGTCAGTCTGTCCGAACGGGAGCATCAGACAGTTTCACTGAAGAAAACGGGCCGTTTGTTTAAAACATTTGCAGATGACGGGCAACGGCCGTACCTTTGCACCGTGATTCATAAATGTTAAGGTTATTAGGCTAAGGTTGTTAAGATTGTTTTCTTTACCAAAGGGGAGGAGCGCCTCCCCTTTTTTCTTGGTATAAAAACGCAGGCAACTTCGCCCGTTGTAGTTGTCATGGGGACGAGATTGCCTGCGCTCTTGTGGGGCCGTGACGGTTTCAGAAGTCGAACGGACGTCCGCGGTAGAAGTCGAGCAGCGCGCTCTGGTAGACGTACTCGTATTTGGCGCGCACCAGGTCGCTCTCGGCCTTCATCAGGTTGTTCTTGGTCTCGTTGAATTCCGTAATGTTGGCCTTGCCAAACTCATACTTCGCCTGCATCAGGCGGAAAGCCTCCTGCTGGCTGTGGAGCGCCTTCTCGCTGCTGTCGTACTTGGCCTGCGCGTTGACGGCGTTGTAGTAGGCCTGCTGTATTTCCTTGTAGAGGCTCTTCTTGGTGCTCTCCAGCATGAGCAGTTGCGTCTGTCGGATGAGCTCGGCGTTGCGGATGTTGTTGCGCGTCTCGTAGCGGTTGAAGATGGGCACGTTCAGACTCAGTCCGAGATACTGGCTGAAGTTGTTGTTGAGCTGCTTGAAGAAGCCGTCGGCAGGAAAGCCACTCGTCTTGTAGTAGTTACTGCCCAGTCCGGCCTGGAACGACAGTGTGGGGAGCTTGGCGCTGCGGGCGATGTCGATGCTCTTGGCCGCACCCTCGAGCCTGAACTGCTCGGCCCTGACCTCTGGTTTCAGCATGACGGCCTCGGCATATATCGCATCGGGCGACAGCTGCTGGGCGTTGGGCGATGGCGGAACGGTGGTGGGCACCACGATGTTGAAGCCCTCGGGCGAAGGAAGTTCGAGCAACTGGGTCAGCGCCAGCAGCGCCAGCTTGCGGTCGTTCTGCGCCTGCGTGGCAGTGAGCCTGCTCTGCGCCAGGGCGGCTTCTTGCTGAGCCACCTCGGAACCGCTGGCCTTTCCGTTGCGCATCATCTCGGTCAGGCGGAACACCTGCAGCGAGTCAATCTCAATCTGGCGGTTGGCCACCTGGCAGAGTTCGTCGCTATAGAGAATCTGAACAAACGCCTGGGCCACCTGCATGCGTATGTCGTTCTTGGCCTTTTCCAGGTCTTCGTTGGCCGCTTGAAGGTTCAGTTGCTGCAGTTCCAGGGTGCGTGGGATGCGGTAGCCTGTAAAGAGCGGCACCGAAGTGCCCAGCGAAAACGAGGTGCTGCTGGTATTGGTGTTGGTGTAAGTATTCTCTGCGGTGAGTCCTCGTCCGAAAGAAAAGTTCTCGCTGACCGACCCGCTGAGGTCGGGCAGACGGCTGTTGCGGGCGGTGTTGACGTCGATTTCGCGCTGCTGCCGGGTGATGTCGCTCCGCTTGATCTGCAGGTTGTGGTCCACGGCATAGTCGATGCACTGCCTCAGCGTCCATGCCTGCTGCGCCTGCACGTGCAGGGCAGCGGCTGCCATGATGGCTATGATGGTTTTCCTTTTCATATTCATAGTGGTGGCTGTGTTATTCTTCCTTGTCGTCGTCGCTGACCACCTGTGGTCCGCGCACCTTTTCCTTGAGGCCGAGTCCTTGCTTGATCTCGATGTTCACGCCGTCGGAGAGACCGGTGGTGACCTGCTTGCGCTCGTAGGTCTTCTGCTCGCCCTCGCCCTTTACGATGTAGACGAACGTGGAGTCGCCGCTGAATTCTATGGCGCTCTCTGGCACGCTCACCACGTGAGTGGCCTTGGCCAGCACGATTTCGGCGTTGGCTGAGTAGCCCGAACGTATCTTGCTGCCCTTGAGAACATGGACGGCGGCCTTGATTTCAAACTGGTTGGCGCCGTTGCTTTCCACTGCCTTGGGCGAGATATACTCCAGCGAGGCATCGAAGGAAAGGTCCTGCAGGGCGCCGATGGTTATCTTCATGGGCATGCCCGAAACGAGATGTCCCACCTCCGTCTCGTCGATGTTGCCGCGGAAAACCAGGTCGTTCATGTTGGCCACCGAAGCGATGGTGGTGCCGTCGTTGAAGGTATTGGAGTTGATGACCGAGTTTCCGACCTTGACAGGAATGTCGAGGATGATGCCCGAAATGGTAGACCGGATGAGCGTTGACGACGCCGAGGCGTTGCTTCGCGACACGCCATCGCGCACCACGGCGAGGGCATCGTCGGCCGCAGTCTTCTCTTCGCGGGCCTGCCGCAGGGCCTGTCGGGTGCGGTCATATTCATCGGCGCTGATGAGTTCCTGCTTGTAGAGCGCCTCCACACGGCTGAGGTCTATCTGTGCCTGCCGCAGATTGATTTCGGCAAGACGCACGCGGCTCTGCGCCGAACTGAGCTGCGACATGTCGGGAATGACCTTCACCTTGGCGATGACCTCACCCGCCTGCACCATATCGCCGGGTTCTTTGAGCAGCTCGGTGATGATTCCCGAAATCTGAGGCTTCACGTTGACCTCGTTGCGCGGCTCTATCTTTCCGGTCACGATGGTGGTTTTCGCGATGTCGGTTGTTTGTGGGGTGAACTCATTGTAGACAACCGGCTGCGGTTGAGACTTCTGCCAGAGGAACAGGAATGTTCCGATGAAGATCAGGGCCACGAGGGCTGCGATGATCAGTTTGCTGTACTTCTTCATATCTGTCGTTGTTTTATTTACTCAAGTTCTAAAACTCTGCTTGTCCTTTGGAGTTTGGGAGTTAGGACGTTTGGGAGTCTGGACGATAGTCGTGGAGTGACTTTTGCAACAGAACTGACGTCGAAACTCCAGCTGCTGTGTCCGCCTTGCCGCGTTCATTCGTCGCGCATGGCGTCCACAGGCTTGATACTCATGGCGCGCGTTGCAGGAGCTAGTCCGGCGAGAACGCCCATGATGCTGACCACGAGGGCGGCGAAGATGGCCGTCCAGAAGTTCACCTGGAAGTGGGCCATGACGATTCCGTCCTCGGTGTTGCCCATCTCCAGCATCTGAAGAATGGCCACGGCGAAGAGGATGCCGCTCATGCCGGCCACCAAGGTGAGCACAATGCTCTCGCTGATGATCTGCGACAGCACGATGCGCGGGGTGGCTCCGATGGCGCGACGTATTCCTATCTCGGTGGTGCGTTCGCGCACGGTCACCATCATGATGTTGGACACACCGATGGCACCCGCCAGGAGCGTGCCCAGACCTACCAGCCATATCAGGAAGTTGACACCGCGGAACAGGTTGTCGAGCAGTTGGAAGAGCACCTCGGTGTTGAACACCATCGTGCCCTGTTCGTCGGTGGGGTCCACATAGTGTGCCCGTGCCACCGTCTCGCGTATGCGGCTGGTCAAGGAGCTCATCACCACGCCCTTGCGGCCCGTTACCGCAATCATGTCCACCTGGTTGCCACGGTTGTAGGCCTGTTGCATCAGTGTGATGGGCAGAATGACACTGGTTCCGGCCTCGCCGCCGAAGTTGATGGCCTCCGAGACATTGTAGTCGACACCCACAATCTGGAAGAAGATGGAGTCGATGCGGATGCGCTTGCCGCACGGATCGCCACCGCCGGGGAAGAGATCCTTGTAGGTTTTCTTGCCGATGACGCACACCTTGCGGTGCTCACGCAAGTCGGCCTCATTGATGTATCGCCCGTAGAAGATCTTCGGACTGTTCACCAGCTGGTAGTCGGGCATGGCTCCATTGACGCCCACCGAGGCTTTCTTGTCGCCGAAATAGGCCGTGCCGCCGTTGGAAAACAGCAGCGGTGTCACCACGTCGAGCTCGGGAACGCTGCTCTTGATGCGCTCCACGTCCTTGTATTCCATCGTCCAGTAGCGCCCCTTTCGGAAACCCTTGTAGGCTTTCGAGGTGGGCTGCGACCACACCATGGCCGAGTTGGTGGCAAAGCCCGCGAAGTTCTGGTTGAGCATTTCCTTCAGTCCCTGTCCGCCACCTATGAGCGCCACCAGCATGAAGACGCCCCAGAAGACGCCGAAGCCGGTGAGGAACGAGCGCGACTTGTTGCGAGTCAGCGTGTCCAGTATTTCGCGATAGCTGTCGAGATCTATTCTCATTGTTGTATGTCTTTTTCTGTTCTTGAAAGGGCCCGTTGTGATTTTGAAGTCCGAGAGCTCAGAAGTGCGGGAGCCATGATGATGGCTGAGGCCTGATGCCTTTGCTTCTTGCTTCTCCTTTCCCTCACTCTGCGCGGAGCGCTTCTATGGGCCTGATGCGTGCGGCCTTCATAGCCGGGATGAGTCCGGCAATGGTGCCGGCGATGACCATCACCATGGTTGCCTCGATGCAGACGTCGAGTCCGACGGTGGGGTCGACGAACATCGTGGCCTTGAACAGTCCGGTGTCGATGGTTTCGTGGCCCAATGTCGCGTCCATGTATTCATTGGCGAAGATGCCAAGCAGCATGCCGATGTAGCCGAAGAAGGTGGTGATGATGATGCTTTCTATGATGATGAGTCGCAGAATGCTCCAGGGCTTGGCGCCGATGGCCTTGCGAATGCCGAACTCATGTGTACGTTCTTTTACGGTGATAAGCATGATGTTGGACACGCCCACGATGCCCGAGAGCAGGGTGAACAGTCCGACAATCCACAGCGCGGTGCGGATGATGCCGAGACCCTGGTTCATCTGCAGGCTCTGCGTGAAGCGGTTCCAGATCCAGAAACTGCTCTCGTCCTCGGGATGAGCCTGGTGATTGGCGTTGAGGCGCTGACGGTAGGTCTTCTCAAAATCCTCGTTGGCCTGCTCGGTCTCCAGTCCGTGGAAGGTGAACTCTATGCGCCCGACGTCCTCAGAGTTGGCCCCGTAGATGCTCTTGATGGCCGAATAGGACGAGAAGGCGCGGGCCTGTCCGTTCTCGTTTTCCTTGTAGATGCCCACCACCTGAAAGGCAAAACTGCCCACGTTGAGGTATTTGCCGATGAGCGATGTGGGGTTGCCGGGCGCCAGTTCTTTCGCCTGGTTGTTGCCCAGAACGAGCACTTTGCGCTTCTCCTTGATGTCTATCTGGTTGATGAAGCGGCCGTGCAGCATCTCTGTCTTGTCAATCTTGTTGTGGTTGGGAAACACGCCGGCCAGCTGGGTGCTGATGTATTGCTGGCCCTGACTGATGGTGACGGTGGTGTAGTACTGCGCACCCACCTCGTCGATGACCTCGCCAAACTCCTTGCCGGTGGTTTCCAGGTCGCGCGTCTGCACACTTATCTGCCGGCCTTCCTTCAGTCCCTTGTAGGGTTTGGAGGTTTCTCCGCCGAAGATGACCATCGAAGAGCTGAGGAAACGGTCGCTCTGCTTCAGCTGCGCGTTGATGAGTCCGTTGCCCGCGCCCAGCAGCACGATGAGCATGAAAATGCCCCATGCCACGGCAAAGCCCGTCAGCCCGGTGCGCAGCTTGTTGCGCTGCGTGGTGCTCCATATCTCGGTGATGATGTCTCTCATTTTGATGGTTGTTTATTCAGTGTTCTCGGATCCGGGTGGGTGATGGGTGGTGGGTGTAGGGTGGTGGCGTATAGGAAAGATGGCTCCACCCACCATCACCCATCCCCCAACACCCATCACCCATTATTTCATGATGCCACCCATGCCGAACGGCGATGAGTTGTGGTCGGTGTTGATGTCGATGTTTCCTATCACGCCGTCCTTGATGTGCACGATCTTGTTTGTCTCGTTGGCCACGCCGCTTTCGTGGGTTACCACGACGATGGTCATGCCCTGCTCCGCGTTGAGTTGCTTCAGCAGCTGCATCACCTCCACGCTTGTCTTCGAGTCGAGCGCACCTGTGGGCTCGTCGGCCAGTATGATCTGCGGCTTGGTGATGAGGGCCCGGGCGATGGCCACGCGCTGTTTCTGTCCGCCCGACAGCTCGTTGGGATAGTGGTCGGCCCAGTCGAGCAGCCCCAGGCGGTCCAGAGAGTCCATGGCCATCT
>JAEEGF010832329.1_pt1 | contig 18669 bp, 12 predicted proteins | sample 9134171 | NCBI WGS metagenome assembly JAEEGF01 (sample SAMN16246542, study PRJNA631951) | gut metagenome | biome: gut microbiome; feature: rumen; material: AP-attached | host: Bos | place: Iran: Karaj | collected 2018-10
CTAATGGCACTATATCACCCACAAGATGCACAAGCAATTAAGCAGTTATTAAATTATAATTAAAGTTTACAATATCTTTTATTAACTTCAGCGGCATCGTTGATAATGCCAGCGGTTCCCATTTTTTCTACCACAAGGGATGCGGCAGCACATCCCATTTTGCAACACTGCTCTGTATCCAGATGACTCGTAAGACCATAGATAAAGCCGGCCACAAAACTGTCCCCAGCCCCGGTGGTATCTAAAGCCTTGGTTTCGTAGGCAGAGACGCTGCCCTGCTCTTTTTCCGTTTTGTAGATGCAGCCTTTTTTGCCACATTTGATGATAACGCCCCCGGCGCCGTGGTTTACAAAGGCTTCAAGGCTCTTCTCAGGGTCTTCCTCGCCGGTTAAGATAGCGGCTTCTTTTTCATTTGGAATAATATAATCAATATACTTAAGGAGCGGCTCTAAGTCTTCGATGGTCTCGCCCTTCTTGGCGGTGGTCATATCTGCCACCAGAATTCGGCCTGGCTTTTTCCTGATCTCCTTAAAGACTTCTTCCATGTCCTTTATATCCAGCATGGGTGAAACAAATATGCTGGCAAAGCTGACGATGTCTCCCATGTCATCCACGTGTGGAAGAATGTGTTCTTTGGAGAGCTTTCTTAAGGTGCTCTTAGGATTCGTCAAAAAATATCTCTCCCCTTCCTTATCCACCAGCACTATATTTGTGGCGGAAGGGATGGAGGAAGTTGTTGTTATCTTATCTGTATGGATTCCGTTTTCTTCAAGGCAGCTTAAGATCTTTTTTCCTGTATCATCATTTCCAAGGAGGGTTATAAGCTCGCAGTCTGCTCCCATGCCGGATAAAAAGACTGCCTCATTTAGAGCGTCCCCGCCAAAGGAAAACTTTATGGTTTCCACAGGAACAGAGCCCTCCACAAATATGTCTTTGTCAATGGGGCCCGCCATGACATCCACCACGGCAGCGCCTATCACTGTGACTTTCTTGTTCATATTCATACTCCCCGCAAAGTCTTTAGGTATACCTTGTGCTCGTCGCTGACGCGGAAGCTCTCAACGGCCTTTTGTATAGCCTTTTTGTGGATCCAATCATCCAGTCTGTGCTGTTCTATGTACTTGACGGACTCATCGTACTTCTTGGCCAGGGCTGTGGCGAAATACCAGGCCACCATCATCTTGAGGTAATAGTCTTCGCCTTTCTTGGAGACCACCAGCTCCAGGTATTCTTCCTTAAAGTCGGCATCCAGGAACTCATTCATCAACATGCGGATTCCAAAGCGGGCTGTATAGACGTGGTCGGAGGCTATCCACTTTTTTATGTAAGGAAGGAGCTTTTCATGGTTCTTTTTAAAAGACTTTGGGGTCGCCTGGTCCGATACAGGCCAGCAGTCCACGTAGGGAAGGAACTCTTCCACTTTTGCCACGCACTCATCAAAGTCCTTTATCATGGCCAGGATGAAAAAGTGAACAAGGTTCTCCTCATAGTACTTGTGAGGAAGTTCCTTCAGAAATGCATCTTTCTCGCCGCTGTTAAAAACTTCTTTTGCCACTTCACGCATGGCAGGTGTTCTGACGCCGATAATGGTATCGGGCTCAATATTGGGCACGAGCTTAGCCTGAAACTCCTTGTACTCAGGATCTTTTACTTCCAAAAGTCTCTCATATACTGTCATGGTTCTCCCCTCCTTTATTCCTTAGATTATTATACAATAAATTCTTGACATTCCCCCGCAATCAGTGTAAATTTACTTTAACAAAATATTGCTTTAAACCAATGAAGGAGAGGAGTACCTTTTCATGAGGCCTTAGAGAGAGCTGCGTAGCTGGGATGCAGTGGGATAGTGATCTGGGAATGGACTCCTGAGGGCGCCCGGAAATGTCTTTTGACAGAGTATACGGCGACGTGGAGGCATACGTAAGTTGCCGGGGATATGTTGGTATCCTGCTAAGCGCATGAGATATTTCTCATGAATTCAAGGTGGCACCGCGGATTTTAATTTTGAACTGATTCGTCCTTGATGGAAACTGATTGTTTCTATCAAGGACTCTTTTTATTTTCAGGAGGCAGACATGAACTATTACCCAAATCTCGAAACTATCAAAGAATATGCTGCCAGCGGCCGGTACGATATTGCTCCTGTCAGCTGTGAGATCCTGTCGGATTTCACTACACCAATTGAGGTTATGCGACAGCTCAAGAAGGTGTCCACTCACTGCTACATGCTTGAGTCAGCTCAGGCCAATGAGAAGTGGGGCCGCTACTCTTTCCTGGGCTACGAGCCCAAGCTGCAGATCACATGCATAAACGGCCATATGTGTATCGAGGATGAGTTCTTTGAAACCAAGGATCCCTCCGCTCATATCAGGAAGATAATGGCTGAGCACAGGAGCCCCAAGGTAAAAAATCTCCCTACCTTCACCGGCGGTCTTGTGGGCTATTTTGCCTATGATTATCTGTGCTACAGTGAGCCTGAGGCCAAGGTAGATGTGGTGGACAGGGAAGAATTTAAGGACGTGGACCTGATGCTCTTTGACAAGGTCATTGCCTTTGACAATGTGAGCCAGAAGATCGTGCTGATTGTGAACATGGATCTCACTGACGTTGAGGCGAATTACCAGAAGGCAATTGAAGATCTGGGGGCTATTAAGAATCTTCTTTTAACAGGGGAAAAAGAGACCGAAAACAGCGGAAAGCTTCTCAGCGAAGTTAAGCCTCTTTTCGGAAAAGAGGAGTACTTGGATATGGTGGTTAAGGCCAAGAAACACATCGTTGAGGGAGATATTTTCCAGATTGTTCTTTCCAACTATCTGACTGCGGATTATGAAGGAAGTCTTTTTAACACCTACAGGATGCTGCGCACCATAAATCCATCGCCTTATATGTTCTATTTTTCAGGCACAGATGTGGAGATCGCGGGAGCTTCTCCGGAGACCCTGGTAAAGCTTGAGGACGGCATTCTCCACACCTTCCCTCTTGCCGGCACCAGAAAAAGAGGTCAGACCCAGGAGGAGGATGAGGCTCTGGAAGCTGAGCTTCTGGCTGATAAAAAAGAATTGGCTGAACACAACATGCTGGTGGATCTTGGTCGAAACGACCTGGGAAAAATAAGTGAGTTTGGTTCCGTGGAGGTTGAAAAGCTCCACTCCATCGAGCGCTACTCCCACGTTATGCACATAGGCTCCACAGTCCGCGGAAAGATCCGTGGGGACAAGGATGCCCTGGATGCCATTGAGGCGGTTCTGCCTGCAGGTACTCTTTCAGGAGCACCCAAAATAAGGGCCTGCCAGCTCATCGGCGAACTTGAAAACAACAAGCGCGGCGTCTACGGCGGCGCCATTGGATATATCGATTTTTCCGGAAACATGGATGCCTGCATCGCCATCCGTATCCTGTACAAAAAGAACGGAAAGGTCTTCGTTAGAAGCGGCGCAGGTATTGTTGCAGATTCTGTGCCGGAAAAAGAATATGAGGAGTGTATCAACAAGGCAAAGGCAGCGCTGACAGCACTGGAAGCTGCAGGGGAGGACATGTGATGATTTTACTGATTGATAACTACGACAGCTTTTCCTATAACCTGTATCAGTTTGTTGGAGAAATAAATCCTGACATCAAGGTCATCAGAAATGATGAGATGACTGTGGATGAGATAAGAGCTCTTGCTCCCGATAAGATCATTATTTCCCCAGGTCCCGGAAGACCTGAGGATGCCGGTATTATTATAGAAGTTGTAAGGGAGCTGGGTGACAGCATACCGATTCTGGGCGTATGCCTTGGCCATCAGGCCATCTGCGCCAGCTACGGCGGCATCATCACCTACGCAAAAGAGCTTATGCACGGCAAGCAGTCCAGGGTTAATTTTGACTCTTCCTGCCCTATCTTTGCAGGCTGTGGCATGACAGATGTGGTTGCAAGGTACCACTCTCTGGCTCTGGATCCAACCTCGCTTCCTGACTGCCTGAAGGTAACGGCCACAACGGATGATGGTGAGATTATGGCTGTAAGCCACAAGGAGTATCCTGTGTTTGGACTTCAGTTCCATCCGGAGTCGATCATGACACCCCAGGGAAAGAAGATGCTGAGGAACTTCATTACAATGTAAATGAAAAGGCAGGCTCCGGTGAGCCTGCCTTAAACAACTTTCAATCTGCCATATTCTTCCTATATTCACTGGGCGAAACGCCCACTACAGCCTTGAAGTTCTTCATGAACTGCTTGTCGTTGTCGTAGCCCACCTTTGCACCAATTTCATTAACGCGAAGGTCGGTCTCTAAAAGAAGGCGTTTTGCCTCGTCGATTCGAAGGCTCCGCACATAGGAAACGAAGTTGGTTCCGGTGTAATTCTTGAAGGCAGTTGAAAACAGCGAGTAGTTCATGGAGACCTGGTTGGAGATCACTGCCATGTTGATGTCTGTTCGGTAGTTTTCCTTAATGTAGCTGACAGCCTTTTGGATCTTGCGGTCGGCGATGTCTTCGCTGCTCTTTTCCAGATGGCGGGTGTTTTCTTCGAAGATCATCTCCAGGAAAGCATCCTTATACTCGGTTAAAGAGCAGAATAATAATGGATTCTTTAATTCCTCGGGAATGCTCTTTTTGTACACAGCTGTGTATTCCCGGTCAAAAAAGCTTATGGCCTCAATAAAGTCAGAAGGAGTGATCTGGCAGCGTCTTGCTGCGGTAAAAAAGCCGTTCCACTCTTTTTCCAGGGCGTCGGTTCTGTCAGTGCCCATGAGCTGGACTCTGGCACTAATGGCAGATTTTTCGCAGAGCTTTTTGCCGTTATCAAGAAGCTGTTTTGGGACATTTATCTTATCGTCCTCAGAGTAAACAAGCTCCTGCCCGAAAAAAGCCTGCTCTCTTCTGGACTTGGCCTGGAGGTAGGCCTTCTTTAAGTCTCTGGTTTCCGTGTAGCTGTCGCTGATACCTGCTATGGAGCACACGGAGCTCTCCTCATCCAGATAGTTTTTCTTTATGGTCTCGAAGGTGGTATTTCCAATTATGTAGACTGCATTTCCCTCGATCTCAGAGATGGGCTCGGTGTTCTGCAGCTCTTTTTTCAGGTCATCATTTTCTGTCATGACAAGGATGCGGTAGTCTTCGCCAACATCCGCCTTGATTCTTTTTCCCAGGACTTCTAAGTCCTCCTCGCTCTCTTCTGCATCTGTAAGGAAATATTTAAGGAACTTCTTTTCAAGCTTTTCGTTCTTTATTTCTGTCTCCTGCTTCCTTGAAAGCTCAGCCTCAAGCTTTTCCATTATCTCCCTGAGCTTGTCTCGCTCCACGGGTTTAAGGATGTACTCCCGCACACCCTGCCTCATCATTTCAACAGCGTAGGAAAAATCATCGTAGCCGCTGACCGCTATTGTCACCGGGGGCTTTTCCAGCTCCTGCATGGCTTTTACCAGTTCAATGCCATTCATTTTGGGCATTCTGATGTCAGTGAACATCACGTCTACTTTCTTTTCCCTAAGGACCTCCATGGCCTTTACGCCATTGGGACACTCTATTATCTCGCCCACAGGGACGCCGCATCTTTTCAGCATTGCTGTGATGCCCTGTCTTATGAGCTTTTCATCCTCTACTACCAGTACTGTCTGCATACAAACCTCTCTTCATGGGGATTCTAACGTATACCTTGGTATAGCATCCTTCCATGGCCACAACATCTATTCCACAGTTTTCGCCATATTCCATGCGAATTCTGTCCTGTACATTCTTAAGACCGATTCCGTTTCCTGAACCGCCCTCTGTCTTTATTTCGCCGGTTATCTTTTTCTTAAGTATCTCAAGCTCTTTGTCATCCATGCCCCGGCCGTTGTCGGTTATCTCTATAGTGCAGAAATCTCCGTCTTTGATCCCCTTGACGTAGATGGTGGTGTCATCTGCAAGCTCCTCGATGCCGTGAACAATGGCATTTTCTATGATGGGCTGCAGAGACATCTTGGGAATCTTCTGCATCATTATCTCCTCGGGAACATTCAGGGATAAATAAATCTCATAGTCGAATCTCAGATTGATAAGAGCCATATAGTTCTTGATGTACTCAAGCTCTTCGAAGACCATTACGGTGTCCGAGGTCCACTTCATACTGTATCTAAGGAGCTTGCCGAGGCTGGTGATGGCATCGGAAATATCATAGTCCTCTTTTATTTCAGCCATCATTTTGATGGACTCTAAGACGTTATAAATAAAGTGGGCGTTTATCTGATTCTGCAGAGCCTTGATCTGGGAGTCTTTTACCAGAACCTCTCTGTTGATGTTCTCCTGCATCAGCTCCTGAATGTTATCAAGCATCCTGTTGACCTGGTGGGCCAGCTCGCCCATCTCATCTGTTCTTCCGTCCTCCTGGGTTCGTACGTCCATGTCGCCGCCTCTGACCCGCCTGATGGTGGCAAGAACCTCGTAAAACTTCTTGAGCACGTGGTTTACAACAGTGTCTATTACAAAGGCCATTCCGATGAGGATAATCAACATTCCGATGATGTAGTTGGTCCTCAATTTGTAGACCTCACTGAGGCTCTCGGAGATATCATCAACGGACACCAGAGTTCCCTTAAGCTCAGGTATGTACATCCCTGATACCACGCTTTTCTTTTCCCTCTTATAGCTGGTCACTATGCCGGGAAGCTCGCCCTCGGCATTGGGAACTTTCATGGAAGAAACCAGCTCTGTGGCGATATCCGCTATGCTGTCATCCTCATTGCTGCCGTAGATGATCCGTCCCTCATCAGTGACAAAGCAGCTGCTCTCGCCCTTGATATCCTCGTACATGGAAGGGAACATGGTCTTCATGGCCATATTTGCCTCTATGACACCGATAATCCCGTGCTGTCTGTCGGTCATGGGAGTTATCAGCGCAATAAGAGGGATGTCATCCGTATTGGCAAAAAGGTTGTCCTTAAAATCGAACACCCAGCCGCCGGTGGTGGCCATATTGGCCCAGGTCTGACCGTTCATCCTGCTGTGGGTAAAAAGAACCGGCATCATCTCCTGCACGTTGTCGTTTATGGCATAGAAGCGCACTCCGCGAAGTACCGGGTTATTGTTGATAAGCCTCTCCAGGGCTGCCACGTCATTTCTATAGATGTTAATCCACTCTTTTGTGCTATAGGTCTTATTCTCCGCAGCCCTTATGAGGACGTTGTTCATGGTATCATTGGTCAAAAAGAACTGTGTGGTCATGTTAATGGAGTCGATGTTGTTAATGATACTGTCCTGCCTTCTCTCCATGGTGGACTGCATAAAGTTCACGTTCTCTTTTACCGAGGACTGCTCCATATTGTAAAAAACTATGCCTCCAAGTACGGCAATAGGCAGCATTACAAAGATGAGTACCACGCCGGTAAGTCTGATATTCAGTTTTAGATTCTTAATCAATGCCAAGCTTTTCTTTTGCACTTTCGACATATTGGTATCTCTTTTCCTGTAACTGCTTAAATCCTAAGGCCTCTCTGTCGGCCACGAAGTCAGACAGAACCTCATCAAATTCTTCATCGCTTCCCGCCAAAAGAAGGTTCTGCAAGGCCTGACTCCAGAGCTTTTCTATTCTGGCGTTGGTGTAGGCATCCTCCGTGTCAGCCGGGAGAATCACGTCATAAACACCGGTGTAGGTGGCATAGGGGTAGGTCCACTTCTCCAGCTGATCTGTGGGACCGGGATCGTCCTGTCTCCACTTTAGCTGCATAACATTGTCCTGGAACATCCAGTAGGCATCATCTGCTCCGTAGATTGCATCATAGGCAGCTCTGTCAGTGTCAAGAAGCTGCTGCACCTGTGGCTTTACAACTTCCTTGCCGTCAACCACGTCGTAGGTCACTCCCTCGACACCCAGATAAACTGTCCGCTGACCTTCCTCAGACAGCATGTAATCAATGAATTCTATGGCCCTGTCGGGGTGCTTACAGTTCTTGCTGACCATGGTTATGGTCCATCCACTTACAGTATTTGTGGGAAGCACGTGGTCATCCCCGTTTCTGTTTTTGGGCCCATCCACTGCAATATAGATGCTGTCCGGGTTCCTGGCATACAGAGTCTTTTGCTGGGAGGACATGTCTGTGTACTGATAGAGCATGCAAAAATATCTTCCCTCTGCTATTTTTTCCTCCATCTGAACGCGCTGGTCTATGAAAAGATCTGTTGAAAGATATCCCTCTTCCCCAAGGCGCCTGAACATTCTGAGCCACTCTATATATTCCGGGTCTGTATCCCTGTCATAGAGCGCCCCGTTTTTCTCATAGGGCACTGCCAGGAAGTTCTGCAGATAGGAGTCAAAAGAGACATTACCCGTGTCGTCAAAAATGTGGGCTCCCACAGGAATAATGGGCTTGCCATCTACCACAGGATACATTTCCCTGGCTTTTTTCACAGCGGCTTCAAAGCCCTCTATTGTGGTCATGTCGGGACTTCCTATAGCCTCGTAGATATCCTTTCTGACCAGAAAAGTCTGGTTTGAGCCAATGTTGTCATTCTCCCTGACATCCGCCGGAGTTACCGAAGAACAGGGATATCCGTAGATATTGCCATCGGGCTGGGTGTACCAGGAAAGGGCCTGGGGATCGCATACAGTGAAAAAGTATGGATCGTACTCATCTGCCAGCTTGTTGAGGGCATAAACCATATCTGCCTGTATCATCTCATTGACCTGAGGTTCCCACCAGCCAAGGGTGATGAGGTCCGGCAGGGAGCCTGATGCGATAAGGGCATTGAGCTTCTCCTCCTCGTTGCCAAGGGGTGTCACAAAATTGATGTCAACACCGGTCTTTTCAGTGATGTACTGAGACACGGCATTGTCTCCCCACTTGGTGTTGAACCAGGAGTAATTGATATACCAGTCCAGAGTGATCTTGTCCTTATTGGAAACTTTGCTGTCTATTTTGTTTTGGTTGATGGTACTGCCATCCCCTGCTGTCTTCCCGCAGCCGGCAACCACAATCCCTGCAAATATCAGGGATAGCAGGCACTTTGCAATCATTTTTTTCATATGTCATCCTAAAATCTGAATTTCTTTTTGGGGAAACTTTGTCTTTTTTACCACAACATAATACCACAAACAGGCGACCTTGCGGCCGCCTTAATTTGTCTGTTATTCTTTTACGCTTCCTGCTGAAATACTGCTGATGATGTACTTGGAGCAGAAACAGAACACAATGATAATGGGCACAACGGAAATTGCGACTCCAAGGTAGATGGCTCCCTGGTTTTTCTGCAGGTCAGTAGCAGCATTGAGGGTTGAAATCATAACAGGAAGAGTCATCTTTTTGGGGGAATTTAAAAGTATCAAAGGCACCAGGTATGAATTCCAGTTTCCGATGAAAGCTCCAATCGACATGGTTGCTATTCCGGGGGCCATGATCGGGAGCACTATCCTATGGAAGATGTGTATTTCTGATGCACCGTCAATTCTAGCAGCTTCCATTAAGGATTTAGAGAGGGTTGCCTTTACATACTGTCTCAGGAAGAACACAATTCCCGGTGATGCCATAGCAGGGATAATAAGTGGTATGTAGGAATCGATGAGGTGCAGCTTCTGACAGAGGTTGTAAAAACCAATAAGTGAAAGCTGACCGGGAATCATCATGAAAACCACAATTATCTTAAACAAAATATCATTTCCCTTCCACTGGTACATAGCCATACCAAAGGCGGTGATGGCGGAAAAGTACGCAGTAAGGAGAGTTGCCGGGACAGCTACTTTTACGCTGTTAAACAGTCCGAGGAATAAGTTGACGTAGTCAAAGAGAACTTTCCAGTTATCCTTGAGGCTCTGTCCCGGCATAAATGAAAACGAATGGGTAATTTCAACTCCGGATCTGGTGGAATTGACCATCATAAGCCAGAATGGGAGGATGCACATAAGCGCCAGCGCAATCAGACATATGTAGATTATTGCTCTTTTTATTTTGGTTGCCATCTGATTATTCCTCCTTTCCGCCCATGAACTTAAATTCCATAACAGATATGAAAAGTATTATAAAAAACAGGGTATAGGCAATTGCTGATGCAAAGCCGACCTGACGCGTTTCAAATCCAAATTTGTACAAGTACATAACAACTGTCTGAAGAGTTCCGCCGGGTTCTCCTGCGGTAGATGGACCATTCATAAGGAAAGGCAGATCAAACAGCTGAAGTCCTCCTATGAGTGATGTCACAGCCACGTATAAAAGAATAGGTCTAAGAAGGGGAAGTGTGATGCTTCCAAATACCTTCCATCTTCCTGCGCCATCGATGGCTGCTGCCTCGAAATAGTCACTGGGTATTCCCTGAACACCCGCCATGAGGATAATAAAAGAATTGCCGAACCACATCCATGCCTGGATCACCGAGATCACTCCCCAGGCTGTGGACCTCTGTCCCATCCAGTTGATCTGCTCATTTACAATGCCTGAAGCCAGGAGAATCTGGTTAAAGGTTCCGTATTTCCAGTCCAAGAGGGTCTTGAACAAGAAAGCCACTGAGGTAGCTGCTATTAAGTTCGGCAGATAGAATACTGCTCGGAAAATTGCCAGTCCACGAACTTTGTACTTGATGTCACTAAATATAATTGTAAGTAAAAATGCCAGTCCCAGCTGAAGAACAATGTTAAGGGACCACATCCTGACTGTGTTGCCAAGGGCTCTCCAGAAAAACTTGTCTTTTACCACTCTTAAATAATTGGCTATCCCCGTGAACTCCGGCTCCCCATATCCCTTATAGGTGGTAAAAGAAAGATACAGAGTTCTGAAAACAGGATATACACTAAAGATCAAAAAAACTATGATGAATGGGAGCACAAACAAATATGCTGCATTGTTCCTATTCTTCATTTTTTTATTTGCTGCTCTCATATTTCCTCCCAATGTTGATGTCTCTCCCACAAAGCACTGATAAAACCTTCTTAAATGAGGAATGTTATCGGGGCATTGCTCATATGCAGCAGTGCCCCGCATTCTCTTTTTAGCCTTATTAGAATTCTTCTATTTATCAGCGAGTGATCTGAATTTCAGGATATGTAGATTCGATCACATCATAAAACTCGTTGATGGCTGTCTCTTTGTCAGCATCTCCTGTCTTAACTGCTGTGCAGGCTGCTCCCCATGCATCGTTGATGATCTTGTCATAACGTGTAACCTTTGAGTAGTCGATTCCTGCTGCCTGCTCCTGCCAGAAGGAGTACAGGTGCTGTCCGCCATAAACTGCGTTCTCGTCATCTTTGTGCTTCTCAAGAACAGATACAAGTGAAACTGTGTCGCCCTCAGACTTCTCAATCCACCATTCTGCTGTGTCTTCATTGAGAGTTACCCACTTAAGGAAATCCCAAGCCAGGTCCTTATGCTCTGACATTGCTGAAATGCCGATGAAAGTTCCCCCTCCAAAACCGTAAGCCGGTCCAGAACATACGCCCCATTTTCCTGATGTCTCGCCAACGTTGTCTCTGAGCGTAAGTACGCCCCAGCTTGGAAGACCAAATGCAAATACTTCTGTTGTATCAAGGTCCTTTGTTGCCTCAGCAAATGCCTCTGCATCCCATACGTTTACTGAATCGTCTGCGTAGCTCTGTACAGCCGCTGTAAGGATCGGAACTGTTCCTGCCATAGCCTGGTACCATGGAGTTGACCACTGATTTGCATAAGCTGTAAGGTCGTTCTGATAGAGATTTACAACCAGGTCCATATAATCCATTCTCGCCTGATCAAGGTTCAGCTTATCATCAACTACCCAAGCTGAATCACCTGAGAAATAGCCCATTTCTGCGTCAGATGCGAAAATACGATACCCCTTTCCTTTAAGCGTCTCTGCGGTCTGAAGGATTGTGTTGTAGTCTTTAAAGAGCTTTCCTATCTCTTCAGGATCGTCTGTGCCGAATACTGTTTCTGCAATATCTCTTCTGTAGTAAATACCTGCGGGTGTGATCTGATAAGAGATTGCTCTCTGAATTCCGGCTGAATCCTGTCCGACTTCCCATACGTAGTCAACAATCTGGCTAGCATAGTCCTGCGCATTATATGGAGCCTGGTTTAAATCTTCAAAATATCCTGCCTCGTAGAAGTCCTCAAGCATCTGAGGCTCACCAACGATGATATCAGGTGTCTTCTGTCCGCCGTTAAGAGCTGTCTGAACCTTGGTTACATAGTCTGCAGGCTCGATAACAACGGTTTCGATCTGAACTTCATGATCCTCAACATATTTTTCTGCAAAGGTCTGAAGGTCCTTGGCAAGAGTCCAGATAACAAGCTTCTCTCCACTTGTTCCAACAGACTCTTTATTGGTGTTATCATTTGTTTCTGAAGCAGTCTCTTCCTTGGCAGTTTCATTTCCTGTAGAAGCTGCTGCGTCACTGCTTCCGCATGCTGCAAGTGAAAGAACCATTGTTCCAGCCAGCACGCTTGCCATTATCTTTTTAAATCTCATAACGTATCCTCCCTCCAATTACAAATTGGTTTCTTGTTATGAGATAATTATAGAAATCTGCTTTAGGCAAAAAAATGACACCTATTTCATTAAGGTGTCATTTTTTCTAATCTACTTTTTTATTATCAGAGTTTAACTTCTATTACGTGTTCTTTTCCTGAAAGAGCATCTATGATGCCGGCAGGGATCACCACACTGCACTTCATACCCTGAACCGAAGTGCTTCCGTCTATTACTGCACCGGTGATCTCGAATTCTCCGAAGCTCTTCTTGTCAGGATTTCTGAAGATAACCTCCAGGTCTTTTCCCCTGAATGGAAGCCTGATGCTGCAGTTGCCCTCGCTGTCGAACTGCTCTGCAAAGAGCTTGGGCTCGATGCAAAGATCTCCGGCCTGTCCTCTTACACCAAAGCTCTCAGTGACAACAGTCATGAGATACCAGCTGGCTGCTCCTGTGAGGTAGTGGTAAAGGCCTCTTCCCTCTGCGTTGAAGTACTCAGGAATTCCGGGATAGATCCGGCTGGTCTTAAAGTCAGCTGATGCCTTGTAAAGGGTGTTGAGGGCCTTGAAACCTTCTTTTGCAAAGCCTCTCTTGTAAAGAGCATTTCCATACATTACTGCCATGTGGGAGAATACTGCGCCGTTCTCCTTGTCGCCGTAGGAGAAGCCGAACATTCTGCCCAGGTCAGTGCGAAGCTCCTTAAAGTCGGTGTTGAGTCTGTAGCCGCCGATTTCCTCTTTGTAGAGGTATTTGTCTGCGCTCTTTACTATGCTCTGGATGGCATCCTTCTTGGCTGTGCCGCTCATGATTGAGAACACCTGACCTGTCAGCATCATTCTGACATTAGGTCCCTCGGGAGTATCAAATACGCCCTCGACTCTTCTGGCGTTGTCGTCATAATAGCCGTTGTACCAGCCGTTACCCTCATTGTCCTGAACCCACTCTTTTTCCCTGATCTGATCCATCATGGCATCAGCCTTGTGCTCCAGTGAAAGAGCAAGCTCCTTAAGGCTTATCTTCACGCGAAGGCCGCTTACTGTGTGGGCTACGCTTGACATATAGGTCTTAAGAAGATCGTTCTTGTTGGAAGGATCTGCAAACAGAATCTCTTTTAACTCGGAGAGGATCTCTGCCTCTTTGATTCCTGTCTTGGCCACATAAATTCTGATGTAATTGGCGATGTCTTTGAGGTTTCCGGCATAGCCGCAGGTAAAGGCAACGCTCTCGCCTCTGTGGGAAGCCATGTCCAGAGCGTCGTTCCAGTCAGCGCCTCTGAGTCTGATCTCGCCATTTTCTCCAACGTCATATACAGCAGTGATATTCTGAATAAGCACGTGCTCAAGCACTGTTCCGGTGTAGTCGGTGTTGTCCTTAGTCTTCTGAATCACGCCCTGAGCCTCGTTGTAGAGACTGTCGCGCCCCTCGGCTCTCTCTATGAGAGCATCCTTAAAGTAGGTTGCGCCTGCGTGGAGGATTTCCAGGTCACCGGTCTGGTCCATGTAGAGTTTGAGTGTCAGGAATGGCCAGAAGCCATGGTCCATCCACACTCTGGGGATTCCGTTTCTGTCAGCCTTGAACTCGCCGGGCTTATCTCCGATAATGGTGGCGTTGGTGCCATCAACTCTCACTCCCTTGAAGTTATCAAGGATCATGTTGCGAACTCCATCGGGGTCAGTCAAAAGAAGTGCCAGGCAGTCCTGCCAAAGGTCTCTCCAGCCTCTTCCGCCTCTTCCGTAGTCGTGGTGAGGAAGGAATGAGCAGCCGTAGATTCTACGAAGCTGTGGCTGGAAGGCAATCCACTCCATGAAGTTGTCAAATCCCTTGTCTGCGGTGTTCACATGAATGTTGGTGAGGTTTTTCCAATACTCTTTTATCTCAGCAAAGGTCTTGTCTGTAGTTTCTGCGCTCTTAATGGTCTCAAGTGCTGCCTTGTAGTCGCCCTGGGTGAAGGTTCCTATTGCCAGCTGGAAGGAAATGCTCTCGCCCTTTTTAAGGACAACCTTCTCAAACTTGAGGGCACCAATCATCTCTTTTCCCTGTACATCAAAGGGAGCTTTTTTCCAGGCGCTCTTTTTATCAAATCCGCTGAGGATGCTCCTTGGTCGAAGGAAGGTTCCGCCTTCTCCCAGGAAAAGATCCTGATCTGCAATGAACTCTACAGGGGCATTTCCCTTCTGGTCTGCTCCCATGCAGAAGTATGATGTGTCATTTATCTGATGTCCGCGCTCGTCAAAAGAAAGCGTGGGCTTAACAACAACGCCGTACTCACTGACATCGGCTCTGTTCAAAAGGGATGTAACATGTCTGTGGTCCCTTAAGTTGTCAGCACTTCTGGCATAGATCGGAATAGCTGCTACGGGGGTGAAGGACATGTCATTGTCTGATTCGTTGGTTATCTTAACCTTCATTATTTCAGCAGGGCTGTCCAGCAGAGAGAAGATGGTAACTTCTGCTGCTATCTTTCTCTGAAGATTCTTTCTCTTAACTGTCTGCCACATTCTGCCGGCTTCCAAAACTACTTCATCCTCTTCGTCGGTAAATCTGGCTGCCTCCTGTGCTGCTGATACTCCGGTCGCAGACCAGAGTCCATCTGTAAATGTACAGAAAAAGTTCCTGGTATCTCTGTCAGAATGAAGGTTTGATACGCTCTTTGGCGCAATCAGAAAGTGGTTCTGATCCAACTTACTGTCACCACCAAAGTCCGGTGTCACGGCACTTCTAAGACCTGCATTTCCCGATACCGGTATATACAGCCCACTAGTATGCTGTGGGTTCTTTATCCTAAAACTGCCTCTGTCATCAATGTATTCATATTCGCCCATATAAAACACCTCCGTCATATTACATCTATCTTAAACGTTTACTGTCGTCTAATAAAGAGTTTTTTTTCAACGGAGGTGAAGATTTTTTATTTGCTTATTTGTAACCATTCCCAGTTAATAGGGCGAGAATCCGCCTCCCGGCTCTGGCCGCCTCCGGCGCCGCCCCTCCCCACAAGTCCCAGGCGGAATTCAATTAAGTTTTTTTCGCGTGTGACGGGATGGCTAAATTCATGAGCTTTGGAAAACCAGCCCAAGGATTCTGTTTACGGATCATCTGTCTGAGCGACAGCAGCCCTTTTCCTTCGCACCAAGTTTAGACGCTCGTCGCTAAAAAATGCAGATTTTCTCAGATGTTCGCGCGGTTTTTGTTTGAATGCGCATGCTGCACTAAAACTTGCAGGACGCAGTTTATGTATATAATAAAGAAAATGCCCAGCTCGCAAAGCGAGCGGTCAAACACAAAACGGCATCAATCTTCCAAGCTAGCTTGGAGAAGTTGATGCCGTTTGTGTTTATAGGTGCTGCGCACCGTAGGGCATTTTCTTTGTGGAAGGATTTCTTCTGCGTCCTGCTTCAGACAACGTTCCGCATGCGCTTCAAAAACCGCCATGCGAACATTAGAAAATCGCATTTCCGGCACAGACTCGCTTACTAAACCTGGCTGCTCGAAGCGGGCTGCGTTGTCGCGAGTAATTTTGAGCCGTAGAATCCTTGGGCTGGTTTTCCAAAGCCATGAATTGCCATCCAGGAGGTCGCGAAAAAAACTTATTGAAGGAGCCTGGGACTTGTGGGAAGGGGCGGCGCCGGAGGCGGGTAAAGCCTGGAGGCGGATTCTCGTCCCCTATCACTGGGAATGGTAACGTTTAAATTCTTTTCATCCAGGCGAAGGCCAGGGAGGTCCATTGGCCGACGTCTTCCTGGAGAGTTAAGTCGATGCCGTTTGGAACCATTTCGTTTCCACTAAAGAACTGCTCTATGAGTTCTTCGCGTCTTTTGTCGGATACGTTGACGCCCTTGCCCTCTTTTACTGAGAAGGCTGCACGCATAGTCTGTTCCATGGTGTAGTCACCGCCGGACCATCCTCTGAAAAATCTGTCGGTGGCTGCTGTCAGGCCGTGGAAGCCTGCAGGAAATACGTAGTGAGCAAAGGGCACTTTGTTCTTGCGAAGGGCCATGGCAAAGAGGTAACTGTTCTCAACAGGAACCGCGTCGTCCTCCTGGGTCTGCCATAGGAAACAAGGTGGTGTGTCCACAGTTACGTGCTTCTCAAGTGAGAAGTAGTCAAGCTCCTCGGCTGCGGGATTAGGACCTAAAAGCGCCTCTACTGAGCTCTGGTGAGTGTACTCTCCTGTGGTGATAACAGGATATGACAGGATAACTCCGTCAGGTCTGTTGGAAACTGCATTGTACTCAGGCTTGAGGTCCTTAACATCATCAAAGTGCACTGCCAGACTGCCGCAGACATGGGCGCCGGCTGAGAATCCCATGATGAAGAGTTTCTTGCCATCTATGTTGTATTTATCAGCATTCTTTCTGATGAATCTGACTGCCCTTGAAATGTCCTCCAGGGGCTGTTTCTTGAGAGGAACTGACATGGTGATGTCCGTGGTGTAGCTAAGAACAAATACGTTCATTCCCTTGTCAAAAAACTCCATGGCAGGAAGTTCACCCTCGTGAGAACAGCACATGCAGTATCCGCCACCGGGAACTACCAGCAGGCAGTCGCGCTTTTCATTATCATTATGAAGATAAGCAAATACATTTGGAGTAAAGCCATAGGAAGCGGCGTAGTTATACTCTCCCTCTTCCCAGATGTTCTCTCTGAATCTCTTGATCTGAGGGTCAGGCATTCCTTTTACTAAAAAGTCATCCTCTGAATATGAGGGCTCCCACTTGTCTATTTCTTCCTCGGAAACTGCAACCTTCAAGACTTCGTAGTAGCCTTCCTTGGCCTCACATTTCTTGTGGAAAAGAAGGGGATAGCTTGTCTCACGGCGGAATCCGCTGAGCCAGCTGTTCTCATCAAGAAGGTTCCAGAAGGTCACGCTGGTGATATTTGCCTTGCCGGATTTCTTGGCATCGAGGTAGATCTTGAAGAACTCCTTGTAGCGAAGAGCCAGAGCATGCATGGATTCATCTGACGGGTCCGCATTGTGCATATCAAGCTCTGTGATGTTGAGCTTGATGCCCAGAGCGCCGTACATCTCCACAGCAGTTCTGTATTCATCAAGGTCAGGGTGGTCCATCATAAGATGTGACTGCATTCCCATTCCGTCCACCAGCTTCTTGTCCATAAGAGGTTTCAGAACGTTTTCTATTATGAAGTCTCTTTTCCAGGGCTGAGCTGTCTCATAGTCGTTGTAGAAAAGATCCACGCCGGGAGCCACGTACTTTCTGGCGTACTCAAAGGCCTTGATAAAGAAGTCTTTTCCCACGGTCTTAAGCCATATGGACTTTCTGAAATCGCCCTCGTCCACGATCTCATTTACCACATCCCAGGCATAGATAACGCCGGGATAATTGGTCTGAACAAAGTCCAGCACGCCGTGTATATAATTCTCAAGTCTTGATAGAATGGTCTCTCTGTCGGCCATGGGGAAGTTCTCGTTATATTTTTCGCAGAAAAACCACTTTGGGGTCTGGTTGTGCCACACAAGGGTATGTCCACGCATGGCTATTCCGTTTGCCTTGGCAAATTCAAGGTAAGGAATGGCATTTTCAAAGGTAAGAGCCGGGGAAAGATTGTACTTTTCCGGATCAGACTTGTTTATATCTGCATCAAGATAGAACATGGGCTTCATGTCGTTTTCACAGGTAAAGCTGTTAAACTGATCTGTCAGAAGCTCCATGTGTGCTTTTGTGTGAAGATTCCATCTGGAAATAGCAGCGCCAACCTTAAAATATGGCTCGTAGGCAGTTTTTAAATTCATAGGTTCCTCCATGTGAAATATATAAATGTTCAAAGAAACAATTGAAATCTACGCTTATTATCATAAAGAAAAACGGATAGGATTTATCCCTAAATATTGCTTACTTTCTCCTATTTTTATGCGTGGAAGAAATTCGGTTTTTCAGGTTTGAACACATGATGGAAAATGAAGTATATTAATATATATCAATCCAAGTAGGACAAATGGCATGTCGCGTTTACATTTCATTTTCTTACATTTTATGAATGGCAAAAAAAGGATCATTGGACGATTCAACAGACACAGTAAAAGACGAGATGCATTCATGCTCCGTGGGCCGTTGGCGCATCTTGGCTATGACTGGTGGTGGCATTCCTTCACGGCTCAGGACGCGGAGACCGGAGAGGACAAGCCCTTTTTTATAGAATTCTTCATATGTAATCCTGCCCTGGCTGAAGATGAGCCTGTGTTTGGACAGCTTCCGGAAAATAAAGCTTCGGGAAAAAAGCCTTCGTATCTTATGGTGAAAGCCGGGACCTGGGGCGAGG
>JAEEGF012185118.1_pt1 | contig 18666 bp, 12 predicted proteins | sample 9134171 | NCBI WGS metagenome assembly JAEEGF01 (sample SAMN16246542, study PRJNA631951) | gut metagenome | biome: gut microbiome; feature: rumen; material: AP-attached | host: Bos | place: Iran: Karaj | collected 2018-10
CTCACTGACACGGCCCTCTATTGTAAATTGAGCCACAATAGCGAGTAATTGTTCTTTGTCCATAGTTCTTATTTTTATAAATATTTTATATACTTCGAATCACAACAAGATTCAATCTTTCATGCAAAAATAAGGAATAATCTTTGAACAACTCATTTTAAACGACAAAAAATCACCTTGAAAGCGAAGAAACTTCACTTTATTCCATTAAAAACTTATGGAAATTGTTTGACAAACGTAAGAGTTTCGCTATCTTTGCACCACATTTATAACGCAAAGATGAAATTTAATTTTAACGCCTTAACAGCCGTTACACCTATTGACGGACGCTACCATGGGAAGACAGCATGCCTTATCCCTTATTTTTCAGAATACGCATTAATTAAATATCGCATCAGAGTTGAGATAGAGTATTTTATTGCCCTCTGTGAGTTACCTCTTCCTCAACTTAAGAATATTGACAAAGCATTATTTCCACGCTTTCGTGCAATATATGAAAACCTAACCGAAGAAGAAGCTGCACATGTAAAAGAAATCGAGTCTGTAACGAATCATGATGTCAAAGCTGTCGAATATTTTATTAAGGAAAAATTTGATGGCATTGGCGGTCTTGATAGTTACAAGGAATTTGTGCATTTTGGGCTCACTTCACAGGATATTAACAACACCTCATTCCCATTAATGTTGAAGGAAGCTCTATATAACGTATACTATCCTTCACTTCAAGAATTAATAGATCAACTCAATTCATACGCAGAAGCGTGGAAAGACGTTGCCATGTTGGCTAAAACACATGGGCAACCCGCATCTCCGACACGATTAGGCAAAGAAATTAGAGTGTTTAGTTATAGATTGGAAAAACAATTCCAAAGACTGAAACAACTACCTCTACCTGCAAAATTCGGAGGTGCGACTGGTAATATGAATGCGCACCATGTAGCATATCCTGACTTTGATTGGCGTGGCTTTGCTAACAAGTTCGTAGCAGAAAAATTAGGGTTGGAGCGCGAAGAATACACTACACAAATTTCTAATTACGACGGATTGGGCGAGGTATTTGATACGTTGAAACGTATTAACACTATACTGATAGACTTAGACCGTGACTTCTGGCAATATATTTCGATGAATTATTTCAAGCAGAAAATTAAAGCAGGAGAAGTCGGCTCCAGTGCGATGCCTCATAAAGTCAATCCTATTGATTTTGAAAATTCCGAAGGTAATCTGGGAGTTGCGAATGCGTTATTAGTACATTTGAGTACAAAACTGCCTATTTCCCGTCTTCAACGTGATTTAACCGATTCGACTGTCCTTCGTAACATTGGAGTTCCTTTAGCTCATATGATGATTGCTATAGCCAGTACGTTGAAAGGCTTGCGCAAATTGCTTTTACATCAAGATAGCATCAATCAAGATTTAGATAATTGTTGGGCAGTTGTTGCTGAAGCCATTCAAACCATATTAAGACGTGAAGGATACCCACATCCTTATGAAGCTCTCAAAGCATTGACGCGTACAAATCAAGAAATAACGGAGCAGACTATTTCTACATTTATTGAACAACTGGATATAAAAGAAGAAATCAAAGAAGAATTACATAAAATCACTCCTCATTCATATACAGGATTATCATGATAATAACCATGAATCGTGAGATTCAACAATACTAATACTTAATAGCCGAGAGGTTAAACAACAATCAATTAAAATGGAAGAAAACAAAGATTACATGCAACAGCCAGAAGACACAGTAGATGCTGAGAATTCACTGGCAGGAGATGGCGTTCAGGAACGTCAAGAAAACGCGCCCTACCGCCAGCGCAGGCGCATCAACAATGCTGAGAGAATAACGCCGTCCCCTCATAGTTACCAATCAGACAGAGATGACTTCAACCGTCCTTATCGTCGGTACAACAATTATGAGGATTCCCACTATCAAAGGGCACCACGTCCTGACAGACCCTATTCTGAGCAAAGAGATGCATACTCTAATGATAGCCAGAATTCAAATAAATGGGGCAATGTCAATACTCATAACCGCTATGTCAATAATCGTCCGAATTATCATGGATATAATTCTAATTATAATCGAGATAATGAGCGTTATCCCAATCCTTCTTATGAACAAGGCCAACGTCCGGACGAATACCGCGGATTTAATACACAGCCACGTTATTACCAGCGTCAACGGCACAATTATGATTCAAGAATGAATCGTGACCCATATAGTTCATACGAAAACAATCGTGGCGATGTTGAGTCTTCACCTTATAATAATAGGAATTACAACAACTCATACCAATCTGATGGCAACTATAATAATCATGGCTACAGACAAAATGGATTCCAATCACGAAGAGAGGGATTCAGACCGCAGCGTCAACGGACTCCCGGATACAATCCTTCGGCTAAGTACAACCAAATCAAAGTTTTGAGATATAAAGAAGAGAATGTTGATCCCGATCAGCCATTACGCTTGAACAAGTTTATGGCTAATGCCGGCATATGTTCACGTAGAGAAGCTGACAAGTACATTGAAGCCGGATTGGTAACAGTAAATGGACAAGTAGTGACCGAACTTGGAACGAAGATTCTTCGTACTGATGAAGTGAAATTTCATGACCAGCCGGTGTCTATAGAAGATAAAGTATACGTACTGCTAAACAAGCCGAAGGACTATGTAACTACAAGTGACGATCCTGAAAAACGTAAAACTGTAATGGACCTTGTAAAAAATGCATGTCCCGAACGTATTTATCCAATCGGGCGTCTCGATAGAAATACAACCGGTGTATTACTCCTGACAAACGACGGAGACATTGCATCAAAGCTTATGCATCCGAAATTCCTCAAGAAAAAGATTTATCATGTTCATCTGAATCGGGCAGTAACCGAAGAAGACATGAAGCAAATCCTAGAAGGGATAGAACTAGAAGATGGTGTGATGAAAGCAGATGCCGTTGAATACGCAAGCGAAACCGACAAAAAACAAGTGGGTATTGAGATTCACAGCGGAAAAAACCGCATCGTACGTCGAATCTTCGAACACTTAGGTTACAGAGTGGTTAAACTTGATCGTGTTTATTTTGCCGGATTAACAAAGAAAAATCTGCGGCGTGGACAATGGCGTTTCCTTACGCCGAAGGAGGTTAGTATGCTCAGAATGGGAGCTTTTGAATAAACAATAATACATAAATATAAAACAGATAACAAGATGAAACGAACTAAAATAATCGATGTCCTCACGAGTCAAGATTATGGAACTTCTGTAAATGTTAAAGGATGGGTACGTACGCATCGAAATAGTAAAACTGTTCATTTTATTGCCCTCAATGATGGTTCTACCATTAAAAATGTTCAAGTCGTTGTTGATGCAGACAAAGTTGACGGAGAATTATTGAAAAGAATAACAACTGGTGCCTGTCTAAGTATTGACGGAGTACTAACTCAAAGCCCCGGAGCAGGACAAGCCAGCGAGATTCAAGCTAATAAGATCGAACTATTGGGAGATTGTCCTTCCGATTACCCTATGCAGAAAAAGGGACAGTCATTTGAGTATATGCGGCAACATGCTCATTTACGCTTAAGGACGAATACTTTTGGCGCAGTCTTTCGTATTCGGCACAATATGGCTATAGCCATTCACCAATACTTTCATGAGCACGGCTTCTTTTATTTTCATTCGCCTATAATCACAGCTAGCGATTGCGAAGGCGCAGGTGAAATGTTTCAAGTAACCACACAGAATCTCTATAACCTCAAAAGGGACGACCAAGGTAAAATCGATTACTCTGATGATTTCTTTGGAAAGACCACTTCCTTAACTGTTAGTGGGCAACTTGAAGGTGAACTTGGAGCTACAGCACTTGGCGCCATCTATACTTTTGGCCCGACGTTTCGTGCTGAAAACTCCAACACTCCGCGCCATCTTGCTGAATTCTGGATGATAGAACCTGAAGTGGCATTCATAGATTTGAACGATTTGATGGACCTTGAAGAAGACTTTATCAAGTATTGTATTCAGTGGGCACTGGACAATTGCAAAGATGATTTAGATTTTCTGAACCGAATGATAGATTCAACTCTACTAGAACGCCTCAACTCTGTTGTAAGTGAAGATTTCGTCCGTCTACCTTATACACAGGGCATCGCAATTCTCGAAAAGGCTGTTCAAAATGGTAAAGAGTTCCAATATCCCGTTAGTTGGGGAATAGACCTAGCCAGTGAACACGAGCGTTACTTGGTTGAGGAACATTTCAAGAAGCCTGTCATCATGACTGACTACCCTAAAGAAATCAAAGCTTTCTACATGAAACTCAACAAAGACAACAAAACAGTTCAAGGTACCGATGTCCTTTTCCCACAAATTGGAGAAATCATTGGCGGAAGTGTTCGTGAGGAAAGCTATGACAAACTTAAAGCACAAATCACGGAACGTAATATTCCCATGAAAGATATGTGGTGGTATCTTGACACACGTAAATACGGCTCATGCCCACATGGTGGATTCGGGCTCGGTTTTGAACGCCTCATACTCTTCGTCACTGGAATGCAAAATATACGTGATGTTATACCTTTCCCGCGTACGCCTAAAAATGCTGATTTTTAGTTTTTGATAATCACTCAAAGATAGTTCTGTCGTTGAGTTGCGTTCATATATATTTGGACTAGATTTATGCTATAACAGTAAAAACGAATAAGTATTCATTGTTTTTTTATCTGTGCTGGACTTTTGTATAAGCATAAAGCGTATCGTTGTAGCTATGGTGGCTACTGTGTGTTTTTTGTCCGTATTGGGACAAACTGCACAGCAGACGGCATATATTAATCGTTACACTAGTCTAGCAATAGACCAAATGGTAAGATACGGTGTGCCGGCTAGCATCACAATGGCACAAGGTTTGCTTGAGAGTGCAGCTGGTACGAGCACTTTGGCGGTACGTGCAAACAATCATTTCGGAATTAAGTGTGGCAGTCAATGGACTGGACCATACATATTGCGTGATGACGACTACAGAAACGAACAGTTCAGAGTGTATGCTTCGGCTGAGGAATCATATGAAGACCATTCATTGTTTTTAAGGAAGAATGCACGTTATGCAAGTTTGTTCCGCTTAAAAATTACAGACTACAAAGGTTGGGCACACGGACTGAAAGCGGCAGGATATGCCACTTCGCCAACGTATGCACAAAACCTGATTCAACTGATCGAGAATTTTGAACTGTACAGGTTGGACTATTACTCCGTCAACAACCGCCATCACGCAGCCGTGTCTGCTAATGATGTGCCCATGTTGCATCCTGTTCAAATGTGTAATGGGAACTTCTATACTATAGCCCGCAATGGTGACACTTTCAAGAGTCTCAGTCGTGAGATGGGCGTTTCTGAGAGGAAACTACGCAAGTATAATGAAGTGGACAAGCACTACACATTAAGTGAAGGCGATATTGTGTATTTCGAGAAGAAACACAAGAAAGCGGCAAAAGAATATAAAAATGTATACCATAGGGTAGAACCAGGCGAATCAGTACATCGGATAAGTCAACAATATGGTGTCCGCATCAAAACCCTATATCAATTAAATCATTTGCCTCATGACTACGTACCGAAGGTAGGTGATTTGATAAAACTCCGATAATATGGTACGCATCTCTGAAAGGATGTTCCAAGTGTTCGACACAGGCATATTCAAAGCGGCACTTTTCGATCTCGATGGTGTGATTTTGGATACGGAACATCAATATACTGCGTTTTGGCATAAGGTGGCTAACGCATATTTCCCGGACAATCCGCAATTTCCCCACGAAATAAAAGGACGTACTCTAGTTGAAATTTCCAATCTCTTTTTTTCTGACAAGCCAGACATATTACAAGAGGTGAAGGCGTTACTTAATGCTCATCAAGAGCAGATGACGTACGAATATATCCCAGGTGCATTCGAATTTGTCTCATTGTTGCATAAGAATCGTGTACCAACGGCTATAGTTACGAGTTCTAACCAGAGCAAAATGCAGTGTGTATACGCCGCACGTCCTGAATTGCGTCGTTTATTTTCTGCTATATTGACAGCAGAACAGTTCTCGCGTTCCAAACCTGCGCCTGATTGTTATCTGCTAGCGGCTAAAACCTTGGGAATTCAGCCAAATGACTGCTTAGTTCTTGAAGACTCGCGTACAGGACTGACATCGGGGAGACGAGCTGGAATGCACGTTCTGGGACTAGCCACTACGTTGCCGCGGAATGAAGTGAACGAACTTTCTGACTGGACTATCGCAAATTTCAATGAAATTATGTAGGAAATACATTATTTCCATGTCATAGCCAATTTGTATTCATATTAAGTATTAACTTTGCACGCAAATTCAGAACGTATCTCGTAAAATTTATATCATGAGTGGTTATTTAGTAGAAGACACCCGTAAAGTCACAACTCATCGTTTGCGTGAAATGAAACAGCAAGGCAAAAAAATAGCCATGCTTACGTCTTACGATTATACGATGGCCAAACTCGTAGATGAGGCAGGTGTAGATGTTATCCTTATTGGTGATTCAGCATCAAACGTCATGCAGGGCAACAGCACAACTGTGCCGTTCACTTTGGACGAGATGATTATTTATGGACGCAGTGTAGTACGTGCGGTAAAGCGTTCTCTCATTGTCTGTGACATGCCTTTTGGAACGTATCAAGTTAATTGTACCGAGGGTGTGAAGAATGCAATACGCATTATGCAGGAAACCGGTTGTGATTGTTTGAAACTGGAAGGCGGAGAAGAAATAATCGATACCGTAAAAAAAATTCTCTCGGCAGGAATTCCCGTTATGGGACACCTGGGTCTGACACCACAGAGCATCAACAAGTTTGGAACGTTTGCTGTACGCGCCAGAGAAGAATCTGAAGCAAAGAAACTCGTTAACGATGCCCATCTGCTTGAAGAGGCCGGCTGTTGTGCTATTGTCTTAGAAAAGATTCCGGCAGTGTTGGCCGCACGTGTGGCCTCGGAACTCAAAATTCCTATCATCGGAATAGGAGCCGGACATGAGGTTGACGGACAAGTGCTCGTCATAGACGATATGTTGGGAATGGATCTGAGTTTTTCTCCAAAATTCCTGCGACGTTACGCCAATCTATCCGAAGTAATAACCACGGCTGTGGGACAATATGTCGCTGATGTCAAGTCGGTAAGTTTCCCTAACGATTCCGAACAATACTAAGTTTTGTATCAAATTGACGAAGTCCGGTATAGTTTTTTCTATATCGGACTTCGTCGCGTTTATGTCTGAGTAAAACTCAACAATATCAAACTCATAAAAAAACAAAAACAGTCTACCGCATGCCAAACATATTGAGCATGAAATCAAGTCAATCTCGAGAAAATTTTGTAATTTTGCAGCCAATAATTTGAAAACGGTAGTTATGTCTAAGAACTTTCCAGAACATAAAGGGCTAAACTTATCTCAAGTAAACAAAGATATGCTCAAGACTTGGACGAATGAAGATTTGTTCCGTCGCAGTCTTGAAAACCGCAAGGGCTATCCTACATACGTCTTTTACGAAGGCCCTCCTTCAGCTAACGGACATCCCGGCATCCACCATGTACTTGCACGTACCATTAAGGATACTGTACTCCGTTATAAAACGATGAAAGGGTACAATGTTCCCCGTAAAGCCGGTTGGGATACACATGGATTGCCCGTTGAGCTGAGTGTGGAAAAGGAACTGGGCATAACAAAAGAGGCAATCGGCAAAACGATTACTGTTGAAGAATATAACAAGCACTGTCGCGCCGATGTCATGAAATATACCGCAGAATGGCGTGACCTTAGTGAACGTATGGGTTACTGGGTCGATTTGGATCATCCCTACATCACATACGAGAACAGCTATATCGAAACCCTGTGGTGGCTTCTCAAACAGCTATATAACAAAGGGCTGCTTTATAAAGGCTATACCATACAACCATACTCGCCAGCTGCGGGTACAGGACTCAGTAGTCATGAATTGAATCAACCAGGTTGTTACCGCGACGTTAAAGATACAACAGTAACGGCACAATTCAAGATTAAAAACCCACGAAAAGAAATGACTGAGTGGGGTACAGCCTATTTCCTCGCATGGACAACCACTCCATGGACGCTTCCCTCAAACACGGCGCTGTGTGTAGGGCCTAAAATCGACTACGTGTCTGTACAAACATACAATATGTACACGGACCAAAAAATCACCGTTGTTATTGCAGAAGCTTTGTTGGGCTCATATTTCAATCCTGCCGGACTTGAAAAGGATCTCAACGACTATACTCACGGAGACAAAGTAATCCCATACCGCATTGTAGGACATTACAAAGGTACGGACCTAATTGGTATGGAATATGAACAACTCATGCCATACGTAAATCCCGGTAACGGCGCGTTTAGAGTGATTGGCGGCGATTATGTATCGACAGAAGATGGAACAGGTATCGTTCACATAGCACCTACATTTGGTGCAGACGATGCTTTCGTTGCCAAACAAGCCGGCGTTCCCGCACTTATGGTCAAGGACAAAAAAGGTGACATGCGCCCACTAGTAGATTTGCGCGGCCGTTTCTATCCTATTGAAGACCTGGACGAAGACTTTGTAAAAGAATACGTAAATACAGAGATATATGCCCCATATGCCGGCCGTTATGTCAAAAATGCATACGACGAAACGCTGACAGAAAAAGACGAAACGTTGGATGTGGCCCTCTGTATGGACATGAAACAAAAAGGTCAGGCTTTCCGCATCGAGAAACACGTACACAGCTATCCTCATTGTTGGCGTACCGACAAACCTGTACTATATTATCCGCTCGACAGCTGGTTTATTAAAAGCTCTGCTTGCAAAGAACGCATGATGGAGCTAAATAAGAGTATCTTATGGAAACCTGAATCCACCGGAACCGGACGTTTTGGCAAATGGCTCGAGAATTTGAACGACTGGAATTTGAGTCGTAGCCGCTATTGGGGCACACCACTGCCAATATGGCGGAGTGAAACGGGCGAAGAATTGTGTATCGGCAGCATAGAAGAACTGTATAACGAAATTGAAAAGAGTGTTGAAGCCGGAATGATGGAGAACAACCCATTCAAATCTAATGGATTTATTCCTGGTGACTACTCAAAAGCCAATTACGATAAGATAGATCTTCACAGACCCTATGTTGACGACATTGTATTAGTGTCTGCAACGGGCAAGCCCATGAAACGTGAAACAGACCTCATAGATGTATGGTTTGATTCCGGTTCTATGCCTTATGCACAGCTACATTATCCGTTCGAAAACAAAGAACTCGTTGACAAAAACCTTTTCTATCCTGCCGATTTCATTGCTGAGGGCGTTGATCAGACACGTGGATGGTTCTTTACGCTACATGCCATCGCCTGTATGATATTCGACAGCGTCGCTTTCAAAGCTGTCATCAGCAATGGCCTGGTTTTGGATAAGAATGGTAGTAAAATGAGCAAGCGACTCGGCAACGCGGTTGATCCATTTGAGACTATAGAAAAATATGGGTCGGACTCCGTTCGTTGGTACATGCTTACTAATTCTTCGCCATGGGATAACCTCAAGTTCGATATCAAAGGTGTAGACGATGTATCCCGTGCTTTCTTTGGCAAACTCTATCAAACGTATTCCTTCTTGGCCATGTACGCAAATGTAGATGGCTTCAAGAACGACCAACCTCAAATACCATTAGAACAACGTCCCGAGATTGACCGCTGGATATTGTCTGATCTTCACTCTTTAATCAAAGATGTTACAGAGTACTATGAAGATTACGAACTGACAAAAGCAGGAAGGATTATCGAAGATTTTATTATAAATGATCTTTCTAATTGGTATGTGCGCCTAAATCGGAAACGATTCTGGGGAAATGAGATGACGACCGATAAAATCAGTGCATACCAGTGTCTTTATCAATGTTTGGAAACTGTAGCCCGTCTCATGGCACCTGTAGCTCCATTCTACGCAGACCAACTATATCGTGATTTAACTATATCTAGTACTTCAGGTAATCCTATTAGCGTTCACTTGGCTGATTTCCCAACATACGACGTATCGTATATTGACAACGAATTAGAAAGCAGAATGGAAAAAGCACAAAAAATCACATCTATGATTCTTTCATTGCGTAAAAAGCATGAAATAATTGTGCGCCAACCACTGCAATGCGTGATGATTCCTGTTACTGACAACAAAGAGCGTGAACAGATTGAGGAAATGCAGAATCTCATAAAGACAGAAGTAAATGTTAAAGAGATTCGATTCGTTGAATCAATACAATTAGAAAAAACAGTTAAGTGCAATTTCCGTATCCTTGGCAAAAAGTATGGCAAACTGATGAATCAAGTTTCCAAAGCCGTAAATGGCATGAGCCAAGAGCAGATCACAGCACTTGAAAATCAAGGACAGATTGAATTATCTCTTGAAAGCGGTGAAGTAATTACGATTCTCCGTGAAGATGTCGAAATATTCAGTCAAGACATTCCAGGTTGGAGTGTTGCAAACGAAGGAACTACGACCGTTGCATTGGACTTGGAAATCACTGAGGACCTTAAGCGTGAAGGCATGGCCAGAGAAGTGGTAAAGCGTATTCAAAGTTATCGCAAAGATAACGGATTTGAAATTACCGATCACATTCGTATTGTATTCGATGACGTACCTGAGTACAAAGAAGCCATTTTACAATTCAAGGAGTACATATGTTCTCAAGTGCTATGCGATGATATCTCACTCGATCACGTAGATAATAAAACACAATTGCAGTTTGATAAATATTCGTTAAACGTCATAATTGATAAGATTTAAATCATGGCAGAGAAAACACGGTATACCGATGAAGAATTGTTGGAGTTCAAAGAACTTATCCTGAAGAAACTTGAACTTGCAACGAAAGATTATAACCAGATGATGGAAGTTCTGATGAACAAGGACGGCAATTCTGTGGACGACACTTCACCTACTTATAAAGTAATGGAAGAAGGATTTGCCACACAAGCCAAAGAAGAGCTCACAGCTTTGGCTGCGCGACAACAAAAGTTCATTAAGAATTTACAAGCAGCGCTTGTTCGAATTGAAAACAAAACATATGGTGTCTGCCGTGTCACAGGTAAATTAATTCCGAAGGAACGTCTGCGCGCCGTTCCTCATGCTACATTAAGCATAGAGCAGAAAAGAAAGTAACAAAACGGACACAGAAGTGAGCAAGCTCAACCAACTGCAAAGCAAAAGGATTATAGCCGTTAGTGTTGTAATCCTTATCTTGTTTTGTGACCAACTTATTAAATTCCATGTAAAGACTTCCATGCCTCTACATTCGTCAGTCAATTTGTTAGGTAACTGGGCGTTACTTTTATTCACGGAAAATAAAGGCATGGCTTTTGGTTGGGACTTTGTTGGAACGACATTGCTTACGCTGTTCAGATTTATAGCTATCGGTGTTCTCATTTGGTATCTACACAAACTGATTACGAAAAACTATTCTTTGGGTTACATTTTCTGTGTCGCAGCCATATTGGCAGGAGCTACGGGAAACATCATTGATAATCTTTTTTACGGTCTTGTTTATTCGGAGAGTACACGATGGACTGCAGCTACGTTAGTTCCATTCGGCACTGGCTACGGAGGATTCTTGGAAGGCAGAGTGGTAGATATGTTCTACTTCCCGGTAATTGACACATACCTTCCCGAATGGTTGCCTTGGAAAGGAGGAGAACGCTTTATTTTCTTCAGTCCTATATTTAATTTCGCAGATGCAGCCATTACGTGCGGTGGACTGGCGATATTGTTTTTCTACCGAAAGACTTTCTCAAAGTCACTTGGGAATAAAGACAAACAAGAAAGCACTGCCACGGAATGAAACGCGTTATTCTCTATGGCATGTGCCTTGTCATGCTTCTGTCTGCCTGTAACAACGAAAAGCAGAAGGCTCCTGTAGGCGAGAACAAGTTTGAATCGCTGCTGTATGATTATCATATGGCGTTGGCAATGGCTCGTGCTGCCAAAGACAGTACAGAATACAAAGAGCATCTCTATGCCAATGCGGCATTGATGAAACATGGTGTCACTCAAGCCGAGTTTGATTCATCACTAATTTGGTATGCCACCCACACTGAAAAGCTTTATAACATATACGAACGACTTCAGAAACGCTTGGACAAAGAAGCTCTTGTGCTTGGTGCAAATCCGAGTTTCCGAACCGCATATAATGAAGCTAATGAAGGGGGGGATACCGTAAATATATGGAATGGAGCATCATTCTATTCACTCACGTCGAACAGTCTCAGCAAACGCATGACATTTACCATACCTGCTGACTCGTCGTTTAAACCTAATGACAGATTTATTTGGCAATTCCATCCGCATTTCGTATATCGTTCGGGGGCACGTGACGCTATTGTCAGCCTGACTCTGACATACGAGAACGATTCTGTGAGTACCACATACCAACGTCTCTATAGCGATGAGGATTTTGAAATAAGGATTGAAGCAGGCAAGACTTTAGTAAAGCAAATCTCAGGATTCGTTTATCATCGCGCGGCATGGGACAAGAATGAAAAGTTATTGTTCCTCTTCTATCCGACACTCCTGCGCTGTCATCAATCTATCGTTGAGACAGAGCCCACCGACACCAGTTCGTCTGCCGATTCATTAAATGTACAGTCACCTTTGTCGACAGACACATTGCTTCCGCTCCCAGAAAAACGAATGAACAAGTTACCTGATGGGATTCTGCAAAGCCGTACACAAGGAAAATTCCGAAGAAAAGAGATGCAATAAAACACATAAGCAACATGGTCCGAATTACGAGCCATATGGAAAATTCCATACGGGACATAAATGGTTGTATGTCCCGTATTCTTTTTCCAGGAACAGGCATCGAACATAAAAAGCTGGATTCTGCGACTCAGAATCCAGCTTTCATTGTATGGGCACTGATTATACAATGCTTAAATCACGATTATAGATTAAAACCATTTGACATAGCAGAAATCTTGTCGGTGAGGTAGGGCAGTATTCTTGGGATACAAGCGCATGCCTACCTTGAATGTTCCCGCGTTGTCGATACTCTGTGTCAGTTGGAAGGTATAAATGTTGCCGTCTCGTTTAATGACATTGAAAGGAGCGACACTATAAACACGGTCTACACCTTCAGCATCCGGATGTAGCATTACCATCTCCATACCCAGGTCATCGCTCAATCCTTGTTCGTCAATTTGAACCGTTATCGTGTATTCTTTTCCACTGAAAATGGCTTGATTTAAATTGTTGGTAGACCATTCGGTTGAAAGAACTTTGATTTGGTCCCATTTGGAAGCCACTTCCTCTTTCCATGCTGCGATTTCCTTTGCTCTAGCATAGTCATTGGCTGCCAAAAGTTTGAAACGCTCGGCTTCTTTTGAATAGAATTTTGAATAATAATCGTCTAATTGGCGCTTCATTGTGTAATGGGGCGCAATTTGTGCAATACTGTTTTTGATGGTTCTGACCCAATTCGACGAATATCCTTTTTTGTTGCGTGCATAATATAAAGGAATAATCTCATGTTCGAGCAAGCCGTAAATAGTCGAAGCATCCAAACGGTCCTGATGCTCTTGGTTCTGATAAGTCCGCTTTTCGGTAAGAGCCCATCCGGCTCCCTCACGATAACCTTCGAGCCACCAACCGTCAAGTACGCTTAAGTTGAGCAAACCATTCATTAGCGCTTTCTCACCACTGGTTCCCGATGCTTCAAGCGGGCGTGTCGGCGTATTCATCCAAATATCAACTCCGGAAATAAGGCGGCGTGCCAACTGCATGTCGTAGTTTTCCAAAAACAGTATTTTACCTAAGAAGTCGGGACTTTGAGATAATTCGTAAATACGTTTGATTAGTCCTTGTCCAGCTCCATCTGCAGGGTGAGCTTTTCCGGTATAAATGAATTGAACTGGGTAATCAGGGTTGTTAACTATCTTCTTCAGGCGTTCAATATCGCTAAAAATCAAATGTGCTCGCTTATAGGTTGCAAAACGTCTGCCAAAACCTATCAGCAATGCGTTAGGATTGATTTTATCTAAAAGAGAAACCACACGAGACGGGTCTCCCTGATTTTTAAGCCAAGACTTGCGGAAACGGTCACGGATATAGGTAATCAGTTTTTGTTTTAATTCCGTACGAAGATTCCATATTTCCTCGTCAGGCACATCATAGATTTTTCTCCAAATGGTTTCGTTTGATTGGTCTTTGTAGAAATCTTTGCCAAAGTACTTCTCGTAAAGTGTTTTCCATTCACGCGCGGCCCAAGTAGGGAGATGTACTCCGTTAGTAACGTATCCCACATGATTTTCTTCGGGATAGTATCCGCCCCAAATGTTATTGAACATTCTTTGACTGACCTCACCGTGCAGTTTGCTGACTCCGTTAACCTCTTGACAAGTTTTGCACAAGAAAGTAGACATACAGAAACGCTCATCTTTATCCGAAGGATTTGTACGTCCAAGCCCCATGAAGTCATCCCAAGAAATGCCCATCTTTTCCGGGTAATTGCCAAGATACTTTCCGAATAACGATTCGTCAAAATAATCATGTCCTGCAGGAACAGGCGTATGAACGGTATAAAGTGAAGAGGCGCGCACCAGTTCCAAAGCTTGGTTGAATGTAAGGCCCTCATTAACATAATCAACTAGTCGCTGTACATTACAAAGTGCAGCATGACCTTCATTGCAATGGTACACATCGAACGACAAGCCCAATTTCTGCAGCATCAACGTGCCTCCAATTCCAAGTAAGACCTCTTGTTTTAAACGGTTCTCCCATGAGCCGCCATATAAGGTGTGTGTAATTGGTTTGTCATACTCTGAATTCATGTCGTTATCGGTATCGAGAAGATACAACTTCACTCTGCCGACATCCACACGCCAAACCAGAGCGTGAAGCGTGTATCCGGGAAACGGCACATCAATTACCATTTGTTTTTCACCGTCCATTACTTTGGTTAATGGCAGTTGTTCGAAATCCTGTGGCTCATAATTGGCAATCTGAGAGCCATCCATGGCCAACTCTTGTGTGAAATAGCCGTAACGATAAAGCAGGCCGACACCGACAAGATTGACATTGCTGTCACTAGCCTGTTTCAAATAGTCGCCAGCCAAGATTCCGAGGCCACCAGAATAGATTTTCAAGAAATGATACAGACCATATTCCATACAGAAATAGGCTACAGAAGGCCGCGAAGCGTCTGGAGCTTCGTTCATGTAATTGATATAGCGTTCATAGACTTGATTCATACGTTTTAACAGCACCTCATTGCTTGCCATCTCCGTGAGTTGCTCATAACTCATGCGTCCAAGCATTTCGATGACGTTCTGTCGGCACGCTTTAAACAACTCGGGATTTAAATCACGAAACATTTCAAAAGCATCACCGTTCCATGTCCACCACATGTTCCTAGCCATTTCTTCCAACTTTTTCAAAGGCTCTGGAATCTGGGACTGGACCGTTACTATTTGCCAACTCGGAACATTTACATTGCTTACTTTTACGTTCATTGTTCTTATGTCTTGATTTTCATTTTTTGCAGTGCAAAGTTACATTTCTTTTTTTGCTCTCAGACTGCCCATCGCTCATAATTCGTCAAATTACGCAACAAAAAACACCGATTTCCCATTGTATGGGTGAAGGATTGTTTTTTTGAACATTGGACTGAACAATTTGAAGAGCACTTCACTAAGATGCAGACTAAAGAACAAACAAAATTACTCAAACATACACGTCACTAACTCAAATTAAAACTGGATTATGTGAAACATAAAAAAGAACGTATTTGACACCCGATAATATCATTCTTATTTGATATTTTCCACAACTCAAAAAATATTACGAAAAAGCTAACAGAAATCACAAGAAATCGTTTACGCAGGAGACATATTTCAGTAAAAAAGCACTATATTTGCAAAGAATAAAATCATATATCAATATAAACTGTTTATGGAAAATAAAAGAGTCTACACATTTGGTGGCGGACAGGCTGAAGGCCGCGCCGACATGCGTGAGTTGTTAGGTGGCAAAGGTGCAAACCTTGCAGAAATGAATTTGATTGGAGTTCCCGTTCCTCCGGGCTTTACTATTACAACCGAAGTTTGTAATGAATACTACGCAGTAGGACAGGAAAAGATAATGGAGCTACTCAATGACGACGTAACCGCAGCTGTAAAGCACATTGAGAATCTCATGAACTGCAAGTTCGGAGATGCAACCAACCCATTGCTGGTTTCCGTCCGTTCAGGTGCCCGCGCATCCATGCCAGGTATGATGGACACCATCCTTAACCTCGGCTTGAACGACCAAGTTGCCGAAGGAATGGTGGCCAAAACAAACAACCCGCATTTTGTGTACGACTCCTATCGTCGCTTCGTGCAGATGTATGGCGACGTTGTTTTGGGTATGAAACCTGTAAACAAAGAAGACATCGACCCGTTCGAAAAAATTATTGAAGAAGTCAAGAAAGAACAGGGCGTTGTCCTTGATAAGGATTTGTCTGTTGAATCATTGAAGAAGCTTGTGGCTTTATTCAAGGCCGCAATTAAGACACAGACAGGCTCAAGTTTCCCCGAGGATCCCATCGAACAACTATGGGGAGCCATATGTGCCGTATTCCGCAGCTGGATGAACGAGCGTGCAATACTTTACCGCAAGATGGAAGGAATTCCCGACGAGTGGGGTACAGCCGTAAGCGTGATGGCCATGGTATTCGGCAACATGGGCGACACTAGCGCCACAGGTGTTTGCTTCAGCCGCGACGCAGGTAATGGTGAAAACGTATTTAACGGAGAGTATCTTGTAAATGCACAAGGTGAAGACGTAGTTGCCGGTATCCGTACACCACAACAGATTACGAAACTCGGCTCTCAGCGTTGGGCACAGCGTGCTGGCATCAGCGAGGAAGAACGTGTTTCTAAATACCCTTCGATGGAAGAGGCCATGCCTGAGATTTACGCTCAATTAAATAGTATCCAGGATAAACTAGAACACCATTACCGCGACATGCAAGACATGGAGTTCACCGTACAAGAAGGAAAACTCTGGTTCCTGCAAACTCGTAACGGCAAACGTACGGGGGCCGCAATGGTAAAGATTGCTATAGATTTGCTTCACGAGGGTATTATCGACGAGAAAACAGCTATCCTCCGCTGCGAACCAAATAAATTAGATGAATTGTTGCATCCAGTTTTCGATAAGGTTGCTCTGCAAAAAGCTAAAGTTATTGCACAAGGTCTTCCTGCAAGTCCCGGCGCAGGATGTGGGCAGATAGTCTTCCATGCAGACGATGCACAAGAATGGCATGCTGATGGACACAATGTTGTACTTGTTCGTATTGAAACTTCACCAGAGGATTTGGCTGGTATGTCCGCTGCTGAAGGTATTTTAACAGCTCGTGGCGGTATGACAAGCCATGCCGCTGTTGTTGCCAGAGGCATGGGTAAATGTTGCGTAAGTGGCGTTGGCGCTCTCAACATTGATTACAAAACTAAGACTGTTGAAATAGACGGGACAGTATATAAAGAAGGTGATTACATTTCTATAAACGGCACAACGGGCCAGGTATATGCCGGTGAGGTGCCCACAAAAGCTGCTGAGTTAAGTGGAGATTTCAAAGAACTCATGGATCTCTGCGACAAGTATACGAAGCTTCAGGTTCGCACAAATGCAGACACACCGCACGATGCCCAAGTTGCACGTGCATTTGGTGCAAAAGGTATTGGACTCACTAGAACAGAACACATGTTCTTTGATGACCAAAAAATCGTTGCTATGCGTCAGATGATTCTTGCTGAAGATGCTGAAGGACGCGAAAAAGCACTCGCCAAGTTGCTTCCTTTCCAAAAAGCAGACTTCAAAGGAATCCTTGAAGCAATGGATGGACTGCCTGTAAACATCCGCCTTCTTGATCCACCGCTTCATGAATTTGTTCCACACGATTTGGCCGGTCAGGAAACCATGGCTAAAGAAATGGGCGTAAGCTTAGCTACGATTCAACGCCGTGTAGATTCTCTGGCAGAGAACAATCCAATGCTTGGACACCGTGGATGTCGCCTTGGAATCACGTTCCCCGAAATTACAACGATGCAAACACGTGCCATCCTCGGTGCAGCGTGTGAATTAAAGAAAGAAGGAAAAACTCCAATGCCCGAAATCATGGTTCCATTGATTGGTACTTTACATGAGCTTGAGCAACAGAAAGACATCATTGAGCAAACCGCGAAGGAAGTGTTTGAAGAGCAGGGTGTAGAGGTTGAATTTGAGATTGGAACAATGATTGAAATTCCTCGCGCCGCTTTGACAGCTGATAGAATCGCTGAAGCAGCTCAATATTTCTCATTTGGTACAAACGATTTGACACAAATGACGTTCGGTTATTCACGTGATGATATCGCGTCCTTCCTTCCTGTTTACTTAGACAAGAAGATTTTGAGCGTTGACCCATTCCAAGTGCTCGATCAGAAGGGTGTCGGACAGCTAGTGAAGATGGCGGTGGAAAAAGGCCGTGCTGTTCGTCCAAATCTGCGTACTGGTATCTGCGGAGAACATGGTGGAGAGCCTTCAAGTGTGAAATTCTGCGCTAAGATTGGCCTGAATTATGCAGCATGTTCACCATTCCGTGTGC
>JAEEGF010000562.1_pt1 | contig 18664 bp, 10 predicted proteins | sample 9134171 | NCBI WGS metagenome assembly JAEEGF01 (sample SAMN16246542, study PRJNA631951) | gut metagenome | biome: gut microbiome; feature: rumen; material: AP-attached | host: Bos | place: Iran: Karaj | collected 2018-10
ACGATAGGCAGTGGGGTGACCAGCATCGGCGATTATGCCCTCTCCATTTGGTGTAATGCCATCATCTGTCGCGCTACCACACCACCCAGCGTCGAGGGTCACACGTTCAATGTAAATGAGTATAATGATGCTACGCTTGTAGTTCCCGCCGGTCGTGTCAATGCCTATAAGGCCGCCGAGAACTGGAGCCGGTTTACCACGGTCAAGACCATTGGCGACTATCTGGCCGAGAAAGCTGGCATTGATACTGGCAAATTCACGTTAGACTCCTATGGCGACTATCTCTGGACGGTGGTCGATGAAGTGGGTATTTCATTACGCTCCGGCAACTGGACGATTCATAACAGCAATTCGGTGTTGAAGGCAACCGTCAATGTGACTGCTACTTCCACGCTATCCTTCGATTTTAGGGCAATGGGCGAGGGTGTAAATACGCCCTATGACAAATGCGTGTTCAGCATCGATGGTGTTCAGCAGTTCTGCTATGGATATCTCTATGAAGTAAACTATCTTTGGGAGAACTCATTCAGCATTGACCTGGAGCCTGGCACCCACACCCTGGAGTGGAGTTATACCAAGGATAGCAGCGTCAACTCCTCGTATGACTATTTTGAGATCAGAGATCTGCGGTTAACGCCGTCACTCAACTCCGCTCTGAATGTAGAGGGAGGTAACCTCCACTTCACTACCGATGGCACTTATCCCTGGCAGGTGATGGAAGAGGATGGCCGCATCTATGCCCAATCGGGCAACGCGGGCGTTGCTTCCAGTTCATCGGCAGTGACGGCGACCGTCACAGTTGACAAGGCCACACCCCTGTCGTTCGACTACAAGGCGTGGGGTGAAGGTAGCCAGACCTACTGGGACAAGTGTGCCTTCTCCATCGATGGCAGTGAGGAGTTTACTTGGGGAGCTTTACAGAATGCCGATTGGATAACCTATACGACCCAAGTGCCTGCCGGCACCCACACGCTGACCTGGAGTTACGCCAAGGATAACAGCGTCAACCCCGTGGGCGACTTCTTTGCCATCGACAATGTCCGCCTGGGCAGTGCTGCAATGCGGGGCGACGTGAACGGCGACGGCAGCGTGACTATCAGCGACGTGACGGTACTTATCGACCAACTGTTGGGCGGCGGCACCATCAATAATCCTGGTGCCGACTGCAACCAGGATGGCACCGTCAGCATCGGCGACGTGACGGTCCTGATCGACTACCTGCTCTCGGGCACTTGGTAAGGCTCGCGTTGCTCGCAGTTTAGAGTTAAGGCTCGCGTTGCTCGCAGTTTAGAGTTTAGAGTTTAGAGAAGCATCCGCATTCATGTGTCGAAAACAGAATGCGGATGCTTCACTAATCACTAATCTCTAATCTGCTCGCGCAGCGAGCTTCAATGCGGATGCCAAATCAGTATAATTGGCTTCGCTAAAGGTTCGCGAAATTTGTAGTTTGACAGTATGCGTATATGCGCGAACAAAACGGACAAATCGGATTTTTCGGATTTGGAAAACGTGGAAATCTCACGCTAAGCCGCTAAGCCGCTAAGTTTTTTTAGGTTTTGCTCGCAAGGGGCTCGCAAAAAGCATCCGCATTCCTGCCGAAAAACAGAATGCGGATGCTTCTCTAAACTCTAAACTCTAAACTCTAAACTGCGAGCAACGCGAGCCTAATCACTAATCACTAATCTGCGAGCGCAGCGAGCCTAAACTGCGAGCCAAGCGAGCATTCTGTGGGATGACGGGTCTAGATGCTGAGGCTGAATGGGGCACAGGGGCACTCTTCATCATGCCTACCGTGCCCTGGAGCAACATGTCGGTCAGGGCAGTCACATCGGCGATGGTCACATTGCCGTCACCATTCACGTCGGCATTAGCATCATTGATAGCACTGGCACCACCCTTCAACAGGTAATCGATCAGGACGGTCACGTCGGCAATGGTCACATTGCCGTCATCGTTCACGTCGCCAGGCAAGCCATCGCTGCCGGCATAGGGTTCCCACGCTTCATTATCCCAATTCCATTTATAGACATTCCAATTCTTGGCAACAGCCTGGTTGACCTGGCTGACAGTGATGACATTCCCCTCGACTATCTCTCCTGAGGAATCGCCATCGACGTCGACATAAAGTTCTCCATGTTGATTGTCGCTGCGTGTGGGGAGCCCATTGACAAACTGACCCATCTGGCTGGCTTTGATACAATTACCGAAATTGACTATTGTAACCAGATTGCGGCAGTTGTCCACTTTCAGGCTGGTGAGTTGATTGTATTGAACATACATATCTATAAGATTGCTAAGCCCGCTGGCATCCAGGCTAGTCAACTGGTTATAACTGGCACTTAATGCCTCGAGAGCACTGCAGCCACTGATGTCCAAGCTCGTCAACTGATTATTACTGCACCACAAGTCTATAAGCTCATCGTGCTCACCGAGAATCAACTGCGAAATCTGATTATCACTGCAGATCACTTGGTATAGTTTGCTATACCTGGATAGATCCATGGTGCCTGAGATATTGTTGTTGCGGCAGTCAAGAGAAAAGAATAAGCTAGAGCAACGACTCATGTCCAGGCTTGTCAACTGGTTGTCATTGCACCAGAGGGCCTCGAGTTCAGAATTGTTGCTGATGTCCAGTTCGGTCAGCTGGTTGCCATTAAAATTGAGAAACCTGAGTGCAGGGCACGTTGTGACGTCCAATTCGGTCAATTGATTATTATTGCAGTCTAGATAAGAGAGCGCAGTGCAACCAAAAACTTCCAAGTTGGTCAAGGCACAATCATAGCACTGCAGATTAGCCAGTAATTCATTGCCACCGACGACCAGTGTCGTCAACTTGGGTTTACCGTTTACCGTGAGAATCGTGAGATGATTGTTGCGGCACCACACTTCCTGCAAATCGTCCTTATATCTCAGATCCAATGTGGTGAGAGAACAATCGGAGCATTCGAGATAGTATATCTTTGTACAGTCATACAAACCGGGGATCTCAGTAAGCTGTTCGTTCTCCTTACAGTTCAGCAGTCCCAATTGCGTCAGGCCCGTCACGTTAAGCTCAGATAAGTTGTTGTGGTAACAATACAAAAACTTCAGGCCGGGACAGAAGGTCGCGTCAAGAGAGGTCAACGCACAATACTCGACCGAGAGATAGGTCAGCGCTGTACAAGTGGAAAGACCGTTGATTGAGGTGAGTGAGCCATTGTCGCTGCAATTCAAATAAGTCAATGCGGTACAGTTTGTCACATCAAGGTTGTACAAGTTGCAATAACGGCTCTCGAGCTCGATTAACTGTGTGTTGCCCGAAACCCTGAGATTCCTCAACTTGCTCAAATAGCTGACGGAGAGATACGTCAACTGGTTGTTGCGACACCACAGCGTCTGCAGGTTGCTCATGTTTGCTACACCGGGCAACTCGGTAATGGCACAGTCCTCGCAATCGAGATAGGTCAACGCGGTGCAATTGGCCAAACCCGCAATCGCCGCAAGATCAGCATTGTAGTAGCATTTGAGTTTGGTTAACCCCGTGCAGCCCGACACGTCAAGCGAGTTCAAGTCACAACTATAGCAATCGAGCTCGGTTAACTGTGTGTTGCCCGACACGCGCAACTTCTTCAGGTAACTATAGTTCGACACGTCAAATGTGCCGCTCAGCCGGTTGTTGCGCGCCAGCAGGGTCTCCAGTTTGGACAGGTTACTGACGGCGCTCAGGTCGCTGATGGAGCAGTCCTCACAGTCTAGATAGGTCAACTCGGTGCAGTCGGCCAGGCCTCCGATTTTAGTAAGGTTGTCATTGTTGTAGCACTTGAGTTCAGTCAACGAGGTACAGCCTGACACAACAAAGTTAGTCAAGTTATTGCGCCAGCAATACAGGCCCTTCAAGTTAGGGTTATTATTCACCCAAAACGTTCTCAGGGCACTGTGATTGCTCACATTAATTGAGGAAAACAAGTTGTACTGGAGGTACAGCTCCTGCAGGGCAGTATTAGCCGACACACTGATATAGGTCAGCTGATTATGACCCAAGTTGAGGTAAATCAACTTGGTGTTGTGGCTCACATCAACCGAGGTCAGATTGTTGGAGTAGCACATCAGGTAGGTCAACTGGGTGAAATACTCCACACCCTTCAAGTTAGAGATGCCCTTGTTATACAGGTACAGCGAGTCGCGGGCGTTGAGCTGCGCCGTGGTGATGGTGCCACTGGGATACTCATTGAGCAAGAAGGAGCGGAAGTTCGCATCAGGAAAGTTGGTGGCATTGATGGTCACGTCGGCGTGGGCGGCCAGTGATGCCATCAGCACAATTAAAAGGGTAAGTAATGTCTTTTTCATATTCTTTCAGGTTTAATGGTTAATAATTTCGATATATCACACCCACAAAGGTAATAAAAAAGTTTTAATTATGCTTGCGTTGCAAACAGTTTAAAGGTTAAAGGTTAAAGGTTAGAGGTTAGAGAGGCATCCGCGTACGTGCGGACAAATCTATGGAATAAACACGGATTGTGCGGATTAACGCTGATAATCATTTAATTAAATTCGTGAAAATCAGCGTAATCCGCGTTTTATTAACTGTTAAGCACGCACAGGTGGAAAACGTGGAAAATATAGAAACTAAGACAACCCCAACCTAAAGCCAAAAGCGTTTTTTGGTATCATGGCTCAGGCTCGGGAGTAGCGCAGACCGTAGGTCATCACGACCACAAAGCAGAGCATGGGCACCACAAACGAGGCGTTGACGGCTGGCATGAAAGCCATATCGCTGTCGATGATCATCGCCTGCAGGGCAGGCAACAGGCTACCGCCCAGGATGGCCATAATCAAGCCCGCCGAACCCAACTCGGCATCATCATGCACACCGCCCAAAGCAATGCCGTAGATGGTGGGGAACATCAGGCTCATGCAGGGCGACACTGCCACCAGGCAGCACATGCCCACACGACCGCCAACGAAGATGACTCCGCACAGCAGCAACAACGCCACGGCGGCAAAGAAGGCCATCAAACGACCCGGCTTGACATACTTCATCAGCCAGATGTTCACAAAGCGCATTAGGCAGAACAGCACCATCGCCACGATGTTATAGCGCTGCGACAGCACCTCGGCGGCCTGCTCGCTCATCCCCTCGGCCATGAAGACGCGCGTGCCATACTGGATGATGAACGTCCAGCAGGTGATTTGTGCGCCCACATAGAAGAATTGCGCCACCACACCGTTGCGGTAGGGCTTATTGGCAAACAGGCGCTTGACGGTGGGCCAGAAGGGCGCGTGACGCTCACGGTGGGCCTGCTGCACCCTGGGGATGCGCACCAGCAGCAGGACGACCAGCAGGGCGATGATGACCACACTCAACAGGGCATAAGGCTGAACAAGCACGCTCAGGTCGCTCTGCTTCAAGGCCTCGAACTGGGCATCGTCGAGCACAGCACGCTGGGCGGTGTCGAGCGGGGAGAGCCTTGCCTGGATGAAATGCATCGCCACAAACATGCCCGCCAGCGAACCGATGGGGTTGAACGACTGGGCAAAGTTGAGACGGCGCGTGGCGGTCTCACGGTCGCCCATGAGCAGGATGTAAGGGTTGGCGGTCGTTTCCAGGAACGACAGGCCGCAGGTGAGGATGAAATAGGCAATCAGGAACGGGGCAAAACTGCCCACCGCCTTGGCAGGTATGAACAGGAGCACACCCAGGGCATACAGCGACAAACCCATCACAATGCCGCTCTTGAACGAGTGGCGACGGATGAACATCGCCGCAGGCAAGGCCATGCAGAAGTAGCCGCCATAAAAAGCCACCTGCACCAGCGTGCCGTCGGTCACGCTCATGCGGAAAATCTTGGAAAAGGCCTTCACCATGGGATTGGTGATGTCATTGGCAAAGCCCCACAGGGCAAAACAGCAAGTCACGATGATAAAGGGCAGCACATAGCTCACCCCCTCACGCGTCACCAGCAGTCGCGATTTGTTGTGATTATCAGTCTCTCTCATTCCTCACTAATCTCTAATCTGTAAACTCTAAACTTCAAGCTTCAAGCCTTATTGAAGCTTGAATATACGTTCCATCAGTTGCCACTTGGCCGTCGAGGGGGCATTGGGGTCACAGCCCTGGAAGCGGGCGACATAGGCTTCCCACTCGGCTTGGCGGGGTAGTGTCGCCAGGCGGGCATTGTCTTTCTCCCAGTCAAAGTCATCGGTCGTGTCACAGATCATGAACAGGCGGTTGCCGTGGATATAGATCTGCATGTCGAGGATGCCCACGCTGCGGATGCCCGCTTGGATTTCGGGCCACACGTGGGCGTGGGCCTCCACATATTTTTCTATCATTTCGCGGTCGTCCCGCAATTCGAGGGTTTGGCAGTAGCGCTTCATATATAACGGATATAACGGATGAAATGGATTTAAACGGAATTACATGCCGCGGCGGATGGTGAGGGTAATGGCGCCATCGGGGAAGCAGGCTCGGTCACGGCAAACGAGGGCCAGATAGCCGCCTCCACCGGCACCGGGCATCTTCCACGCCAGCACACCATCCAGGGCGCTATAGCGGTCGATATAGTCCTGTACGCCCGGCTGAATCATGGCGGGAAACATCGCCACCTGAGCCTCGAACGAGGCCTTGTAGGCCGATGCAAAGGCCTCCAGGTCCCTGTGCTGGATAGCGTCCCAGCAACGGTCGGCAGCAGCGGCAAGGGCCTGAACCTTAGCGGTAGTGATGTCCTTGCCCTCGACCACGCTGCAATCGGGACGGCGCGGGAACATGGGAATCATGCACAGGTGATCCTCCAGCCATTGCAAGATGGTATCGTCGCAGGTGTATTCAATCTTCACGGGCCAGAACCCCCCATTGTAATAATGCCTTGCAAGGCCTGGCACGCAGATGCCGATGGCATCCTGAGCCCCGCTCACAATGCCGTCGCTGCGCTCGGGAGCGTTCTCCAAGCAAAAGACTAGACGGGCCAACTTTTCGGGGTCCATATCAGGTAACTGATAGGGCCAAAAGCCCTTGATGACGTTGCGGGTGCTCGTAGATAAGCCACAACGCTCACGCACCTCAAACGTGGGTTCCAGCGAGATGGTCAACGCCCATCCCGGAGAAAGCCGTGACACATAGGGCTGGTCAATCCAGGTGCCAGCCAGGTCGAGGCGGGTGGGCAACTGGCAAGTTGACTTGAGTTCGGTGCTGGAGCGGGATTTCAACCCCCGGGCAGGCTCCCGCTTGAGCACAATATACTCCATGCCGCGCTCACGGCACAGCTGCCGCTTGTCTTCACGGTCGCCATCCTCATTCACCACGAGGCAATCAGGATGAACCAGGTCAAGTGTGGGCAGGAAGTCCAGAAACCCGTCTCCCACATTGATGTAGGCCTCCTTGACATAACGGATGGCCCGCACCATGAAAAGGCGCTCACGCTCGCTGTAGAGCGTCTTGTGGCCTTTCAAGGCCTCGACCGTCTTGTCGCTGCCGATGCCCACATACAGGTCGCCATACTGCGATGCCTGCTTGAAAAACTCCACATGGCCCGAATGCAGCAGATCATAGCAGCCCGATACAAAAACTTTCTTATTGCTCACGTCGTTACGTTTTATCTGTTTCTGCCGCAAAGGTACAATTTCCCACCCACAAGAGCACCATGAAGGGCGGAAAAATAACTCCCGCCCTCCATGGTGCTTCTTTTCTCAGACTATGATGACCTTTTCACTCAGGCACGCTCTTAAGCGTCTGCTTGATGTCTTGGTCTGAAACCCTGTAGTTGATCAAGTCCCCATTCAGATACTGGTCATAGGCGCTCATGTCAATCAGGCCATGTCCCGAGAGATTGAACAGGATGACCTTTTCTTCACCCGTCTCCTTGCACTTCTGGGCCTCACGGATGGTCGCCGCGATGGCATGGCTCGATTCCGGTGCGGGAATGATGCCCTCGGAGCGCGCAAACAGCATTCCAGCCTCAAAGGATTCGAGCTGGGGGATGTCAACGCCTTGCATCAACCCGTCCTTGATCAATTGGGAAATAATCACTCCGGCTCCGTGATAGCGCAGGCCTCCAGCATGGATGTTGGCAGGCTTGAACGAATGGCCTAACGTGAACATGGGCAGCAGGGGAGTATAGCCCGCCTCATCACCGAAGTCATAGCGGAACTCTCCCCTGGTGAGCTTCGGGCAACTCTCGGGTTCTGCAGCAATGAATTTGGTATTCTTGCCGTCCTTCAGGTTATGGCGCATGAAGGGGAAAGCGATGCCGCCAAAGTTTGATCCGCCACCAAAGCAGGCAATCACCACGTCAGGATACTCGCCAGCCATCGCCATCTGCTTTTCGGCCTCCAAGCCGATAATCGTCTGATGCAGGGCCACATGGTTGAGCACCGAACCCAAGGTGTACTTGCAGTTAGGGGTCGTCGTGGCCAGTTCCACAGCCTCAGAGATAGCGGTGCCCAGCGAGCCAGGGTGATGGGGGTCACGCGTGATAATGTCCTTACCAGCACGGGTGGACATCGACGGCGAACCCGTCACAGCGGCACCAAAGGTACGCATGATGGAAGAACGATAGGGTTTCTGTTGCATCGAGATTTTCACCTGATAGACAGCAGCCTCAAGGCCGAACACCGTGGCGGCATAGGCCAAAGCGGCACCCCACTGCCCGGCACCAGTCTCGGTGGTGACATTGGTGGTACCTTCCTGCTTGGCATAAAAGCATTGGGCCAACGCTGAATTGATCTTGTGGGAACCCAGCGGATTGACCGATTCGTTCTTGAAGTAAATGTGAGCGGGCGTCTGGAGCGCTTCCTCCAGGGCATTGGCACGCACAAGCGGCGTTGAACGATAAAATTTGTATTTCTCTAGTACCTCTTCGGGGATAGGGATAAAGTCGTGTTCTGTATCGAGTTCCTGGACGCAGCACTCACGCGGGAAAATGTGAGCCAGGTCGTCAGCACCCAGCGGTTGTTTGGTGTCAGGATGGATAGGAGGCATGGGCTTGGTGGGCATATCGGCCTGAATGTTATACCATGCTGTGGGCAACTCGTTCTCTTGGAGAATAAACTTTTTCTGTTTCATCTTAATTAATGTATTAATATAAATAATTTAAAAGGCCTGTCGCAAGTACGACAGACCTTTAATTCTTTATTGCAATCTTAATGATTCCACACGGTCAAGCGACTCACGACTTTTTCAATCTTGAGCAACGCCACCACCAGAATGCAGAAATCATAGTCATCATTTTCTCATATTTATGTTAGCGCTGCAAATATATAACCATTTTTCAATACGCACCAAGAAAAAAAAAGAAAAACTACACCATCAACATGCACAACTATAGAAAACGGTCATATCTGGCCATGCGCCGACAAAAATGAAATGAAAGAAAAAGGTATTTGCTATCTTGATTTGGATTAATGGAGGAAAAAGCCTAACTTTGTGACCAGTAAAAAACATCAATCAACAATATAACATAGACAATCATGTACACTCAAGAAAACGGATTTTACATCGCCCACGGTCCCAACGGACCCATCAGCATTTTGGGCAACATGGCCAACAGGCACGGCATGATTGCCGGCGCAACGGGCACAGGTAAGACGGTGACACTGCAAGTGATTGCCGAGAGTTTCTGCAAAGCGGGTGTGCCCTGCTTCATGGCCGACATGAAGGGCGACCTGTCGGGCGTCAGCCAGCCAGGCAAGCTGTCCAGCTTTATCGAGAAGAGATTGCCGGAATTTGGCATCGACCAGGAGAACCTCACCTTTGAGGGCTGCCCCGTGAGATTCTATGACGTCTTTGGCGAACAGGGAATTCCCATGCGTGCCACCATCGGCGAGATGGGTCCTGACCTGATGGGACGCATCCTGGGGCTGAACGACACCCAGACGGGCGTGCTCAACATCCTGTACCGCATCCTCGACGAGAAGGGCGTGTTGCTCGACGACGTCAAGGACCTGCGCAGCGCCCTGGATTGGCTTTCCAAGCACGCCAAGGAATATACCACCCAATATGGCAACGTGGCTCCTGCCAGCATCGGCGCCATCCAGCGTGCCCTGCTGCACCTTGAGAACCAGGGTGCCGACAAGTTTTTCGGCATCCCGTCGTTTGACATTCAGGACCTGCTGGCCACACGCGACGGCAAGGGTGTGCTGAGCGTCCTGGCAGCCGACAAACTGATGATGCAGCCCAAACTGTATTCCACCTTCCTGCTGTGGCTCATCAGCGAGTTGTACAGCACATTGCCCGAGGTGGGAGACCTGGAGAAGCCCAAGCTGGTCTTCTTCTTTGACGAGGCTCACATGTTGTTTGAAGACACGAGCAAAGCGCTCACCGACAAGATCGAACAGGTGATCCGCCTGATCCGCAGTAAGGGCGTGGGCATCTTCTTTATTTCACAGCTGCCCACAGATATCCCCGACATCATTCTGGGACAGCTAGGTAACCGTGTGCAACATGCCCTCAGGGCCTACACGCCGCGTGACCAGAAGGCCGTCAAGGTGGCTGCCGAGACCTTCCGTGCCAACCCCGAATTCAAGACTGAAGACGCCATTCTGCAGCTGGAAACCGGTGAGGCGCTGGTATCCTTCCTCGACGAGAAAGGTGCCCCGAGCGTTGTGGAGCGCGCTAAGGTGCTCTTCCCGTTGAGCCAGATTGGTGCCATCACCGAGGGGCAACGCCTCGACATCATGAACGCCAACAGCGACATCACCCGCAAGTACAAGGAGGTTCAGGAAAGGGAAAGCGTGTTTGAGGTATTCGCCCGCGAAGCCGAGGCCGAGGCCAAGGCTGCCGAAGAGGCCGCCGCTGCCCTGGAGGCCGAGAAACAGGCCGCCAAAGAGGAGAAAGCCAAGAAAGGGGAGAAGACCATCATGTCCAAGGTATGGAAAGCCGTTGTAACGGCCGTCACAGGCACGTTAGCAACCATCCTGGGCAAAACCGTATCTGACGCTATCACGGGCAAGAAGAGCAAGAACACAAGCGTCAAGGACGCTGCAGGACGTGCCGTCAAGAACGCCACAAGCGCCGCAGGACGCCAAATCCTGCGCGACGTGCTGGGTAACGTGATCAAGGGCAAATAAAGCCCACACAAAGCCTTCTCGCGACAAATAAGCCCAACCATTGCCTGCGGCCACGTACGACCCGCAGACGAAACCATTAGCGAGGAAAGTTTTGCAGGCTGAAGGCCTGCACAAGGCCAGGGGCCTTGACTATCCTTAACCCCAGGGTGCACAGGCCGGAGGTCTGTTTAGCCTGGGGAGTGGAAAAAAGGGAAATCGGGCCCTGAAAGGGGCCACACGGAACCGCACACGGCAAGGCAGACAAGAAGAAAAATGATCGGCTCTGGGGTAGAGACCTCAGAGCCGATTTTCATAGTTTGTGGTAATGGTTTGTTCGTTATGTGCTTAGTTATCATAGCTTGTTCAATGTCTTCTTCATTTCTTCACTCACAGGCTTGCCGGCACCTTCTCGATAGCAATGGTTTGTATTTTCTGGTATTGGTTTGTTTTATTATTAATGTGCGGCAAAAGTCGTTGAATATAAGTGTGTACGGTGCCGGCAAGACCAAATGAGCGAAATATCAACATTATTACATTAATTGTAATCATTAATTATTGGGTGGGGCCAAACTCCTCGAAACGGCCATCACTGTAAAAGACCATGATGTTGACCACACGACGTGCGTCGGGCGAGGCTGCCCCCCGGGGCATACGTCCCGCTGTGCTGCTGCGCATGATACTTTTGATGGCCTCATTGACCGTCGAGGGGGTAGCCAGGCGCTGGGTCGATTTGGCGGCGGGACGATAACCCGACGAGGCATCGTCATCATCAAACGAGATGGCACGTTGTCCCAGGTCATCCATGAGGTCATCTCCACCAGTTGCGGTGGCTGACAAATTGTCACCTTCATCTTTGTTGTCTCCTGAGGACATGATCATCTCGCCATCGCCAAAGAGCAGCCACATGATGTTGAGCGTTGGATATGCACGATGAATTTTTGCGATGACCTCGTCACTCACTTTCTTGTTGCGACCATTGAGCAACTGCGAGAGTGTAGGACGTGGTATCACACAAGTATCTGCAAACTGGGAATTGGAGATCCCAGCATGTTCCAGAAACTTTTTTAATCTCGATACAATATCCATTAAAGAACAATTTTTAGTCTACGCTCAAGTGCGCGAGAATTGAAAAAATCCGATCAAATAATTATCTGATACGAAACAACGACTGAGGATACCCCTCAAAATCGTCCCAAAATCAAAAATCGACCTATTTGGTTTTCTTAATTTTGGGATTGCAAATTTAAAACGATTTTTTGAATTAGCCAAATTTAAAAACGAAAATTTTAAAATTTGCAATTACTTTTTCCAAAAAATGACAATTTTTGCCCAATTTCAAAAGTAAATAAAATTATTTAAAGTAATACTCAATATAATATCGTGTATTAAACTTGTTTTCAGTGATTTAATATAACTAGATTTAGCACCAAAAAACGCAGCCATCGCGCAACCCTCTAATATATAAAGCAGTACTATAAGAATTTGCTATAATTACCTAGTTTTCAGTTAATTGTAGCATAGTATAATAAATGTTAATACAAAAATTTGAGGTATTTTGGCGCTTTGCAGGCGTAAATTCTCATTTTTTAAGCGATCAGCACAAATGCAAACACCGTCCCAGGGCCAAAAACTGGCGATTTTCGTCCCCACCCCATCGTTTGGGAACGCAAACATGAGGGTGTTTTTAATGCTGAATTGTCGGTTGGCAAAATACCATTTTTGGTTTTCTGGATGCTCAACTCGATTTCCTTGCGATATTTTCCACGACACCCTACCCTAATGCAAAATAGACGATTTTAAGCGATTCTAGAGGATTTTAAATTTGTCAATTATTGACAAAAAGTATTTATTAGACGGTATCATACGTTGTTTTTACCATCCAATTTGATATCAGTTTTCATCCTTCTAAAAACTCAAAATTCGACAAAAAACGGTGATTTTTGTGTTTTTCGACTTTTTGGGGCAAAAATCGGCCAAAATACTACATTTTGACCATTTTTTGAGTTCTTACCCTCAGACTTTTCTATTGCTCTTATATTGCCTTTCCCTCCCACCCTACAAGCGATTAGAGTCAAAAATCATGTCATCCCCAGGGTGGTTTTTTCATGCTGTTTTTACCTATTTTTTGATCAGGTGACCCTCGCCTCACCCCATTTTTTTGAGGCCAAAATTGAAATTTTCTGATGTCAAAACGGTGCAATTTCTAAAAATGACGTGAAAATGGTCCAGAAAAATGGCACGGAAATGACATGAAAACGGCACCCACCGTGATGGAGGTGCCGTGAGATTTTCTTGAAAAACGTGTCAGGTTTTTAGGAATCTGTCATGAATTTTTTAGGAGATTTTTAGCCTTTGAGTTCCGTTTTGAGGAAGCTGGCGGTGACCGATTTTTTGGATTCGGCAACTTGTTCGGGGGTGCCGGTAGCGACCACTTGACCTCCGCCCCGCCCTCCCTCGGGACCCATATCGATGACAAAATCGGCGCACTTGATCACATCCATATTGTGCTCGATAACGATCACCGTGTTCCCTTTTTCGACGAGTCGGTTGAGCACACCGAGCAACACTTTCACGTCCTCGAAGTGAAGACCCGTGGTGGGCTCGTCCAGGATATAGACCGTCTTGCCGGTGTCCTTCTTGGCAAGTTCGCATGCGAGTTTCACACGTTGGCACTCTCCACCCGAGAGGGTGCTTGAAGGTTGCCCCAACTTGATGTAGCCCAAACCCACATCCTGCAGAACTTTGATTTTCCTGAGAATCGAGGGCACAGCATCAAAAAATTCCACAGCCTGGTTGATGGTCATGTCGAGCACGTCGGCAATCGACTTGCCCTTGAACTTCACCTCCAGCGTCTCGCGGTTATAGCGTTTGCCGCCACACTCCTGGCAAGGCACGAGCACATCGGGCAGGAAATTCATCTCCACGGCCTTGTAACCGTTACCGCCACAGGACTCACACCGTCCCCCACCCGTGTTGAACGAGAAGCGTCCCGGCTTATAGGCCCTGATCTTGGATTCGGGCAGATTGACAAACAGGTTTCGGATATCGGTGAACACACCCGTATAGGTGGCAGCATTGGAACGCGGGGTGCGCCCCAGCGGAGCCTGGTCCACCGTCACGACCTTATCAACGAATTCCAACCCCTCGACCGAGTCATAAGGCAATGGCGCGGTGTGAGAGCGGTAGAGCCTCTGACTCAGGATGGGCTGCAGTGTAGCATTAATCAACGTGGACTTGCCGCTGCCGCTTACACCCGTCACACAGATGAAGGTGCCCAAGGGGAATTCCACTTCCACACCCTTGAGATTGTTGCCACGGCAACCCTTGAGGCATAAATGCTTGCCGCTGCCCTCGCGGCGCTTTGGGGGCACCTCGATGGAGCGAGTTCCATTCAGATAGTCGGCAGTGAGGGTATGCTGAGTCAGCAATTCCTCAGGAGTGCCCGTAAACACGACGTTACCGCCTTTGCGTCCCGCGAGGGGACCGATGTCGATGAGGTAGTCGGCCTGCAGCATCATCTCCTTGTCATGCTCCACCACCAGGATGGTGTTGCCATCGTCGCGCAAAGTCTTTAATGAGTTGATCAAGCGCTGGTTGTCACGCTGGTGAAGTCCGATAGACGGCTCGTCAAGGATATAAAGCACATTGACCAGGCGCGACCCGATTTGCGTCGCTAGCCTGATGCGCTGGCTCTCGCCACCCGACAGGGAAGCCGAATTGCGGTTAAGTGACATATAGTCCAAGCCCACCTCAATCAGGAAATTCAGCCTTGAGCTGATTTCCTTGACGATTTCGCGGGCAATTTCCCACTGGGTGGGCGTCACGTGATTGTGCAGGTCTTCAATCCAGTCACGCAACTCGCTGATGTCCATTGCCGCCAACTGGGCAATGTTCTTGTCATGGAGCCTGAAATGCAACGCTTCACGGTTCAGTCGGGCGCCACCGCACTCAGGGCATACACTGCGTGAAAAGAACTGCCCTGCCCACTTCTGAGCGGCACTAGTGGCCGTATCGTCCTGCTGCATTTCGATATACTTGATCAAGCCATCGAAGGAGAGGAAATAGTTGCTGGTGCTCAGGGTCTCGGTGCGCAGGCTCAGCCGCTCGTTGGTGCCGTTGAGGATATCGCTGAGCGCTTCCTCAGGCAACTCGTTGAGGGGTGTGTCGAGTGTGCTGCCATATTTTTCACAGATGGCAGAGATTTGCCAAAAGATCTGAACATTCTTGTATTTACCCAACGGCAAGATGCCTCCATTACGGATGCTCAAGGTCATGTCGGGCATGATCTTGTCACGGTCAATGATGTTGACGTAGCCCAAGCCCTTGCATCGCGGACATGCACCTAGCGGAGAGTTGAACGAGAAGTTGTGCGGTGCTGGCTCCATATAGGAAAGTCCCGTTGCGGGGTCCATGAGCGAACGGCTGTAGTAGCCCACTTCATCGGTCTCGGCATCGAGAATCATCAGTTGGCCGTTGCCCTGCTTGAAGGCCAGGTCAACGGTGTCGGCCAGGCGCTTGGTATCCTTGTCGGCAACCTTGAGGCGGTCCACAACCAGTTCCACGCTGTGGTTGACATAGCGGTCCAACTTCATGCCAAAGGTGATTTCGCGCAGGGTTCCGTCCACACGCACGTTGATGTACCCTTTCTTACGCAGATTCTCGAACAGGTCCTTGTAGTGGCCCTTGCGGTTCTTGACCAGCGGGGCCAAGATATAGATTTTGCGGCCCTGATAGCGTTCAAGAATCAAGGCCAGGATTTTGTCGATGGTGTATTTGACCATGCGCTCGCCCGAGAGATAGGAATAGGCATCGGCGGCACGGGCAAACAACAGGCGCAGGTAGTCATAGACCTCGGTGGTCGTGCCGACAGTGCTGCGCGGATTGCGGTTCACGGTCTTCTGCCCTATCGAGATGACGGGACACAGGCCGGATATCTTGTCCACGTTGGGGCGTTCAAGTATCCCCATCATGTTACGGGCATAGGAAGAGAAGGTCTCCAGATAGCGGCGCTGCCCCTCGGCAAACACCGTGTCGAAGGCCAGCGACGACTTGCCGCTGCCGCTCAATCCGGTGACTACCGTGAGGCTGTAATGAGGAATCTCCACATCTATGTTCTTGAGGTTGTGCACCCTTGCGCCCAACACCTCAACACTATCTATATCCTGCCCGTTAAGTTTCATTATATGATGCCGTTAGCTATTTAGCCATTAGCTGGTTATGTCCTTTTCTTGTTCAATCGATCACCCAGTCTTTGTTATAGACCGTAAAGGTGCGCTTGCTGCGGTAGAGGTCACTCTTAATGGGTATCCTCACCTTGTAGGTTTTGCCCTGGGCATTGGTCAACTTGGTGGACCGTATCCAGGGATTGGCCTCACGCAACTGGGCGTAAGTAAGCCCCTTTCCCTTAGCCCAGTCAATCCAGCTGGGCACCGCAGCCTTGACATCTACCGTCGTGTAGGACACAGGCTGGTACAAGTGCTTGCGGGAGAAACGGTAACCGTAGCGTTTGGGGTCCTCCATCACCAGCTTGTAAGCAATGATGCGGAAGACGTAGCGGGAGGTTTCCTGAACCAGATACAGGTCAAAGGAATTATCTACCTTTTGCTTCGATAACTCACTGGTCAACTTCTGCATGCCAGCGTTATAGCTGGCAGCGACAGTGGGCCAGTGCCCATATTTCTTGTAAGCAGCTTTCAGGTACTTGCAGGCTGCGACGGTGGCCTTCTCGGGGTCATATCGCTCGTCCACCTCGTCACCGACTTCCAGACCGTAGTCACGGCCTGTTCCCGCCAGCAGTTGCCACATTCCCGCCGCCTTGGCACTGGAATAGGCGTTATAGTCCATCGAGCTCTCGGTCACGGCAAGGTAAAGAAAATCGAGGGGCACACCCAGCTCCTTCAATATCTTGGCTAACGCAGGGAAGTACCGGTTGGCACGCTTGAAACACAATTCAGTCGTCGTCTGGCCATAGATAATGCCCGTCAATTCACGATCAAGGCGTTCGGCCATGTCCAAGCGGTCGAAACTCACCTTATCTCCAGCGAAGGTCACACTTGAGGGTATGTCAGGACTTGCCGTTGTGCTGAACACCGGCGATGCCGTATTGGTCTTGCTGTATTCCCGCTTGAGTTGTGCCTGAGCCACCGTTGACGTTGTCATCAACAGAGCAGCCAATATAATGATTTTCTTCACGTTAGCTATGATATATTATCTGATGAATAATCATGATCCTCAAAATCCCCCACCATCCATGCCATTTGATGTGCCATTGGCACCACCCTTATATTGTATGATCGTGATGTCACCACGGCGCTTATATGACTTGCCATCGCTGCCCAGCGCAGTTATCACGTAGTAGTATACGCCTGTGTCAACCAATTTTCCGTTATAGGTACCGTCCCAGCCATCACCGGGGTCAGTAAACTCGCACATGAGTGTGCCCCAGCGGTTAAAAATCCAGCAATGGAATTCCACGAGCGACTTGTAGGAAACCTTCCAAATGTCGTTGATTTCATCTTTTGTGCCAGGAGAGAATACATTGGGGCACTCCAGTTCGCTCTCGCTAACAACGATAGTGAAAGTTTCACTGTAAGCCTCACAAGAGCCAGAGGCATTGGCCACCATGTAGCGCATGTAATAGGTGCCAAATTCATTGAAGGTATAGTCCACCTCATTCTGGTTCCATTGCATAATGACGTTCTCAAAGTCCTGATCGGTCGCCATTTCCCACACGCGATAGACTGCAGCGTCGGTAGGATAGCCCGTGAACACGATGTGAACCGGTGCTGAGCCGCCCAAACCGCTGGGCAGACCTTTCTCGTTGAAATTGTCACGGATCTCCTGAATGGCAGTGGCACCGCAGCCCACGGCATAGGGCGTGTAAGGGATTTCGTCGATCATCTTTTCAAGACCCCACTCTTTCAAGAAACGGTCTCCGCTAAGGATGAATTCGGTTTCCCACAGTGGTGGGGTAATCTCAAGACTTTGATCCAATGCCGGGAAACTCTCAACGACCTCCTGTTCCTCCCAGGTGCTGTCATTCCACTCCTTCGTCATGTAAGTCAATTTAATCTCGCGGTCTAGCACTTGACGACGACCGTTGAGTTCATAATAAGGGATGGCATCCCCTTGGCCGTCAATCTTTAACGAGAGCAGATTGCACGAAGCCTCCTCGTTGAAAGACACATCATTCAACTCAAAGTAATAGTCGGCATAGTTCACCACCCAGCAATAAAAGGGGGTATTGCCTTCGGTAATGATGTAACCCTTGTTGGGAATGATTTTATCCAGCGTAGTTGCCATTCCGTTCCAGCGGACACCAGGAACAGGCTCGGTAACTTGTTCACCGTTATGATAGTCATAGTTTTCCCATTTCGCGGGTTGACCGGTCGACGAATTGAAGGTCATACTCACCCCCTCAATATCATACACGACATAGATCTTGTTCAGGCTGGTATGGTTGTTCGACAGGGTTATCTCAATGGTAGGATGTTCTGCTGTCTGTCCTCCGGTAAACGTCACTTGGCCGCTTGCCGACAACAAAGCCAGCGCGGCCGCCATGAGCGAAATCATTCTCTTGTTCATAGTGCGCACTTGATATTCCTTTATTATATAATATATAACGTGAAGCCTCGCTGGTTAT
>JAEEGF012169346.1_pt1 | contig 18663 bp, 16 predicted proteins | sample 9134171 | NCBI WGS metagenome assembly JAEEGF01 (sample SAMN16246542, study PRJNA631951) | gut metagenome | biome: gut microbiome; feature: rumen; material: AP-attached | host: Bos | place: Iran: Karaj | collected 2018-10
GAGGACATTCCCCGCCGTTACGGCAAGTTTCTCACCTTCGCTCTGTCTGCGGATAATGGACGAAAAAGAGGAATATAACCTTTTTGCAGTTGAAGCGTTGAAATCGCAGGTCGCACGCACCTGAAGCGGAAGCGAAAGGTTGATGCAGCCTCCGATCACCTCATGCCCGACAGCTGCCGGGACGACCTTTCCGCTGGCAATCAGCGGCCCCAGCTCGACGGAAGACATGCCTTCCTCCACAATCCCGTCAACCGGAATTACTTCTCCTGCCTTAACAAGCAGCAGATCCCCTGTACGGATATGGGACGGCTTGATTTTATGCTCCACGCCTTCTTCGTCAAGCTTTACCGCGCTGCCGGGAAGTATGTTCACCAGTTCCTGGGCAAGTTCCTGCTGCCGCCTGACTGCAGCCAGCTCCACGAGCTTCATGCCCTGATAGAGCAGCATAATGAAAAAGGAAGCAGCATAGCTCTTTGCTGCAATCCCTGCTGCACAGGCCAGCACAACAGGGAGCCCTTCACAGAAAAAGCGTCCCTTGCGGAAGTTGATGGACAGATTATAGAAGCAATAGGCACCGGCCAGCAGCACACTCAGAACAAACAAAGCCAGCTGAATTGCTGTTCCGGCACGGACCAGCATCCCCGCCAGGAAGAAAAGCAGACCGCCAAGCATAAAAACAGGCATACGGAAGCCGAGGGTATATCCCTCGCGGTCAAGCCCGAAGTCCGGATACGGCTTCAGACCTGCCGGGATTTTTGCCCCCTTCTTTTCCGGTTGTCTGATTTGTTTTTCTGCCAAATGTCTACTCATGTCTGAATTTTTTTACTACTTCCAGCAGATATTGAAACGGTTCAAGTTTGAAAAGGAAAGACCCGGCCAGATAAAGCGCCGCCCCGAACGGAACCTGCATCACCAGCGTCGCCAGATCTCCGAAATGCAGGAGAGAGAGGGCAAACACTGCTGCGCACATGCCCGCTGCAAGAATGAAAGACGGCAGAATATCCCGCAACTGCTCAATGAAGGTATACCCGCAGAGCTTTCTGTTCGGCCAGGAATTGATAAAGAGGCAGATTACGCCTTCTGCCAGCAGCCCGAAAGCCATTGCCTTCACGCTGATAAACAGCGTTACCACAACCAGTGCAAAGTCCAGTATCCGCTTGATAATCTCCAGTTTCAGGAAGACATCGCTCCTGCCGACCGCCTTGATGGCATTGAGGTTGGCAGTATGAATCGGGTACATGGCATAATAAAGCGCGAAAATCCGGATAAACGGTACACAGGGCAGCCATTCCTCTCCCAGGATGAGAGAGACCATCGGCCTCGCGCAGGCAAAAAGGCCGAACATCAGCGGCCACATAATATAGGAGCTGAGGGAAATGGCGTGCTTTGTCATCTGTCTGACGCGCTCTTTGGAATCCTGCTGCTCGGAAAGTGCCGGCAGGAGGACGCTGTCAATAGAGGAGTTGACATTCTCCACGATGAGATTCGGGAAAATCATACCTTCATTGTAAAGCGCCAGATCTGCCGAAGTGTAGCGGTATCCGATGATCATCGGCCTGAGCTTTTCCGAAACGGTATTCAGCAGGCTGGAAGCCAGAAGCTTCCACCCGAAAGAGAAAAGGCCTTTCAGCCGCTCAAAGGAAAAGATCGCTTTCGGCCGCCATTTTACCGTGAACCACAGAATCAGCGTGCCGACAAGATTGTTGACCAGATACTGTGCCACATACGCCCAGACGCCGTAGCCTCTGTATGCCATCCATATGCCGACCACCGCAGCACAGATGGTGCCCCCGATGGTAGCAAAGAAAAAGCGCTTGAACAGCATATTGCGTGACACGTACGCCTGCTGCACATTTCTCACGCCGGAAATAATCAGGATCAGCCCGACCACCCGGATCACTTCAAGAAGTTCCGGCCTGTGATACAGGCGTGAAATCCACGGCGCAAGTGCAAACAGCAGTGTATAAAGAATGACGCACGCAGTGATATTGAAAAAGAATACGGAAGAAAAGTCAAGATCATCCGCGTTCTTCTTCTGAATCAGCGCAGTCCCGAACCCGCTTTCGATAAAGACCTGCAGGATGTCCGTGATAATCAGGACGATTGCAACCGTCCCGAACTTTTCTGCGCCAAGCACTCTTGCGAGGATCAGATTGACAACGACGGATATTAATCTTGCCCCGATTCGCTCCGCAAAGCGCCAGATCAGATTGGTAAAAACCTTGCTTCCGTTCATCAGTCTTTAAACTCAAACATCAGGTCATAGATACTGACGGTGTCTCCGTCCTTTACACCCATTTCTTCCATGCGCGCGTAAATACCGGAATTCCTCAGTGCCCTGTCAAAGAACATCATGCTCTCATGGTCGGAGAAATTCACAGTCGAGCAAAGGCGCTGCATCCATGGGCCCTCGACGGTCCAGATATCGTCAAAATGCTGGATAACGACATCCTCTGCCGTCCCGATTTCCGGCTCGGGAGCCACATAATCCGCCTCAAATGCCGGTAAAACCGGTATATGGCTCAGTTCCTCGGCGCAGGCTCTGATCAGTGGCTCAATGCCCTGATGCGTAGCAGCGCTGATCACAAAAAACGAATAGCCGAGTTCAGAAGCGCGCTTCTGCAGGGCCTTTACGCTGTCGGAGTCTTCACCGAGCAGATCAGCTTTGTTGGCAACAACAATCTGCCTGCGCTCTGCGAGCTGTTCACTGTATTCCCGCAGTTCGGAATTGATTTTTTCAAAATCCTCCAGCGGGTCTCTGCCCTCTGAGCCGGAGACATCCACTACATGCACCAGCAGCCGGCAGCGGTCGACATGGCGCAGAAAATCATGCCCCAGGCCGGCGCCTTCCGAAGCGCCTTCGATCAGGCCGGGGATATCCGCCATGACAAAGCTCTTTCCCTCGTCCACGTATACCACGCCAAGGTTCGGAAACAGTGTTGTAAAATGGTAATTTGCAATTTTGGGGTGCGCCTTGCTCACCACGGAAAGCAGCGTGGATTTGCCCACATTCGGAAAGCCGACAAGGCCGACATCCGCCAGGAGCTTCAGCTCGAGCGTCATTTCAAAGCTTTCCCCTTCCAGCCCCGGCTTGGCAAAGCGCGGTACCTGTCTGGTCGGTGTTGCGAAATGCATGTTGCCCCAGCCGCCGCGGCCGCCTTTTGCTGCAACCCAGTCTTCCCCGGTGGACATGTCATGCATAATGGCATTGGTTGCCGTATCCCGCACAACCGTTCCGCGCGGGACTTTGATATATAAAGATTCTCCGTCCTTACCGTTGCAGCGTTTTCCGCTGCCGTTCATGCCGTTTCCGGCGACAAACTTATGCTTGTAGCGAAAGTCCATCAGGGTGGACATATTGTCGTCCACTGTAAAGATGACGCTTCCGCCGCGGCCGCCGTCTCCGCCGTCAGGACCGCCGGCTGCCACATACTTTTCGCGGTGAAAAGCAATGGCTCCGTCTCCGCCCTTTCCGGCTTTTACGGTAATTCTGGTTTTGTCAATAAAACTCGATGCCATAATTCTATCCTACCTATCACATCCGCCGGCTTGCGGGGAACGGATCACTTTAATGAAAAAGGCCGGACGATAAGCCCGGCCTTTACGGTTCTGAATTTACTGAGCCAGCGTCTCGTAGACAGAAACCTTTTTGCGGTCCTTGTCCATCGGCTCAAATCTCACAGTACCATCCACGAGTGCGAAAAGGGTGTCATCCTTGCCCTTTCCAACGTTAGTGCCCGGATGAATCTTCGTTCCGCGCTGTCTGACGAGGATGTTGCCTGCAAGGACAAACTGACCGTCAGCTCTCTTTGCGCCGAGGCGCTGAGAAGCACTGTCGCGGCCGTTCTTGGTAGAACCCATACCTTTTTTATGTGCCATTATGGTTTTCCTCCTTTGTCGTCAAAATCAGTTATTGCGGAAATCAGAAATTGATTGATTCAATCTGAACCTTGGAATACGGCTGTCTGTGGCCCTGCGTTCTGCGATAGCCTTTTTTCGGCTTCATCTTGTAGACGCGGATCTTCTTTGCTTTGCCGGTCTTTACAAGATTGGCAGATACCGTTGCACCTTCGACAAACGGTTTGCCGAAAACGACATTCTCACCGTCAACAACAGCAAGAACCTTGTCAAAAGCAAACGAGTCACCGGCTGCACCTTCAAGCTTTTCGACGAAAATAACATCGCCTTCAGCTACGCGATACTGCTTACCGCCTGTTACAATAACAGCATTCTTCATGAATTATCCTCCCTCTTTCCAGGTCTCGCTCTGGAGGCGCAGCTTACGCTGACTTGCAAAGCCCCTTCAATGCGGCCTTGATAGTATACAGGAGCAGGGCATAAATGTCAACTGTTTTTTTCAAGCATTCCGGAAACTGCCATCATTACTCCGAGCCGCCCTGATTCATAGGTCAGGCCGCCCTGCAGATAGACATTATAGGGCTCCCTCACAGGGCCGTCGCAGGACAGTTCTATCGAACTTCCCTGAACAAAAGCGCCTGCTGCCATGATGACGTCATCGTCATATCCGGGCATCGGATAAGGCTCCGGCGTCACAAAGGAATCAACCGGTGCTCCTGCCTGAATACCGCGGCAGAAAGCTTTCATCTTCTCCGGTGAGCCAAGCGCAATGCGCTGAATGATATCCGAACGCTTCTCGTCAAAGCGCGGAAAACTCGGGATATTCAGCTCTTCCATGACGGACGCAGCAAACACTGCTGTTTTCAGCGCCTGCAGCACAATGTGCGGCGCCATAAAAAAGCCCTGAAACAGCAGCCTGTTGTTTCCCTGTGTTGAGCCGCATTCCCCGCCGATTCCCGGCGTCGTCAGCCGGTTGGCCGCACGCTCAACCAGTTCCTTCCGGCCGGCAATATATCCGCCTGTCGGTGCCAGGCCGCCACCCGGATTCTTGATCAGAGACCCTGCCATGAGATCAGCACCTGCGTGCGTCGGTTCAAGTGTTTCCGTAAACTCGCCGTAGCAGTTGTCCACGAAGACTGTTACATCCGGTCTTTTCGTCTTCACCGCTTCACAGACGCTGCGGATTTCCGCAACGCTCAGAGCCCTGCGTGTACCGTAACCGATAGAGCGCTGCAGGATTACTGCTTTGATTGCTTCATCCCCGAGCGCCTCCAGGATTGCCTGAATATCCGGGCCACCGTCCCGATCCAGTTCCACCTGGCTGTATCCGATGCCGTAAAAACGAAGAGAGCCGAATTCGTCCCCGGATACTCCGATGGCCTTATGCAGCGTATCATACGGTTTCCCGCTCGCTGCCAGGATTTTCTCTCCGGGCCGGCAGAGAGCGAAAAGCGCACAGGTCAGTGCATGCGTTCCGTTGACGAACTGCGTGCGCACCAGCGCCGCCTCTGCCCCGAATACCTGTGCATAGATTTTTTCCAGTGTCTCGCGTCCGAGATCGTCATAACCGTATCCTGTCGTCCCGGCAAAGCAGCTCTCGGAAACCCGGTTGCTTTGGAAAGCATCCATCACGCGGTAGGTGTTTTCCCTGCTGATCTCTTCCAGTGCAGTGAACTGTCCGGCAGCGCGTGCTTCCGCCCTGCGTGCCAGTTCATATACTTCCGGCCTGATTTCTGAAAGCTTCATTCCTGCATCTCCCTCACCAGCTGCTTGAAATGTCTGCCGCGTTCAGCAAAGTTTTTGAAGCGGTCAAAAGCCGCGCAGGCAGGTGAAAGCAGCACAATGTCCCCTTCCTCTGCCAGTTCAGAAGCCGTGCGCACTGCCTCGTCAAAGCTGTCGATGTTGATAAGCTTTACCTTTCCCGGTATATAATTTTCAGAGGAGGTAACAGCTTCCAGGATTTTGCTGCCCGTATCACCTGTAGCGATAACGGCTTTCGCGTAAAGATTCAGCTCGTCTCCAAGGCCGTCAAACGGAATGTGCTTGTCATAACCGCCGACGATGATAATCGGCTTAGTCTTCAGAGCATGGAGGCCGGCAATCGTCCTCGTGGGGCTGGTCCCGATGGAATCATTGATATACTTCACGCCATGCAGAACCCGTACGGTTTCCAGGCGGTGCTCCACTCCTTTGAAGTTCTTTGCCACATGGCAGCATATTTCATCCGGCACAAGGCCTTCAGTTGCCGCAAATGCTGCCATATAATTCATAATATTATGTAAACCAGGCAGAAGAATTTCATCCGCATTGATCAGGGCCTTTCCGCTCCGGAAGTTGACTCTGAATATCGTTCTGCCGTCAAAATACAGCCCTTTGTCCGGCATTTTCTTCACGGAAAAATATTTTTTCCCGGATTTTGCCTCTTCAGCAAACTCCGGCGTCAGTTCGTCATCCGCATTCAGGACCAGCACATCACTGCTGTCCTGCAGTTTATAGATGGATTTTTTTGCATCTATATAATCTCTGTAATCCTTATGCTTGTCCAGATGGTTGGGACTGATATTGGTAATCACCGACACATTTGGTCTGCAGACCATGCTGTGCAGCTGGAAGGAGCTGAGCTCCAGAACAGCAATATCCTCCGCGTGCATCTTCGGTACGTCGCACAGCAGCGGTTTTCCGATATTCCCTCCGAGGTGGACTGTATAGCCCGCTTCTTTCAGCAGTTCGGAAATAATCGTGGTAGTGGTGGTCTTCCCGTCGCTTCCCGTTACGGCAATGATCCTGCAGGGGCAGAGCTGAAAGAACACTTCCATCTCTGAGGTGATGACGCTTCCCTTTTCTTTTGCCGCCTCCAGATGGGGATCAAACGGCATCAGGCCGGGCGTACGGAAAATGACATCATGGTCAAGATGCTCCAGGTAATCTGCACCGAGGATGAGTTTTGCACCCTTCTTTCTCAGTTCAGGGGCCTCGTCCCCCATTTCCTCCTCTGTTCGCTTGTCGCAGGCTGTTACATCACACCCTGCATCCAGCAGCAGCTGAACCAGCGGTTCATTGCTGACACCGATGCCGATTACACAGATTCTTTTTCCCTTCAGGGAAGCCACATATTCTTCAAGCGTCATTTTAAAATACCCTTTCGCGCAAACTGCTGAAGTATTATATCCTGTCACCGGATTTTTTACAAGAAGGAATTGACTGAAGAGCTGTTTTCGTTTAAAATAAGCATTTGCGAGCAGGCCGAACGGCCGCGGGCACAAGGCGAAAGCCTGTGCGTGAGGAAAGTCCGGGCTCCACAGGGCAAGGATAACGGGTAACGCCCGCCAGGGGTGACCCTCGGACAAGTGCAACAGAGATATACCGCCGTATTTTATACGGTAAGGGTGGAAAGGCGAGGTAAGAGCTCACCCGCCGCATGGAGACATGCCGGCGCTGTAAACTCTATCCGGAGCAACACCGTGGGAGAACACATGGCCTGCCCGGCCGTTCTCAGGAGGTGGCTTGAGCCTGCGGGCAACCGCAGGCCACAGATAGATGGCCGTTTAAGACAGAACCCGGCTTACAGACCGGCTCGCATTTTTACTCCGGCAATTTGTTTGCCGGGGTATTATTTATTCTCTCCGTCATTTTATTTCAGCAATGGCTGGATCGGCAATAGTAGTTCTTGATTTAGTGCTTCCGTTATGTTAGAATACATCGGCAAAATAAGTATTGGAGGACACTCATGGATAATATCTATGTCAATGAACAGACGCTGATCGGTGAAATCGTCAATCAGTATCCCGAAACCGTTGATATTCTTCTCGGTATCGGTATGCACTGCCTTGGCTGCCCGGCTTCCCAGATGGAATCTCTGGAAGATGCCTGCGCCGTCCACGGCTTTGACGTCAAGCCTGTAGTCGATGCGCTGAATGCCAAAATCGCAGAAGGCAAATAACGTCTGCCCATAAAACGGAACTGCCTGTATACACAGGCAGTTTATTATTTACGTTTATTATATTATGTTAATTTATTTATGTTGACAGCAAATCAGATAAGTATTTTAAATGTCTGTCAATTGCATGTTTTCTGCAGCATCTGTCTGTGAACAGGTAATTATTCTGTCTCCCCGTTTTTCGGATATTCTGCTTCCAAAATCCCGCTCCGGTAAAACCATGCCGGTGTACAGCTCCAGGCATGGCAATAGCTGTTCACTACAGAAGAACCATAGGGCGATTCCTCGGGATTCTGCGGATTATACAGTTCCCAGAAAGTGTCAGCCCCGTTTTTGACCATACCGCCCCAATAGTTGCGGATAACTATCCGCGCTTTCTCTTTTTGTCCTGTCCGGCATAAGGCTTCCACGTAATGATGCATCATATAGGGCGTAACTATTTCCACTGCATTCGGGTATGACTCCACAGCTGCCAGACATTTCTCTGCCTCTCTGCCTTCTATGATACCAGCCAGAATACCCCAGATCTGGGAAGCCCATGAAATCTGTTTTTCTGAACCGCTGATAAACAGATGCCTTTTCTCATCATACCAGTTTGTGAAAGCTGCTGTTCTGCGCATCTTAATCTGCAGCTCCAGTGCCGGATCATTCTGTATCTGAAGTGCCGCTTTTGCACAGTAAATCCAAATGGCATGTGCACAGAACTGTTTATTCAGCTCCAGGTTCCAGTCTACAAAACACCAGCCGATACGATTATCATCACGTATCAGATTTGTTCCTGTGTCGAATTGCCTCTCAGCGATCTCAAGCTGACGGAAAGCCAATGGTAAAAGATCCTCCACGGTTTCCCGGTCTCCGGTTGCCTGCACATAATTCAGAAGCGTCGGAATAAAGAAAAGCGAATAGTCAAACAAATAAGTGTCATCTCCGCTTACCACCGGTTTTGTAAACAGGCACGCCGGGATACGCCCATTCCTGTCAGCCGAACAGGCAAACAGATACAGACAGCGCTTCACAAGATTGAAGTTGCGGAATGTAACGGAATTCGTCAGTGCCTGCAGACGAAGATCCCCCAGCCACAGGCGTCTGTCTCTTTTTGGGCCGTCTTCAAAAACGTCCTGCATACAGTTGCGCAGTGTCCTCAAAGCCACTTTGTCGATTGCAGCATCCGTCTCTTCCCCTGCAAACGGCTTAATACAGGCGTCGTCTGCCGAGGTCTCAGTTCTGGCAAAAACATCTCTGATCACCAGGCTGTATTTGGAAGATAAAGCCAGTATTTTTATTTTAATATACCGGAAAGCATACCGCCTTGGCAGACTCAAAACAGAAGGCAGAATATCAACATGTACCTGTTCCTGCTGGATCCAGCTCTTGCTGATCCATCCATGATAGTCTTCTGCTGTCTCATCCACTTCCCGGATGTTTTCACAGAATTTAAATTCCAGCCAGGCAGGTGCATCCGGATGGCTGCCTTCACTTTCCAGCTTCAAGGTAAGCTGCCCGACAAAATGATTGCCGAAGTCCAGCACAATGCTTTCATTTTCCTTAAGTGCAGAATCAGGGAAACCTGAAGCAGGCCGTACCGTCCGGACGAACAGTTCCGGCTTCAGATTTTCTGCTTTTTTCAGCCACTCTGTCTTTCTGTCTTCAAACATTTATTATTCCTCAGCACTGCAGATGCTCTTTCCGAAGCTTTGCCAAGATTGCATACTCATTATTCAGATAAATCAGGAACAGCACCAGCAACAGTGCTGACACAATGCTCTGTACAGAGGAAGGTGTGTCGAACCGTGCATACGCCAGTGAAATGAGAGCCATAGAAACTGACCCGAACATGATTCCGATCCGCTTATTAATGTATCTGCCTATCCATCCGCCAATGAACATAGGCAAAAAGGCTGTAAACATGATGCCAATGGATCCGAAATTCAGGCTCATTTGCTGGGATCCGGTATTTGACAGGCTGATAAAACCGACTGCCCCCATCAATGCTCCGCTGAGAGCATAACACCCAAGCGCATTCCCGATTTCATGAATTCCTGTCTCCACCGCAATCTTCTGTCCGCTGATCAATGCCCGGTAATCAGCGCCAAACCGCGTATAGTCCAGCAGCAGAACAACCAGCATAACCGCGACAACCAGAACAATCAGATAATTGCCGATAGTAGAAAACCCGATGATATCCCTTCTTGTCACCAGCGAAACTCCTTTGCCGCCTGTGAAGGCAAATGCGCATCCTTCATAAAACAGCGTCATCCCCAGGGACACTATGATCGGCGGAATCCGGGTAAGAACATATATCGTGCCGTGAACCAGCCCGAGCAGTGCCGCAACAGAAACTGCTGTCAGCAGGGTAAGCCAGGGGCCCGTCCCCCATTGCTGGGAAAGCGTACCGGCAACTGTTGCCGAGAGCAGGGAAACCGCGCCGAGAGAGAAATCAAAACGGCCGGAATCCAGATTGACGGAAAGAGCAAATGTTGTCAGGGTGACATTGACTGCCGCCCTGAAAAAGAGCTTCCAGCTGTCTGTATTGACAAACAGGCGTATACCCTTGGCCATGGCAATAATCTCCAGCACAATCAGGACGCCGCAGGGGATCAGAAGACTCAGTAATACCTTTTTTAGCAAGGAGGTTTTTTTCATCCGGATCACTCTCTTAGACAGTATTGTTAAAAAGAATTCCGGGGCAGTGGCAAACATTCTCCGCCCCGGGTAGAGGCATTATTTTTTCAGTGCAACGATCTCATCGAAGGAGTACTGCGCGACAAAAGCGGCAAAGTCATCATATGACACGCCTTCCGGTGCATACTGATCAAGAACTTCCTTTGTATAAGCAGGATCAGTCATAGAGGAGTCCACCGCACTGTATTCATGGAACTGCTCACTGCTTGTTGCAATCCAGTATCCCTGTCCGAGTGCAAGAGCATTTCCGTCATTATCACGAATAGGCTGTCCGTTTATTGCATTGAGTGTTGCTACAAAAATGGGCCCGATGGAAGCTGCGAATTTACCGGACATGTAATCAAGAATACCATTGTCCATTGCTTCGCCCATGGCTGTTGTAAAGCTGTCCACAGTAGCAAGTTTTACATTCGAACCGGAAATGAATCCGCCCAGTACATCCACACCGCTTCCTACAGTAAGGATGACCTCCATTCCTTCGGTGCCTACCATCTGTGCCAGTTTCCCGAACCAGGCATCATTGAAGTCATAGCCTCCAACATATGCAGCGAGTGTCAGATTGCCGATGGCACCTGTGTCAATACCGCCGTCAGCATAGATCTGTCCGACAATGGCTTCTGCAGTGGTGGCACCCTTGTAATTTGCTCCCTCACCGCCAAGGTCTACCATAGCCGTCAGCATACCTGCTGCGCGGAAAATATGCATATCCACATAATAGGGAACGCCGCCGCCGAACATGCCAAAGGTTGTCATTCCCTGATTAATGTAGTACGCAGCCATTTCATACCCTGCCTGAAACTCGATGTCCAGAGAAGGTCCGATGGCACCGACATAGTATTCATAATCTTTGTATTCTTCATACTCATCAGCTGTCAGGGTACCGGTAGCCACGGCATAATAGATGCCAGCTGCATCACACTGCTCAATCTGCGCAGGACGGTCAAAACTGGAGAACGAGATAACTGCTTTGCAATTATTGACTATAAAGTTGTCAATAGCACTTTTTTCTCCGGCGGCATCAGAAAGCTCGTCAGAATAGATGAACTCCACATCATACGCCTTGGCAATATACTCTGTATAATAGGCGCGGAAGGCAAGGGCTTCGGAGGACGTTGCATCAGAAACAAGCACGCCGATCTTCACACTTCCGGCTGCCTGGGCTGACACGCTGATGGTGAGCATCATCAGGCAAAGAGCAAAGGCTAAAACACGTTTGAGATTTTTCATTTTTATTCTCCTTTTTTTATTTATAACGCCTGTGGCGCTATACTCAGTATTATCTGGTCAGCAGCTTTCCGCGCTGGCTTCCGAGAGCAATAAAGACCACCAGCAGGAAGATTGCCGCCTTGATCATTTGTCCGTAACCGCTGCCAAGATTCATCATCGTCATGATCTGGCTCAGAAAACCCATGGAAAAAGCTCCTGTTACAGCTGAAAGAATACGGCTGCGGGGTCCTCCCGAAACCGGCATACCTCCAAAAACAATTGCAATAATCACGTCCATACCGATGGAAGAAGCTGTATCTTTATTCAGTGTAGGAGCGTATACAATGGTAAGAAAAGCTCCAAGGCCGATACCCACCGCCGAAATCAAAGAAGCGATAATGGCGAGTTTTTTCTCATTGATTCCTGAAAGCCTGGCACAAACCGGATTTCCGCCTGTAAATTTGGCTTCCCGCCCCGTAGGTAGCAGGGTAAAAACGAACCAGCAAAGGGCGATATACCCGACGAGTACAGATACTTTAAAAGGAATGTTGTCCAGCGGGCGTACATCCCTGGCCTTGACCTTTATCGTGTCCCCGGTCCCGTTGATACCGATCAGAATCAGCATAAACGCGCTGAGTACACTCATCATAGCTACTGTAGTGACAAATATCGGCAGATTAAAAACCGACGCCAGTGATGAGTTGATGATACCGATAATCAGTGCTACGCCCACGCAAACCAAAAACATAACAAACAGGCTGCCCGTAGCGTTATATGACATTGCTCCGAGAAGAGCGCTTACGCCTGTTGCCGCACCGAGGCTGATGTCAAAACTTCCGAGCGTATAGATAAAAACAGCACCTGTTGCTACCAGCGCTACTACAATACTTTGGTTAACTACAGCTTTCAGGCCGTAGGCAACATTGGCGTCTCTGATCATCCCCACAGTATAGTAAGCCGCGATCAGCACCAGAAGGCCTATCAGGGAGGCGAAAGCGGGAATGCGTTCTTTCCAGGTTTGCTTGCTCATACTTTCCCTCTCCTTAAATCATATAACGGATAATATCCGCTTCGTTCATTTGCCCTCTCTGAAATTCCTTCTGTACAGCTCCGTCTTTCATAACCAGAAGCCGGTCACACATCCCGATAAGCTCCGCCATTTCTTCACTGATAATCAGAACTGCTTTACCCTCCTGCTTCATACGGCTGATCAGCTGATACATACTTTGCTTAACACCGATATCAACGCCGCGTGTCGGGCAGTCGAGAATCATGATCCTGCTTCCGGCGCCAAGCCATTTTCCGAATACAACTTTTTGTTTGTTGCCTCCGCTCATAGCACTGACCGGCTGCTCCATATGACGGCACTTGATACTCAACGTATCTATCTGCTGCTGTACATAAGCTGTTTCGCGTTTTTTGAAAATCAGCTTGTTTTTCCGGATATGCTTCAGCCCGCCGATAGCAATGTTGTCTCTGATCGAAGCCTGCTGACAAAGAGATTCCGTATCCCGCTCTTTTGATACATATCCGATACCGAGCGCTGTAGCCTGCCTGGGCGAATTATATGTTCTGCTCTCTGTCTGCACGGTACCGTCTGTCAGACGTGCACTGCCAAAAAGCGCTTTGCCGAGCATGTGCATCCCGCATTCGCTGAGGCCGCCTATTCCGAGGATTTCCCCTGCATACAGCTCCAGTGAAACATCCCGAAGCCCGCTGCCTGTCAGATGCTCCGCTTTCAGAAGCACCTGATTCTGCCTGCTGGGTATATTGTCTGCCCGATAATAATCACCTTTCATTTCTCTGCCAATCATGCTGGTTTTGATTGCATCATCATCGAACTTTTCTTTGGTAAAGTGAGTAATGATTTTTCCGTCCCGCAGTATTGTCAGAGTATCACAGACCTGTTTGATTTCATCCAGATCATGGGAAATAAAAATCACTGCTTTACCCTGAGCCTTCAGTTCATTCATCAGTTCATAAAGCAGCTCACGGCCTTTCTGAGAAAGCGCTGTGGTTGTCTCGTCAACGATCAGAATCTCAGGCTGTTTCACCATCACTTTGGCAACTTCTACAAGCTTGCGTTCCTGCAGGTCAAGCGCAGCAGCAGGAATGTCAGGCTGTATGTGATCAGCATGTATGACGCTTAGAGCTTTACGGCTTTCCTGTTCCATTGCGCGACGGTTAACAATCCCAAGTTTATTGCAGAAAAGGCTGCTTTCTCCCAGAAACAGGTTTTCAGCTACCGTAATCCCGGGAATTGTGCCTGTCTCCTGCACAATCATGCCGATACCGTGTTCAAGGGCATCTATCATTGATGCAGGCTGCCACAGTTTCCCGTGAAATCTGATCTCTCCGGCATCGGCTTTCTGAATACCGGCAATAATCGATGTCAGTGTCGATTTCCCACTGCCGTTTTCTCCGCCCAGGCCATGGATTTCACCGGAATAAACATCAAGATCCACCTGACGCAGTGCTGTTGTTGCACCAAAACTTTTATCCATGCCCCGTACTGTTAAAATCGGTTCCATATAGTCACCTCATATTCAAAGCCTGACTTCTGTTAGCATTATAGCACCCTGCAGAATAGCTTTCACGATCATTTTTGATGTATTTTATCGATTATTTTTGATTTTTTTATGAATTTATCTTCTTCAACTGTTTAATATTGACGAATTATTGCAAATTGTGCATGTACTATTGACATTTCTTTCTTTGCCCTATATGATAGATGCAACCTGCTGAAAGGACTGATGAATATGGATGAACAGGTATTGATGAACCGTCTGAGAACACTGAACAGCAGTGAAATATTCTATCGCAATTATCGTCTGGCAAAAGCATCTGCCATCGGCCTGGATGAGTATCTTGCTTCTATTGACAAAGCAAGGGTATACCGTGAAAACCTGCTTGTTCCCGAATGGAAAGACACAATCCCCCCTGAATATCTGGAAGACTGGTATTTTTCTTCAGACAGTCGGGAAGGCATTCATATTTTTAAGCACAATTGTTATACACCGCCTATTCCTCATTATCACAATTTCTTTGAGCTGTTTTTTGTACTTGAGGGTCATTGCATTCACCAGGTAGGAGATAACAAAAAGATCCTCCACACGGGAGACTTGTGTTTCATTCAGCCTAAAGTTACTCATTCCCTTGATGTCAATGATGAAAGCGTTATTATTGATGTTCTGATTCGCCGGTCAACATTCCGCCAGTATTTTTACAGCATTCTGCAGGGTGATAATCTGCTGAGTAATTTTTTCATGAGCACTCTTTACAGTAAACCCGGTATCGATTATCTGCTTTTTCATACCCAGAATGACCTTGATTTACACTATGCTTTTATTGAACTCTGCAGTGAAAACTACGATCAGGAAGCATATTACAATGAACTTATCAATGCGGTAGTGACAAAAATATTTGTTCTGCTTTTGCGAAGATATATGAACGACTGTGAACTTCCCTCTCATCAGCTGGAAGATTCCGAAACAGCAGTCCGGCTCGCCAGATACATGCAGGATAACGCAGCAAATGTAACTCTAACCAGCCTTGCCAGGGATTTTCATTATTCGGTTGAGCATGCTTCACGTCTGATCAAGCGTTCAACCGGCCAGACATTTATTCAGCTGCTGACCAACATCCGTATTGATAACGCAAAACAGCTTTTAAGAGATACTTCCCTTACAGTTCTGGAAATTGCTCTTCAGGTAGGATATGAAAGCAGTGACCATTTCATCCGTACATTTCGCCGTCATTGCGGCAATACACCCAATGAGTACAGGCACAAGTATCAGTCATTAAAATAAGAAAAGAGAAATCAGCCTGCAGTTCATGCAGGCTGATTTCTCTTATGTTTATTATATTATGTTAATTAATATATGTTTATAATATTGTGTTTCTCAAATTATGCAATTTATATTATGTTAGTATTTTTATGATTATTAAAATATGTTAATTATCTTTGGCTTATGTTTGGTTCAAGCTTTCAGTGTGCGCACTTCGCGCAAAGCTGTGGCAAAGCTGATTCCGGCCGCAATAGCCAGCGCCCAGACAAGTGTTTCACGCCCGTAGCTCTTCGCAGCCACAGCTTCTCCCTGTACCACATTGCTCATGGCATAATACAACGAGCTTCCGGGAACCAGCGGGATGATCGTCGGCATCAGAAACACAGTTGAAGGGCACTTTCTCCATCTGGCCATAAGCTCTGAATAGATGACAGCGGCGACGGAGGTGAACAGAACCGGCAGAAATACGTTTGGAATCATGGCATGCAGCAGCAGATATAACCCCCAGGCAAGCATCCCGCCCAGAGCGGCAAAGATCAGGTGCCGGCTGCGCAGACCGGAAACAAGTGAAAAACCGAGTGCGGCAACAAACGCTGTAAGCAGCTGAATGACTGTTTCTTTCATTTCCGTTCCCCTTTCACGCCAGCAGGTTGATCATCACAAATGCCGTCATAAACCCTCCGGCCAGAGCTCCTGCCCAGATCAGGCTTTCGATCAGCCTCACAACACCGGAGATGGTATTGCCCCCGAGCATGTTTCTGATCGAGTTTGTCATGGCCAGCCCGGGTATCAATAACATAATATCTCCGATCAGGATTTTATCCATATTGAATACCGGAATAACCTTACAGATAATGCCGACACAGAGCCCCGTCAGAAATGACAGCAAAAGATTGGCTCCTACCGTGCTGAGCTGTGTGCTTCCGAGCCGTCTCTGGACAAGGCAGATGAGCAGGCCGAACAATGCAGCGGCAATCCCGTCCGGGACACCTCCTCCGAAGAACATTGCAAAACCGCCCGCGGCGAGTGCACTCCCGATCAGAACGGCGGAGAGCGGCTTCCGGCCGTGTGCAATCCCATCCAGTGCGTTTTTCAGCTCTGTGATCGGCATAGGAGAGGCACAGCAGCTGCGGCTGATTGAGTTGAGTTTTTCCAGGCGGTAAAAATCCGTCCCGCTGCTGGAAAAAATACGCCTTGTCTCTGTCAGTACATCTTCCGAAGAGAACTCTATCGTGATACTGATTATGGAAGTGATGACAAAAACATCCGCATGTGTGCAGCCGTAAGCTGCCGCCATGCGCGAGATTGTATCTTCCACGCGGCTGATTTCCGCTCCGCAGTCCAGAAGCAGCTGCCCCATATCCAGAAGGCAGTTGATCAGTTCCCACTGCTCTTCCCTTTTAAGTTCCATAGATTCTCTCCCGGTTGTGATAGTTGGTCAGTCCGTTCCGTATCATATGCAAAGCCCCGATATTTGTCAATACCGATTCTGCCGGTCAGCAGCAAAAGAAAGGCAATGGATGCAGGCACCCTGAAAAGGGTGCCTGCACTGCTGTATCTGCCTGAGACTGTCCTTTCTGTCCGCTGTCCCGGAAGATTTTATTTGTGTGAGAAGCTGATCATGGCCATCTGGTACTTTTTCGGGCTCTGCCCGACTTTTTCCTTAAAGATCCTGCTGAAATGGGAAAGATTCCGGAAGCCTGCCTTCCCGCAGACGGAATCCACACTCTCACCGGAAATCAGCAGTTCCTTTGCTTTCATGATCCGGCAGTTGATCAGATACTGGTTGGGAGAGTTTCCCACAACATTCCTGAACATCTCACAGAGAGAATACTTGTTGATAAAAAACTGTTTTGAGAGAGAATCCAGTGTAATCTCTTCTTCATAATTGTGGTTGATATAGTCAATAATCTCGTAGACTGCTTTCCTGTTTCTGACGCTCGGGGCTGCACTCAGATGGTAGGTTTCATGATACCATGTATTGACGGTCAGCAGCAGCTCGGCGACAAGCAGCTGCAGATGAAGTTCCTTGCCGTAACACTTCTCCTCAGGCTGGTTCTGTACGCTGATAATCTCATCAAAACGTTTCTGCAGGCTGGCTGACTGCTCTTCCGTAAGTTTCAGGATCTGGCTGTTCTCAAGCGGGCGGAACAGAAAGCACTCCAGGAGATTGACATGGGCCGTTGACAGATACCCGACATAGCTCGGCTCAAAATACATGACGTAGCGCTTGTTTTCCGCTCCGGCAACTTTTGTGCCGTAATAATGAAGATCCATATTGTTGAACAGCAACAGTGTATTGGAAGATATGGAATAACTGTGCTGTTCTCCAAGATTCAGGAACATATCGTCCGACAGGCACAGCAGCAGTTCATAATGCCTGTGGATATGATACCCCATATTGGAAGTGCCCGGGCTGTCCTTATACTGCAGAGAAAACGTCCCGCTCAGGGACACCTCGTACTGCTGTTCTTTACGCTCTTCCATTGTTCAAACCGCCCTGATAAGCCCGGCAGAATCCATGTCCAGATACAGGCGTGCGTTTGCATGAGTTCTGAGGATTGTCGCCGGACACTCTTCGCTGATTTCACCTTCCAGCGTCCGCTTTACCGCCTCTGCCTTTGATGGCGCAGGCACAGAGCAGATGATACAGGCAGCATCCGCCAGTGCGGGAACCGTTACAGTCAGGGCACGGTCCGGAACTTCTGCCAGGGTTTTAAAGCATCCGTCATGCACCTGCTGCATCCTGCATACCTGATCCAGCCGCACGATTTTGACTTTCAGCGGATCGCGGAAATCCGCCACCGGAGGATCATTGAACGCCAGATGCCCGTTTTCTCCGATGCCGCAGAGGCAAACATCCATCGGATGCACTTCCAGCAGCCTGCTGTAGCGGGCAGCTTCCTCTTCCGGGTCAGCTGCATTGCCATCCAGCAGATTCACAGAAGCAAAAGAGAATCTGCCGAATATTCTCTCCCGCAGGTAGTATCTGAATCCTGCCGGGTTGTCTTCCGGCAGGCTGATATATTCATCCATATGAAAGGCGTTGACTTTGCTCCAGTCAATATCCGGATCTGCGCAAAGAGCCGCAAGCGTCTCATTCTGGGAAGGCGCAGCCGCAAACATAACGTTTGCCTCACCTTTACGCGAAACAGCCTCTTTTATGGCTTCAGCCGCATCCAGGCCGGCTAC
>JAEEGF010555433.1_pt1 | contig 18662 bp, 14 predicted proteins | sample 9134171 | NCBI WGS metagenome assembly JAEEGF01 (sample SAMN16246542, study PRJNA631951) | gut metagenome | biome: gut microbiome; feature: rumen; material: AP-attached | host: Bos | place: Iran: Karaj | collected 2018-10
ATGTTTTCTACAAGTCCAAGTACAGGAATCTTCATAAGGTCAGCCATCTTAACAGCCTTCTCTACGATCATTCCTACAAGTTCCTGAGGAGTTGCAACGACTATAATGCCGTCTACAGGAAGTGACTGGAACACTGTAAGTGGAACATCTCCGGTTCCTGGTGGCATATCAACAAACATATAGTCCACATCGCCCCAGTTAACATCTGACCAGAACTGCTTTACAATACCAGCGATAACCGGGCCTCTCCAGATAACAGGATCTGTCTCATTCTCCATAAGCATGTTAAGAGACATGATCTTCATGCCGCCTGCAGTAACTGCTGGAAGCAGACCAGTTTCATCAGCATAGTTCTCTTTTCCGATTCCAAACATCTTGGGAATTGAAGGGCCAGTGATATCAGCGTCCATAATTGCTGTCTGATAGCCCTTTCTGGACATAGAAATAGCGGAAAGACCTGTTACAAGGCTCTTACCAACTCCACCCTTTCCACTTACGATTCCGATAACCTTCTTAACATGACTATACTCAGAGAGCTTGGCTCTCATATTATCTTCCATCTCTTTTTTAAAATCTTCTGGTTTTTTTGCCATTTCTAAAATTTCCTACCTTTACTTCTTTTGTTCTGAATCATCACTAAGATATGATTCTATGATAAATCTTGGCCTGTTCTTGGTCTCAAGATAAATCTTACCAATATACTCTCCTATAACCCCAAGGGATATCATCATAAGTCCGCCAATAAACCATACAGAAAGAACTGTAGTAGTCCAGCCTGGAACAGTCTGATTATTAAAATAGCGAACAAGTGAATAAATAAACACCGCAATGCTGACAAGGAAAATAAAAATTCCAAGCCCCGTTATAAGCTTGATCGGTTTTGTTGAGAGGCTGGTAATACCCTCAATCGCAAAGCTAAGCATCTTTTTTAATGGATACTTGCTCTCGCCTGCAAAACGCTCAGCCCTCTCATAGTAGACTACATCGCTCCTGTAGCCAACCATGGGAACAATTCCCCTTAAAAAGAGATTAACCTCCCCAAATTCAGCAAGTCCAAGGAGCGCTCGTCTACTCATAAGCCTATAGTCCGCATGGTTGTATACTGTATTGGCGCCAAGGCTGTTCATAACTTTATAAAAGCCTTCTGCAGTAACTCTTTTGAAAAAAGTATCTGTTACTCTCTTACTTCTAACACCATAAACAACATCCACGCCTTCATTAAATTTATCGATCATTGCCTCTATTGCTTCGATGTCATCCTGAAGATCAGCATCAAGAGAAATTGCACAGTCACAGGAATCTTTAACTGTCATAAGACCTGCAAGCAGAGCATTCTGATGACCCATGTTTTTAGACAGATTAATTCCCTGAAAAATAGGGTCCTGATCATGAAGATTCCTAATGATATCCCAGGTAGCATCCTTAGAGCCGTCATTAACAAAAACAATCCTTGAGTCAGAATCTATTTTATTCTTTTCAATAAGGTCTAAAAGCTTGCCGCGAATGCGACTTGAAGTTTCTGGCAGAACCTCCTGCTCATTGTAACAGGGTATAACACAGAATAGCCTTCCCATACATTCCTCCAATCAATTTACATACCTTATTATAATAATACATTTAAAACAATAACGCCACAGCTATAGATGTGCTGTGGCGTAAAATTACTCTTTAGAATTTATGTAGTTAACAAGTCCTTCAGAGTCAATTATCTTTTGCATGAAAGGCGGAAATGCCTGGCCTTTAAAGGTCTTACCTGTTGTCTCATCAGTAATGAGTCCTGAGTCAAAGTCTATAGAAACAACATCTCCGGCCTTGATATTGTCAGGAGCATCCTCACATTCAATGATCGGAAGACCAATGTTAATAGAGTTTCTGTAAAAGATCCTGGCAAAGCTTTTTGCTATAACACAGGAAACTCCTGCTGCTTTGATAGCGATTGGCGCATGCTCTCTGGATGATCCGCATCCAAAGTTTTTATCAGCAACTATGATGTCTCCAGCCTTTACCTTACTTACAAATTCTTTATCAATATCTTCCATACAATGAGCAGCAAGGTCCTTTGGGTCCGTACTGTTTAAGTATCTTGCAGGAATGATAACGTCTGTATCTACATTGTCTCCATATCTAAAAACCGTTCCTTTTGCAGCTTTCATATCTTCCTCCTTAAAGTCCAAGCTCTGATGGCTGTGATAATTTTCCAGTAACTGCGCTGGCTGCTGCAACAGCAGGAGAAGCCAGATAGATTTCTGAATCAATGGCTCCCATTCTGCCAACAAAGTTTCTGTTTGTAGTGGAGACGCACTTCTCTGAAGAAGCCAAAACTCCCATATATCCGCCAAGACATGGTCCGCAGGTAGGAGTTGAAACTATAGCTCCCGCTTCAATAAATGTGCGAAGAAGCCCCTCTTCCATAGCCTGCAGGTAAATCTTCTGGGTTGCAGGGATCACAATGCATCTCATACCTTCTGCAATATGTCTTCCCTCAAGGATCTTGGCAGCACATCTAAGATCATCCAGTCTTCCATTGGTACATGAACCTATCACTACCTGGTCTACCTTGATATCATCTATATCATCAAAGGTATGCGCATTTTCAGGAAGATGTGGAAATGCAACAGTAGACTTAAGGCTTCCAAGGTCGATGGTGTACTCAGCATCATAAACAGCGTCCTCATCAGCTTCATAGATCTCGTATTTCTTTCCCGGAGCATGCTCCTTAAGATACTCTATGGCAATATCATCCACTGGGAAGATTCCATTTTTTCCACCAGCTTCAATGGCCATATTAGCAATTGTAAATCTATCATCCATGGATAGATTCTTAATTCCATCTCCCACAAATTCCATTGACTTATAAAGCGCTCCATCAACTCCAATAAGGCCAATGATGTGAAGGATAACATCTTTACCACTAACCCACTTAGAAGGCTTGCCAACAATATTAAACTTTATAGCGGAAGGAACTTTAAACCAGGCTTTTCCTGTAGCCATTCCAGCTGCCATATCAGTAGATCCAATACCTGTTGAAAATGCTCCAAGAGCACCATATGTGCAGGTATGTGAGTCAGCACCAATTATAAGATCGCCAGGTACTGTAAGTCCTCTTTCTGGCAAAAGAGCATGTTCAATACCCATCTGTCCTACTTCAAAGTAGTTGGTGATCTCGTTTCTCTTTGCAAATTCACGTACACACTTGCAGTTCTCTGCAGACTTAATGTCCTTATTGGGAACAAAGTGGTCCGGAACAAGCGCAATCTTGTTCTTATCAAAAACCCCACCCTTTGTGAATTTCTTCATCTCGCCAATGGCCACCGGACTTGTAATATCATTTCCAAGAACAAGATCCAGATCCGCCTCAATAAGCTGTCCTGCATCCACATGTGAAAGTCCTGCATGATGTGCAAGAATCTTCTGACTCATGGTCATTCCACTCATACCGTATCTCTCCTTACCATTCCTTAATTATTATCAATTAGATAATAGTAAATATAACATCTGCATCTACAGCAAACAACATAACAAATTTAATCGTTTTTCTTGACCTTTTTTATCATGGTATAATATCCAATTACAAAAGCTATCCCAATTAAAGTACAGATGATTCCCGAGATTTGCCCTTCAGGTCTATAGGATACTCTTAAATTATGCACTCCTTTGGACACCGGAATAGCCATAAGACCATAATCCGCCGTGTATATTGGTGTAGATACTCCATCAACAGTGCAACTAAATCCTTTTGACCTCGGAACAGAGAAAAATAAAAGCTTGTCTCCTTTGATATCGCCTGTAACTGCGCTAAACCCCTTAGTATCAGGTGCAAAACTTGTGCATGCGCTTTTAGCTCTTTTCTCGCATTCGCCTGTAAACTCATAATAATTAACTGGTCTTTCAATAATATCCTCAGCTGAAAGCTCAACCATATCAAGTCTTCCCATTAGCTTTATGGCATCATCATCTGAGATTATCAATACCTTTGAAAGCTCAAGGTCATTTTCTTTAGCCTCTAAGTCCTCCCACTCAGACTCAGTAATGTAGAAGTCATATGTAAATCCCATTGGGATATAGTTTGTGTTTTCAAATATGTCAAAACCATCCTGGGTATCAACATATACATAACCATCAGTGCCTTCATCGTTGTAATAAACTCTGTTCTTGCTGATGACTGCATTTTCGAAATAGTACTTGGCAGAAAGTATCGCTCTTGCTCCTGCTCTTTCTACCGGGATATTGGTTTCAACGGTTCTTGTAATGCCCAGGGTTCCTTCAAGGAAATCAAAGATCGGCGCCGGAACAGTACTTAAAAAGCAGTGTATGGAGGGTATTCCCCAGACCATATCGTAATTGGTGGATGTAGAGTCAACTTCTCCTCGTAAAAACTGACTCTGATCCACTTCCACCTTATTGTAAAGCATCTGCTCCTGCCACATCTCTTTTCCGGTATCGCTTATGATGGAACTGCCATTTTTGATAGGAACATATGTGGAAATCACACATGATACCATCACAAAGACAAGGATTATCACATCCCTTACCTTCTTCTTTTTTGGCAAAAGATATACCGATACTATAAGAAAAACCAAAAGTAGTCCTGTATAGAGTACATCCCGCAAGAATATAGATGGGTTCTCTGTCATTTTGAACATCGAGATCTTGCCATTTTCATCTGCACTGGGAAGGAAATATACGATCACAAAGAAAAGGTAGCACAAAACCTCAATAATGACACCCTTCTTAAGTTGTATACTCCTGCCTCTTTCAGCCATTTGTGCTGTTTCAAGGCACATAAAAAGAACAGGTATGTAAAACCATCTTGCATAGTAGGAAGTATTAAACAAAGAAAATGCCGAGTTTAAAACAGGTATGACTGCGATGATCAAAAACAGGATCGTAAGCGTCTTTTCCCAGTTCTTCTTTCGCTTATTCATAAGCAAAAAGCCGCAAACACCTGCAATTCCATACATAGGAAGATATGATGCCAACGAAGCATTCTTGACCGTTGTTGTATAAAAAAGTGTCCCCTTACCAATGATGTCAGGAAGCATCACAAGGCTTTTAAAAATATCCCAGATCATTTTGCCGCTTGGATAGATGAACATATCGTAGCCAGTTATGACATTGTCCAGCCTTGAATTGCCATGAATTCCCATAAATGCAGGCAAAAGGAAAAAACCAGCAAGCATAACTCCCAAAAATACGCCTGCAATAAGCCGCAACTGCCTTATAAAGAAATCATATAGCGATTTAGCTTTCCTGTACCTGACAACAAAGTAGATAACAAGAAACAGTATCTGTCCAAAGAAAAAATAATAATTAACGATAGCCATGAAGGCTGTCATAAGAACAAACCTTATAAGAAAGATTCCAGAAAGTTTAATTTTTCCATCGTCTGAAGTCTCACATTCCATAAGTTCTTCAAAAATAATTAAAAACAAAGGAAAAAAGCACACCGAGTCAGTGAAATGATTAAACTCTATGTTGCAGGCATTAAAGCCAGAAAAGCCATAAAGGTAGCCACCGATCATGGCGTAAATATACTTGTGAACATAGCGCTTAATATAAATATAAGCAAAAGTTGCAGCAACTGCATACTTAAGAGCCATTAAAAATGGCATAATATACGGAATTGCGCTTTCAGGAAGAGGCACAGTCAGCCAGAAAAACGGACTTCCCCAAAGATAAAAAGAAAAGTCTCCAGCCATAGATCCGCCAAGATCCACATTCCAGTTCCAGAAAAAATCCCCGCTCCTGACAGCCCTGTGGGCCAGGATATAGAAAGGAACCTGCTGAACGTTGTAATCCCCATAGTAAAAAAAGGGAAGACCTCTCTTTATAAGAATAGGCAAAATAGCCAGAACATACATAAGAAACGAACTAAGGAGCATAAACAGCGGATTATAATAAGGCTTTGTTTCTGTGCTTTTTTCTAGATATGCTGTTTTAAGCTTTATTGTAGACATAGCCGGCTATCTTTCCCCCAAAAATTAAGAGTGCCAAAGAAAATTGGCACTCTTAAATAATAGTCTAATTCTTTTACATTTTCAATGAAGAGATCAGTTGTTGATAAGCTTATCAGACTCATTGTTCCAGCTGTAGAGCTTACGGATCTCAGCACCAATCTTCTCTGAAGGATGCTCAGCGTGAAGCTTACGCATAGCCTGGAAGTGAACCTGTCCGCCAGCCTCTGACATATCAAGAAGGAATTCCTTAGCAAATGTTCCATCCTGGATATCTGAAAGGATCTTCTTCATTGTCTTCTTGGTCTCGTCTGTGATGAGCTTAGGACCTGTTACATAGTCACCGTACTCAGCTGTGTTAGAGATTGAGTATCTCATTCCAGCAAAGCCTGACTGGTAAATAAGGTCAACAATGAGCTTCATCTCATGTACGCACTCAAAGTATGCGTTTCTTGGATCATAACCAGCCTCAACAAGTGTATCGAAACCAGCCTGCATAAGTGCACAAACACCGCCACAAAGAACTGCCTGCTCACCAAAGAGGTCAGTCTCTGTCTCAGTTCTGAAGGTTGTCTCAAGAAGACCAGCTCTTGCTCCGCCGATTCCAGCGCCATATGCAAGTGCAAGGTCAAGAGCCTTACCTGTAGCATCCTGCTCAACAGCTACAAGACAAGGTGTTCCCTTACCAGCCTGATACTCTGAACGAACTGTGTGACCAGGAGCCTTAGGAGCGATCATTGCTACGTCTACATCCTTAGGAGCCTTGATAAGGCCAAAGTGTACGTTGAAGCCATGAGCAAACATAAGCATGTTACCTGGCTGAAGGTTTGGCTCGATGTCCTCTTTGTACATCTTAGCCTGCTTCTCATCATTGATAAGGATCATGATGATATCAGCCATCTTAGCAGCTTCCTTGGTGTTGTAAACCTTAAGTCCCTGAGCCTCAGCCTTAGCCTTGCTCTTTGATCCCTCGTAAAGACCAATGATAACGTTGCAGCCTGAGTCCTTTAAATTGAGGGCATGTGCATGACCCTGTGAGCCATAACCGATAATAGCAATTGTCTTGCCCTCAAGTAATGATAAGTTACAATCTTCCTGGTAAAAAATACGTGCTTCCTGTGACATTTTAATATCCTCCATATTATGAATTTTAAATTAGTAACTAAGTTATTCGTCCAGATAAATGACTTTATCTGTTCCTCTGCCAAGTCCGGCGATACCAGTTCTGGCAAGTTCCAATATTTCGTAGCCTTCAAGGAGCTTTAAAAAAGCATCTACCTTGGACTGACTACCAGTTATCTCAATGATAAGTGAATCAGGACTTACATCAACGATGTTGCCTCTGAATATATTGGCTGTAGCAAGAATGCTCTGTCTCTTATCTGCCTCTGCCCTTACCTTGACCATTGCAAGCTCTCTGTATACAGAGTCATCAGGCAAAAGCTCATGAATATCTCTAACATCAACCAGCTTCCTGACCTGTTTCTCAATCTGATCAAGTATCACATCATCACCAGAAGCCACAATTGTGATCCTGGTAAACCTTGGATCAGCTGTAACACCGGCTGTAATGCTCTCAATGTTGTAGCCTCTTCTTGAGAATAGTCCTGATATCCTGCTAAGTACACCAGGGTTGTTGTCAACCAGTAGCTGGAAGACTTTTTTCTTAAGTTTTGTACTCATAAATCTCCTCTCAACCTCAGATATTTCATGACGCCTTTAGCACTTTAAAGCATGATGTTTTTGACTGAAATATTTTCGGTTTTTCATAGGATTTTGAATGAAATCAGACCGTTTTTAAATCAATTTATTCAAATTATACTCCTTTTAGGTCCCATGTCAACAAAAATATCTTTTAAACTTTAAACTGTAATCATTTTACCGTGCTAAAGTGTTTTGGGTATAGCTATTTTCTTTTACCAAATGCCTTAGCACTTAGTTTTCGTTACATTTGGTTAGGGCAACTGTTCCTGTTCTTGCAATCTCAACGATACTGACACTCTTTAGCATCTCAATAAACAGCTCTATCCTCTCAGATGTGTCACAGATCTGAATGATCATAAGATTCTTGCTCATATCAACTATCTGAGCATTCATGATCTGGCAGTTCTCCATAATGTCCCTGCGGTTTTCCTTGTTATACTTAACCTTGATGAGCATAAGTTCCCTGTTGATACTCATGCTCTCCTTAAAGGTCTTAACCTTGATGACATCGATCTTCTTATTGAGCTGCTTTTCTATCTGCTCAATGGTCCTCTCATCACCTGTAGAGACAATGGTCATACAGGACACAGCTCTGTCGGCTGTCTCGCCAACAACCATTGAATCGATATTAAAATTCCTTCTTGAGAAAAGTCCTGCTACCTTGGAAAGTACACCTGCTCTGTTCTCAACCAGTACTGAATATATTCTCTTCATAGCCATTTCCTTCTTGTATCAGAATTTTGTAAGCTCCATTGGGTCTACCCTGACTTCCATAAGTGATGAAGTATCATCCTTAAGGAAAGCTGCCAGCTCTCCGTCAAGGTCACTGTTTCCATCAACCTTAACATATTCCATGCCATAGGCAGCAGCAATCAGGGAAAGATCTGGATCTCCCTTAAGCTCTACCATTGAGTAGGCATCGTTGTATGCATAGTGCTGATGCTCTCTTACCATTCCAAGGAAGCCATTTTTAAGAACAACGATCTTAACAGGAATCCTGTACTGGCGCATTGTAGCAAGTTCCATCATGCTCATCTGGAAAGCTCCATCTCCAATTACAGCTACAACCTGTTTCTTGTTGTCTGCAAGCTTTGCGCCCATGGCTGCTGGGATTGAATAGCCCATGGTACCCATTCCTCCTGATGTCAGGAACCTGCCATTTTTAACTATATGATATGCGCAGGACCAGATTTGGTTCTGTCCAACATCAGCCACATAAACAGCATCGTCTTTCATGGCTCTTGAGAGCCTTGAAATAAAGTCCTTAGGTTCAACGTATGCTTCTATTGAATAATCAGGCACTCTGTCAGAAGCCATGTCCTCTTTATAGCTGTTTAAAAGAGCTATCCAGTCCTTGTGATCATCAGCGTGATCATCCTGTTCAAGGAAATCATTAAATATATGCTTGATATCACCTACAAGAGGTATCGTTGGCCCGACATTTTTTCCAATTTCAGCAGGATCTACATCTATGTGTACCATTACTTTGTTTTCTGTAATAAGATCTGGTCTGTTAACAGCCCTGTCAGCCACTCTGGCGCCTACCATCAAAAGAAGATCAGACTCGTTCATGGCCCTGTTTGCATAGGGCTGACCGTTGTTACCCACCATACCAAAATACAATGGATGTTCTGTTGGCATTACACCAATTCCCATCATGGTTGAAACAACTGGAACATCGTTTAGCTCAGCGAACCTGACAAGTTCTTTTGTTGCTCCGCTTAAATGAACGCCGCCGCCAACACAGATAATTGGGCGCTTAGCCTTCTCAACTTCCTTGATGACTTTTTTGATCTGAACTATATTTCCCTTTACTGTGGGCTTATAGGACCTCATTGATATTGATTCAGGATAGCTGAACTTTGTCGTCATTTCAGCAAGCTGGATATCGTAAGGAATATCAATAAGTACAGGGCCTTTTCTTCCACTGTTGGCAATAAAGAAGGCTTCTTTAAAGACTTTGGGAATATCATCAACATTTCTGATCAGATAACTGTACTTAACAAAGGACTCCACAGCACCTGTAATATCTGCCTCCTGGAAAACATCTGAGCCTATCATGTCAGAGTTAACCTGTCCTGTTATGGCGATCATTGGAATGCTGTCAGCATAGGCTGTAGCGATACCTGTGATAAGGTTTGTGGCACCAGGGCCTGATGTGACTGCGCACACTCCAACCTTTCCGCTTATTCTGGCATATCCGCTGGCACAATGAGCAGCATTTTGCTCTGTCCTTATAAGAACAGTTTTAATCTTGGTATCCAGAATGCTGTTCCAGAAAGGATCTATGGCAACTCCGGAATATCCAAAGATAACCTCAGTATTTTCCTTTTCAAGGCATTTTACAATAGCCTCTGCTCCGATCATATTATGTCCTCCAAAGATACTTTATTCAAAAAGAAGCTTTTTAACTAATCTTACAGCATCTGCAGCATCAGCTGAATATCCGTCAGCTCCGATCTCAGTAGCAAAATCCTCAGTAACTACCGCTCCACCTATGATGATCTTGGCTGTGATCCCCTGGTTTCTCGCAAACTCAACCACATTCTTCATCTCTTTCATAGTGGTTGTCATAAGTGCAGAAAGAGCTATGACTTTAGCATCGTTTTCCTTAGCTGCTTTTACAATCTCTTCCTTAGGTACGTCCTTCCCCAGGTCAATCACGTTAAAGCCGTAGTTTTTAAGCATCAGTGCCACAAGGTTTTTCCCAATGTCATGAATATCTCCATGAACTGTAGCAATGATCACTGTAGGAAGCTTTTGGGAATCATCCTTATCCTTCTGAAGAAGGGGTTCTAATATAGCGATTGAAAGCTTCATGGCCTCCGCACCGGCAATAAGCTGTGGAAGGAAATATTTGCCCTTATCAAAATAGTCACCAACTTCGTTGATTGCAGGCATAAGAGCCTCATCCAGGATAGCTTTTGGCTCAATTCCGCTGTCAATGGCCTTCTGGGTATCCTTTTCTATTGATCTCTTGGCTCCTTTAAGGACGTCCTGCTTTATTATAGCAAGAAAATCGCCGTCAGAAGTAGGGGCAGGATTACTCACTTTTTCCCCCTGGGATTTGGCATCGCCCTCAGCATATCTTGCCATTCTCTCAATATATCTGCCATCAGCCCCTTCTTTGTTTCTCAAAAGATCTGATGCAAAGGCAGCATTTACCAGCATTTCCTGTGAAGGATTGGCAATTGCCATTGTAAGTCCCTTTGAAATTGCCATGGTAAGGAATGCTGTATTTACATTCATTCTCTCTGGCAGTCCAAAAGAGATATTGGAAAGTCCGCAAATTGTAGCAAAGCTATTATCATGACAATAACTTATTGTATCTAAAGTATTGATAGCTGCCTTAGGATCAGCTCCAACAGTTGCAACCAGGCCATCTACAACAATGTCTTCCTTGGTAAGTCCTTGTGAATAAGCCATTTCATAAAGTTCATTTATATTGCTTATCTTTTCATCAAGGTCCTTGGGAAGACCTTCCTTACTCAGGGGCAAAAGAACGAACATAGCTCCGTACTTTTTCGCAAGGGGAAGGAATTTTTCCGCTTTACCCTTTTCAAGAGAAATGGAATTCATCAGCGCTCTTCCAGGATAAATCCTGAGAGCCGCCTCCATAACTTCAGCACTTGAAGTATCTATGCAAAGTGGCAGATCTGTTATTCCGGAAACTTCAGAAAGAACCGTCAGCATCATTTCTTTTTCGTCAATGCCACTCATACCAACATTGATGTCGAGGATTGACGCACCGTCCTTTTCCTGGCTCTCAGCAAACTCACTGACAAGGTCAAGATTTCCTTCCCGTAGCTGAGCCTGAAGCTTCTTTTTACCTGTGGGGTTGATCCTTTCTCCAACGATCATAAACAGATCATCCAGGTCAAAAGCAAGTGCTCTTCTATCTGAGGAAAGGTACCGTCTTCCAGCCATTTTCCTTGGAATATCAGTTGCAGGAGCATAGTCTTTATAAGCCTCGTGGATCTTATTTATAAACTCAGGTGTTGTTCCACAGCATCCGCCTATTATGGATGCGCCCTTATCAAGAAGTCTTTTCATCTCCCTGGTAAAAACATCAGCATCCATGTCATAGCCAGTGTTTCCCTCACTATCAACACTTGGAAGTCCTGCATTTGGCTTGGCAATAACAGGAATACTTGTAACTGAAGCCATCTTATTGATGATGTCTTCCATCCTGTCAGGACCTGTAGAACAGTTTGCGCCAATGGCAGCAGCTCCCAGGGCCTCAAGGGTGATGGCTGCAGATTCAGGATCAGAGCCAAAAAGAGTTCTACCATCCGGTTCAAATGTAAGGGTTACGATAACTGCAATATCCGATACCTCTTTTGCAGCAATAAGGGCAGCCCTGCACTCCTGAAGACTCATCATAGTCTCCACCACAAGGATGTCAGATCCCGCATCAATAAGTATCTTTATCTGCTCTTTATAGACATCAATAAGCTCCTCAAAATCAAGGTCTCCAATGGGCTTAAGCTGCTTACCAGTCATGGTGATGTCACCAGCAACCAGCGCTTTGCTACAAACAGCCTCCTTTGTAAGGCTCACCAGCTCTGAATTGATGGAAACAATGTCATCTGAAAGCCCGTAGTCAGACAGCTTGATTCTGTTACCTGTAAAAGTCGGGGCATAGACTATATCAGAGCCTGCATCAGCGTAGGCCTTCTGAAGGTCTTTCATGACCTGTCTGTGTTCAAGTATCCACTTCTCAGGGCATACTCCTGCTGGCATTCCGGCTTTCATAAGGTTACTACCTGTTGCGCCGTCCAAAAATACTATCCTGTCTTTACAAAAGTCTAAAAACTCTTTTCTGTTCACGAATTTCTCTTCCTATACTCAATAAGTGGTTTAATACAAAATAACACAAAGCATATGATCATAACAAGAACCGGTTTAAATGCCATAACGGACCATGGTATCAAACCATTCTGCGCCATTATATCCAAAACAGCAATTATAAGGACGTGGTAAAAGTAGATATTTGATGAAGATTTTTTACCCAGTGTATAAAGGATCCATCCCTTATACGAACTACATTCTGAAAGGAACAGCAGTCCTACTGCTGTAATTATTGATCCAAAATAGATGTAATTCTCACCGCCAAAGATAAGAAGTTCAATGTAGCTTGATATTATTCCGCCAACAGTCATGACAATGGCCGGGATCTTCATTCCACTTATATCGCCCTTTTTATATACATAATCATTAAAAAGGATTCCAATAAGGACAAATGGTATACCTACGAACAGCCAGTTTCTAAGAACATACCAGGTGGATATATTGATGCCAAATGGCCGTATCGGATAAAATATCTGGAAATATTCACCGATAAAGAGAAGGCAAAGAAGGATCACAATAAGGCCTTTATACCATTTTCTAAGAACCGGTGCAAATATATAGATCAGTATATAGACGTAGATCATAACAAACAGATACCAAAGGTGATCATAGACGTAGGATCCGTCATATATGAATCTTCCCGAGTTAAATACAAAGAATATGCTTGCCTCATGAAGATTAAACTTCATGGTAAGCCACTCTATTACAGATGAGCCCTTTACCATATAAAAGCAAAATGAAAAGATAAGATGAGCAAGGTAAACAACACCTGTGATCTTAAGAAGCCTTAAGAGAGAATTTTTTGTCTTAAGCCTTATGGTTGCAGTGTCATAGATGTTACTCATTCCGCGGTTATACAAAAGAAATCTACCTGAAACAGCTAAAAAGAATGGCACACAGCAATGATCTATGGCAAAAACAATATTCCACAAAGGTCCGTTAAATCTTGCATGAGTAGTCACAATAAAAATGCAGGCTATGAACTTTATTGCATAAATAAAGCGGTTTTCAGCTGGCTTTCCCAATTTATTACTCCTCATAAAAGATGAAGCACTGATCACTCACCATCAGTGCTTTCATCATCAATTGTTGATATTTCATATGTACTTTCAGTTTCTACTGTAATGCCCTCGCCTTCCGGAACCTGTCCGTGAAGGACCTGGAGCATTATGAGAACTCTGTCATTAGCTCTCTGATAGTACTGACTTGCCAGCATCTCACTGTCTGAATCGAAGTCTCCGTCATAGGCCTGATGATAAAACTCATTGGCCTTGTCCATATAGTCAGCAGCCTCAACTGCAATATCAGATATTCCTGAAAACTCTTCAGGTATCTCGATTGCTGCCATGTTCTTGTAAGTCTCTTTCATCTCATCAAGAACAACTAAAAGCTCATCACCTGCAGTTTCTGAGTCCGGATCGATTGAATTGATCGAACTGTCATACTCAGATAACTTGTTATAGAACTCTGTCATACTCTCTTTGTAGCTTTCAAGCTTTGGATCTGCCTGCTTGCCACATGCCGTTACTGAAGCTGTCAAAAGAGCTAACGCACAAACTCTACTTAAATACTTAATCATCCTCTTTTTTGAAAACAAAACATCCACCAACTTTTCTTTTTAATCTTGATATTTAGATGCAGCCTTGAGTCTTGTAAGGGCTCTTGCAAGACCCGCCTGGGACTTCTTAAACTCTTTAATAGACTGTTTCTGCATCAGATGCTCCATGGCAAACTCATAGGCTTCCTGAGCCCTTCGCTTGTCGATATCCTCAGGCTTTTCAACAGTGTTCACAAGTACGATACACCTGTTATCAACTGTTACCTGTACGGAGCCAATACTTACTACACCAATTATCCAATCTCCCTTTGGATTCTTGATCTTGATGATGCCCTCATAGATAGCAAGGATCATCTCCTCGTGACCTGCAAGGATAGCCAGTTCTCCGTCATCACAGGGAACTATTATCTCAATGGCCTGATCATCATAAAATATTCCATTAACTGAAATCACCTGCAGGTGAAAGGTCTTTGCCAGTTGCTCACTCATATTAAGCCTCTATCTGTTTGGCCTTCTCAATTACTTCTTCTATAGTTCCAACGTTAAAGAAGGCAGCCTCTGGATAATGGTCCATCTCACCATTTACAATTGCCTTAAAGCCCTTAACAGTCTCGGCAAGAGGAACAAATTTTCCTGGAAGTCCTGTAAACTGCTCAGCTACATGGAAAGGCTGTGATAAGAACCTTTGTATCTTACGGGCTCTGTGAACTGTCATCTTATCCTCGTCAGAAAGTTCTTCCATACCAAGGATGGCGATGATGTCCTGAAGCTCTTTGTACTTCTGAAGGATCTCCTGAACCTTCATGGCTGTATTGTAGTGATCCTTACCAACAATATCCTCTTCAAGAATACGGCTTGAAGACTCAAGTGGATCAACAGCCGGATAAATACCCTGCTCAACGATCTTACGGGAAAGAACTGTAGTTGCATCAAGGTGAGCAAAGGTTGTAGCAGGTGCAGGATCTGTAAGGTCGTCTGCAGGTACATATACAGCCTGTACACTGGTTACTGACCCAAATCTTGTGGAAGTGATCCTCTCCTGTAGCATACCAAGATCAGTTGCCAGAGTTGGCTGGTATCCAACAGCAGAAGGCATTCTTCCAAGAAGCGATGAAACCTCTGAACCAGCCTGAACAAATCTGAAAATATTATCAATGAACAATAGAACGTCCTGATGCTCCACATCCCTGAAATATTCAGCCATGGTGAGACCAGATTCTGCTACTCTCATTCTGGCTCCAGGTGGCTCATTCATCTGTCCAAACACAAGGGCTGTCTTATCTATAACTCCAGATTCTGACATCTCAGTGTAAAGGTCGTTACCCTCTCTTGAACGCTCACCAACACCAGTAAATATGGAATATCCACCGTGCTCTGTGGCAATGTTCTGGATAAGCTCCTGGATAAGCACTGTCTTACCAACACCAGCTCCTCCAAAAAGACCTATCTTACCGCCCTTGGCATAGGGAGCTAAAAGATCTATTACCTTAATTCCTGTCTCCAAAACCTCAACTACAGGGCTCTGGTCCACAAGGCTTGGTGCCTCTCTGTGAATCTGCCACTTTTCTTTGGATTCAACTTCGCCTTTATTATCGATGGGATCTCCAAGGACGTTAAAGAGTCTTCCAAGAACCTGTGGTCCTACCGGTACACTTATGGGTCCTCCGGCTCTTTTTACTTCCATATCCTTAGCAAGACCCTCTGAGTGGGAAAGCATGATGCATCTGACTGTGTCATCACCAATGTGCTGAGCAACTTCCATGACACGCTTGTGTCCTCTTGGGTACACCTCTAAGGCGTCATTGATATATGGAAGATCACCATCTTCAAATTTTACGTCTACAACAGGTCCCATGACCTGCAATATCTTACCCTCTTTCAATTTGCTATCCTCTTACTTTTTTAGCTTTGGCCTCACGGCTTCTCTTTAGAGCCTTGGCTCCGCTGACAACCTCAGTTATCTCCTGGGTTATCTGGGCCTGCCTCTGCCTGTTATAGCTCTTTTTGAGCTCAGATATCATCTTTTCAGCATTCTTGTTGGCATTGTCCATAGCCTGCATTCTGGAGCTCTGAACGCTGCAGAATGCTTCAACCAATGCTCCATAAATGAATCCTGTCACATAGTTGGGAACAATGTTATCTAAAATAGCTGAAGGACTTGGCTCCATCAAAAACTCCTCAAGCATGATGCCTGGTGGTGGAGCCTCCTTTCTTATCTCTTCAATAAAATCAAGGGGAAGAAGCTTTTCAAACCTTGCTTCACAGGTAGCCCCTTTCATAGTGGTGTATATCACATAAAACTCATCGATCTTGCGGTCATAGTAATACTCTAAGATCTCAGCCGCAATCTTCCTGGCTCTGTGAAGAGTGGGGTTTTGAGAAGTGAACATAAATGACTCCTCAATATCCATGTTTCTGGACGTAAAGTGATAGCGCCCAAGTTCACCGATCACAAAGAGCTTCCACTTGTCGCCATCGCCGTGAATATGCTCCTCTGCAAGCTTAAGTACATTGTGGTTGTAGGCACCAGCAAGACCCTTATCATCTGTAAAGATGATATAGCCTCTCTTTCTCTCACTCTCAGGAATATCCTTTCTTGTTTCCAAAAAGATATTCTTGGTGCCCTCTGGAAGGTGCGATACAACACGCTCTATCATGGCCTTAGTAGAGAAAAAGAAAGGTTCTGTATCTGTAAGCATCTTCCTTGCTTTTCGTAGCTTAGTCGATGAAATGAGATACATGGCATTGGTGATCTTCATGGTGTCCCCAACACTTTCAATTCTATCTCTGATTTCTTTGATATTAGCCAAAATTAAATTCCTTCTGCTTCATTGAACTCATCAGCCAGATCAAGGATTCTCTTCTTAAGCTGATCAGGCAGTTCTCCGCTCTTTTCAAGTTCTTCGCAAAGATCGCTGTGCTCTGTTTCAAAGAACTTAAGTAGCTTTGCCTTGTAGCTCTTAACCTCTTTTACAGGTACATGGTCCATTCTGCCTGCACCTACTGTCACAAGGATTATTACCTGCTGATGCATGGAAAGTGGATGCTCAAGGGGCTGCTTAAGCAACTCCATAAGTATGCTTCCATGATTGAGCTGGTTTCTCGTTGTATCATCAAGGTCTGATGAGAACTGAGTAAATACAGCCATTTCCCTGTACTGGGCAAGGTCTACTCTTATGCTTCCTGCAGCCTTTTTCATGGCCTTGGTCTGAGCTGCTGAACCTACACGGGATACGGAAAGTCCTACATTTACAGCAGGTCTCATACCCTCAAAGAACAGATCGCTCTCAAGGAATATCTGTCCATCTGTAATAGAGATAACGTTGGTTGGAATATACGCAGAAACGTCACCAGCCTGTGTCTCTATAATTGGAAGGGCTGTCATAGAGCCACCTCCAAGTTCTGAAGAAAGCTTACTTGATCTCTCAAGGAGCCTTGAGTGCAAATAGAATACATCTCCAGGATATGCCTCTCTTCCAGGGCTTCTCTCAAGAAGAAGTGAAAGCGCTCTATAGGCAACAGCGTGCTTAGAAAGGTCATCATAGACAATGAGCACGTCCTTGCCCTGACGCATGAAATATTCTCCCAGAGCTGTTCCTGAATATGGTGCTATATACTGAAGTGGAGCCATGTCAGATGCTGTGGAGCTGACAATTATGGTGTACTTCATGGCTCTGTTCTTTTTTAATGTCTGATAGAGCTGTGCTACAGTAGAAGCCTTCTGTCCAATAGCAACATAGATGCAAATAACTCCCTTGCCCCTCTGGTTGATGATGGTGTCGAGAGCAATTGATGTCTTACCAGTCTGTCTGTCACCAATAATGAGCTCTCTCTGGCCTCTTCCTATAGGGAACATGGTATCGATCGACAAAATACCTGTCTCCATAGGCTCATTAACTGACTGCCTCTCGATGATACCAGGGGCAGGTCTCTCTACAGGACTAAATCCAGAGGCCTTGATATCGCCCTGTCCATCAAGGGGCGCTCCAAGAGCATCTACCACTCTTCCGATAAAGGCTTCACCAACGGGAATTCCAGCCTCTTTATAGGTTCTTACAGCTCGGCTTCCCTGTCTGATGCCACTGTCGTTACCAAACAAAATACAGCCCACATGATCATCCCTGATGTCCTGGACCATACCCTTGGTACCGTCCTCAAACTCGATGATCTCTCCATAAAAAGCGTGGTCTATTCCCTCGATATTGGCAATTCCATCTCCTACCCAGACAACGGTTCCAACCTCTCTATCCTTGGTAGAAAGCTCAAAGTCTTCTACCTTTTCTTTTAACATAGAGATGATCTGACCTGCTTCCAGATTGCCATGTTTAGTTTGAACTTCATTAAGCTCTGCGCGAAGCTGTCTAGTTCTTCCAAAATCGCTCCAGTCATACTCAAAATTGCCGCATGAAACAATGAATCCGCCCTGAACTGTCTCGTCGTGAACGGACTCTATTTCAATATCTGGAGCATCAAGTTTATCAGCAAGGACTTTTCTTATCTTTTCCAGCTGATCTGCCGTAGGCGCTGTGGCAGCATAACGCAAAAGAGCCTTAAGATTCTTATCCATTCTTACTAGATACCGCCTCGTCAATAAA
>JAEEGF012426312.1_pt1 | contig 18662 bp, 10 predicted proteins | sample 9134171 | NCBI WGS metagenome assembly JAEEGF01 (sample SAMN16246542, study PRJNA631951) | gut metagenome | biome: gut microbiome; feature: rumen; material: AP-attached | host: Bos | place: Iran: Karaj | collected 2018-10
GCCGTCCACACGCGTGCCTTTGAGCATCACGTCGGCCTCTATCTCTATGCCACGCAACGACGAACCCGTGTCTGTTGTGAAATAGGGATTACCTGTGCCGCCACTCATGATGACGACTTCTCCACGCTCCAGGGCATCGATAGCCTTCCATTTGGTATAGAACTCACCAACGGGCTCCATCCTGATGGCTGTCAGCACCAAAGACTTCTGTCCCACGCCAGCCAGGGCGCTGGAGAGAGCCATAGAGTTGATGACCGTTGCCAGCATTCCCATCTGGTCACCTTTCACACGATCGAAACCTTTGCTGGCTCCTGATAAACCGCGGAAGATGTTACCTCCACCGATGACGATACCTACCTGGACACCCATGTCCACTACTTCCTTAATCTGTCGGGCATAGTCGTTCAGACGATTCACGTCGATGCCATAACCCTGTTCTCCCTGCAGGCTCTCACCCGAGAGCTTCAGCAGAATGCGCTTAAACTTTGCCATAGTTATTTATTTCTGATATTTCTGAAAACTCCGATTATACTAAATACGCCACTTCCTTAAAGGCATACCGCCTGTTTTTGCCCATTTCATCGACAATTATTAGGTGTCCGGAAGGTTCAACATCGGTGATGGTGCCAAGGAAGGAACCATTTTCATCGATGAAATGGTGTTTTTCGTCTTTCCGATAAAGGTGACTAAGGTACATTTGGTGAAGTTCGTCGAGGCGTCCTTGCTCCGTCCACCCATAGTATCGCGAAAAGTTCTCCATGACGCACTCGAGCACAAAGCGACGCTCCATTTCGTGCCCAAGGATTTGAGCAAGGGAAACTGGATTGGGGGCGTCACTCTCCAATGTGATTTGATTCACATTTATGCCCACTCCCATGACGCATCGCTCAATGCTGTCGCCCCGCAAATCGTTCTCAATAAGCATTCCACACAACTTTCGGTCACCGTAATAGATGTCGTTGGGCCACTTTAGGGTGAAGGATGAAGGGTGAAGGGTGAAAGATTGCACAGCCTCACAAATCGCAAGCGCCAACACCTCGCTAAGCACAAACATGCGTTCGGGAGATATGTGACGCGGATGCACCAACAAACTGAACAGGAGATTCTTTCCCCGTTCCGACTCCCAATGATTCTGTCCCGACCCGCGACCTGCCGTCTGATGTTCTGCCGTAACAAGTGTTATACGACGCTCTCCTACTGGCCGGAAAGAATGTAGAAAGTCGTTTGTACTCGTTACTTCGTCAAGTTCCAACCACTGGAACTGAGGACCGTCGTCGAGCGGGAAATGCTTATGCGTCATCTTTGTGTCTATTTTGCCACAAAGATACGCATAAATTAAGAATTAAAAATTAAAAATTAAAAATTAATTCGTAACTTTGACTTCGACAATCAAGACATTATGGAGAGAGACGATAACTATTACATGCAACAAGCCTTGAAAGAGGCCCATCGTGCCCTTGAGGCCGACGAAATACCTATAGGGGCTGTCATTGTTTGCCAAGGCGACATCATCGCTCGTGGGCACAACCTTACGGAAACGCTTCACGACGTGACAGCTCATGCTGAAATGCAAGCCATTACAGCGGCATCGGAGTCGATGGGAGGGAAATACCTGCAGGACTGCACGCTCTTCGTCACCGTAGAACCCTGCATTATGTGCGCAGGGGCACTGGGTTGGTCGCAAATCGGACGTGTAGTCTATGGCTGTGCCGACGAGAAACGTGGCTATCAGCATTTTGCGCCCAAGGCTTTACACCCCAAAACACAAGTAACCGGCGGAATCATGGAAGAAGAATGCCGCCAGCTGATGCAGGATTTCTTTAAGAAGAAGAGAATGTGATTAATCGTTGTTAATCCTTTTTCTTTACGCTAGAATCTTCTTTAGCTTTGCCAACTGTTCGTGGTTACCAGCCACCCATAGTTTGTTTCCATTGGTTATTTCATGGTCGGCACCAGCTACACGCATGTTTCCTCGACGGTCTTCTACTCCCACCACCATGCAATGGTGCTCGTTACGAATGCCGCTGTCTTTTATCAGCACACCACAGAGCGGACTGCCCTCACCCACCTCGATGCAGATAAGTTGCATCAGTTCGCCCTCATCCTGATTTACTCGTTCTACCTCGCTGTTCATGCGTTGGCTGAATTCCTCGATACTTTGGTCATCGCCAACGACTTCCAGAATATCGTGAGGGAAAAGCATCGTCGAGCCACCTGGAACATTCAGTCGGTGATGGTCGCGAACGATAGCTGCCACATGCACTCCATTGCGCCCACCAATGCGCAGTTGCGCCAAAGTCTTTCCGCCCCAGTTCGAGTTTCTAGGCAAAGGAATTCGTGCAATGTGGAGGTCTCTTCCTTGTAACTGGCGGGCATAGGCTGGTCCCGTATTTTCACGGCGTTTCAAGTTCTCCAGGAATGTCGACTCCATGCGCATACTGATTTTCCTAATCCAACGACTGCGCACAATGAGCATTACAATCACAATGGCCATCAGCACGTGCCAATACCACCGATGAGGTGACAAGAAATTGAGCACATAGTAAACTACCATCGTGGCAAACAGGAAACGTACAAAAATGGTAAAGTTGACAAAGGCATTGCCCCACCGTCCACTCTTTCGCAAGATGTCGGCCTCCCGCGACTTGTTGTTCTTCATGATGATGGGGCGCAACAGCGGGGCTAATAACAAGAGAACCAGTACTCCGCACACTCCATTGCCCACCCAATGGCCAAAAATGTGACGGCAAGCCAATAATAAGGAAACAAATAACAGCGATATTACAGCAATGCTCAGTACGCCATAGATGACAGATTGCAGGAGAACTTTCTTTAGAAACTGTGATAAGGGATTCACTTCCTTCTCTACCACTTTCTTCTTTTTCGTTGTATCTTTCTCTAAGACGACTTTCTTATTGCCACTAATCGTGCTGGCAAACCGTATCATATAGGGTGTCACAAAGGTGGTGATGATGCTCACGGCAACAACGATAGGCATAAGGAAACCTTCCGTCACACCCAAAGACTCGCCCAAAGCTGCAATAATGAAGGCAAACTCACCAATCTGCGCCATTGAGAAACCACTCATCAGGGCATCACTGCGTGAAGAACCTGACAGGAGATAACCCATTGTTCCGAACAATGCTTGACCCAACAAAATGGCAAACACCAACACAACAATAGGAATCCAATGAGCAACCAAGTCCGACGGCGAAACCATCATGCCGACAGACACGAAAAAGATGGCTCCAAAGAGGTCTTTTATCGATGAAATGGCCGAATCTATGCGTTCTGCCTCTATCGTTTCAGCCAAAATACTACCCATCATAAATGCTCCCAAAGCCGTACTGTAGCCTACCGAATCCGCCACAACCACCATAAGGAAACAAAGTCCTATGCTCACGATGACTAATGTCTCCTTGTTGATGAACGAACGGTTTCTGTGCAAGAAGGTAGGTACCGCCCACATTCCTACAACAAACCATAGAAGAAGGAAGAAACCTAATTTCAGCAACGAATAGATGAGTTCTGACCCCTGCAACCTATTGCTCACGGCCATAGCCGAAAGCAACACCATGACCACAATACCAAGAATGTCCTCCAGAATGAGCACGGACATCACCTTCGAGGCAAACCTACGGGTTAGCAACCCCATGTCGTCGAATGCTTTGTAAATAATTGTTGTCGAAGACATAGCCAGCATTCCACCCACAAACATGCAGTTGATAGTGGTCCACCCCATCAAATAACCCACACCGCAACCAATGCCCCACATAGATGTCATGATGAAGCAGGCCGCAATGATGGGCGACGCCCCACCCTTTAGAATCTTCTTGAACGAAAATTCCAATCCCAACGAAAACATAAGGAAGATAACGCCTATCTGACTCCACACCTCTATCGACTCATTCTCTTCTATCGAAGGGGTGTAAGGCATGTGTGGACTGGCCAAGAAACCTGCCAAGATGTAACCCAAGACCAAAGGCTGCTTTAGTCGCTTAAAGATAATGGTGGTCAGGCCCGCCACGATGAGTATGAGGGCAAGGTCACTGATGAGTTTTGGCAGTTCGGACATTTAAAATTGGACGATTGGACGATTAAGGGACGAACGTCTTTCGTCCGTCAATAATATAAAACCCTCGTTTCATCTTTCCTTCGGGAATTTGCCTGCCACTAAGGTCGTAGACTTGCGAATGGGATGAAGGAACGGTTTCCGTTACATTGATAATGCCAGTAGTGCCATACTCGAGTGCCTGAAGACTGAGATAGCCCAACACAAAGTCGGCATCTCGCGCGGCATCGGGATAAAAGACAATGACGTAGTCGTCTGCCTCGGTAATGTCGAACTCGAACTTTTGCAGACTGAATTTTAAAAACTTGTTACCCACATCTCCACCAACGTTGACAGTTGGCATGATGGTGTCAGCCGCCACTTCCTGTCCACTGAGGTTTTGAATGGAAATGGTCACAGGTGAGAACTCGGCGTGATTCCAATTGCACACCCTGAACCTAAGCGAATAGTGTCCTGGGGCCAATGTCAGTTTCGAACGAGATGTCCTGAGACCAAACTTTGCCCAAGCCTCCCTCGCTTTGCCTGTAGCATTCTGAACGAGCAATCCGTAGTCAAGGCCTCGAGTGGTATTGGTAAATTGCAGTATGCGAGGACCGCTAGTGTACGTGTTACTTCCACCCACACGCTTTGTCGAACCGTTGGACACATACCAATTTTGTGGCACTATGCCTTCGACATTAAAATACTGTTGAAAGTTGTATGTGCTTTTGGGGGCAACATAATTGACTTGGCACGAGGCTTGCGCTGTCTTGCCCTCACTGTCTGTTACCACCACACTGAGGTTGTGATTGGCTGCGGAGGGTGACACCAATATCGCCTTGCTGGGCAATGTTGTCTGGGTGTCGAAGAGTGTCTTGCCGTCATAGTATTCCACTTTCTCTATCTTACCATTGGCCGACTTGCCTGTAGCAAGGATTGTGATATCTGGGAACTGAGCCTCTCCTTGTGGTGCCATCCAGAGATGAATGGTCTCTCCGGCAGGTTGAGTGATTCTTACCGTAGGTCTGTTCAAAGAGAAACGCTTACAGAAATTCCAGATAAGATGGCGGTTGAGGTCCATAGGCCAGTGTCCACCATTGTTATAAGAGTAGAGCCATACCTCACCACCATTCGGACCACCCGACCATTTCTCCAAGTCGCCATCATACCAACTGGTACTTATAGGCTTATAGTGTGGTGTCTTGCTGTAATTGGTATGTTTGTCATGCTTAGCATAGTTCTCGATGTAGTCATGAATGCCATATTGTTCATAGCCGAACACGTCATCGCCATAGGCAATACACTCCAGCAAGTTGACGGGTTTCTGACAGTTGTTCCAAGGCGATTCGGAGAACTGAATACCACTCGTGGGAGCAAAGGCAGCAATCTTGTCTTGCATAGCCCCAATGCAATGGTGGATGAGCATCGATCCCATAGAAAATCCCGACCAATATACACGATCGACATCAATATTGAAACGGCTTGCCATTTCGTCGATAGTCTTAATGACGAAATTCTGGTCCTTCGTTCCACCTATATCCCATGTGTTTCCGTCGCTTCTCAAATATGTGACAACGAACTTGGCCGTGTCTATCATCTCGTACATCTTATCCGAGCTCGACTGATATTCTGGGTCTTGGTTCATACCATGTGTCACGATGAAGAGTGGTGACTTGGCAGGCAGTGTATTAGGTGTGTACACCACCATATTCCTCTGCTGCCCATTCACGTTGATGTCAATTGACTGCTTTTTGTAGGCGTATGCTTGCATCACAGAGAGCAACATAAGCATAAACGAAAGTAACGAGCGTTTCATACGTGGGTAATACTATAAACTGTTAATCATTTTCGTCTGTCGCCCATAGTCTCCCATGGCTTACGACGCTACAAATATAGGTAAAACTTCCGAATTATGCGCCAGCCGAATAAAGAAATAACATTTTCCTTTAGAGGAAAACCCATATTCTCTATTCTATGATAGGATTACCCTATACGCTCAATCACCTCGAGGCACATACGTGAATTATGATAAGGACATTTCCAAGGCCCAGCCTTATCGTCGTCGATATTAACGGAACCATCCTCACGTATGCTCCAATACCATTCACTATGCTCCCAGTCAATAAGGTGTTGTTTGGTGTATGACCAACATTTGAGAGCACGAGCGAGAGCCTCGTTATCTCGGAAATGTTGCCATTGGTTGATTTCACCAATGATACACTCACACTGTACCCACCAATGGCGGTCTGGGTCACGATCTTCGTGTATCATACTACCATCCGGCATCAACCCTTTTTCAGAGGCTTGAGTTATGCGACGCACGACGGGCATAATCTCGGAAGTAAGCAGTTCGTCTCCCAACACTTCCAAGGCTTCTGTCAAGAGCCAAGCAGCCTCAATGTCGTGACCATAACTCTCGATATCTCTCTTACCCTGCCAGTAGTCATTGAAAAAGAGGTCGAGATGACAAGTCTGGGGATTCAAGATCTTGGTAACAAAAATGCGAATTAGATTGTGCAATTGCTGTTCCAGTCTCTCGTCTTTCCAAACGCGATAAAGATTTGTATAGGGTTCGAGTATGTGTAGATGAGTATTCATCGTACGACTTCCGTTCTCATCTTTATCAGAAAGACGCATATCCCCGATAGGCTGCCATTCACGTGTCAACGCTTCGATGTAACCATTATTCTGGGCATCATAAGCATGATGTTCGATGTCATTAAAAAGTTGGATAGCTACTTTTAGTGACTCTTCATCGCCAGTTGCACGATACAATTCCGAGAAACCATATATCATGAATCCTATGGCGTAGGTCTGCTTCTTCAGATCAATGGGATTTCCCTCACAATCAAGCATCCAATAAACTCCACCATACTCACGATCGATGAAATTCTTCAGGATGTACTCTTTGGCACGCAGGGCCATTTGCATGTATTCATCCTTTTTCAAAACACGATAGGATGCTGAAAAGGCCCAAAGGATACGTGCATTAAGCACTGCACCCTTAGGTGCATCGGGCACCAAACGGTCATTGCCATCCCTACGTCCATAGAAACCTCTATGCTCCTCATCTACCATTCGCTCCATCCAATACTTAAGGATATTCTCCTCGAGTACTTGACGCATGTCTGCTTTCAGTTTTTGCATCATTGTCTTTGCAGTTTCAGTTGTTCTTCAATTTCATTCACACGCTGCACTGTGAGTGGATAGAAACGGGCAATTATAATCGCCAATAGGGCAACGGCAGCAGGGATGAACGACATCAGATACCAAAGGACACGGATAGCTGACTCAGGTTGTTCCAACACGGCTTGTGCCGCCAATTGTTCATCTGTTCGAGGAACATAACCACAAGCTCCGAGTAACCACAGCACTGCTGCACCACCTATGGCACCACCAAACTTCTGAGCCATAGATGAGGATGAGAAGATGAGGCCTGTACTAGCAGTCTTATACTTCAGTTCAGCATAATCGCTGACATCAGCATACATCGACCAGATGAGAGGCGACATAATACCCGTAAGCATAGATATAATAACCTGCATCAATAGCATGAACCAAAAGCCCAATGGCGATACGGGGATGAAGAAAAATAGTATAGAGCAGATAATTAGGCAGATGTTAACGCATATGAAAGTAGACTTCTTACCCAACCGACGAGCCAATGGAACGGTGCAGGCAACACCTATCATATTGGCAACTTCGCCTATGCTTAAGAACAATCCTGCGTAGAATAGAAGGCTAATTCCCTTTCCTTCACCAAAGGAAGGGATATGCAACATCGCATCAAAACCAATAACATCAGCAAAATAGTAGGCAACAGTGGCACCACGAACAGTGCAGAAGAGATTGAAACAGAGTGCAGCACCTATCATCAACCACCAAGGACGATTGCTGAGAAGCGCTTTAAAGTCACTACCAATGGAAACAGTGCTAATGGTCTTTAGTCGCTCACGAGTAAGGGCAAAGCATAGCAGAAAGAGCAGGAAACATGCCGCAGCAATAACAATCATAGCCCCTTGCCAAGCATCAGCTGTGCTTATTGAAGATTGACCATTGAACATTGATGATTGACCATTGTTCGTTATCCATTTCACAAGTGGTTCCCATGCGGCCAACGCGATAAACGAGCCACCATAGGCAAAGAACATTCGGAATGATGAAAAGACGGTTTTTTCTTGTGAATTATCGGTGATTACGCCCAACATGGCACCATAGGGGACATTAATGCCTGTGTAAACAGTCATCATCAAAATATAAGTAATGTAGGCCCATATAAGTTTTGCCCCATACTCCCAGTCGGGTGTGGTAAAAAGCAGAATTCCACAGATGGAGAACAACGGAGCAACCCATAATAGATAAGGACGATACTTACCCCAGCGCGTCTGTGTTCGATCGGCAATAATACCCATCATGGGATCAGAAACGGCATCCCATATTCGGGTCACCAGTACTAATACTGCTGCATCTGCAAGGCGAAGTCCAAAGATGTTACTATAGAAAAATGGAAGATAATAGGAAAACACCTTCCAGAACATTGACGATGACATATCGCCAAACCCATAGCCTATTTTCTCACTTAATCGCGCCATTGTTTGTTCTTATTTATCAGTCGTTTGATGGTTTCCACACTAGCACCTGTCGTCAATCCGTCAGCAGGAGTATTCATGCAGTAATCGACAAGCCTATCGATGGAGGAAACTGCCACATGCAAACGGGTGTCGCTGGAGGCATAATAGATGAGAACACGTCCATCATCATCCTTAATCCAGCCATTGGAAAAACATACATTCATCACATCACCAATGTACTCCTTGCCCTGAGGAGCAAGGAAGTAACCACCTGGTTGGGCTATAACGCGAGTGGGATCATCGAGGGCTGTCATATACATATATAGCACATAGCGCAAACCACTGGCAGTACCACGAACACCATGAGCCAGATGAAGCCATCCTTGTGGTGTCTTAATTGGAGCAGGACCTTCGCCATTCTTCACCTCCATAATCGTGTGATAGTGGCGTGGATTGATAATGATTTCTTCCTCAACTTTGGCATGTGTGATGTCTTTCACCAAAGCCCATCCGATGCCACCACCCGAACCTGTGTCAATGAAACCATCCTGTGGACGAGTGTAGAAAGCATACATGCCATTCACAAACTCAGGATGCAAGACAACGTTTCGCTGTTGGCTTTTCGATACAAGGTCGGGCAGACGCTCCCACGTTTTCAAATCTTTGGTGCATGCAATAGCAGCAGTGGCAGTGGCAGCACTGAGATCACTGGGTTGAGAATCGTCATGACGTTCGGCACAGAAGACACCATATATCCATCCATCCTCGTGCTGAGTAAGGCGCATGTCATAGACATTGGTAGCAGGAATTGCTGCTTCGGGCATTGTTATGGGTTCGGACCAGAAACGGAAATTATCGATTCCATTCGGACTTTCAGCAACGGCAAAGAACGACTTACGATCGGCACCTTCCACCCGGCAAACCAACAAATATCGTCCGTTCACTTTTATGGCACCTGCATTCAAGACGGCGTTCATCATGATGCGTTGCATCAGGTACGGATTATCCTTTTTATTAAAGTCATATCGCCACTCCAATGGGGTATGTTCAGCCGTCAATATGGGATACTTGTAACGTTCGAATATTCCGTTACCCAATTCCTCGGGCTCATTCTTCAACGTAAGCAAAGCCTCGTGATATTCCTGTATCAGTTTCAGTCGTGATTCGTAATTCATTGTATGATAAATGGCAAATAAGAAATGTCAAGATTCAATAGAAAATACTCTGCTAGCATATTCCTCCCTGAGGGGAACCTCTATGCCAACCTCCATGAGGAAACGGCCTGTAAAACGCTTACCCGATAGAGAGCAAGGTCTTTGACCCACGCGTATGTTCTTTTCCACGAGGGTGTATGTGGCATCAGGATTGAGACCAGCCAAACGGATGCGAGGGATGGGTTGATCATAGTAATTGTCAACTTTATAGACAAACCAAACACCCTTCTGTTGGGCATCATCGACGTACATCATTGAGGCCACACCCTTGCGATCGTAAGGTGATAGGAGACGATAGAGATTGCCCGTTTGGACAACAGGACGCAATTGTTTGTAGTCGGCCATACAAGTACTCGTTTGCTGACGTTCCTCGTCTGTCATATCCTTGGGTTGTAACTCTATGCCCAAGCGTCCACTCATAGCCACGTCACAACGGAATTTGATGGGAATAACCCTACCACCTGTGTTCCAATAGGGGCAATGATTGATGTGACAGGCCATAGCATTGGCAGGGAAGAAAAGACTAGTTCCCCACTGGATATAAACACGTTGTAAGGCATCCGTATTATCCGAAACCCAGAACTCATCGAAATAGGGAAGCAACCCATAGTTGGCACGACCACCGCCAGAGGCACAGTCCTGAATGACGATGTCAGGATATTTGGCACGAATGCGCTGGAGGGTCTTCAGCAAACCAAGGTGGTAGTCAACATAGAGGTTTTGTTGACGGTTCTTAGGCAAATAAAGAGAACCAAAGTTTTGTATGGAGGCATTGGCGTCCCACTTAATATAGGCAATTTCGGGGTTTTGTGTGAGTAGGTCGTCGACAATCTTAAAGACGAAGTCCTGCACTTGCGGATTGGTCATGTCCAGTACCAACTGCGTACCACCACGTCCCAACTTCAGTTGACGTCCTTTTACCTGCAAAGCCCATTCGGGATGTTGCTCAAAGAGCTCACTCGTTGTATTCACGTTCTCTGGCTCTATCCAAATGCCAAACTTGATACCACGCTCACGAGCAGCATCAGTCAGTGCACGAAGTCCATTGGGCAACTTATTCTTATCCACTACCCAGTCGCCAAGACTGGAAGTATCATTTTTACGTGAATATTTGTCGCCAAACCATCCATCATCCATTACAAATAGTTCGCCACCGAACTTGCTGATATCATCCATCATCTGTATCATGCGGGCCTCGTCGATGTCGAAGTAGAGACCCTCCCATGAGTTCAGGAGTATATCGCCCACCTTCATACCTCTGTGCAACATTCCCTCAGTGCGTGCCCAACGATGGAAATTACGACTAGCACCACTCAAACCTTCGTTGGAAAAAGTAAGTGCCAGATGAGGTGTCTCAAACTTCTGTTTAGGATCAAGGATATATTCCGAAGATTGTGGGTCGATGCCGGCATAGAAGTGGTGTTCTTTGTGCGAAATGGTGTTGAAACGAAGTTCAAAGTTTCCACTCCAACACAATGCAGCACCAATGGTACGACCTGTCAGTTCCTGTGGACGTCCGTCGAGAGAAACCATAACCTCAGGGGCATCGAGATGAGCATTGCGTGTGCCATCAGTGTTACGAATAATCTTGACACCTCCTGTCAGGGCTTCGGACGTAGGTTCTGTCTCTGCCGCCCAGTTTCCATGCATATGAGTTATCCACACATCACCCTGTCGAAGTACCAGATGACCAGAATCGTAACGTTTCAGTGTGACGGGCTTTTTCTCGCCATTCTCGATTTCCGTCCACGTTTCTATAATGTCCACCTGTCGATATGCCTTGTAGAAAATGCGAACTGTAATAGGTTGTAATTTGTCCTGCATCGTGAAGACATGAACTTGGGCATTACCCTCAGCATGCGACGAATAGTCGGTGGCCTTCAGTTCAAGGTTCAGATCTCCATCGGCGTGCAACACTTGCAAGGCAGGCAGTTGTACCATATCCACCGTACCAAAGGCCGGCAGGGCAGAAGAATTAAGGTCGGCACCGGCATCACGCAGTTGTTGCAGATTGGTCACACGTGCACCATAGTATGCCATATGTAAGTCACCACCCTCCCGAGCATGCAGAATAAGCATTGTGTTGGGGGTCTCAATTGTTGCATCACCACTCCATGCGGAAACGGTCAATGCCGTCAGGAATGACAAGAATAAAAGGCAAAGTTTCTCTTTCATAATGGTATTCTATCCTCAATAATCACTTCTCAATATCCTTTAACATCAGAATCTTACTGTCTTCGACCATGCGACAGAAGTCGGGTGCATCCTTTGTGCCTGGGAATGGAGCGAAGTAGTGCCCATGGTTGCCATTGCGCCAAACGAGGAAATAGCAAAGGGGATACTTCTCGATTTGAGGTTTCAACACACGCGTCCACCATGTGGGGTCAGGCAGATTCTGATAGCCACATTCGGTAAGTGCCACAAGGCGATTGGCCTTCTTGGCATAATCACAGAGTTCAGTGAGGTCTTTGTTGAGCCTACTGATGAAGTCCTTCTCACGCCCCTCTTGTTGGTAGGCATCGAGACCTATGATGTCCACTCGCTCATCGCCAGGATAGGTGTCGAAGATGTCGGAGGGATAGCCAAAGTTAGGACTCCAACTCCAAACAATATTCGTGAGACCATCGGCCAAGAGTCGGTCTTGCACACTGTTCCACAAAGCCTTGTATTCCTCGGGAGAACAAAGTCCCCTGCCCCACCAAAACCATCCACCACTGTTCTCGTGCCAAGGACGGAAGATGAAAGGAACAGGACGTCCGTGTTCGTCGCACAACGATTGGAGGAAAGAGGAGAGACGAAGCATCCATAGTTGAAATTTCTGATATTGTGAACCTCCTGGCAGGATGCTGCGGACGACTTCCTTATTCTTGTTATCCCAAGCCGTACCTCCTGTCAAAGGGTTACGTGGATGCCACGAAATGGTGGCAATACCACCACGCCTAACATGTGCCAATAGTTCCTCGCGAATACGATTAAAAGGTACACGGTCAAGGTTTTTCTCATCACCCATTTCAATGCCACCAAGGTCGAAACCCATTACGGCAGGATAGTCGCCGCATACTGCAAGCACGTCCGACCGGCCACGATCCCATTGCCAACTACCGCCGTAGAATGGATCGTCCTGATGACCAAACATGATGCCACGAGCACTAAGGCTCTTCAAACGTTGGAGCAGGGTTTCGCGACCAGCAGCAGAAGTTTGCTGACGATAGAGCGGTTGCATCGTAGGAATGGTGGTGGATGTGGCTTGGGTTCGGCCAAGAGGTGTGATGCAAACATTATCGAAATAAGGAGTGGATACACTACGTTCGTGCAGGGGAGCAATGAGTCCTGCCATACCCCTGCCATAGTGGTCCGATGTGGCTCGTACAACTTCGACGCCATCGATGTAACCTATTATCTGGTCTCCATCGAAACGCAGTTTGAGATTGTGCCACTGCAGGGCTGAAATGCCTCTGACATCAGCCTCAGCAAGGGTGTATTCACCACCTATCTCCACGTCTTTGCGGGCAAGGATGAGTGCCTGTTGTTCCTTATCTCCAATGAGTTCCTTCTGATCGCGTTTGCCACGGGTCAGGATGAGTGTGCAATGACCTGCGTCATCCAGTTTCAAATAGTATCCCTTTGCCCATATACCATAACCAGAACCCACATCACAAAGGCGACCCATTACACCAGCCTCATCACCTGGATTGAGATAGATGTCCGCACTGATTTCATAGTCCTTCCATCCTGCATCGCCCAGAATAGTATAGTGATGCCACTCAGGTGCCCAACTGAGGGTGTGAGCACCAACGGTTTGTTGTATCGACATACCCTTGCGCGCAGGTGATGGTCTCAGTTCGAAGCATCCGATGAGGTCGGCCAAATAGTGTGGCAGATAGCCCCATTCCTCAGGATTACTATACTGTTCGAAATCGTCCTTATAAGGTATGGGGAAAGGTTTGGAAGCAGGAATGTCAGCAAACGAACCTTTCTGTTGTCCTGTTGTCGTGGAGAAAGAATAAACAGCATCGGGTTTCAGGGTAATGGAGAAGTTTCCACCCTTGGGAGTGATATCCTTCAGACGAACAAACTGCTGCTTGGCATCGCTGTACCAAACACAAAGTTTACCTTTGGAAAGACCATCAGCCACACGAACCTTGATGGTTTGCGCTTTCTTGGCGCCTTTCGTCTCTGCAACAATGCTATAGTCACCTGTCTGTGGATCACGCATCGTCACCATAGAACCACCCTGAGGCAAGTTGAGGCATCCATCATCAACATAACGCCATCCAACACGCGTAAACTGTCCATAATGAGCATAACCCCACAGTGCCTCTCGCACAATGTAATGTCCACTCCAAGGTTCCTGTGCCAACAGCATTGGCGGTTCCTTGCTATAGGGTTCCAAGGGATAGGTAGCACCGATGTCGTACCAGTTGATGACCTTGGTGGCACCACTAACGATATAGTTGGCATTGAAACACTTAACGATACTAATGAGACAGTCGAAACCCGGCAGATAAACATGGTCCTCACTATTCCAAATGGGTTTTCCCATGTCCTCGGCCATCTTACGTTGTTCCGGTGTCAGCTGTATCTCACTGAAGGTGTGAGCACAGACGGCATCAAGAGCATCTGCCAACTCACGATCTTCCTGCATGCGCTTGAGGAAATCCATCTTTTGATTACCCCAGTTACCAAAGCCATGAAGTTTCACATCACGGAAACCACGTTCATTCATGGCCTTGCGAAGATGTTTGGCAAAGTCGGCACTCCACCCTTTTTCGTTGTGACATCCCAAGGCATCGAGTTCCAAACCATGCACTTGACGCAGGCCCTTCATCCAATCGATATAGTAATCCACCATATCATCCGACCAGAAATTGCCCACCCAGGCAGGTGCACTCCAACTGGTGGCATCGAGTGATAGTGCGGAATTACGACGCTTTGCCTCTTGCATCACCCACCACATGTAACCACGCAGGAAGTTGGCATCACCACGATAGTGACTATGACTAGGCATACTGCCTTGGGTAGAGTTACCATCGCCAGGAACTTCCACAAGGATGGCACTAACTGATGCTCCGAACATAGGTTTATACACCATGTCCATGATTTGCGAACGTTGAGGTTCGGGATAATCCTTCAACAAAACGGAGGTGGCACCACCACCGTTGACAGCTCCAATGCCATCGAACTGTTTGCCCGTAGAGTTTGCACTCAGGTTGATGGTTTGTGCTGTAGCACTTCCCCACCCGATGAACAGTAATAATAAAGATGATACGAATCTGGTTTTCATATGCAAGTTGTTTGATGTTAATTATTCGACGGCTTTAACGGTTAAGTGCTGGTCAGCAATGGAAAGGCGGAAGTCGCCTGGTTCCAATACCCAGTGGTCGTTCAAGTCAACAAACGACAGGTCGTTGGCAGGAAGTTGCATAATGACAGTACGTGTCTCGCCTGGTTGTAATTCCACCTTCTCGAAGGCACGCAAACGGCGAATGTCGGGAGTGAGACTAGCCACAAGGTCACTGCTGAAGAGAAGCACACTCTCCTTTGTCATTTGTTGACCTGTGTTCGTCACATCCACACTGACAGTAAGCACGTCTCCCTTGCGGAAGGTGGACTTATCGACACGCATATTGCTGTATTTCACTGTGGTATAGTGCAAACCAAAGCCAAAGGGCCACTGTACGTCCATGACAGCATCATAGTTGTAGTTTCCACCCATCTGACCCATGTTCTCACAGGGTTTGTAGTCATAAGTCACAAGGGCTCCAGTGTACTTAGGATAGGTGTAAGGCATACGACCTGTGAAATCGGCATCGCCTGCCAACAAGCGTGCAAGTGCCTTTCCACCATAGTTGCTGGGCAGGAAAGTGTGAACTACTGCCTGACACAGAGGTTCGATATCTCGGATGATACGTGGACGACCTTCGGTCAGGACAAGGACAATGGGTTTACCTGCCTTTGCCAACTGACGAACCATCTCCTTTTGATTGTCACTCAGGTTCAGGTCATTGATATTACCTGGTGTTTCGCAATACGAGTTTTCACCCACACAGGCAATGACGACATCGGCCTTTTGTGCTGCATCTGCCAGTTGATCCCAATCCGATGCCTGATGATCCTGATTGAAATCTCTTCTATCCCAACGAACTCCTTGCAAGTACTGCACATTCTCTGTGCCGAATCGTTCCTTCAATGCTTGTTGGAAGGTGGGATAATTTCCCATCTGTGGCGCGAGTTCATTAGTACGGTCTCCTTGCCATGTATAACTCCATCCACCATTCATACCACGCAAGTTGTCGGCATTAGGTCCGCACACCAATATTTTCACACCCTCTTTCAAAGGCAACAGCGTTCCACTCTCCCCTCCCAATTCTTCATTCTTCAACAGCACCAAGCACTCCTCTGCCATCTGTACGGCTTCGTTGGCAAAGCCTTCGCTAGCAAAGTCGGGGAATTCCTTCGCCAGTTTCTTTTCGTCCTTGTCCCACGTCTTCTTATCCATGAGACCAAGGCGAATCTTCAATCGGAGGATACGACGCACGGCATCGTCGATACGTGTCATCGACACTCGTCCTTCGTTCACCAATTCCTTCAACAAGTCGCAGAACTCCACCTCATAAGGCACCATCGACATGTCGATACCTGCATTGATGGCTAACTCAATAGCATCTTTCTTCGTTGCAGCAATGTGGTCACGCGTACAGATGTTGTTGATATCTGCCCAGTCCGTCACTATCATGCCATCCCACTGCAACTCCTCCTTCAACCACGTTGTCAGATACTTCGAATTGGCATGGAAGGGCACACCATTGTTCACGCCAGAGTTCACCATCAGTGAGAGGGCTCCTGCCAGGATGGCACTGCGGAAGGGTTGGAAGAACTTCTCACGCATATCGCGTTCTGTGACACTACTGGGCGTACGATCCTTACCACTGACAGGCACACCATAGGCCATATAATGCTTCAGACATGCGGCAACATTCTTTGGACCAATGTGGTTTGGGTCGTTACCCTGATATCCTAGCACGGCCTGACGAGCCATCTCACAACTGAGATGCACATCCTCGCCATAACTTTCCCACATACGACTCCACAGGAGTTGACGTCCAAGGTCCATCACAGGCGAATACACCCAAGGAATGAGACCTGCCCTGCTCTCGTAAGCCGCAATCTCACTGACACGATGAGGGATAGTCCTATTGAAGGAAGCCGCCTGACCTATCTCTTGTGGAAAAAGTGTTGCACCCCAAGTATACGAAGCACCATGAATCTGGTCGACACCATAGATTTGCGGCACACCAGAACACGTTTCCATGGAGATTTGGTTCAATCGACGAATGAGTGCACTCCACACCTCCGGCTTCTGTGCCACACCCTTAGGCACGTTCAGAATGCTTCCCACGTGATACTGGTTGAACACTTTCTGCAGAGCATCCTCGTTCAGACGGAATTCCTGACTTTTGGTGTCAGTAATAACGTCGATTGTCAGTTCGCACATCTGCCCTATCTTCTCGTCGAGCGAGAGGCGCGACAGTGTTTGTTCCACCTGTTTCTCTACTTTCTCATCACGAGGGATGGCAGGTTGCTGGGCATTGGCAACAAGCAGACTAGTTGCTAAAAGGCTGGTCATAAGTGTCTTTTTCATATCATTTACTATATTTCTTGCCGTTCTTCACATAGATGCCATGATGTTTTTCGGATAACTGACGACCCAGAAGGTCATAAATCCTCGCATTCTGCGACGCTGGTGCATAGGGAATCTCTATCCCGTCCACATATCCACCTTCACCATAAAAGCCCTCCACCATCGCATCGACAAGGTCTTGCTCATTGAACTCAGGCACAGTACGATGTTCGCCATCGGAAAGTCCCATCCAGTGGAACAGTCCTATGCCATTGGCCTGACACTTCTGGGCAAAATACTTGACGAATTCGACATGATTGTCGCGATTATCTCCTCCACCACTGATGCCCCATTCGCCGAAAAGCACAGGAGCACCCTTCTTCACCAGATAGGACTTCAGTTGGGAGATTACTCTGTTAAGACCCGTCTTTGCCGATGTCAGGTCTGAGATATCGGGATAGCAGTGAACCTCGAAGATGATATGTCCGTCCTCAACGTCAGTGGGTAGTTGCATTTCCTTCAGAGGGTCTTGCAGATGACTGCTCCATGTTCCAAATCCGTCGCATGCCCCATAGGTACAAACCACAAGATTCCTTTGCAGATTGTTGCCTCCTGTGGCTCGCACGGCATTGACGAAACTTTGGGCATAGTTGTTTATGGCTTTGTACGAAGCTTTGGCTTTCGCGTCATCGTATCCTTGCTTACTTCCAAACTGGGCATAGCACCACGAGTGATCGGCATCGAGCATTTCGTTATAGCCCTCAAAAAGCAGGTGTTCGTCATAGTCGCGAAATTCCTCCGCTATCTGTTTCCATATTGCTTCGAAACGCTCGTGTTGTTGGGCATAGACCTCCTCGTCTGCAACGAGCCACGCCGTGTTACTTGCTCCCGTGTCGTGGTGTACGTTCAGGATGCAGTACATACCCTGCTTGACGATGTAATCCACCACCTGATGCACACGCCTCATCCATGCCTTTTGTATCTTCGTTCCTATGTCGTCGTTCGAGGGTAACCAGGGTGTATAGGTCCATGTTCCGTTGTCGTCGTAACCTCGAACAGAACTGAATGTCGCCTCCATGTGAGGATACCATGTTACTGGTACGCGTATGGCATTGAACCCTGCATCCTTGAAGAGTTTGAAGAGTTTGGCTTGCGTCACTTTCTGTCCCCATGCCGTCTCGTAGGTGGTGGGGGTTCGACTCTTG
>JAEEGF011387438.1_pt1 | contig 18659 bp, 10 predicted proteins | sample 9134171 | NCBI WGS metagenome assembly JAEEGF01 (sample SAMN16246542, study PRJNA631951) | gut metagenome | biome: gut microbiome; feature: rumen; material: AP-attached | host: Bos | place: Iran: Karaj | collected 2018-10
TACCAGTGTACTTTCGTTTACACATGACCATGGATCAGACTCCATATATCCGATCATATTCTTAGCTTTTGTATCCGGCATGAACGCTGCAATAAATATAAGTTTTTCAATCTTCTCGCCAAGGTCTTCTGCCAGCTGCGCGATAACCATTCCTGTCATTGAATGAGCAGCAAGAACAACCTTGCCATCTATTCCGTCAATAACTTCCTTAATACAGTCAACATAGTCTTTTAAATGAACATTAGGAAGATTCTCCGGATGGTTTGCACCATGTCCCGGAAGATCAACAGCAATAACCTTGTGGCCCGCCTTTTCAATAGCCTCAACATTGTATTTCCATGACCATGAACCGCACCAGCCGCCGTGAACAAGAATGATTGTAGACATTTTTCTCCTCCTTTATTTCATCCATAGGTTTTTTATGTTTTGAAGACCGATCTCATCTGAAAGCTTTTTATCCATGCTTAACTGGATCATCGTCTTATCATTACCAAGAACAAAAGCTGCCACGTTAAAGACTCTGCCATCACCCTCCAGCACATTCCAGAAGCCCTTCAAAAAGGCTATCTGCTTCTTCTCATCAAGGGATGAAATATCTTTGAAGTAAAGAGGTGCAACTCCATCTCCCGAAGAAAGGGCCGGATTTGTATCCACAAACTCTTTTAACAACTTCTCCAAAGCATCCTTATCTACTGTCTCATCAAGCAGATACTCTTTTCTAAGTCTCTTTTCAGAAATCTGCTTCGGGAAGTCGAAGTTCAGTGTGGGGATAAATCTGTGGGCATCGGAAAAGAGCTTTCTCTTCTTCTCCTCTGCCATGCCGCCCTCTGTAAAAATGACGCTGAACATCCCCATCATGTTCCAGACATGAGCACTGGGTGACACGTTGTTGGTAAGGCCCAGATCAACAATTCTCTTAAGGGGCTCTAAGTAAACCGACGAATCAAAGGTGTCATTACTCATCATCCTCTGAAGCAGTGAATTCTCTCTCTGAATATATGTATAGCCGGTCAGTGAAGACATGACACATATCTTTTCCGCATTGATATAGCAGCGAAGCTCGAATAGAATATCCTCTGCCAAAGTGATGTCAAGGTCAAAAGAGATGTTGTTATTGACTACGATATCTCTTTTTATCAGCTTGGTTCCCAGGAACGCACAGGCGCCATACAACAGATTTCCTCTTATATCTGCATCGTCAGGAACAATGTATCCGTCCTTTGTCTCAGGGAACAAAAGAGGCATCGGCACCATAAAAAGACTCTCATCCTCTCTGACATTCTCAGCCCTGCCAATAAGGATATCGATGTCATCCCGCTCCATCTTTTCAATGGCCTTTTCGAAAAAGTCCACCTCACAGGCATCGTCATCATCGAGGAAGTACAGGTATTTGCCCTGGGCCTTTTTTATGCCCTCATTTCTTGGAGAACTGGGCGAATGCCACTCATCCTTCTTTTCGAATATCTTTACATTTGGGTCATTTCCTGCCAGCTCCAAAATGTCCTCAGGCGTACAGGAATCTGTGTTGTGCATTATTACAACCCACTCCCAGCTGATATTCTTAGTAGCAGCCAGCACTGAATCAGTGGTCCGTTTAAATATCGTTAGGTCCTGATTGTGAAAGGGTGTAATTATGGAAAGCATTATTTCGCTCAATTTATATCCTCCATGCCATCACTTAAGGTTACTTATCAGCAGCTCTTCTGTCCGCTTAAGAACCTTATTCATAGCCTCTTCATCCCACAGATCAACATCAGGATGCAACAATAGATAAATTCCGTTCTCATCTTCCCACAGGAATTCACCGCGGTTGAACAGATTATAGGTTGGGTTCTCAAAGTATTTAAAGGGCTCTTTGATTATCTGCTCAGGGAAAATCTGGCAGACAATGTAAGGCGAAATTGAAGGAACTTCATCCATTCCGAAGCACTCCTTAAAGATAACCTCCCTTTGAAGGAAACCGTATCTGTCAGCCTGAAGATAAGACTTCATGAATTCTCTCTCGGAATATTCTCTCTTTATTCTGACCGGAACCTTGTTAACTATGCAGCCCAGCATCTTATCCATGCCATCCACCGGAGTACTTCTTCCGGACACTCCAAGAGGAACAATTATGTCATCTTTACCGACAACATCCATTATTGCCCTTGCATACTGACAGAGAACATAAGCCGGTATGGATATATTTTGTTTTCTGCATAGCTCTTTTACCTTGATATGATTCTCACCGGTCATGGAATACTCATATCTCTTGTAATTATGCTTTCCTGTGGACGCTGGATTCTTTGGAAGACATGCCACCTCTGTTCCTGACAGATAATCCTTCCAGAAATCCACAGCTTCTTTCCTGGCTGCCTCGTCAGCAGTAAATTCAAGGTATTCTACATAATTGTCCACATAATTCAGATCGCCCTGGGTAAGGAACTCATTGAAAAGTATCTTCTCACCGACTCCGTCCACTACCCTGTGATCAAATTTGATATCAAGGACTGTCTTGTCATCATGGGTCCTGAATGCCTGAACATATAAGAGATCCGCCAGATCAGGATGGAGGAAAAGATATCCCGCTCTGTCTACAATGATTTTTCTCTGAGCGGCACTTATCTCGTCTGTACCATCTCCAAAAGATCTTAAATCCTCATAGTCGTAGCGCATGGGCCTCGACTTTAACACCTTGGTGTAATATTTTCCATCATCCTCAATGAAGCTGCTTCGAAGCGCGGGATGGATGCCGGGCATGAGCTCACATTTTCTTTTGATCTCATCCTCTTCAATACCTCTGAAGGCCACGATATTTGCTGTAACCTGAATGCCATCGACAATCCAGGCGGTCTGCATGTCAGTACACCTAACAAGGCTTGAAACATCTTTTTTCTCTTTGACTACCTTGCGCCTTGTCTTTAGCTTTTGCCCCATTTCTTCAATGGTTGCCGATGTTATGAAGTCCTCGATACTAAGCCAGTATCCGGCTTCAGCCAGGCCGTTTATAAGAAGTACCGCATTCAGCGAATCCATGCCAAGGGCCATGAGGTTTGAATCCGCAGAAAAGTCGTCCGGCTGAATAGGAAGAAGGTTCGCTGCCAGCTTTACAATTAGCTTTTCACCATCATTAAGCTCCCTGTTGTCCCTGACCTCATCGTATTTGATGGGCATGTTCTTCAGTGCTGTATAATCAATCTTTCCGTTGGTATTAAGAGGCAGCTTTGGGAGTCTTATGAAATACACAGGGATCATAAAGGCCGGAATCTGCTCAAGCATATCGTTTCGAAGGGTCTTCAGATCAACGTCCCGGTCATGTTCTCCTTCGTAGTAGGCCACCAGGATGTCATTGTCACTTCTGCCCTTAACGATCAGGCAGCAGCTGTTTCTGATGCCCGGGTGGTTCTTCATGACAACTTCAATCTCAGCCAGCTCTACTCTCTGTCCATGGTACTTGACCATGCGGTCGTTTCTTCCTGAGAATCTGATGATGTTGTCTTCGCCAAGGAAACCGATATCACCGGTCTTCAAGAAGCGCTTACCGTCTATTTCAACTTTCTTTTTATCAAACTCCGCAGTTGCTTTTTCTTTATCACTTAGCAGGTACTTTGTGAAAAGACATGGAGTATGAACTACCAGCTCTCCCCTCACGCCTCTCTCAAGTCTGTTTCCATCTTCATCAATAGAGTAGATATCAACCAGAGGAGATGGCACCATTCCCTTGCCGCTTCTAAAATCCTGCCAGCCGATGCCAAAGCACTCAGTCTGTCCAAATACTGTTATGATAGATCCCTCAAAGCCCTCCAGTGAAAAGAGACTGTCCTGAAGCGCCTGGGTAACAGGCTCAGCAAAGAAGCCAATACAGCTCACATTCGACATAGCCCTGCAAAATCTCTCATCCTCAAGATAGAGACTTAGCTGTGAAGGAAGTATTGCCATAAATGAATTCTTATTGGTTTCAAGAAGTTCACTGGTATCCAGAATCGAACCCTGCTCTTCTTCAGATAACAGCACAAGCTTCTTGCCGTTTAAAAGAGCTACCGGATACTCGTAGTGATATGCCACAATAAAGCCCTGATTGAGCCTTGCAATGACATTGTCGAATTCTTTTATCTGAATTCCCGTGGACTCAAGATTGTATGGGAACTGTGAAAAGAGATATGCCGTTGTTTTCTGACTCTGGTAAACACCCTTGGGTGTTCCTGTTGATCCCGAAGTATATAAAATGATGGCAGGATCATCTTCAGATGCCATGGCAGGCTCGAAAGATTCGCCTTCGAACTCATCTGATCCATCAATTTCTGCAAATACTTCGTCGTTTATAACAAGCTTGGCACCTGAGCTCTCAATTACGTTTTCCAGTCGCTTTACAGGGAAATTTGATACGATCGGGGCAACTGCCGCACCTGTTTTAAAGATTGCAAACATTGCCACAACCATTTCAATGCTTCTTTGCATGTGAAGCACTACTATATCCCCGGGGCCTATTCCTTTTTGAATGAGTTTTGCACTAAACTCCTGTGTTTTTTTATCGAATTCCTGATAGGAAAGCTTCTTTCCCTTAAATTCAATTGCAGTTCCGCTAAACTGCCCTGCTTTGGATAAAACAATGCTCTGTACAGTACTCATGTTGTCGTGTTTTCTCCTCAAAGGTGTTCTATTATTTCATCATTCTGACTTAGCTTTGTTACTTCTTCATTCAGATTTCTGACTGTGAGGCACTCATCACCTGAAAGCTCCTTTTTAATCAGGTGCAGTACTCTGTTTCCGGAAGCAGACATATATGTGAGGTCCTTGCAGTCCACATCCACTTTTGAAATCTTGTCCTTTGCACCCTCAAAGCACTCAAGAAGTCTTGGTGAGCTCAGGGTATCAAGTCTTCCGGTGAGCTTTACAGATAAGGTATCACCATCGATCTTTGACTCAATGTCAAAGGCTGATTCCTGATAATCCTCGGGATTAAAGTCCTGAGCCAGTGTAGATACAAAGGTGAAGGGATGATCCAGTGCCATTGAAAGCTTTTCAACAACCTCCGTCGAAAGCTTAGAATATGCAAGGAGCTGTGGTTTTCCTGGTAGGATTGGTCTCATGTTTGCCACAAGTCCTGACTCTCTGAACATCTGTACATCCACTTCGATGGGTCTTTTATCTGTCTCCATGGTAATGCCGCCGTTTGATGCCCAGTTATACATCTCAAACAGCATTCCAAAGACCTCTCTCATTCTCTCCATTGGGTAATTGGCAGTGATGACATCAAAGAAAAGATAGCCATTGCCCGGATCTGTGGTGATATATACAGACCCTTCATGTTCACTCATAAGCCTTGCAATATTGGCACGCACTGTGGCAGCGTCAAATGAGTTCAGATACATTCCAAGACCTTCAACAACAATACAGATCGGTCCCTCAAGCTTGTCGGCTGCGCTTCTTAAAGACTCGTAGTTTGTTGCGTCTATTCCGACATAATCTAAGTTGTCTATACCACTCCTTTTAGCAACCTCTGACAGTTCTTTTGCCACTACGGGAAGATCTGCACCAACATAGTGATAGCCTTCCTTGGCAAATTTTATGCCTCTTGGTGAGTATCCGCATGCAATATCAAGTATGTTTTCACATCCGGATTCGTAAATATAATGGTTTAATGAGCTATACCTTATCTCATGAATTATAGGATTCAGGAAACACATATCCTCACTGTGAGGAATAACCTTTGGGTCCACTTCCTCGTCGAGGTTGATTAGTTTTCCATATTCAATTGCCTCAGGAATTCCTGCCAGACAAAGCCAGTATGAAGTAAGCTTTGCTGTTTCAAACGCCTTATTTGATTTTTCACTGAAATTCTCGTTTCCCATATCATCTACCCCTCTGTTTATTTTTTGTCCCTGCTTTTAAATAAAACCGGGAAGAGTATCTATTTTACCTGCTCCTACCCAGTCTTCAGGTTTAGGATCACTTCCTGCCTTATCCCAGGTAAACTCTCTGACCTGCCCGCAATAAGCGCACATTTCAACAGGCTCTGTTATAAATCCAAACAGCCCCGCAGGCGTCAGGTCTTTATCATAAATATCAATACTGCAGTGTGGGTAGTGCTCCATCCCGAAGTGCTTTTCGTAAACAGGTATCTTGTGGGAGATTGAGCATTTGGAGATTCTTCCGGCCTCAAATAATGGCAGAATGGAATCACCACACATAAACTCTACCGCTTCTTTATCCGAATTCCCATCAGGGTTTAGCCGCACCCCGAAAACATCTGCACTTTTAGCTTCACCGCAACTAATATTCTCAGACTTAAGCTGCTTAAGCATATTCTTTGAAAACTCTCTGACAGGAGGATATAGGGTAACACTAAAATGAGCATTGCATCTTCGCATAGTGTCTTTAAGTTTGTCACTTATTCCTATCAGCTTTATACCGTTACTTACTACAGCAATGTCGTCATACTTATAAATTTCGCGGGTTTTCTCAACAAATTTCCAAAGATCTTCGTTCAGAAGAGGCTCTCCTCCCATCAGTCTTATCTGCCCCACATGATCCACCATACTGTGGATCCTTTCCAGATCCTTTGAAAACTGATCAAAATCTCCAAAGGATTTTTCTGAAAGAGGCGAGAAATGGCTGCAGCCCTTACAATTCAAGTTGCAGTGGTGAGTGACCTCAAACTCCAAAAATCTTATATATGGAACTGTTCCCTTTTGTATCATTGCCTGCAGTGAGCCGTTTTCCTTAAGCTCAAGCTCCAAGGTTCTCTCATCCATCAGCCATATCTTATCGTAGCCTATGCCTGACTTTCTAAGGTTCCTTAGGATACCTTTTTCAAGCGGTACTCCGTATAGAGGAACCAGGATTTTTTCTATTTTCCCGGTATCTAAATCCTTTGGTCCCACAACAGCACTGCTTCCGATGGTAGTGCCCCATGATCTGGGGTTTGTATCAACAAAGCATGTAGTTTTCTTTTCATCTTCAGAAAGCAGTTCATACATTCTACGCGGCAATGTATTTTTGCCCCAGATATAAAACATTAAAAGCTCTCCTTTTCGTTAGAGTACTTCTGCGATAAGCATTGTTTCCATAAGAACCGTGTCGATCTTCGGATGTCTTATCTTAAAACTGTAACCAAGATTCAGCCCATCAAGTATAGGCTTGATGTTATAAAAATCCGATGCATTGTGATAAATACTGAAAAGCAGCACGGGCTTCTGCGTCTTTATAGTCTCCATTGCTCCAGCAAGTAGCTGCTGCTCTGCACCTTCCACGTCAACCTTGATAAGTCCGACTTCAAGATTGTTTTCCCGGACGAACTCATCCAGTGTGATAACTTCTACCGTCTCTGTAGATGTGTATGGCATTGTGCTGGTCTCTACGTATGCGTTAGTTGAGCTGACTATCGAGTTTGTCATTTCAACCTGTCCTTTTTCCTTGCCCAGAGCATAGTGACATGGTACTACACTCATAGCATTATTGAGTTCTATGGTCTTTAACATGTTGTCATAGTTCTCTTTTGTTGGTTCAAAGGCATATACCTTTTTATTCGTCATCTCAGCAAAAATAAGAGCTGAATCTCCGATAAATGCCCCGGCATCAATGATGTCTTTTTCCTTAAATCTCTCAGGATGCTCCACCGATCCAAGGCCGCACCTGTCGGAAAAGACGCAGGCCTCAAATCTTGAAGTCGGAAGCATATAGCCCTTGTAATAAAAGCATCCTTCTGATAACCTGATGATTTCCTTTTCAAAATCGTTTAGTAGCTCCTGGATCTCTTTTTCTTCTGCTTTTGTATATCCAGGAAGAACACGTACCTGTGAAGCCTTAAGCTCAGTAAGTCTTTTAAGCGCCAGGACAACCGTGCGTACACTCTCCTCATCAAGTCCTTTTACAAGGGATAAAAACTTCTCCTTAAAATCAGGCATCTGAGCATCACAAGTTGGGAAGTCCCTGTAGAACTCCCTCTCAAAATGCTTATCCGGAATGCCTTTTGAGTTTACCGCTTCATTTAGCGCGTTTACTTTGGCATATAACTGATTCTGCTTTTGTATGAGTTCATCCAATTGGCTGCTCAATCTAATTGCTCTCCTTTAAAGATCTTATTGAAATAGTCCCTGTAGAAGTCGAACATCTCACTCTTCATGTAGAGATCATTGTGGAAATTATTCGGGAACTCTTTTACCTTAGCATTCTTAAACAAGCCACTTATCACGGATAACTTCAGCTTTTCAGTGTCGTCGTCATAGTCCATCTTGGCATCAATAAACAGCACCGGTCCGTCGTACTTGGTGTTACCCTTCATTGTCCTCATCAGGTCAATAACACTGTTCTGCTTTTTAATGATCAGATCTATCGGTTCTTTGATAACCGTATCGCCGTATTTTTGACTTCTTTCTACAACCATCCTGATGTAAGGATCATTCTCGTCAAGCACAGGGAATTTCTTTCCCGGGTAAATCCACTGAATAATAGTGTCGCCCATGAATACCCACTTGTACTCACCGGTCTTCTTCTGCCATCTGTCTGCCAGGTCAAGTGCGATCTGTCCTCCAAAGGAGAAGCCTCCAAATCCCCAGAGCATATCCTTCTTCTCAAGGTTTTTATCAATCTCATTCATATAGTAGTCAATAAGCGTATCGTAATCGTATGCCGCCATTATGTTGTTAATATGATCAATAAACGGCTCGATCACCAGCAGGTTAAACATCTCGCTCCAGTCATCGCAGAGCATTGACAAAGCGCTTATCTGTACAATTCCGTGAGCAAGGACCATGGTTGGCTTTTCGGGATCAAAGGGCTTGTGGAACCATATGATTTCCCTCTTCGCGCTAAGGATCTCCCTTATAGTCTTTCGTCTCATCACGTCAGATACCGTGATCCTGGAATCGTATTTCTCTATTTCATTGACAAACTGGACCGCTGTGATGGAGTCCATTCCAAGTCTTAGCAGATCATCTGTCACACCAAAACTGATATCTGGCAAAAGAGCTCTTGCAGCCTCCAGAAGCTTTCTCTCCTCAAAGGTTTCCGGCTGTGCATTTATCGAATACCTGTCAAAGTCAGGCTCCGGCAGGGACTTTCTCTCAACTTTGCCGTTTACATTCTTCGGGAAGTAATCCATCATCATGTAGAAGCGCGGAACCATGAATTTAGGCAGATGCTGCTCTACAAATGCTGCAATATCATCGGATGAAAGCTCACATCCCGGCACTTTGGGAATGTAGTAGCAAACCAGCATGCTGGCTCTGTTTCTTGTCACTATAGTGCAGACACAGTCCTCGATATCCGGATACTTAACAATTGTGGCCTCAACTTCGCCAAGCTCAACTCTCTGGCCGTTTATCTTGGTCATATTGTCTTTTCTGCCACAGTAATAGTAATTGCCATCCTTATCAAACTGCATAAGATCACCTGAGCGAAGCATTCTCTTATGTCCGTCAAATGGGCAATCTACAAACTTTTCTCTTGTCTCATCAGGGCGATTCCTGTACTCTATCGCAAGGGCATCATTGACAACGCCGACCTCTCCAACAGTGTCAGGCGACGTAATAAGATTTCCGTTTTCATCGAGAAGATACAGTGTTGTTCCGGGCATAGGAACTCCAAGAAGATTCCATGGATCTTCCTTTGTTGTCACCCTTCCAATAACAGCTGCTGCTTCTGACGAACCATATATCTCAATCATCCTGGCGGAGATGTCAGGGATCTGCTTGGCTTTTTCACCGGCAGTTATGATACACCTTATCGGAAGCTCAACCCCAGGGGCAAAAACTACAGGTATCATGCTGGGTATCATAAACATGGTTGTAATGTTGTTTGCTATAATCCTTGAATCCAGAAGTGACTGGTTTAGCAGCTCCTCATCACTGAATATATAGAGATTACAGCCAACTGTCAGTCCGGAAAAGAGATCGTAAGTGGATGCAGCATAGCTAAAGCTTACGATATTACCAATACACTCATCAGGTTCCGGCTTATAGTAATAGTGCCTCGCCTCTATGTGATTTCTGATGTAGTAAAAGGTATCTACTACACCCTTGGGATTTCCGGTAGATCCCGATGTATATGTGATGAAAGCAGCCTTGGTCTCATCAGACAGATTATAGTTATGGAAAGCGGCACCTTTTGCATGTTTTTCCAGAATGTCCTCCATGTAGATAACAGGGACATTAGTAGATTCCAGGTCCAGGTCTTTTACCTTTCTAGAACCAATAAGGCATGCAGCATCAGCATCGCCCACAATAAAATCAAGTCTTGTCTGAGGAACATCAGGATTTACAAAAAAGTAGCAGTTGCCGCTTCGAAGAATTCCCATAAATGCAGCCAGGACTTCTTTTTCTCTTGGGTATACAACTCCAATGTTGTAATTATCAGTAGAGTTTTTTACATGCTTTCCTGTATTCAGGATTGAAATGATCTCGTCTGCAACAATGTCAGAGAGCTCATCCAGCTCTTTATACGTCTGTTTGCCATTTTCATCCGAAACTGCATAGTTCTCCGGATATCTGCCTTTGATTTCCATAAAGATATCTACTATAGTCTTCATTTTATGCCTTTCTTTATCTGCAGCTTTTCATTAGTAATTCCTTCAGTTCATCGATCACACTGATATATATTTCTTCTACAAACTTATTTGCATCATAGTGGAAATACAGGCAAAGGTGACCTTCCTCCATTACTATGAAATTACTCATAAACATGGCTGCATAATCACGTTCTGCAATTTCCTTGAAATAGCCCTTTGTTTTTACCGGAGGGAATATCTCAGAAATTATAAATGGTGCCAGCTCCGGTGGCTCATCCAGTCCCAGGGACGTCTTCCACAGGATCGGAGCAAGCAGAAAGCTGTTCTGCTCAGCCTGCAGGTACCCCTTCTGGAAGCTTGCCGGTGTATCGTCTTTTCTGATGACGATTGGAATATTCTCAATAAAACATCCCACTGAACTGTCCAAACCGCTTACAGGAACTCCCCTGCCAAAGGTAAGTATCTGCATGATCAACGCGTCTTTTTCAAGAATCTTCATAAGCGATCTGCCATAGAGGTACATAATGTAGCCAACCACAGATACTCCCATAGTCAGACACTTTTCTTCAAGTATTTTTGTTTCTTCATCTGACAGTGGTATAGTTATGCCTCTGAAATCCTGCGGCAGCTCCTCGTCTGCCTGTGCTTCTTTAGTCTTTGGCAATCCGGAAAACTCTGCATCCTGCAGATATCCATGCCAGAAGCCTATAGCCTCATTTAGGCTTGTTTCTTTATGAATGTATTTAAGGAACTCCAGATAGCTGTCCCTTCCTTCATCCAGGGTCTCTGAGGCAAATTCCTGCATCAGTATATTCATACTGCTTCCATCAACACTAATGTGATTGCCTACGATGATAACGAGGCTGGCCTTGTCACTAAACCTGAAGCAGGAAGCATAAAAAGCTACTGTCTCTTCTCTTTGGATAATACTGCCCATGATCCTTCCCTGGGCCTGCCTTATAATATTCCACTGGTCATTACTTGGCTCAAAGGGATCCGTATCCTGAGCCTTCATTTCGCGGATGTCCTCGAACTCTTTTATCACAACAGGGTCTTCAACAATTCTCTGACCAGGCATCTGTCCGTCAATAACAATTACAGCTCCAAATGCAGGATGTTTTCTGAGCATCAGATCTACACGATTCTCAAAGCTCTCCTTCGTGTAGGACTTTTCACAGATAAAAGTAGCCGGAACATACATACCCCTGCTCTTCTTCTCAATTGATATCTCAGTCCCCCAATAAATCTGGGTACCTGTGGCGGCATATACATCTCCATCCTGCTGAGGTTCATCCTGCGCATCTTCTGCGCACTCCCTAAGAAGCCCGGCCATATCTCCAAGCACGGGATTTCCAAATATCTCGGGAACCGTAATGGCGTAGCCCTTCTGTCTTAATTCTCCCATCAGTCTGAATGCAGCCAGGCTGTCCAGTCCCAGCCTGAAGAGATTGGATGCCGGAGTAATCTCTTTTCCCTCCCATATTCCGGAAAGGATCTCAATAATAATTCGCTCCTTATCGGTTTTTATCTCATCTGTATGAATCCCCTTTTCCTCACACTCGGGTAAAAAGATTTTTGATGAAAGTACAGGATAATCAATTTTACCGTGTGAATTAAGTGGAAATTCATCCAAGCGAATAAATCCAACGGGGATCAATGTTTCCCTGATATATGCACCAAGAAATTCCCTGATCTTCGATGAACTTACTTCCTCACTGCCCACATAATATGCACACAGCACTTCATTTCCAGCCTCGGTCCTGTTTTGTACTACAGCACATTCATCAATACCAGGATATCTGCATATACTATTCTCAATATCACCAAGCTCTACACGAAGACCATGGAGCTTTATCATTCTATCTATACGTCCGATGATGTATAGGCTGCCATCCTCAGACATTTCACCCTCATCACCGGTCTTAATATATGTCTTGCCATTTATTTCTATGGTTTTCTTTTCAGTGTTGGTATACCCATCAAATGCACATGGACTGTTTATCACAATTTCTCCACGTTCATTCTTTTTACATATGCTGCCGTCTTCAGCCTGACACAAGGCCTCAACACCTGGAAGAATTATCATTCCGGGATATATATCACTTCTGACATCTCCGGCGGACATGAGATGGCATTCCGAAGATCCATAAATATTTATAATACTGGTATTATTCCCTGCATACTTAAGTATTACATCTCTTGCCTCAGGCTTTAGTCTCTCTCCGGCAAGTATCAGATTACCAAGATTTGCGAACCTGGTTCTAAAGCTCTTTTCCCCAAGAAAACTCATTGTCTGTGAAGGCGTCATAAAAATACTGGCATTGTCGTAAGATGCTATTGTCTCACCGACTGCCATTGACGAGTTCTGTTCCTCATTTGTCAAAACCACCATACTTCTGCCGGTTAGTGGAGCTAACAGTATTTCAAACAAGTATGCACTGACAAAATCTTCATTTGTCTTGGCGATAACAGTATTAATTTCACTTATAGGGATGCCTGAATCCTGGCAATGACGCGGAAATTGATTGCACGAAAAGAGCTTGGAGCTCTGGCTGTGCCTGACTCCCTTGGGATTTCCGGTGGAACCGGATGTATAGAGAATAATTGCATCATTCGAAGGCTCTGCATAAGAATAACAAACAGAGTCTTCTACTTTTGTTTCCATGGCCTTTTCATATAGAACATCATCAATTGTCAGGGCTATATTTATATCCCCTCGTATCATCTCTTCTTTCTTTTTCGGAAGATCAGATGGAAGCGGCAAAAGACATGCACCTGCCTTGAAAACTCCGTACATGGCGAGTATCATCTTCTCACTTCTGCTCATTGAAAGCTCTACTATACTTCCAGGTCCTATTCCCTTCCCGGTCAGGAAATGTGCTATATGCGCCGAAAGCATATCAAACTCCTCAAAAGAGATCTTAATATCCCTGCATATAAGGGCTGTTCCTTCATACTTTCCTTCCTTTGAGATCACATATTTCTGAAGCGTATCTAAAGCTATGTTTCCGGTCATCTGTCATGCTCTCCTGATTTTTCCTGTTGATGTCTTCTCAAGTGGGTCATGAGTTATTTCTATTATGGAAATCTGTTTGTATGTCGGCTGGTTTTTGTTGATGGCAGCCACTTCTTTTTCTATAACACTTGCTGGAACTTCTTCATTGCAGTATATCTTCGCTGCAATTTTATCTTCCTTTTCATATACAAGGCACTCTTCAATTTCATCGTACCTGTAGAGAAGCTTTTCAATTTCTTCAGGGATAACATTTTCGCCGCTACCCAGTATAATGACATTTTTCTTTCTTCCCACGATAAAAAGAAATCTGTCTTCATCTATGTAACCTATATCACCGGTATAAAGTTTGCCATCTCTGAGGATATTATCAGTCTCCTCCTGATCCTTGTAATAGCCTTCAAAGACATTCTGACCTGAGATTACAATCTCTCCCCTGCCATTCTCATCAGGGTTATCTACAATAACATCAAGGCAGTCAATAATATGACCTACCGATCCTTTCTTTGAATAGACCTTTCCATCCTTCATCATTGATACTGAAACAGGCCCTGTTGTCTCTGTCATTCCATAGTCGGAAGTCACCCTGATGTCAAATTTTCTAAAGCTTTCACGGATATTGGCAGGAAGAGGCGCTCCCGTTGCCCGGATGGCTTTAAAATTACCACCAAGCATCTTTTGGGCCTTGTCCTTGTCCTTTCCTGATAAAACTTCATGTAAAAACAGCGCCTGCGCCGGAACCATAAATCCAACCTTCGGCTTTACATAAGCATATTCTTTCATAAGATAGCGAAGGCCTGAGCTTAGAAAAGCGCTCGTTCCGACAAGAAGTGATCCGTGAAGATTAGCAATGCCTGCTATGTGATACAAAGGAAGTGTAATAAGGTTTTTGGAATCCTGCATTTTAAGCCCGTTCCAGACATGGCGCTCAACTGTAAAGCCGCTTTGTTTTAAGATAGCGCTCTTCATCTTTCCACCAGTACCGGAGGTATAGATCATTACAGCCCTCTGATTTTCAAGGACAGGCTCATCTATCCATTTATGATCACCATCTTCTACACTTTGTTTTCCTTCCAAGGCCATGCTCATTACGTCTTTAAGACTAAGCAGTTCTATTTTGTCAAAAGCAGATTCTTCGTCAAAAATGGGGTGTCCTTCATCTGCAAAACAAACCTCTGCATCAGCAAACTTCAATCTCTTAACGAGTTCATCACATCCAAGATTCGGGTCAAGAGGCAACACCACAACGTTACTGCACTCCATAGTCAGAAACATGAGGACCCATTCATAGCTGCGCTCGCCAATAAGTGCTATGGTCTTTTCACGAAATCCCCTGTTATAAAGAGCTGTTCCAAGTCCAATAACGTCAGAAAACAGTTCTTTATAGGTCACACCAGCCACCTTATCATTTTCAAGGTCAAGCCACTCTAAAGCTCTTTTATCAGGATGTTTTTCTGCATTTCTGAAAAAGAAATTTGGAAGAGTCTCTTTTTCACATTGATTGTATTTTTCTGAAAACAATTCAGTGCACATATTGTTATCCTTCATATTTATACTTCGATCCAGAGTTTCTCATATTTATAGCACTCAGTGAACAACATGCTGATGATCTCAAGGCTGATGCTTGGATACCTGGCCATGATATCTTTCATGGTCTGCGCAGGAATACCAAGAATAAGCGCTTCTTTTTCTCTTACGCTGGCCTGTGTAAATGAGACTTTATCTTTAAGCAGGGATACAAGCGAGATCACTGCTCCATCCTTTAATACAGCAACTGGGTTTTTCCATCCACTGGTACTTGTTGACTTCATCATTACGACACCAGAAATTATGATGAACACTTCATCCAGTCTTTCGTTTTCTCTCATGATGATATCGCCGGGCATATACGTCTTGAAATATGACTTTTCCGCAACAGTCATAAGAGCATCCCAGTCAACCTGCCTGAACATTACATTCTTGCTCAGAAGCATCGTCTTCTTGAGAGTGTCAACCTGACGCAGGTTCGCAGTAAACTCGAATTCATCCTTAGAATAAGTTTTGAGATTACCGATCAATACGTCCTCTTCATTAAACATTATTTCTTCAAGAACGCTTATAAATGTCTCAGCATACAACTGAACCGTTTCATCTGTAAGTGCTGACTTATTGTATCCGATTCCCAGTTGCATGTCTTCGCCTTCCTGACGAATATAGATAGCGAGGTCTTCGGATAGATTATCATATACATTTGCATCCACTATCTTAAATCCCGGGAGCAGATTACTTTCCTTGTTAAACGCCTGGTTGCCGGCAAAATTATGACAGTTGAGAATATGATTAAACAATTCCGTTTTTCGCCCGATGGCTTCCTTCATCTGGTCGATGGATACGTGGGAATAAGCCATAGACCTGGCAAATTCTTTTTGGCTCTTTGTAACAACTTCGCCAAAGGTCATGTCATCACTAAGCTTGATCCTTACCGGTATAACCTTTACAAAACCGCCGGGCATACTAAGGCTGTTGAACATACCCATTTCTCTTCCGGAAATTATTGCTCCAAAGACAATATCCTGCCTTCCGGTAATCCTGCTGAGCATTACCCCCCATGCAGCCTGCATGGTATTGTAAGTAGTCGTTTTATATCTCTTTGGTGCACCTAAGAGAGCATCCCTTAATTTATCAGGAATATGCTTTATATATACTGTTTCCTCAAAGGTTTTATCGCTCTCTATCCTTCCCGGCAAGGAAACATCCTCGGTCAGGTCTTGCAGATAATCCTTCCAGTAATCCAGTTCTTTATTAATATCTATGTTCTGTCTGTACTCAGCTATGCTCTTATATTTACTAACATCAGGAGCTGCCTGCGGAGCATCAACATTAAGAACATAGTCTATGAAAAGATCTTTGATCAATATTCCAATACTGGTGCCATCACTGTTGATATGAGGCTGAGACATTATGATCGCATAATTGTCTTTCTTCTCAAGCTTGAAGATATGTATCCTTAAAAGAGAGTCCTTCTCAAGATCAAAGCCTCTTCTGATATCTGCCTGGGCAAACATATCGATATAGTTGTCAATTTCATCATCGGAAACCGAGGAGAGATCCTCAAAAGAAAGCTCAGCCATCCTTTCTTTCAGGCAGACACAATAAGGCTGTGAAAGTCCGCGATATGCATAGGCAAAACGCAGTGTCTCGTTTTTTTCGCACTCTGAATTAACCTTTCTTCTAAAAGAGACAGGATTAAGCTTGATTTCAGCTTTTAGTTTCATCTGTAAGAAGAATGCTGATTTATTGTCTTTCTTTTCTGTGAACATCCATTTCTGGCCAGGACCAAGTTCGTAGATATCCTGTATCTGATCCCCATATTTCTGTTGTATTTTTACGAGGTCATTCTGAGATAAGTTTGCAGTAAACTGTTTATTCATTTTCCCACCTAATAAAAAGAGAAGTGGATTACTGACACTCAAAACCGAGCATAAGAAATCCACTCTCCCTTTGTTTATTTTATTTCATGCACTTTACAAGATCATCAAAGTTGGAGTGCATATAGATATCCTTGAGCTCAATCTCGTATCCGGCTTCGCCACATCTTGTTACCATCTTTACAGTATCCAGTGATGTGAGGCCCTGAGCGAAGAAATCTTCAGTCTTATCGAAATCAGGAAGCAGACCCTTCATAACATCCATGAGAGCTACATCAGGTTCTTTTACCTTCTCTCCAAGTTTAGCTTTCTCAATCTTGATCACATTGGGATTCTCGATTGGTTTATCTACTCCATGTGAAAGATACTTCTGTATCTGTGGAGGTGCCATAGGCATTGGTCCTGCCATAGGAGGCACTGGACCCGCCATGGGTGCCGGTGTGCACACTTGCTGACTACCTGCCGGTGTACATACCTGCTGACCACCTGCCGGTGTACATACCTGCTGATCACCTGCCGGTGTACATACCTGCTGACCACCTGCCGGTGTACATACCTGCTGACCACCTGCTGGTGTACATACCTGCTGACCACCTAAAGGCGCGCATACCTGCTGACCACCTGCCGGTGTACATACCTGCTGACCACCTGCTGGTGTACATACCTGCTGATTACCTGCCGGGGTACATATCTGCTGACCACCTACCGGCGCGCAAATCTGCTGACCACCTGCCGGGGTACATATCTGCTGACCACCTAAAGGCGCGCAAATCTGCTGACCACCTGCCGGGGTACATACCTGCTGATTACCTGCCGGTGTACATATCTGCTGACCACCTGCCGGTGTACATACCTGCTGATTACCTGCCGGTGTACATACCTGCTGATTAGCTGCCGGTGTACATACCTGCTGATCGCCTGCCGGCGTACATACCTGCTGATCACCTGCCGGCGTACATATCTGCTGATCACCTGCAGGCGTACATACCTGCTGATCGCCTGCCGGCGTACATACCTGCTGATCGCCTGCTGGCGTACATACCTGCTGATCGCCTGCCGGTGCATAAGCCTGCTTATTTCCTTCAGGTGTGCAGATCTGCTGATCACCCAGTCCAAGATTTCTTCTCTCAGCGGCTTCAGCTTCTGCTACACTTGCAAAGCCCATCTCTTTAGCCGCAATCTCTTTTGTGAGCATTGCTTCAGGAATATATAGCGGATCAGTCTCTGTAAGCTTCTCTGCAAGTTTCCCGAACACAGGTGTCATGAAAACATCTGCAAGGTCGAGTTTTACGCCCTTTTGAATGAGCCAAGCTGAAATCTGTACAGCCATGATGGAATCACCACCGGCCTCAAAGAAATCTGAATCGTCTGATACTGAATCAACCTGGAAAACTTCTTTCCACGCTTCCTCTAATAGTGCCTTCATCTCTTCCTGTGTCATACTATGATTCTCCTTTTCGTAGAGACATTTTACTAAACCACGTTAATAATTATACCATATAAAAAAGAACAAAAAAAAACCGCAAGTCTATAGAAAAGATAAAAAATCTATAAACTAGCAGTTAATAAGGTATAAATAATAGTGCCGGCAGTGGGGCTTGAATAATAACTGTCGGCACAACTCCTTATTTTATCGAGATTTCTTTTGATTAACAGACGTGTTCATATGATGGAAAGCAGATCACACTGGGGGACATTATGGAAACTGATGAAGTAGACAAGCAGTTCTTTATCCCAAGAGAAAAGTTTTTTT
>JAEEGF012459408.1_pt1 | contig 18658 bp, 18 predicted proteins | sample 9134171 | NCBI WGS metagenome assembly JAEEGF01 (sample SAMN16246542, study PRJNA631951) | gut metagenome | biome: gut microbiome; feature: rumen; material: AP-attached | host: Bos | place: Iran: Karaj | collected 2018-10
ATTATAAATCTTTGCGTTTTTCGCTCCGCCGACAGACATCGAGTCAATCAGCGAGGATATTTCTTCCTTTAACCGGCCGGCTCTGATAACTGCGCAGTCATAGAGCACGGTCAGCGAGGTGAAGGTCGGGATAAGCTCGATGACGCCGGATATTTTTTTATCCTCAATCACAGCGGCGAGGGCGGTCACGAAGCCGTTTACCTCATCGCTGATTTTTCTTTCAAACTCTACTGTCAGCGCCGTGTCGGCATTCGACAGAAATTCGTAAAACATCAGCCGAAGAATCCTTTCCTGATGGTGTTGGTAAACCAGTGCTCGGTCTTGTCGGTTACGGTCGGCGGATACTCGATGAGAGCTTTCATGAGAGAGACCATCGGGCAGTTTATATTCTCGCCGAAGCCGTCGATATAAGGCCTTGCTTCGCCGTACATATCAAGCATTCCGGCATTCGCGGCGGCCTCCATGACCTTCGCCTGCATTTCTCCCGTGTGGAAGAGCGACGGCTTGCCGAGAATGAACGCCGCAGCCGCCATAAGAGCGTTGCAGCCCCAGTCGGAAACGGTCGCGGTGATAATGTTGTCCGCCGCCGTGTCGGCGAGGATGCCGTAGCCCGTGCCCGCCTTGCAGCCGCCGAGCTCCGCGTAGGGAACGTATTTTCTGATATGCTCCTCAATGGCGCCCATGCCTATTTCATTGCCGAGATCGCCGATTGAGAGATTCCAGATTCCGAGGGCCTGACATTTTCTGAAAAGAACATCGTATTTTGCCTCGACATCGGTTGTGTTGACGCCGGTGGCATTGTGATAATAGCCGTTTTTGTTTCTTCCGGGCGCTTCGTTGGTAAAGCATACGCAGGGTCTGCCGTGGGAGAGAATTTCATCCGCGCATTTTTCCGCCTCGTCATCATTCTTCGTGAAATTCACGACGCAGACGGTGTTTTCGCCGATGTTGTCCAAATCAACGGTGAGCTCCATATCGAGCACCTTGCACATCGCCGCGATGGATTTGTTGCACTGGTCGGGAACTATCATCACCGGCTTTGCGCCGAAGGCGTTTATAAGGAATCTGGCAAAGACGGTTGAGGAGATGATGCCGTCGGTCTCCGCCTCGTTCCAGGGCATAAGGACAAAGCCCGTCAGGATATAGACGAGCTCTCCTTTTTTAACATTTTTGATAAGCCCCTTCGCGGCGTGGGTTGAGAGCGGCTCGCCCGTGAATTTGCGGGAGCCGTTGTAGAGAATACGGCAGACGCCGTAGCCGCGAGGGTCAAGATTCATAAGCTGATCGAGGTTTTCGCCGATATTGAAAAGAGTGAGTTCTTCTCTGGTCATGATTCAATCACCTTTCTGAAATCAGTCTGCCTTGCACTGCTCCTCAAAGTCCGCAACGAGGGCATCCTGAATGGTTTTGAGCATTTCGGGCGCCTTGCCGCCGACGGGCTTGCCGTCAACATGTGCGACGGGGATGCAGAAGGAACCGGTTGAGTGTACAATGACCTCGTCCGCGTTCATAAGCTCGTCGAGAGTATATTCTCTCTCTTCGGCAGCAAAGCCGAGCTTCTCGGCGAAAGCGAGCAGACGGATTCTCGCCGTGCCGGGCAGAATCTTGTCATCGAGCGGGTGGGTGATGACCTTGCCGTCTTTGAATATGGAAACATTTGAGTGGGCGCATTCGGTGACGATATCGCCCCTGTGGAATATAGCTTCCTTGCAGCCGGCTCTGTCAGCCGCGGTGGCTCCGAGTACGGAGGGGATGAGGTTGAGGGTTTTGCAGTTGCAGTATAAGAAGCGCTTATCCTCAAAAGTGATTACATCTATCGGGGTATAGGTATCCGCTACGGGCTGGGGAGTGAGGGTGACCCAGAGATTGCCTTTCATATCGGCGTCGTAAATGTGATTTCTCGGCGCGCTGCCTCTGGTGCACTGCATATATACAAACTGATCGCCGTCGTCAACTTTGAGCACAAGGTCCTTGAGAAGGGCGGCGAGCTCGTCCTTGGGAATCGGAATATTGATTTCAAGAATCTTCGCGCTGTTATAAAAGCGGGTGAGATGATGATCGAGATCGAAAATCTTGTGATTGTGGGAGTAGGTAGCATCATAGATGCCGTCGCCGAACCAGCTGACTCTGTCAATCATCGGAATAGTCATATTCTCGATTTCGTCGTATTTGCCGTTGTAGTAGCCCAATGTTTTCATAGAAATCACCTCATAAAAAATAAATTTACCAACTATCAATTATAGACCTTTTACTATAAAAGTAAAGTATCTCATAAGAAAAATTGTGAAAAATTTCGGTTTTTTCCATCAGGGAAAATAAAAAATCCCCGCTCTGAAACCGGAAACGGGGATTTCAAGTGTAAAGCACCTTTGCTTTACAAATTATAATTATTGAATTATGCAAAATAATACGCTCATATTATTTTATAAAATAAACAGAATATCGGATGACGCATCTGTAAAGTAAAATTACCTTACGAAAATTACGTCAATCGGGCAGTGTTATAAGGTCTTTTACGACCTCGGAAGCGATAATCAGGCCTACTGCGGGAGGCACAAAAGATATGCTGCCGGGCAAATCCCTTCTCGGAGCGTCGGGACTGCGCTCCGCCGACGCGGTCTGAGCCGCTTCTCCCGACGGCTTGCGTGGCTCCTCCTCGGAATAGACTACCTTGAGCGAATCAATGCCGCGGTTTCTGCACTCCTTGCGCATTCTTTTTGCGAGGGGGCAGACCTGAGTGTCATAAATATCCGCCACCCTGAAAGCGGTTGGGTCGAGCTTGTTGCCCGCGCCCATTGCGCATATAATCGGAGCATTCTCCTTCTTCGCCTTTTCTATCAGGGCGAGCTTCGCGGTGAGAGTATCGACGGCGTCAATAATATAATCGAATCCGCCGAGCTCAAATGTATCCGCGTTTTCCGGCAGGAAGAAGCAGTCCCTAATTTCAACGCTGACGTCGGGATTGATTCTGAGCATACGCTCTTTCATCACTTCGGTTTTGGGCCTGCCGACAGTCGAGGTATCCGCGATAATCTGCCTGTTGATATTGGTTTCGGAAACGGTGTCGCTGTCAACGAGCAGAAAGCTTCCTATTCCGCATCTCGCGAGCGCCTCGCAGGCGTATCCGCCGACTCCGCCTATGCCGAAGACGGCAACCCTTGATTTGCGCAGCTTATCGAGATTCTCTTTCCCGATAAGCATTTCGGTGCGTAAAAAACGATTATCCATTATATGAACAGCTGCAGTATCGGCCAGATGGGCAGAGCTATTTCATTGACGCCGGGGTGGTTGATGACAGGTTCCGTCGCTTCGCCGAGTCCGAGCTCCTTGAGAACCTTGAGAACCTCTCTCGCAATCAGCACGTTTCCTTTCGCGTTCGGATGAATCGTATCGAGCGCGGTGAATCCGAAAACGCCCTTGAGCGCCGCGTGGACATCGACAACGGTGAAAGCTTCGGGATTCTCATCAAGATAGGATACGAGCTTTTCATTGAGGAGAGTAATGATTCTCTCAAGCTGAGCGCCGACGAGCGGATAATTCGGAGCGTAGAGAGTCTGGAAGAGAATGGTCGCTTCGGGATTTATCTCTTTGATTTTGCCGATTATGACGCAGAAATTATCATAAGCCGATTCGACTATCTGCTTGCTGGGCTCCAGATTTCCGAACGCCGCCTCGATGACGAGCTTAATCATATTGAGGAAGATGGTTTTGCCGAGAAAATCATTGCCGCCTATTGAAATGCTTATGATATCCGCTTCGGCAACATCCCTGATTACATCGGATTTATTGAGCTCATTCACAAGGTTTGCGGTCGTGAAGCCGTCAATTCCGCGGTTTTTGTAGTTATAGCCGTTGGTATCGGCGACTATTCTGCCGAAGCAGGCCTCATCGTGATTGAGAACTCCCGAGCCCCTGGCTATCGAATCGCCGAGCAGGAGATAATTGAGAGTTTCCTTTTCTTCTTCCGCGAAGCCGATGACGGTCACGGAGAGAATCATAACCAGCGCGAGGATAATTGATAATGCCTTTTTCATAGTGTTTGCCTCTTTTCAGATATTCATATTGCCTGTTTTATAGCCGTTTATGTCAAGGGAAACAAAGCGGAAGCCGATTTCCCTTAAATAATCATAAACCGCTTTTCTTGTGCCTTCTTCAATGAACTTTTCGAAATCCGCCTGCGGAATCTCGATTCTCGCGTCCTCCCCGTGGATTCTCACTCTGAACTGCGTGAAGCCGAGTTCAAAGAGGAAGCGTTCCGCCTTCTCCGCCTGTTTCAGCTTATCCGCGGTTATGAGAGTGCCCGTCGGAAATCTTGTCGCAAGGCAGGCGAACGAGGGCTTTGCCGCCGACGGCAGATTGAAATGCGCCGAGAGCTCCCTGATTTCCGCCTTTGAAAGCCCGGCGGAGCGCAGGGGAGTCAGGATTCCGAGCTCGGCAGTCGCCCTTTTGCCGGGTCTGTAATCGCCGTCATCATCGGTGTTCGCTCCCTCCGCGACGGCGCTGAATCCGTTTTCGCGTGCGGTCGCGAGTATCTTTTCAAACAGCGCACGCTTGCAGATATAGCAGCGGTCGGCGGGATTTTCGGCAAAGCCGGGTATTTCAAGAGGATTAGTTTCAAGAATAATCTGCCTGATGCCGAATCTTCTGCAGAATTCATCCGCGTCGCTCCTCTCCGTACCGGAGAGCAGAGGGGAGACGACCGTTACCGCCGCCGCCTTTTCGCCGAGGGCATCCTTTGCCGCGTAGAGCAGCAGCGAGGAATCAACCCCGCCCGAGAAAGCGACCGCAACGGAGCCGGCGCAGACGAGCTGAGCCTTCAGATTATCGTATTTTTCAAAAAGTCCGTTCATTTCAGTTCTTTTGCGAGAGGATACATTTTAAGGTATCCCGCGTATTTTTTCTCATAGAATTCATTCATCGCCTTATCGGGATGAACCGTCTCTTTTATTCCGTAAAACGCGGATGATATATCATTCCCGCAGCCCTTTGCCGCGAGGATGCAGGCGCCGAGAACTCCGCCGTGCTCAAATTCGGGAATCTCGATATCTATGCCGAGAATATCGGCGCAGAGCTGAACCCAGAATTTATTTCTCGTGCCGCCGCCGCAGATTTTCGATTTATGTATATCCACGCCGAGCGACTTTATGATTTCAATATTTTCCTTGAGCGAGAACGCCACTCCCTCAAGCACCGCGAGAGTCATTTCCTCTCTTGATGTATTCATCGAAAGGCCCGCGAAGACGCCTCTGACCGCCGTATCGTTGACCGGCGAGCGCTCACCCATAAGATAGGGGAGGAAGAGCACGTCGCTTTTGCCCTCAAGCGCCGAAATATCAAAATCATAGCCGGATTTGAGAATATCCTCAATCCACCATTTCTGGCTGCTCGCGGCAGTCAGGGTGCAGGCGAGATAATGATACTTTCCGTTTGCCGAGCAGAAGGAATGAATCGCGTTTTTCTTATCGCAGTTGAATTTATCCGAGCAGACGAAGACTGTGCCCGAGGTGCCGAGCGAAATATTGCAGTCGCCGTCATTTACGGTTCCGGTGCCTATCGCCGAGGCGGCGTTGTCGCCCGCGCCGATGACTATTTTTACGCTTTCGGAAAGGCCGAGCTTATCGGCAAATTCCTTTTTGAGTGTACCGACAGCTTCGCTGCTCTCGTAAACCTTCGGAAGTCTGCTTTCGTCAATATGAAGCAGACTGAGCATTTCCTTTGACCAGCGCCTGTTTTCCGTATCAAAATACAGAGTGCCCGCGGCGTCGCTCGTATCGGTCGCGAATACGCCCGAGAGCATGTAGGCGACATAATCCTTCGGAAGGCAGATTTTTTCCGCCTTTGCGAAATTTTCGGGCTCATTCTCATAAACCCAGAGCAGCTTCGGGGCGGTGAAGCCCGCGAATGCGATATTGCCCGTCTTCTCAAGCAGGAATTCCCTGCCTGTTTCGTTATTCAGATAAGCCGTCTGCTTTTCGCTTCTGCCGTCATTCCAGAGAAGCGCGGGGCGGATGGGCTTATCATCCCTGTCAAGCATTACAAGCCCGTGCATCTGCCCCGAGAAACTGATTGCCCTGACAGCGTTTTTATCAATGCCTGCCGTCAGCTCCTCAATCGCCGAAACGCTTTCTCTCAGCCAGTCCTCCGGATTCTGCTCAGACCAGCCGGGCTTCGGCAGGGAGAGGGGATAATCGCGCGAAACAGAGCCGATTATGCTGTTATCATCTGTCAGCATCGCCTTGACGGACGAGGTGCCGACATCGAGACCTATGTAGAAATTCATATCCGGTTAACCCCAGGGATTCTCATGCGCGTAGCGGACATTTGCGGGTCGGTTGTATTCGATATCGGTGACGCCGAGATATTTGAATACCTCATAGAGCGCCTTGCCGCAGTGAGCGAAAGCGACCGCGCCGTGGTGCGGGAATCTGTTCTGAATCAGAACGTGACGGTAGAATCTGCCCATTTCGGGGATGGCGAAAACGCCGATGCCGCCAAAGGAACGGGTCGCAACGGGCAGGACCTCGCCCTGAGCGATATAGGAGCGCAGATTTCCTTCGCTGTCGCACTGAAGGCGGAAGAAGGTGATATCCGAGGGAGCGATGTCGCCCTCGAGAGTTCCGCGCGTGAAATCGGGCTCGCTGCCTGCCGGCTCGAGAAGTCTGTGCTGAATGAGCTGATATTTTACGCCGCAGCCGTCGCACATCTTGCAGCTCGGGGTGTTGCCGCAGTGGAAGCCCATAAACGTATCGGTAAGCTTATAATCGAATTTGCCGCCGATTTCCTCATCATAGATATATTTGGGAACGGAATTGTTGATATCGAGCAGGGTGACCGCGTCCTGAGTGACGCAGGCGCCGATATACTCGGAGAGGGTGCCGTAGATATCGACCTCGCAGGCGACGGGGATTCCGCGCGCGGCAAGGCGTGAATTGACATAGCAGGGCTCAAAGCCGAACTGCTCGGGGAAAGCGGGCCAGCATTTATCGGCGAAAGCGACATATTTTCTGTCGCCCCTGTGATTTTCCGCCCAGTCGAGAAGAGTCAGCTCAAACTGAGCCATTCTCTCGAGCATATCCTCATAGATATTCCCGCCCATTTCCTTTTTCATATCGGCGATGACTTCGGGAATCCTCGCGTCGCCCGCGTGCTCCTTGTATGAAACAAGCAGGTCGAGCTCGCTGTTTTCCTCAATTTCAACGCCTATCTCATAGAGCCCTTTTATCGGGGCGTTGCAGGCGAAGAAATCCTGCGGGCGCGGACCGAAGGTGATAATCTTGAGATTCTTAACGCCGATAATTCCTCTTGCGACGGGGATGAAATCCTTTATCATCTTTACGCAGTCCGCCGCGTCGCCGACCGGATATTCGGGGATATATGCGCTGAGCTTTCTCATGCCGAGATTGTAGGAGCAGTTGAGCATTCCGCAGTAAGCGTCGCCTCTGCCGTCGATGAGGTCGCCGTCTCCCTCCGCGGCGGCTATGCACATCGCGGGGCCGTCGAATTTTTTGACAAGCAGCGTCTCGGGGGTCTCGGGGCCGAAATTGCCGAGGAATACTACGAGCGCGTTGACACCGTGGGCCTTGACATCGTCAATTGCCTTCTGCGCGTCGGCTTCGTTTTCAACGGTGACGGGGCATTCATAGAGTCCTTCGCCGAAAGCGGAAACGATATTCTTCCTGCGCATTTCGGAAAGGCCGATGGGGAAGCAGTCTCTTGAAACGGCAATTATGCCTAATTTTACTTCGGGAATGTTCATATTATATCTCCTTACTGAAATTGATTTTTATTTCTTTATTCATACAGTCGAGCGAATCCTTGCCGACATAGAGCGTGTATTCATCCTCAAGGAACCATGATTTTGTTTCGGGGTTGTAGAATTTCAGATCACCGGTGTTGATCTCCACCTTAGCTGGGACGCTTTCTCCCGCCGGAACAAATACTTTTTGAAAGCCCTTGAGCAGCTTTACGGGATGCTCTCCGCCCGCGCCGGCGTATACCTGCACGACCGTTTTGCCGTCCCTGTCTCCGGTGTTCTTCACGGTCAGGGAAACGGTAATCTTACCGTCCTCCTCTTTTGCCCTGACTCTCTGATAGGCGAAGGAGGTGTATGAGAGGCCGAAGCCGAAGGGATAAGCGGGTTCCTTTCCTTCCTTATCGAGCAGGGTGTAGCCGTGATAATAGCCGTAGGTGATATCTCTGGTCTTGTCGCCGGGGAAGAGGAAATCGGGGTAGTCATCCTCGCTCTTCGCGATTGTGAACGGCAGGTGACCCGAGGGATTGACCTCGCCCGAAATCAGCTTGGCGAGCGCGTTTCCGCACTCCATACCGCCGTAGAACGAGTGGAGAATCGCCGACACGGAATCCTTCCATTCCTCGATTACATAAGCGGAGCCGCCGATTATATTGACTATAACATTTTTGCAGGATGCCGCAGCGTGGCGAATCAGCGCCGCTTCGTCGCGCGGGATACGCAGCGAATATCTGTCTCCGCCCATTCCCTTTTCCTGCACGGAATCGCTCTTTGAGAAATTCGCGAGGTTTTCGCCCTCCTGCTTATAGTCGCTGCCGATGCAGAGGATGACAGCGTCGCATTTCTTTATTTCGCTCTCTTTCGGAGTCAGGCTCGTGCCCTCGCACAGAACGACGTTTTCTTTTCCGTAAATATTGCACAGGCCCTCATAGGGCGTGACGGTATAGGGAGCGAATACCGAGCTTGAGCCGTGGTCGCCGACATTTATCTTATTCGCGTATCTGCCGACTATCGCAATCTTCTTCGGCTTCTCAAGCGGTAAAATGCCGTTGTTTTTCAGAAGCACCGTTCCTTCAAGAGCGGCTCTCTCGGCGAGCTCAATATGCTCCTTCGAGCAGACGACGCTCTTATCGGTCTTCTTGATTTTCGGTGTGATTTTTATCAGCGCGCGCAGAATGCTTTCAACGGAATCGTCAATATCCTGCATGGTTATTCTGCCGGTTTTCAGCGTAACAGGCAGCGCGGCATAATGCATAATCTGGGGCATCTCGATATCGAGACCCGCCTTAAGCGCCTTCGGAGCGTTGCGCACGCCCATAAGGAAATCGGAGATGGTGAAGCCCTCAAAGCCCCATTGTTCCCTGAGAATATCCTTAAGCAGATACTTGCTCTCGCAGCAGTGGTCGCCCCTGAAAAGATTGTAAGCGCCCATTATCGACATTGCGCCCGCGTCAATACACGCCTTGAAATGGGGGAGATAGACCTCGTGAAGAGTGACCTCGTCGCAGTCAACATTGACATCGAAGCGGATATTCTCGATGCTGTTGAGCGCATAGTGTTTAGGGCAGGCGATAACGCCCTTTTCCTGAACCGCCCTTGTCAGTGCGACTCCCATTTTTGAGAGCAGGAACGGGTCCTCGCCGTAGGTTTCCTGCGCTCTGCCCCAGCGGGGATTGCGCAGCAGATTAATGCAGATGCCCGCGAAATAGTTGCCGCCGAGAGCGACGACCTCATCCGCCATCGCCGAGCCGATTTCGTATTCGAGCTCATCGTCAAACGAGGCGCCTCTCGCCATTGAAACGGGGAAGCAGGTGCTGTTGCCCATAACGACTCCGCGCGGGCCGTCCGAAAAAGCGACCTCGGGGATGCCGAGCCGTCTGACGCCTCCCGCGAGGCAGGGGCGGCAGTTATATTTCTGACCCTTTGTTATGAGGTCGAAACCGTTTCTCATAAAGAATCTTTTGCCCGAGAGCATACCGAGTTTCTCGGAGGTTTTCAGTTCCTTGCGAAGGGCCGATGCCGTTTCGCGCAGATTCTCGCCGGTCGGGTTTTCCGCGTATTTTTTTACCGCGGTTTCAAAGTCCATTTACACGCCTCCCTGCGGATATATTTATATAATTATATAATAAAGTTTACGGATTATTTTGTCAATGAAAAAATAAAAAAGGCGTGCAGATTTTACTCTGCACGCCGTAAAAAGCGATATGTTTAATCTCTGCCTTCGTAACCAACAAAGCTGTCCTGATAAATGGTTGACCAGAGAACCCAGACATCGGAGCCGCTCATGAAGTATGAGTCGTCAACGAGCTGATCCGCGCCTGCCGCTCTGCGGAAGCCGCCGAGTTTCAGACCCTGAACGAAGAGATTCGCCTGCTCGGGGGATTTGAAGGTGATGCGGTTCTTGGTCTTGATTTCGGTTCTGGGAGCTGTATATTTGGTAACCTGACCCTTGACGAAGCCGGTTGCCCACCAGTAGGTGTCATAAGGTCTGGTGAATACCTTCTTATAAGTGCCGTTGCCGCCCTTGCAGTAGTAGCAGTCGAGCTGCATCTTGAGCCAGTCGGCTTTGTCGGCCGCGTTGAAGTGGTTGATATCTCCGGTGCCGCCGTTATATTCGGAGAGATCGCAGGTGTAAACGCCGATTTCAGCGCCGATGAGAAGATAGCCGTACTGACCCTTCCAGAGCTGAATCATCCAGTTCTTTCCGCCGTACTGGAAGCGGATTCTGACCTGGTCGATATACATTGCCGCGTAGGGAGCGAGCTTATCATAAACCTCGTTGTAGCCGGTATCCTTCTGCCAGTTATCCTTATCGTCGCAGTAGTAATAACCGTCGCTTGAATATCTGTAGCCGAGGAAGGACTGCTTCGCGTCGTCGCCGATCATCTTCTGAACGTTCATCTTGGTATCGCTGTTCTCGGCTTCGGAGCTCGCCTTCTTGGTAGTGGTGTCGCCCTTCTTGGTGGTTTTTGCAGCTTTGGTAGCGTTGTTTATTACTCTGGTGATTGCCTGGGTAACTCTTGTGACAGCGTTGCCCTGAGCGTCGGTCTCGGGCTCGGCTTCAACGGTGCTGTCGGGCTCGGCGGTCGGCTCGGTATAATCATAATAATCTTCTTCGGTGATTTCGACCTGTCTTTCGGTGTTTGCGGTTGTGGGTTCAACGGTGGCGGGCTTTCTCAGGAAATAAACTGCCGCGCCGCAGCCGCCGATAACGAGGGCCGCACAGATTGCAAGAACGATGATTTTGGTTTTCATAGTTAAACTCTCCTCTTAAATTATCTTACATCTTGCCAAAGATAAATAACATCTTTGCCGTATCTCTTACATGTATCTTTAACGGTGGGGTTGAAGGTCTCAACACTTCTGAACCCTGCCTTAACAAGAGCCTTTTCGAATTCGCCCGCCTGCTCTTCATCCTTGAAGGTGATTCTCTGAAGAATCCTCAGGGGAGAAGAATCCTTGCGGTTTTTGAGCTGGCCGTCAACGTAGCCGGTCTCCCACCAGTGCTTCGCGTATTTACGCGTGAGCTGAGGCAGATAGTTGCCGTCGCCGTTTTCATCCCAGAATATCGTGAGCTCGCACCAGAGCCAGTCGCTCTCGTCGGCGCAGTCATAGTGACCGATTGCCGAGGTCTTGCCGACGGGCCTCGTGTAAATGCCGACCTCTCCGCCGACAGTCCCGATATCGCCCGAAATATACTGGCCTTTCCAGAGCTGAATCATATACTGCTTGTTGTCATAGTTGAATTTGATTCTCGAGGTCTCGATGCTGAAATCGATGAGCTTTGCTCCGGCGTCGTAAAGTACGTTATAGCCGAATTTTCTCTGCGTGCAGTCCGGCGATGTATCATCGTTGTAGATGAATGTCTTAGGACCGATTACGCTGAATCCCGAGCGCTGAAGACCCGTGAAATACATATCGTTCGGCAGCGAGGAATCGACTGTTGATGACGCCGCGGGAGCCGCGCCCTTCTTTGTGTCTTCCTCCTTGAGCACCGGCATCGTGACTTCTTCGTCGACTACGACATCGACCTTGGTGCCGCTGATTGCGAGCTGAGTGGTCTTCGCGATTGTGGTCGCGACCTTGGTCGCCGCCTTCTTTGCCGCCGTCTGTTTGACGGTTGTTGACGGCGCTGTCACGCTCGTGCTTTCTTCGGCGCTCGACGCTTCGGTTTCGTAGGTGTAGTCAAACGCCGTTGTTTCTTCCGGCTGAGCAATCGTGTTGTATGAAGCGGTCGTGTTATTCGGCTGAGCCTTACCCTCGACCGAGCCGTTTCGCGAAATCCGCACGCCGAGTACGCTGACTGCGGCGATAAGACCCGCTGCGGCAACTCCCACCACAATGGCGGGGGCGTTGATTCCTTTCTTCATTTCTTTCCTCCGTGTGCAATTTTGTGAGCAATTATAGAGTATTGGTGGAGATGGCGGTAATCGAAACCGCGTCCGAAAAACCTTTGCAGGGACTTTCTACGAGTGTATCTTACCTTTTGACATTCCCTCTCCCGCACGCCGGTAATCGGGCTTACGGGTTCAGTAGGCGGATTGTGCGTGACCGGTTATCCGTCGTCGCCGGTGCACGTTCACTGCTGAGTGACGCCTCTTATGCGGCCGCAGTCCTCCGCACAGAGACGGCTGCTATTTAAGCAGCAAGAGCAACTGTATTGTTGTCGTTTAAATTTTAGATTGCGGATTTTAGAGCGGTCCCGCCCCGCTACTCGCTTATCCGGGCTCGGATTCCCCGTCGAAATCCTTTCATCCCCGTATATATTGACGCTCAGAATTTTTCCGCGCGTTCAATTTTTCTTTCTGCTTCCTTCCTCGCCGCGGCCTCGCGCTTGTCATAGAGCTTCTTGCCCTTGCACAGCCCGATTTCGAGCTTCGCTCTGCCGTTTTTGAAATACAGGGTGAGGGGAATGAGGGTCAGACCCTCCTGCTTTACCTTCGCATAGAGATTTCTGATTTCTCTCTTATGCATCAGCAGTCTTTTGACCCGCATCGGGTCGCGGTTGAAAATGTTGCCCTGCTCATAGGGGCTGATATGCATACCGCAGACAAAAATTTCGTTATTCTTTATCTGGCACCAGGCATCCTTGAGATTGACTTTGCCGTTTCGGATCGATTTGACCTCGGTGCCGAAAAGCTCGATGCCCGCCTCATACTTCTCAAGTATGAAATATTCGTGATATGCTTTTTTGTTCTGGGCAACGGGTTTTACAGCGTCTTTTTTGTCCATAATATCCTTATCTTAATATCAGTGTAAAAATATTGCCTTTTTGTTGCAGAAAAGATAAAAATTTTTATTAATTTATTTCGGATTTCTGTTTCTGCTCTTCGCGTAGAAATCGCGCTTGGCCTGCTTCCTCTCCGCCTCTCTCTTCTCGGCGAGGGCTCTCTTTGCCCTGACATTCGCGAGCGGCTTTGATTTCTTGGGCTTTGCGGGTTTCTTCTTCTGAATTCTGTTGCCGTTTTCGTCAAGGTCCGGATTCTCTTTATAGAGCACGATTACTCCGCCTATGACCTGAATCACATCGCTCTGAGTCGCCGCGGCGAGCTTATCCGCAAATTCGCGCGGAGTCTCGGGGGCGGATTCGAGCAGAACCTTGATTTTGATGAGTTCTTTTGTGTTGAAAGCGTCGAGAGTCTGCCTGATGACGCCGTCTGTCATGCCGCCTTTTCCTATCTGGAATTCGGGCTCGAGCGAATTTGCCTTCGCTCTCCACGCGGCTCTTTCTTTTCCTGTCATATCATTCTCCGATTTTGGCGGCGAGCTCTCTGAGCGCCGCGCCTCTGTGGCTGATTGCGTCCTTCTGCTCCGCGGTGAGCTGGGCAGTGCTGAGCTTGTAATCATATTTTTCCGCCATAAAGAGCGGGTCATAGCCGAAGCCGCCGTCGCCGACGGGCTCAAAGCCGATTCTGCCTCTGCATTCGCCTTTGGCGGTCACTGTTCTCCCGTCGGGATAAACGCAGCAGACCGCGCTGATGAACGCCGCGCCGCGCTCTTCAAACGGAACTCCTTCGAGCTCCCTGAGAAGCTTTTCGTTATTCTTTTCATCGTTGCCGTGCTCTCCCGAATACCTCGCGGAATAAACTCCGGGAGCGCCGTCAAGATAATCGACCGAAAGGCCCGAATCATCGGCAATGCAGGGATATCCGCTTTCGCGGCAGCCGCTCTCGGCCTTGATATAAGCGTTTTCCTCGAAGGTTTCGCCGGTCTCCTCCGCGTCGGTAAGCTCGATTCCGAGCTCCTCGGCAAGATGAACCTTAATGCCGAGAGGGGAGAGAATGCGGTGAAGCTCATCGCGTTTTTTCATATTGTGGGTTGCGAGAATATAATCCATACTCAGTCGTCCTTCTCTTTTTCGGCAAAGAGACTCTCCGCGAAATCGGCGGGAATAAAGGGCCTCATATCGTCAATGCCTTCTCCGACTCCGATGAATTTGACGGGCACCTTGAGATCGTTCTTGATAGCGAGCACGACGCCGCCTTTTGCCGTTCCGTCAAGCTTTGTGAGGATAATGCCGGTAATTTCCGCCGCCTCCATGAACTCCTTCGCCTGCTGGATGGCGTTCTGACCTGTCGTGGCGTCGAGCACGAGCAGAATCTCTCTGTCCGCGTAGGGGAGCTGACGGTCCATAATGCGGTAAATCTTGCTGAGCTCCTCCATAAGATTCTTCTTATTGTGGAGTCTGCCGGCGGTGTCGCAGATGATTATATCCGCATTTCTTGCCTTGCCGGCCTCGATTGTATCATAAACAACGGCCGCGGGGTCCGCGCCTTCTTTATGCTTGACTATATCAACTCCGGCTCTTTCCGCCCAGATTTCAAGCTGGTCGATGGCAGCGGCTCTGAAGGTATCCGCAGCGCCGAGTATAACCTTCTTGCCCTCGGATTTGAACATCGCCGCGAGCTTGCCGATGGAGGTGGTCTTGCCGACTCCGTTCACGCCGATAACGAGAATTACCGACGGAATCGTAATCATATCAACTTCTTCGCCGCCCGACAGGATATCGGAGACGATATTTTTAATTTCTTCCTGGACATCCTTGGCTCTGTGAAGGTTCTTTTTGAATACGGCGTCTCTCAGGCGTGAAACGATTTCTTCCGCGGTGGTCACGCCGACATCCGCCATTATGAGTATCTCTTCAAGGTCGTCATAGAATTCGTCGTCTATCTCATTCTTGCCGTAAAGCGCCGAATTAATCGCCCCGGACATGCTGTCGCGGGTCTTTTTGAGTCCCTTGTTGAGCTTATTGAAAAATCCCATGAATCAGTGCTCCCTGGCGTTTTTGATAATGTTGTCCACGCTTCTGCGAAGGGCGGGGTCCCTCTCCGCCATTGCGGTGATTTTTTCGAGGGCGTAGTGGATTGTGGTCCTGTCTCTGCCGCCGAAGAATTCGCAGATTTCCTGCTGGGTGAGCTCGGTGCATTCCCTGATGGCGAAAATCGCAATCTGCCTTGCCTTGGCGGTCTTGCTGTCCTTCTTCTTGGAAATTATATCGCTGACCGGCAGACCGTAGGTTCTTGCCGTTTCGGAAATGATTTTATTAACAAGCTCGTTTACGGGCATTCCCTCGCTGGCGAGGTCGCTGATTGCATTCTGCGCCATGGCAATATTTATGGAAGTGCCCTCGAGAGTGACGAGCGCGTGGATTTTCTTGACCGTGCCCTCAAGCTGGCGGATATTTGTCTTCACCTTCTCGGCGATGAATTCCGCTACCTCCTGAGGCAGATTGAGTCCGATTGCCTCCGCTTTGCTGCTGATGATAGCGAGTCTCGTCTCATAATCGGGCGGCTGGATATCAGCAAGAAGTCCCTGCTCGATGCGGGTGGTGATTCTGTCCGCGAGATTCGGGATGTTTTTGGGCGGAGTATCGGAGGTGAGAACGACCTGTTTGTTCGCGTCGGTCAGCACGTTGAAGGTGTGGAAGAATTCCTCCTCGGTTCTCTCCTTGCCGGCGATGAACTGGATATCGTCAACGAGCAGGGCATCGCAGGTGCGAAGCTGCGCGTGAACCTCGTCCATAGTGCCTTTGAGAAGACCGCCGACTATAAGATTGACAAGGTCTTCGCCTCTTGTATATATGATTTTTTTATTCGGGTCCTTCTCGAGAATCGCGTTCTTGATGGCGTTGAGAAGATGGGTTTTGCCCAGACCCGACGAACCGTAGATATAGAGGGGGTTATAGACTGTGCCGGGATCGCTTGTGACAGCTTTCGCGGCGTTATACGCAAATCTGTTTGACGAGCCGACGACAAAGGTGTCGAAGGTGTTCGCGTCGGATGAAACAGGCGCCTGAGCCGCGGGTTTCGGCGCTTCACGCACCGGAGCGGCTGCGGCCTTTTCGCGGGAAACAAACGAGATTTCCGGAACGAAACCGACCACGTTGCTGAATGCCTCGGCAAGCTCATCGGCAAACTGCTTCTCTATTGTGGTTTTGATGAATTCGCTCGCTGAGAGCGTGACAACGGCGCCGTCATACGAAATAATCTCGACGGGCTTGAACCAGACATTGTAAATAACTTCGTTCAGTGAACGCCTCAGCTCCTGGCTGACGAGGCTCCACATTTCTTTCAAATCCATTTTACAGCTCCTGACAGAGGATTTTACTCCATATTAAACATTATTAGATGTATATTAACACAAAGGCGGTCCGATTTCAAGGGGAGACAAAATATTTTTATAGTAAAATTAAAAAAATATTGACTTTTTACTGTATTTTGTATTATAATCTAAACTCCGAGGGCTATGGGCAAATTATGCCCGTTTGCTCCCAAGACGAAAATTGAGCCGTGCGGCAGGGGTAAATGCCGCGTGGTTTGATTCTATAACTCACAGTGAACGGAGGTCAGCGATATGTTAAGAACTTATCAGCCCAAAAAGCGTCATCGCAAAAAGGAACACGGTTTCCGCAAGAGAATGTCCGACAGAAACGGCCGCAAGGTTCTTGCCCGCCGCAGAGCCAAGGGCAGGAAGCAGCTCAGCTATTAAGCGATAAACCCCAATGTCGCGCATCATTGCCTTAAAACAGAATTCCGAATTCCACCGCGCTTACGCCCGCGGCAAATCATGCGCCTCGCCGGAGCTTGTCACCTACGCTTTCAGAAGCAGACTGCGCGGCTCGGGCTGCAGAGTGGGCATAACCACTTCCAAAAAAATCGGAAGCGCGGTAGAGAGAAACAGATGCCGCCGCGTCATCAGAGCGGCGTGGTCTTCTCTTGATTCGCAGGTTACCGGGGATTGGGATATAGTTTTTGTTGCAAGGCACAAAACAAAAATTCTGAAAACTCCCGCCGTGGCTTCAGCCATGTCGAAACAACTCACACAACTCGGAGTTATACGAAAGACCTGAAAAGGGGGAGGGCAGATGAAAAAAATTCTGCTTAAAATGATACGCTTTTATCAGAAGCATATTTCTCCGCTTTTGCCCCCTATGTGCAGGTATTACCCGACCTGCTCGAACTACGCAGTGCAGGCGATTCAGATTCACGGAGCGTTCAAAGGGACGCTGCTCGCCATACTGCGGCTTATGAGATGCAATATTCTCTTTCCCGGCGGCTATGATCCGGTGCCGCCAAAGAAACACAGACACTCGGAGGACAGGAAATGATTGGCTTGTACAAAGTGCTGGGCGTTCCTTTCGGATTTCTGCTCAAGCTGATTTATGAAACCATCGGTTTCGGCAATTTCGCCGTATCGATAGTTCTTCTCACTCTCATCGCGAGGCTGATACTCATTCCGTCGAGCATTCAGCAGCAGAAGGGTATGGCGAAGAATCAGCGTATGCAGTCCAAAATCCGCAAGATTCAGGAGAAATACGCAGGCGACCAGCGCAGAATTCAGGAGGAGACGCAGGCTCTCTATCAGCGCGAGGGATATAACCCGATGAGCGCGGGCTGCGGTGCCCCGATGATTATCCAGTTTCTCATCCTCTTCGGCCTTATCGGCGCGATTTATTATCCGCTGTCAAACTTCCTCAGAGGCATTCCCTCTCAGGAAATCACAACTCTCACATCCCTGATCACCTCTTTCAAGCCGGCAAACATGGCCAAGAGCACCATTATGGATGAGCTTCTCGTTGTTCAGCATATCAAAGAAATCGCGGCCAAGGCGCTTGAAAAAGGAGTGTCCCAGGCAACAATTGACAAGATAGGCGCCATCAACTTCTCATTTTTCGGTCTGTTCAATCTCGGTGATATACCCAAGAATTTCAAATTCCCGCATATCATATGGGTGATTCCGGTATTATCAACGATTTCGACCCTCGCTTCGTCGCTCTATTCGATGATTAAGCAGAAGGATCAGCAGCAGAATGCGGCAGCCGCGAAATCGATGGGCTGCATGACAATAGGCATGGCGGGCCTTTCACTGTGGTTCGTTGTCTCCTACCCCGCAGGTATCGGTATTTACTGGATCGCATCCGGCTTATTCGGATTTATTCAGAGTGTATTGATCGGCCATTTCTACTCTCCTAAAAAAGTCCTCGCCAAGATTATGGTTGAAGAGACGGTTCAGCGCCGGTCAAAAGAAAACAACATCAAGTTTGCCGCGAAGGTAAACGAAGAAAAGTAAATTCAGGTGGTGAATTTCGTTGATTAAAGAAGCAATCGGCAAAGGTACAACAGCCGATGAAGCTTATCAGGACGCTCTCGCGAAGCTCAACGCTCCCGAAGATGCGGAAGTTAAGCATGAAGTTATAGCTCAGGCCAAGCCGAAAATTCTCGGCATATTCGGCGGCTCGGACTGCGAAGTCAGAGCGTATTATGAAATCGAAGAAGATAAATTTGCCTCGGTAAAGGCTTATCTCAATACAATTCTCGCGTCACTCGGCGCCGAGAATCCCGAAATCAATATCAGAGTCGAAAACGGCGAAGACGTCAGAATCGAAATCAACTGCGGCGATGATTACGG
>JAEEGF011514520.1_pt1 | contig 18655 bp, 13 predicted proteins | sample 9134171 | NCBI WGS metagenome assembly JAEEGF01 (sample SAMN16246542, study PRJNA631951) | gut metagenome | biome: gut microbiome; feature: rumen; material: AP-attached | host: Bos | place: Iran: Karaj | collected 2018-10
GAAATAGCCTTACCTTTGCATCCACAAATTCAATCCATTGCCGCAATGGTGGAATTGGTAGACACGAGGGACTTAAAATCCCTTGACCCGAAAAGGTCGTGCGGGTTCGAGTCCCGCTCGCGGCACTAATACTATAAAACTAATAATATGCAGAAAAAAAATCTCTTTCTCCTGTCTGCCGCATCACTGATGCTTTTCTCTTCGTGCTCCAAACTCGGTGCACTCTCTGCAGACAACTTCACTGTAACCCCTAACCCTCTGGAGACTCAGACGGGCACTGTTCCTGCCACTATCAATGGCCATTTCCCCGAGAAATACATGAAGAAAAAGGCCGTAGTCACTGTCATTCCTGAACTGCGTTACTCTAACGGTCAGGTTGTACAGGGTAATACAGCTACCTTCCAGGGTGAAAAAGTTAATGGCAACGACCAGACCATCTCTTATAAACTGGGTGGCAACTACACAATGAAGACCAACTTTGCCTATGCCGATGACAACAAGGCAGAGATGTACCTTACTTTCAATGCCCGCCTTGGTTCAAAACAAGTGGAGATTCCGGCCGTGAAGGTTGCTGATGGCGTTATTGCCACCTCAGAACTCTATAAGCGCACGGTTACATCAGCTCAGGCTGCTATCTCGCCTGATGCCTACCAGCGTATCACCAAGAATAAGCAAGAGGCAAATATCAAATTCCTCATCCAGCAGGCTAACCTCCGTAAGAGCGAGTTAAAGAACAACTCTGTGCAGGAGTTTGTCAAGATGCTCAAAAAGATTAATGATGACCGCGAGGGATTAAATCTCGACAATGTAGAGGTATCAGCCTATGCTTCTCCTGATGGTGGCTTCAGCATCAATGACAAACTTGCCAATCAGCGCCAGAAGGTATCAGAGCAATATGTCAACCAAGAGCTGAAGAAAATCAAGATGAACGCATATGTAGATGCCAAATATACTGCTCAGGACTGGGATGGCTTCCAAGAGTTGGTACAGGCCAGCAATATTCAGGACAAGGACATCATCCTGCGTGTTCTCTCGATGTATAAGGATCCTCAGGAACGCGAACAGCAGATTAAGAATATCTCTGCTGCTTTCCGCGAGCTCGCTGACGGCATCCTGCCAGAGTTGCGTCGTTCACGGCTCACCATCAACTACGAGACAATTGGCCGCAGTGATGATCAGATCCTCGACCAGATCAAGGCTGATGCTACTAAGCTGAGCATTGAAGAATTGCTCTATGGTGCAAACCTGAAAGAGAGTACTTCTGAAAAAGAAGAAGTCTATAAACTTGCAACACAGATCTATCCTAATGACGCTCGCGCTTATAACAACATTGCTACTCTCGAATATGCCAAAGGCAACTATGATGCTGCCAAGGAGTATATCCAAAAGGCACAGAGCGTATCAGTCAATCTGCCCGAGGCAAAGGCTAACCTTGGTATGCTTGCACTGAAGAACGGTGATATCAAGACCGCTGAGCAATATATCGCAAGTGCAACCGATGCCAACGGACTGGCAGAGGTGATGGGTAATCTGAATCTGGCCAAAGGCAACTACGCTCAGGCAGAGCAGGATTTTGCCGACATCTATTCAAACAGTGCAGCCTTGGCTCAGATTATGAACAAGAACTACGCTACAGCTGATATCACACTTAAATACATCAAGAATCCTGATGCCACAACAGAATACCTGAAGGCAATCCTCTATGCAAGGATGGGCAATAACAACGATGCCAGCAAGGCTCTGAGAAATGCCATCAGCAAAGACGCATCGTTTGCCAAGTATGCTGCAAACGACCTGGAACTGGCAAAGGTTCAGAAGTAAAGAAATGAAGAAGATTCTTGGATATATACTGTTCACACTGGCCGTCGTCTCTTGCGGAGATAAACGGCAGACCTTCCTGCTCGAAGGCTCCTTCAAGGGCTTCAACCAGGGTGAACTGTATATCTACGGCGCAGATGGTACCCGTCCGCTGGATACCATCGCCGTAGTCAAGGGTCAGTTTCGCTATGAGATTCCACTCGAAGACTCCACTACATTCGTACTGGTCTTCCCCAACTTCTCTGAGCTACCTGTCTTTGGCATGAAAGGAGCCAACGTCAAGATTAACGGTGATGCCTCCCACTTAAGGGAAGCTGATATCTCTGGCACCGATGAGAATGAGGATTTTACAAAATTCAGGCAAAAGACCAGTCATCAGACACCACCAGAATTCAGCCTGTCAGTAGCACAGTTCATCAAGGAGAATCCCACCTCCCCCTTCGCCATCTATCTGATGAGGAAGTATTACATCCAAATATCTGAGCCCAACTATCCTAAAGCCATCGAGGTAGCAGAAGCCATCTTGAAAGCCAATCCTGATGCAGAAAACCTCAAGAACGACATTAAACGGATGGAAGGTAAAAGATATTTGAAAGATGGTGGCAGATTGCCTGCTTTCACCATGACTGACATTAATGGCAATGCCATAAAATCGTCTGATCTTAATGCCAAACTGAATGTCATCACTGTCTGGAGTAGTTGGAACTATGAAAGTCAGAGCATCCAGCGGCAACTGGCCTCCAAGAAAGAGCAATACGACAGCGATCTGAAAATCATCAGTATCTGTATCGATGCTGATGTGAAGAACTGTCGCCAGAAGGTTAATCGCGATTCCCTAAAATGGAGCACCATCTGCGACGGGAAAATGTGGGAAACGCCATTACTGATGCAGATAGGATTATCTTTTGTGCCCGACAATATCATTACCGACAGTCAGGGTAAGATACTTGCACACTCGCTGAACCTACGAGATCTCATGGACAAGATAGACAAAACACTGGATAAAAAAGAAGAATAAGACAACAATCATCCTAAAAACATATATCTCTTAAATCACATACTATGCTGGTAAAAACATTCTGTGCTGAAGTCATGGGACTGGAAGCAACTACCATCACCATCGAAGTCAATATGACGAGAGGCGTTATGTTCCATCTGTCTGGATTGGCAGATACTGCTGTCAAAGAGAGTTACGACCGTATCCGTGCGGCCATCACCAACATTGGTCTTAAACCACCGACAGCCGAGCTGACCATTAATCTTTCACCTGCTGATATCCGCAAGGAGGGAAGTGGTTACGACCTGCCATTGGCTATTGGCATCCTTGCTGCCCACAGTAAGGTGAGCGATGGCATGCTATCTGACTATATGATGATTGGCGAACTTGGTCTCGATGGAAAGTTGAAACCAGTCAACGGTATCCTTCCTGTTGCCATCCTTGCACGAAAGGAGAAATTCAAAGGCTTGTTTGTACCCCGTGAGAATGCTCGTGAAGCTGCCGTCGTAGATCAACTCGATGTCTATGGCATGGATAATCTCACTGACGTTATCAGTTTCCTAAATGGCAGCGATCAATTTGAGCCTACAATGGTGGATACACGCAAAGAGTTCTACGAACAACAATATAGGTTTGATCTTGATTTCTCAGATGTTAAGGGTCAGGAGAGTGTAAAACGCGCATTGGAAATTGCTGCTGCCGGTGGTCATAACATCATCATGATTGGCAGCCCTGGTAGCGGTAAATCAATGATGGCCAAACGTCTGCCAAGTATTCTACCACCACTCTCTTTGGCAGAGAGCTTAGAAACGACCCAGATTCACTCAGTAGCAGGCAAGTTGTCGAGCGGCACATCTCTGATTTCACAGCGGCCTTTCAGAAGTCCCCACCATACCGTTTCCCAGGTAGCGATGACTGGCGGTGGCAACAGAGCCTTGCCAGGCGAGGTCAGTATGGCCCATAACGGGGTACTCTTTCTCGATGAGTTGCCAGAGTTCAACAAGAGTACTCTCGAAGTGCTACGCCAGCCACTCGAAGACCGTAAAATCACTATCTCACGAGCAAAATACACCGTGGAATACCCCTGTTCCTTTATGTTTGTTGCCTCGATGAACCCTTGCCCATGCGGGTATTATGGTGATCCTACGCACCATTGCGTCTGTACGCCTGGTCAGATTAGCCGGTATCTCTCCAAGATCAGTGGTCCACTACTCGATCGTATAGACCTCCATTGTGAGGTGGCCGTTGTGCCATTCAAACAACTCTCAGAGATGCAGCAAGGGGAGCCCAGTGAAACCATTCGTGAGCGCGTTATCAAGGCACGCCATATTCAGGAAATCCGATACAAAGACTTCAAGGGCATCCATTGCAATGCCCAAATGACAGAACGGATGATCCACCATTTTGCTGAGCCCGATGCCCAAAGTCTCGACATGCTACGCATGGCTATGGAACGCCTTTCGCTTTCTGCCCGTGCCTATAGTCGTATCCTCAAGGTAGCCCGTACCATCGCTGATCTGGAAGGTTTGGAGAAAGTGCAAGCACACCACATAGCCGAGGCTATCGGGTACCGAAGCCTTGACCGTGGTGACTGGGCCGAGAGGAGCCACTAAGCAGAAAGAGCCTATGAGTGGAGATCGAGCATGAAACGGGCTCCCTTGTGGAACTCCGGATCGATGTCGAGGTCACCATTCATCTTCAAGGCCATCTGACGGCAAATAGGCAGGCCAAGGCCATCGCCTGTGGTGAGGTCTCTGATCTCAAGGAACGGTTTGAAAACATCCTCACGCTTCTCCTCTGGGATACCACACCCCGTATCAGAAACTAAGAACTGATGAGCGTGTGCACCACGTTTCTTATAGTCAAGCCAGATATTACCGCCTTCAGGTGTATAAATGGCTGCATTATTCAAAAGGTGAAGCAGAATATGCGATACATACTCCTTATTGATTTTAGCGCTCATGTTCGGAGCGTTCACTTTCAGCGTCACATCAGCTTTTACCTTATCACGGATCTGATCCATCAGTCCCTCACAGAATGCCGGCAACTGAACATCCTCAAATTCTATCGGGGCATCAGAATTCTCCAGTTCCGACAAGGTCTGAATATGACTGGAGAAGTCGAGTAATGCCTGCACTTCAGGCTGCTTTTTATCGAGTTTCTGCAACGTAGGATCCAGCTGTGCTGAGATATTACTGATGAACTTAGCTTTCAGGGCATTGTTCTCATCAGAAATCTTAATCAATTTCTTCTGCTTACGGGTAAGTAAGATGAATCGCATCAAGATAACAGCTCCCACAACTAAAGCAGCAGCCAAGGCTGCAGCCAAGATACCAAGTCCTATGATAATGGCCTGACGTGTAGTCAAAGAACTGTCCTTATCAGCAATGATAGCTTCGTTATCAGCAATCTGCTTCTTCAAAGCTCCTATTTCATCAGCCCGCTTCAAGGCATTTGTAGAGTCCTTCCATGCAAGATAGTTACTATAAGACTGTGCTACCATATTAGCACTACCCGACTTACGTCCATTGGCAATCAACGTCTTGTAAACTTCTTCCACCTTATCATACTCCTTGGAAGCCGTCAGTTTATCGGCCATTTCCTTGAACACAGCATTACCCTTTGCATTTTGTCCAAGGGTATAGTAATAAATCGCCTTGGTATAAAGCAGATCGTTCTTTACATCTTCATCACTACCCGTATTGGCATAATTCTCCATCGCCTTCAGATGCTCTGCGGCCGAAGCACTTCTGCTCATGCGCATATACATCTGATAGCGCTCCTTAGAAACATAATAATGCAATGGTGCGCTGGCAATGGCTCCCTGAGTCTTGGCTGAGATAGTCTGGTCAACCCGACGCAAAAAGTCGAATGCCTCTTGATAACAATTGTCCTTATAATAAAGTGCTGTAGCCTTAGCTGCACAGTCCACACTCTGTTTCATCTGCCCTTTATTAGCATAATCTTCAAAAGCACGGACATAGCAATAACGGGCACTAATAAACTTTCCCGCCTCAGCTTCCGATTCTGCACGCTGTTGTAACTCGCTCTTCTGGGCATTGATAAAGGTGCAACAGAAGAACAAATTCAAAAGTAAGACAAATACCTTTTTGCTCATAATGTAATTCTAAACTATTTTATTACTGCAAAGGTAAGCATTTATTTGATTTCAGCAAAATTTTTCAGTTTTTTTATTGGGAATGTTGGCCATATCGGATAAAAGACTTAACTTTGCACACAGATAAACTGCAATCCTAATCACATCATCCCGCTGTCAATGGTATTCTCAGATTTGTTTTTCCTCTTTGTTTTCCTGCCAGCTTTCTCCCTATGCTATCTGGCTGCGACATGGTTGGGGAAAACCATCCATAGCCATACTCCCAGAAACACAGTACTGACCATCTTCTCCCTGCTTTTCTATGCATGGGGTGAGCCTGTCTATGTTCTCTTGATGCTCTTCTGCGCCATACTGAATTATCTCGCTGGCTTGGGCATCGGCCATACCAAAGGTACAACCCGCAAATGGACGCTCATCGTCGGATTGACTGGTAATATCCTGATTCTGGGCACTTTCAAGTATCTTGGTTTTTTCACTCAACAATTGACAGCTATCGGCATCCCTGTAACCGATCCGAGAATTGCCCTTCCCATTGGCATCAGCTTCTATACATTCCAGTCAATTTCCTATCTGATAGATGTCTATCGTCAAGAGGCTCCTATGCAACGCCATTTCGGCAACCTGCTACTCTATATCTCTATGTTTCCACAACTTATAGCAGGCCCTATCGTGCGCTATAACACTGTGGCACGGGATATTACCAAACGTGTTACCACATCTAAGGATGTGGCCGCCGGCATCTACCGTTTTGTGATTGGACTAGGCAAGAAGGTCATCTTTGCCAACCAATTGTCTGAGATCTCCGACCAGTTTCTCGCCAGTAGCATACAAGACCTCACCACAACAGGAGCCTGGGTTGGCATTATCGCGTTCACTCTCCAGATTTACTTCGACTTCTCTGGTTATAGTGATATGGCCATCGGATTGGGGCGTTGCCTTGGTTTTCACTTCAACGAGAACTTCCGTCACCCTTACTGCTGTGACACCGTTACCGATTTCTGGCGACGCTGGCATATCTCGTTAGGCAGCTTTTTTCGCGATTATCTGTATATCCCTTTGGGGGGCAATCGCCGCCATCAAGCATTCAATATTCTTCTGGTGTGGTTTCTTACGGGGATGTGGCACGGAGCCAGTTGGAATTTCATCATCTGGGGTATTTATTTCGGTTTCATCGTAACAGTCGAGAAATACACGATTCTACGCATCCGCCAACACATTCCTTCACCTTTGCTCCACCTCTATAGTCTGACACTCGTTATTGTCGGCTGGGGCATTTTCTACTTTGACGATAGTAGCAAGATGGTACACTTCTTCGAAATCTGCTTTGGACAGGGTGCTGTCTTTCATGACTATATCACCATCAGTGCACTGGCTGATAACTGTTGGCTTTGGGTGGCATGTCTACTTTTCTGTATGCCTCTACGGAGTCGTATCGAGACTCTGCTAAAGGGATATACCAATAGCAAAGGAACCATGCAGGAGTCACTGCTTCTCATGGGGCGCTTGACGCTCTCCATTCTTTTGATAGTACTGAGTGTCTCCTTGCTCATTGGAGACACCATTGATGCATTTATTTACACCCGGTTCTAAAGCCATGCGATACAACAAAGTCTATTTGATAATCATCTGCCTGCTGTTGGCCGCTTTGGCAATAGTCTTCAATACCTTTCCACGCAGCACCTTCTCAGAATTGGAGAAGCGTGAACTGGCCAGATTCCCGGAATTTACCACAGAGAGACTTCTAAACGGCACTTTTACCTATGAGGTCTCATCGTGGTTCAGCGACAGTGAACCATTCCGAGATCATTTCATGTGGCTGAATATGCAAGTGAAAGACCTTATCCGGCTAAAAATAGGCAAGGATCATGTCAGCTTCCATGCCGCGAAGACAAAACCCGGGAATCATATAGCCTCTGAGACCAAGAAAGTGACTATACCCCCCAAAACAGAAGAGCCCTATGTTTACGAGAACCACATTACAGCCAACGAGAACGCAAAGATTACCCACGCAGGAATCATCATCGTCGGTTCTGGAAAAAAGGTGCGGGCACTGATGGCCTACGGCGGTTCAGAGAAAGGCAGCACGGGTTACGCACAAGCTGCTAACCAATATAAAGACAGTTTCCCTGATGTAAATGTCTATTGTATGGTCATCCCAACCGCTGTAGAATATTACTGTCCTGACAAAGTAAGAAACCGCACCTGTCCGCAACGTCCGACCATCACGCATATTTTCCGTAACTTGTCAGCAAAAGTAAAACCCGTGGACATCTATGCAGAATTAGGCAAGCATGCCGATGAAGATATCTATCTGCGTACCGACCATCACTGGGCAGCTCTTGGTGCCTACTATGCCGCCAAAAAGTTTGCCGAGGTGGCAGGTGTGCCCTTCCGCCCCTTGTCGGCTTATGACAAGAAAGTCATCCACAATTTTGTGGGAAACATGTACGGATATTCTCAAGATATAGCCGTAAGAAATGCCCCAGAAGACTTCATCTATTACGTCCCACGCGATGTCGCTTATAGCACGACCTATACCGACTACACTATCGACAAGAACTATCGTGTTGTCAGCATGGGCAGCCCGCATCAAGGAACATTCTTTCAGCACTTCAGAAATGGTAGTGGAGCTGCCTACTGCACGTTTATGGGCAGCGATGCCCGCATTACCCGTGTTGAAACCAGCACCAATAACGGGCGCCGCCTGCTCATCCTGAAAGACAGTTTCGGCAACGCCATACCCGGCTATCTCTTCTACTCCTTCGAACAGGTACACGTCATCGACTCGCGCTATTTCACCATGAATATGGTAGAATATGTCAGAACCAATGGAATAACCGATATCCTCTTTGCCAATAACATCTTCAAAGCCTACTCCAACAATACCTATACAAAGTATATCAAGTATTTGTCACAGACCACTAATTAGCCGACTCGTCTTTTTTCTTCTTTTTAAAGAGGCGCTTAAAGAATGACTCCTTCTTAGGTGGCTCCTCAGTGGCTTTTGTATCGGTTGATTGCTTCTTTTTAGTCTGTTTCTTATCGGTTTTATCATCTTCGTCTGAGCTTTTCTTTTTAAACAGATCTATCAGTTTTCCTTTCAGCCTGGGTTTTACCTTGACATTGCTAACCTTGTCGATATCCGTAAACGAGAAGTCAAAGCCCCACTTCAGGCTCTTGAGGTGATCAACACTACCTTCCACATATCCGCCATTACTCTTGATACCAACCTTCAGTTCCTTCAACTTAACTCCCTTATAAGCAACCTCATAAACAAGCGCATCAACTGTTCCATAAGGCATCTTACCACCAGTTTTCTTACGTAACGCTGCTGTACGTTGTTTGTCGATATCCACCTTGAAGTCGGCTTGCAAACCAACATCACCGAAATCCTTCGAACCCAGTAATTTTCCTAAATGTATCTTCTTGGTATCAATGTGGCCAGTGATATAATGGTTAAGATCATCAATAGTGAAATTGAAAGCCATATTACCCACAGCAGAGCCTAGCACACCTTTAAACAGCTCATGCTTCCAGATGACATTGAAGTCGCCTGTATAGGTAAGCGTACCCAGGTTATCCAACTGCTTCATCATCATCTTCTTCACAACGAACTGATTGATAATTTCCTGCTTGACCTTACCCTTGGCTATCATTTTCTTAACGTGGAAATGAACATTGAGTTTCTCTTTCTCCTTCAAGTGGTCGATACCGCCATCAGCCGCTATCGTCAACAATTTGTCAGGCGTATTCACATGAACATTCCTGAAAGTAAGGGTACTGTCGGTACCGCTGAACACGACACTCAACTCCAACGGCATCTTGAAGTTCTTCAACACTGGAGCAAAAGGTCGCGCGATATCACGCAGCTCTGTCCTACCCTTGATGGTCGAGGTCTGGAACGAGAATTTCCGACCCTTCTTCTTGCTGGGCAATACGACTGTAGCACTGTCGAACTTCAGCACCGTACTCTCCTGCTGGACGGTAATATCCTTGACATGAGCAATCCCTTTGCTGATGCCGGCCCTCAGCCGCAAGTCCTTCACATTGAAGCCCGTCACACTGTCTCTGGCCACAAACCTCGTCAGTTGGAAGTTGAGGGTATCATTCTTCAAATCCAGATGATTCAGCAGCAGTTCAGCATGAGCGATGACATCCACATGACCAGCATCAAAGAAACCCCTCTTCGGTCTGTTGGCATTTTTACGTGGCTTATGATTATCAATCGTAAAATGCAGACTGTCGAGAATCACCTGCTGACGCTCATCCTTTCCGACAATAGTCGTAGTGCCGATGCTAAGACTACGAGTCTGAGGTCCTTTCTTGGTCGTCGCCTCCATTTTCCCACTCAGATGAGTGATCTTAGCTTCCTGACTTCCCGTCCAGTGAAGGTCGTAGGTCAGTTTTTCCAGATAGAAGGTGTCTTTATTGAAGACAACATCGATTCTGCCAATCATCGCGTCCTTCACCTCAAATGTCAGGCGAGTGTCCACAGTATCCTTCTTTTCTTCTGTTTTCTGCTGCTTCTTCTTAGCCTTATCACTCTTGAAGGCATCTACCACAAACTGGAAATTGGCCTCGCTACCTTCAGGTTTGTAGAGACGGGCCTTTACGCCTTCCAGACGGGCATAAGTAACCTTGAAATGATCTCGGAGCATGCCCCAGCAGTCAAGATTGACAGCTAATCGCTCCACCTTAAGCATCTGTCGATGCTCGCGGTCTTCAACATCCATGCCATATAATCCGACTTTAAACTTGAAGAAATCGACATGGATGCTATCAATAGAAACTTTGGTCTGTAGTTTCTCCTCCAGCAGTTCCGTTGCATGAGTAAGCATTTTCTGCTGGAAAGACCTGGAGTTAAGTACAAGTGTTGCGGACACTAATAATACAATTAATGTAACCAGCAAGCCACCAAGGATTTTCAGCCCTAAAACTACAAAACGTTTCATCATAAACCTTTTTGCTGGCAAAGATACGAATAATTCTCAATAATTTTGTAACTTTGCCAGCAAAAACAAAAATAAATCTTCAAAAATGGACGAAGCAACGTGCGTCAGACTGCTCGAAGAGCACGACATCAAACCTACAGCCAACCGCATTGTGGTAGTCAAGGCATTGGCCAGTTCAATGAATCCACAATCTTTGGCTGAGTTAGAACGGCGAATCGTAACGATTGATAAGTCGAATGTCTTCCGTGCCCTGATGCTGTTCAAGGAACATCATCTGGTACATGCTATTGAAGGAAGTAGCGACGGCACGAGATACGAACTGTGTCACAGCCACAGTCATGAGCACGACGATGACCAACACCCACATTTCCTTTGTGAGGTCTGTCAGCAGACTTATTGCCTCGAAGGGACCGAGATGCCGGCACTGACTCTGCCAGAAGGCTTCGAGGCACATACAGCCAACTACATGATCAAGGGAATCTGTCCGCACTGTAAAAAATGATCAATCTGAACAATTTACGCATCATCGCTTTTGATGCCGATGACACGCTTTGGGACTGCCAATCGCATTTCGAAGCTGTAGAGAACCACCTCTACCGGCTGATTGCGCCCTATTGTGAGACCCCTTCCAAGGAACTGTTCCTTACTGAATCGGGTAATATGGCCGACCTCGGCTATGGCTGTAAGGCCTTCACCATCTCGATTATCGAGACAGCCCTCCGAGTGGCAGGCGACCATCTGTCAGCAGCAGAACTGTCTGACTTGCTTGCCGACTCGAAGTCGCTGCTCCACTTACCTGCCACCCCGCTACCAGAGGTCGAAGCAACCTTGCAGCGCCTGCAGGCCTACCCTTACCGTTTGGTGGTCTTCACTAAGGGAGAGTTGCAGGATCAGGAGAACAAACTCCGACGGAGCGGACTGGCCAAGTATTTCTCGCATGTGGAAATCACCTCCGACAAGACCGAGGTGGAGTTCCAACAACTTTGCCAGCATCTTGACATCTTGCCCTCACAATTATTGATGGTGGGTAACTCCTTGAAGAGCGACATTGCCCCTGCTCTCACAATTGGTGCCTCAGCCATCCATATACCTTTCCACGTCACATGGCAATTGGAACATTTTGAGGATATAGAGCACGAACGGCTTGTCAAAATATCACATTTCAACGAAATTCTTCAAATTCTAAATTATCAGACAACATGAAATATATCTTTGAAGCACGCATGGAAGTGCGTGACTATGAATGCGACATCGAGGGCATTGTCAACAATGCCAACTATCTGCACTATGCCGAGCATACCCGTCATCTGTTCCTGCGCAGTCTTGGCGTCAGTTTCGCCAAATTTCACGAACAGGGCATCGACGCAGTGGTACACAGCATGAAACTGCAATACAAGGTGCCTTTACGTTGCGACGATGAGTTCATCTCACGCCTTAACCTGAAAAAAGACCGCTTCAAGTATATGTTCTATCAGGATATCTACCGGGCCAGCGATGAACAACTCTGCTTCCGCGCCACCGTGGAGCTCGTATGCCTGGTGAATGGCAAGCTCGCCAACAGTCCAGAATACGACGAAGCCTTCAAGGACTACATCTAAGTTCTCCCTTTCTCGATAAATTCACTGGGGAGCATATCAAACTCCTTTTTGAAGAGTTTGGTGAAATACTTAGGTGTGTTAAAACCGACTTCCATCGAGAGCTCCGTCATCTTGATGTCAGGGCGCTGACGCATGATGCGACAAGCCTCCTTCAGACGAATGGAATTGATGAAACTCGTGATGCTCTGACCCGTCAGGGCACGCAGTTTATTATATAAGGTGGAAGAAGAAACACACATATCGGAGGCAAACTGCTCGCGGTCGTAATCTGCATCGCCAAGGTGCTGCTTCACACAGTCGATGGCTTTTTGAATAAAGAGCTCGTCTGGTGAGTTGTGTTGCTGTTCCTCAACTTCCAAGGCCTTTCTGGCACCTTCAAACTGCTTCATCACCATCATCTCACGATAATGGAGAAGTTCGCTGACACGCTGCTGCAGACGGGCACGACGGTTCACACGTTGTTTATACCACTGACTGATACCATAGACGGCAGCCAACAGTAAGAGCAAATAAATCAGATATGCCCACCACGTACGATACCAAGGTGGCAACACCCTGACAGTTATGGTATAGGGCAGTTCCACCAGATGTCCATAACTGTCGATAGCTCTCAACTCCAGTTCATAAGTGCCATCAGGCAGGTTCTGGTATGTCGCCATACGATTGTCAGCACTGACGTGGTGCCACTTGCTTTCATAGCCATTCAGCCGATAGGCATAACGACATTGCTGGGTATTCATATAGGTCAGCAAGGCAAACCCAACAGAGAACTTGTCGATATCCGACGGAATGGTGATCTCACGAGTAAACAACGGCGGCTCACTGCTGTAGCGCTGTTGCTCATCGTCAGAAAGCCGATTAAACGGGCGGTCATCTATCAGAAGATCTGTTACAACGAGATGCACAGAAGGCTTCTGTTGCCACTTCCCAATGCTGTCTGGCGAGAAGGAGAAGAAACCTGTAGCGCTGCCGTAATATAGTGTGTTTCCAAAACGGAACGAGCCATTCGACGAGAATCGGTAGTCCTCCAATCCGTCCTCCATTGTGTAACAGGTAGCCACATCGCGATTTTCAGATGTTTTCAGGCGTACCAGTCCTCTGTCCGTCGAGAGCCATAGCCAGCCGTTCTTATCGCCATCGATGGTATAAATACCTTCCATCTCAATATGGAACCGATGGTTTACGGGCTCAAAGCAGTCCTTCTCGGCATCATAGAGGAATAGGCCTCCGCTTCTCGAGATAGCCCATATCCTATGGTTAGTATCCTCGTAGCATGCCGTTGCCTCGCTGATAGGATAGTTATCGTTTACTGGCGCATATTGGTGGCATCTCACCATCTGAGGACGTCTCACATTTCCCTCGAGTCGGATGATACCCGCATTCTCCGTAGCCAGCCACAGACGATGCTGGTGGTCTTCTATGATTTTCTTCACATTGCAGTTACTGAAATCACGTCCCTCCTCACCCATCTTCAGCATACGGCCCTTCGATTCTGAAAAAGCCAGGCCGAGACCTACTGTCTGACCAACAAGCACGACACCATCCTTCAGACTATGGAACGTATTCACATTACCATCGCCAATAAACGGGGTAGCATTACGTTGTAGCACGCGAGCCGCCTCCCCCTCTTTCCACACGAGAATACCACGAGAACTGCCTATCCACACCTGACCGTCATGACGCTGGAGCACCGATGATACCGTCTGTACGTCAATACCTTCGGTACCCGTCATCTGGCCAAAGCCTGGGATATGGGTATTATAAAGCACACGATCAGCCTGACGGTCATAGAGTGCAAGGCCATAAGGCTGAAGGCCCAACCAGAACCGGTTCCCGTCAGCCGTAAAGACGGTCTGGATGCGATTCACAGGCAATACCTGACCAGCAGGATCAAGATGACTTAAACGGAAGGGGGCAGGTTTTGTGGATAAGCGGACAATGCCCTGATTACGAGTAATCACCCACAGGTTACCTTGCCCGTCGGTTAGCATGTCATAGCAGAAACTGAGCAATGGATAGTTCTCCACCTGTGTCACATCATCCATATCAATACGCGTCAGTCCTTCGATGCAACAGCCCCAGACAGAATGAGTCACCGGATCCTCCACCAACTGGTGGAAGGTACGGAAGTCCTGTCGTCCCTCATTGATTTTGTGGATGCCTGGGTCCTGCTTGTCTTCTGGATGATCAAGTCGGATTATGCCGCCCTCCCAGGTTCCTGCCCATAACCGCCCCTTGCTGTCCATCAGCAGGGAGGCTATTGTATTGCGGCCACTCATGGGCGGATAGTTCACCAACTGTCCGTTATCAATATCAAGGCGCAACAATCCGCCTTCCCACGTACCTATATATAGATGTCCTTGCTGGTCTTCTGCAAATGAACGCACGCCAGCCGACAAATTGATATCGATAAAATCATCCCTCACAACATCATAACGCGAAACACCCGCATTGGTTCCTGCCCACACTGTGCTGTCGGCAGAGACAAACAAAGAGATGATGGTGCGGGCATTCTCACCTCGCAGATGATAGGTCTTAAAATCCCCCTTCCTACGGTCGTAGCATACCAATCCATCGTTGGTGCCTATCCAGAGACGGTCTTCTTTGTCTTCTGCCAAGGAGGTGATATTATTATTGGGTAGTGTACCTGGTGAATAGGCATCGCTTCGATAGGTCCTGAATCCGTAGCCATTAAACTCCCTGACTCCTTGATCCGTACCCACCCACATCATTCCATAGTGGTCGAACAGCAGGCTACGAGCCTCCTCAGCCCCCGTCACAGGAGTCTTCGACATCACCCTCAGCGACACGGGCTGAGCGACGATCCCAACGGAAATCATCAGGACAAGATGAAGGATTAGCAATCTTCGTTTCATACACATAGTTAGTTGACGATGCAAAGATAGCGCTTTTCCATCAAATCACCAAAAATCCTCAGGCAAATTACATGCTATTCAAGAGTTATTCAGCCATTTTCTTGCCCGTTTCAACTAATTGTACTATCTTTGCAGACATATTCTAACCCCAAACAACTTATAAAAATGGAAACAACATTAGTATTACTCAAGCCAAGCTGCGTACAGCGCCAGCTGATTGGTGAAGTCGTTAACCGTTTCGAGCGTCGCGGACTCCGTATCTCCGGTATGAAGATGATGCAACTCAGTGATGAGATTCTGCGCGAGCATTATGCTCACCTTGTAGATAAGCCTTTCTTCCCAGGGCTCTGTGCCTCCATGCAGGCATCGCCCGTCATCGCCTTAGCCCTCTCTGGCGTTGAGGCGGTTCAGGTGGTTCGCACGATGGCTGGCGTGACCAATGGTCGTCAGGCTGCCCCAGGCACCATCAGAGGCGACTACTCTGTAAGCAATCAGCAGAACATCGTCCACGCTTCCGACTCTGTAGAGAACGCAGCCATCGAAGTGGCCCGTTTCTTCCGTCCTGAAGAGATTTTCGATTACGAAAGTGGTGCTTTTGCCTATATTTACGGCAACGGCGAATGCAAATAAGTGAAAAAAGGCGGGAAACACATCTCGCATAAAAAACTTTTTTAGTTTTTGCATACACTGCATACACTAACATATTATCTGCTTGGTAATCAGACGGTTTGCTTAGTGTATGCAGTCTTATTTTTAGTGTATGCAAACAGACAAGACTTCCCTAATGCGATAAACCGTCAAAGTTATGCAGTTTTTGTCCCACCCCCTGGGACAATTGCGCCCACCCCCTGGGACGAACTGTCCCACCCCTTGGGACAAATGTTGCGCCTCAGCCAAAAACCCGATAAATAGGCAGAAATCATGATTTGTTCCCCTCAAATCACAATGAAGGGACATTGATTTAAATCAATTGACGTAACTTTGCAGCCGTAAACCAAATTCACTAACTATCGCATGAGACATTTACTACTCTTGTCAGCACTCTTCCTGACACTCGCCATCCCTGCTGAAGGCAAAAAACAAAAGCAACTCACAGAGAAGGACATGGGTGCCTATCTCTTCACTTATTTCAATGATCCAACGCATGCCCTGTTTATGGCCATCAGCTACGACGGTTATACATTTACGGCAGTCAACAATGGAAAACCCATCATTTCGGGCGATTCCATCGCTGACCAACGGGGTATCCGCGACCCACATATCTACCGGGCACCTAATGGCAAGTTCTATATCGCCATGACCGATCTCCATGTGTTTGGCAAACAGATGGGACTTCGCACCACCCAATGGGAACGCCCCGACAAATACGGCTGGGGCAACAACAGAGGGCTGGTGCTGATGGCCTCAGACGACCTGATTCACTGGAGTCATAAAGAGGTAAGAATCGACGAGCTCTTCCCCCAGAAATTCGGTGAAATCGGCTGTGCCTGGGCTCCACAGACCATTTGGGATCCTGCTGTCGGCAAGCCGATGGTATATTTCACCATCCGCCAACACGCGGGCGGGCGTACCAAATTATATTATAGCTATGCCGATGAGGACTTTACGACGCTGGAAACGGAGCCTCAGCTACTCTTTGAATATCCCGACGAGAAGATACAGGTACTTGATGCCGACATCTGTCCTATGCCCGATGGCCGTTACTTCATGACTTATGTAGCTCAGGAGAATCCTGGGGGCATCAAGTATATGATCAGCGATAAAATCAACCATTTCAACGATTATCATGCCGAACAGATTGACGGTGAGGACCGAGGTTGCGAAGCCCCCAACGTCTGGAAACGTATCGGTGAGAAGAAATGGGTGGTGATGTACGATATCTATAGTGTCAATCCCCATAATTTCGGATTCGTAGAAACCTCAGACTTCAAGAACTTCAAGCCCCTTGGACGTTTTAACGAGGGGGTGATGAAGGCTTCCAACTTCTCATCTCCCAAACATGGCTCAGTGATTCATATTACCAAAGCAGAAGCCAAACGATTAGAGAACTACTGGAACAATCGTCAGAAGGAGCCCAAGATGATCTGCTCGGGTGAGATCTGGCCCGACAATAGCGGCAGACATATCAATGCACACGGCGGTGGAATCATGAAATATGGCGATACCTACTACTGGTATGGTGAACACAAGGCCGACTCCACCTCATCGGCAATGGTCGGTGTGATGTGCTATTCGTCGAAGGACCTTATGAGCTGGAAGAACTGCGGCGTCGCCCTCTCGGTGAGCGATCAGAAAGGTTCGGATATCGAGCGAGGCTGTGTGCTGGAACGCCCGAAGGTTATATATAATAAGGTGACCAGGAAATTCTGCATGTGGTTCCATCTCGAACTCAAGGGCAAGGGTTATAGTGCTGCTCGCTATGGTGTAGCCGTCAGCGATAAGCCCGAAGGTCCCTTTAAGTTCCTCTACTCCCAGCGCGCCAATGCAGGCACCTGGCCCGTTGAATTCGACCAAAATGCTCTGGCTGTCGTCGATACGCTCGACAAAGACCACTTCAAGGAGTGGTGGAAACCCGATTGGTACAAGGCCATTCAGCAAGGACTCTTCGTGAAGCGCGATTTCGGTACAGGACAGATGGCGCGCGATATGACCCTCTATATCGACGATGACGGCAAGGCCTACCATATCTTCTCTTCGGAAGACAACCTGACGCTCCACATTGCAGAGCTCACCAACGACTACCTGCACCACTCCGGACGCTACACCCGCGTAGCTCCAGGTGGTCAGAACGAGGCACCCGCCATCTTCAAGAAAGACGGAACCTACTGGATGATTACATCAGGCTGTACGGGTTGGGCTCCCAACAAAGCCCGCATGTTCTCTGCCCCAAGTATCTGGGGACCTTGGACTCAGCACGACAATCCTTGTCGCGGCCCAAAGGCAGAAATCACCTTCGAAGGACAATCGACTTTCATTCTGCCCTATGGCAATCGATTCATCTTCATGGCCGACATCTGGCGACCTAAACATCCGAGTGATGCCCGTTACATCTGGCTACCCATCGATTTTGAGGACAACAAACCTGTCATCAAGTGGCGCGATGCATGGAAAATCGACGAAATCGGGCAAAAATAACGATTTGTTCCCCCAAAATCACAATGTGGGGACATTGATTTAAATCAATTCCCCTACCTTTGCACCCAAAATTTGCAATCATTTACTAACATTGAAGATTTATTCTTACTAACAATAATTTAACTTAAAGAACATCTAAATGAAGTATGCTAATTTGATCA
>JAEEGF010335150.1_pt1 | contig 18654 bp, 14 predicted proteins | sample 9134171 | NCBI WGS metagenome assembly JAEEGF01 (sample SAMN16246542, study PRJNA631951) | gut metagenome | biome: gut microbiome; feature: rumen; material: AP-attached | host: Bos | place: Iran: Karaj | collected 2018-10
GGCCATCAGCGCCTGCTGAGATGAAAGGAAGGTTGATGTTGGTTGTTGTTGAAGAAGAGAGCTCCTTCTTAGCCTTCTCTGCAGCTTCCTTAAGTCTCTGCATAGCCATCTTATCGCCGGAGAGGTCAACGCCCTCTTTGTTCTTGAAGTCCTGAACCATCCAGTTGATGATTGCCTGATCGAAGTCATCACCGCCAAGGTGTGTATCACCGTTTGTTGAAAGAACTTCGATAACGCCATCACCGATGTCGATGATTGATACATCGAATGTGCCACCACCAAGGTCGTAAACCATGATCTTCTGCTCTTTCTCGTTGTCAAGACCATAAGCAAGAGCTGCAGCTGTGGGCTCGTTGATGATTCTCTTTACCTCAAGACCTGCGATCTTACCTGCATCCTTTGTAGCCTGACGCTGAGCATCATTGAAGTAAGCAGGAACTGTGATAACTGCCTCTGTAACCTTTTCGCCGAGATACTGTTCTGCATCAGCCTTCAGCTTCTGAAGGATCATAGCTGAAATCTGCTGAGGAGAATATTTCTTTCCATCAATTGTACGACCACGGTCTGTACCCATGTCTCTCTTAATTGATGCAATTGTGTTGTCTGCGTTGGTAACTGCCTGACGCTTAGCAGGCTCACCTACGATTCTCTCACCATTCTTGGTGAATGCTACGATTGAAGGTGTTGTTCTTGCACCCTCTGCGTTAGCGATAACGGTGGGCTTACCACCTTCCATAACTGCTACGCAGCTATTGGTTGTACCAAGATCGATACCGATAATCTTACTCATGTTCTTTTCCTCCGTTTAATTCTCAAAATATTTAACAAAACTCTATATTTACTGATTAACTGCTACCATGCTGTGTCTAAGCACGGTGTCATGGAACATATAGCCCTTTTGAAGTTCCTGTGCAACAACTCCGGACTCGAACTCTTCACTCTGGGTCTGCATTACTGCGTTGTGAAGATTGGGATCGAATTCCTTACCCACAGCCTCAATCGGGGTAACTCCAAGATCCTCCATCTGCTTCATAAGCTGCTTGTAGATCTTGTTCATGCCATCTGCAAAAGCTCCGTCCTTCTCATCCTCGGGAACTGCTGCAAGGCCTCTCTCGAAATTATCTATAACCGGAAGAAGCTTCTCAAGGACATTACTCTGGCCCTGTTCAAACATCTGGGCCTTCTCCTTGTCTGTTCTCTTCCTGAAGTTATCAAACTCTGCCATCTGCCTTACGACTCTGTCGTTAAGCTCGTCAACCTTCTCCTGAAGGGGATTCTTCTTCTCTTTCTTACCGAAAAGACCCTTTTTCTTGGTCTCCTCTGTAGCTTCCTCAGCTGCTTCCTGGCCCTCTGCCTTATCTGTCTCAGGCTGTGGCTCCTCTGCCTTGGCTTCCTCAGCAGCCTTGTCCTCCGCCTTGGTCTCTGCCTTCTCAGCAGCTTCCTCTTCAAGTTCCTCCATGATGTTCTCGAGAACCTCTTTCTCCTTCTCGCTCACGGGTTTCTTCTTATCGCTCAATTATTGTTACCTCCTAAATCAAATACTGATATATCTCAAACACTGCTCTAGCTCTTCTTGTAAAGATCATCAAGAGCATGTCTCATATTCTTAAGTGTTGTAATAACCTTGCCGTAGTCCATACGCTTGGGTCCGATGATTCCTACAGTGCCCTTCATGCCGTCTCCCAGCTCGTAGGTGGCTGTTACAACGCTGCAGTCCTTCATGGCCTGTACGGGAGTCTCATTGCCGATATAAACCTGAATACCGGTATCCTCTGCCTCGTTGGCCAAAGTTCCTTCAACTATGGAAGAGAGGTCCTTGGTGTCCTCAAAGGTACTGATAAGCTCGCTGGCCTTGGCATTGTCCGTAAGCTCAGGATACTTGAAAATATTCATTGTTCCGCTTGTGTAGATCTGCAGATCTTCATCAGCTGTGATGGATTCTGCTGCGGCGTCTATAACATTTCCTATGATCTCACTGTGAATACCTGCCTCCTGTTTGACAGCTGCGATGAGACCTAGGTTGATATCCTCAACAGCAAGACCATCAAGTCTTGTATTCATAAGGATGTTAAGCTTGAGCATTGTGGCATCATCCAAAACCTCATCAACTGGAATGATCTTGTTCTTGATGACATTGCCCTCAATAACTATGGTAGCTAAAAGATGTCCCTCATCAACCTTGGAAATCTGTATGAACTTAAGTTTGTTCTTCCTGATCTGTGGAGCGGAGATCATGGTTGCGTAGTTGGTATCTACGGCCAAAGTCTTGGCAACCTGCTTGAGCAGGTTCTCAAGCTTCTCTTCCTTGTCAAGAAGCATCTCCTTCATGTTCTCAACTTCCTGCTCCTTGTCCCTTAACATCTCGTCTACATATACTCTGTAGCCCTGATCTGAAGGGATACGACCTGCTGAAGTATGAGGCTGTAAAATAAGTCCCATCTCTTCAAGGTCTGCCATCTCATTTCTGATTGTGGCTGAGCTAAGATTAAGATCTGTGTACTTGGAAATTGTACGGCTTCCCACAGGCTCTCCTGTTTCCAAGTAGTTCTTAACTATGGCATGAAGTATTTTTCTTTTTCTCTCGTCTAGTTCCATAGGCCTTTCCTCTGCATTCACCGGTTAAATTCATTGGAATGGTATTTTTGAGTGTTAGCACTCACTAGGTTTGAGTGCTAACATCTTCTGTATCATAAAATATCACTCCCTACATCCAATGTCAACCTCTACATTTATTAATAATGTATGAAATATCAAAATGTAGAAAAAAAGAGACCCACATCTCAATTGATGCAGGTCTCATCCTTATTTAATGTGATTTCTTATCAGCCACCGATAACACCAAGAATCTTAGTTACAGTAACCTTAACTGGAGCTGAAGGCTCTGAATCATAAGATGGTGAACCTGTCTGGTGAGCAACTACCTTATAGTAGTAGTCCTTCTGGCCTACGAATACATTAAGGAGTGAATCGCCCTTAGAAGTACCAATCTTCTGGTAAGGTCCCTCTTCAGCCTTTGCACGATATACTACGTAGTAATCTGCATTCTCATCCTTTGTCCACTTGATCTCTACGCCGCCAACTACCTGTGTAGCTGTAACGTTCTGAGGAGTAACTGGCTTATTTCTTCCAACTGAAACCTGATCTTCGATAACAGTTGCAGGAACTACCTCCTGATCCTCGTTGTTGATACCAAATACTTCTGTCTTGATAACAGTGTCCTGTGCCTTAGTCCAGTCCTTAACAGCAAACTTTACGTGAAGAACCTTTCCGCTACGGCTCTTTGGCTTAGCATTAACATAAGCAAATGCTACACCCTTTGAATCCTCATCTGAATAATCGCTATTGAAGTCCTCTATGTCAAAATTAACTTTATCAGCTGCCTTTGTCAGCTCAAGTACCTCAGGATCATATGTTACAGCAACTCTACCATCTGTAGTAGTAACTGTATCAAGATTAAGATCATAAGTAACTGTCTGCTTTGAATCCTGTCCAGCAACAGTAACACTTGTGTGAAGTGGGGCAACATCTGCTGCCGCAACTGTCTGTGCTGGTGCTACTGAGAAAAGAACTGCTGCTGTTAATCCGAGAACGACTCCCCTATTCAATAATTTAATCATCATTCTCTCCTCCTACAACTTCTTCATTTGAACCAGCCTCTCCAGCCTGATCCTCTACTACTTCATCATTAGAAGCGCCTGTAGATGCCTCGTCAGATGCCTCTTCTACTACCTCAGAAGAAGCTGCTACTGCTGCATCATCTGTCTTTTCATCTTCAGCAACTACGCTTGAAGCCTCACTTGAAGCCTCTGAAGCGCTGTCATCTGCCTTAGCTGCTCTTGCAGCTCTGATCTGCTCAAAACGAGCTCTGAACTCTGCTGGAACATCCTCAGGAAGGTTCTCAGGAAGCTCTTTGCTGCCCTCATAAAGCTCATCATTTACAATAACCTTGATCTGAGCTGTAAGGTGTTCACCATCAACTGTAGTGTTGATTGTCTTTGCTGTAACTATGCATTCGCCCTCAGCAAATGTAAGGAAAAGACCTGATGAAAGAACATAGCAAACATCCTCATCTGAAGATGACCATGTAACACCATCAGCATCTTCTGCAAGCCAGTCAGGACCAACAGTTGCTGTAAAGTTATCCATTACCCATGTTCCGAGAATGATTTCTTCGCCCTGGTCAATTGTGATAGACTCAACGAACTCTGTCTCTTCATGGTCTGTGTTGTTTATACGATACTCAACAATGTTAAGAGCATAGTCTGCTACATCAATAAAGATCTTCTTATCATAATTATTGATTGTTACTACAGTCTCAGCGCCTTCTTCTGTCTGGTTGATCGCATGCTTTTCAAGGCTGTTTCCATTCTTGTCATATACAAGAAGTGCTGCTACATAACGGTTATCCTTAACTGTTACATCGATCTTTGTTGGATCTTCAGCATTTGGAGCAACATTTACGATCTCTGGTTCAGTGTTATCAACTGTCATAGATGTTCTAAGGTAAAGACCTTCATTCTGAAGAGTTGTAGGATCTTCAACCTTGTCATAGTAACTAGGAATAGCCTGAAGAGTTATCTCAACTTCTGTTCCTTCTGGAAGAGGCTTACCCTCTTTGTCTGTAGCAGCCCAGTTGAGCTCTGTATTATCGATATAGTTCTGCCACTCTCCCTGATATACAAATGCTGCATAATTCTCTGTCTTTGTATCTTCGAAGTAAACTTCTCCTGTGTTCTTATCCTTGATTGTTGTAATTACTCTACTAGCATTTCTGATAAGTGAGTAGTACTGTGAACCAAGTACTGTTCCATTTTCTGAGCTGATAGCATTTCTCTGTGGTAAGTACTCATCTTCATCTACGAACATATTAGGAGTGAAGTAGTACTCATCAATATCGCCAAGAGGGAACTGTGACAGGAAGTTAGTCTTTGAAACTCCTGAATATGTCTGTCCTGCATAATCCTTGTTGTATTTAGCCTCGTAGAAGTCATATGGCTCAAACATTGAAGAATCTGCCCAGCTTCCATAGAATGCAAGGAATGGAACTGAAAGATCTACATCGCCATCAACATATACGAAACCATCTACATACATACCATTTTCAAACAATGCAAGATATTCTCTATCGCTGTCTGAAAGGTTGATATTTACATTGACTGTTGTCTTATCTGTTACTTCAACTAATGCTTTCTCTGAAGCAAGATCCTTCTTAGTAAAGAGATATACGTCCTTAGTATTTACAGCACCATCGTTGTTAAGGTCGAATAAATCTGGATGTGCCTTAAATGTTTCATTCTCAAGTGTTCCATTTACAAGCTTAAGGAATGCCTTCTGATCAGCTTTATCTGTAACACCATTTCCATCAAGATCAAAAACAGGAACTGTGTTATTAGCTGTAAGTGAAACTGAAGGGTTAAGCTTGTGTGATGTTCCAGCAAAGAATGTAAGTCCGCTCTGCTCATAAATCTGCTCAGTAAGAACAGAAGCATCAAGCTCGTAATACTGAGGTTCATCAGTTAAATTGTAGAGATCAAATGAGAAGCTGTAGTTACCACTCTTCTCTGGATCATCTCCGAGAACTGCCTTAACCTTACCATCGTTGCCTTCCTTGTCACCAACAAGAGCATAAACAGGTGTTGTTACTGCATTGTATGCATTTCCAAGTCCTGCACCCTGTGATCTTGGTGAATACTCAAGTCCCTCAGGATCGTTACCCTCGTGGAGAGGTACTGCTGTACTCATAAGAAGTGACTGAGCAAGTGTACGAACTGAAAGTCCTGTACGTGCATCAAGTCCGTTCTCACGGATATACTGCTCAACAAGTGCACTCTGTCCTGTGATTGAAGGAGCAGCCATTGATGTACAACTCATAATTCCATATGTGCCATTGTCTGTTGTTGAGTAGATATTTCCACCAGGAGCTGTGATCTCAGGCTTAAGATCAAGTGTTCCAGGAACACCGTAGGATGAGAAATCACTCATTGTGTATCCATCAGCAACATTGTAGTTAACGCCAAGCTTATCTACTACAGTAAGTGTTCCTTCATAAACCTTATCAGAAACCTGTGTAGAAGCTGCTGCAATTGCCTCTCCATCAGCAAGTGTGATTGAAATTGCAGGAATAACTGCTGTGCTTCCCTGAAGTGTCATGTTGATAGTACCAGGCTGGTTATTGTAGATGATAACAGCGCTTGCACCAGCAGCCTCAGCATTCATCTGCTTTTCACCGAATGTACACTCACCACGCTGTACAAATACGATCTTACCAGTTACATCAACACCCTCATAATCAGCAGGCAATCCCTTAGCATTAAGGAATACATATGGATACTCTGTTCCATCCTCGTCTTTTGCAAGTGTTGCAAACTTAGGAGCCTTTGTATCATTTCCATCGTAATAGAAGATCTTCTGGCCAGCAGCATCAAAATACTTAGCAGTAATTGAGCTGTTTACAGCACTAGCTACTGTAAATGCATTGTAGTATGATCCAGGAGAACCAACTGTATCCTGGTTTACATCTGCACTAAGGTTAACACCATATGAAGAATCATCAGACCAGCGACCTGAGTTACCAGCTGAGATTGATACTACTGTGCTTGTTCCCTGAAGCTTGTTGAATACATCATTGATGTAAGCTTCAGAATCAGCTGAATAACCAGCTGCTGATGAGCCAAGTGAAAGGTTAACTACGTCAGCCTTAAGAAGGATAGCATCCTCGATAGCTGCCATATAGTCATCACTGTAAGCACCACCCTTAGCACCAAATACCTTCATAGTGATAAGCTGTGCATCAGGAGCAACACCTACAACACCGATATCCTGTCTTGCATATCCTGTATCTGAGTTTGCGTTAGGAACATAGTAGTTTGCTGTAGCAATACCAGATACGTGTGTACCATGATCACCCTGATCATCATTGTCATGTGTAACATTAAGGTTCTTATCTACATAGTTGAAAGCGAAAGCAATCTTCTCATTTAAATAGAGCTGATCTGCTGTAACGCCTTCACTTCTCTGTGCTACGTTAAGATTTGGAAGAACTGATGCAATCTCCTCTGCTGTCAGGAGGTTGTAGTCCTCAACACTCTTACCGTTAGTTTCTGCTGTCTCCTCAAGATGAGCCTTGAAAGCTCCTTCATCGAATGATGGGTGATCTGAATCGATACCTGTATCGATGATAGCAATTCTTGTGCCTGCACCTGTATAGCCTGTTGCCCATGATGTATAGCTGCCAACCATCTCACCAGCTGTAACTGTCTCAGGATTAGCTGTCTCTACCATTGGGTCATACTGCTGTGCTACATAAACTGCTTCTACACCATCAACATCAACGATGTTAGCGATGTCCTTGTAAGCAACATCTGCAGATACAGCGTTTGTGATGATTGAAAGATTGTAGTTAACATCGAGTGTATCTCCATCAAGAGCCTCAGTCTCGATCTTTTCTACTGTCTCTTCCTGCTCGGCAACGATCTGCTCTGAAAGATTCATAGCTGCATCATTGTCAGCAAGGTTCTCTGTGTCATATCCCTTATCAAGGACGCTGTCGCCCTCCATAACGATGATTACACGAGTCTGCTCCTCAGGATCCTTCTCCTCAACTGGAAGTTCTGTTACATCACCTTCAAAAACTTCCTTTTCATTCAAGTAATCCTCATCTTCAGGATTAACCTTCTCGAACAAAGGCGCATCTTCTGAAACTTCTTCTGCTGCTTCTGAAGCAGCTGCTCCGCTCTCATCTGTGCTTTCTTCAGCTGCTGCGCTTGTTTCCTGTGCTGCCTCTTCCTGGCTGCTGGAAAGGTTAGCTGCGTCATCCCCAGATGTAGCTGAAACAGTGACCACATTAGTAAGTGCAAATGTAGCACTTAAGATCACTGCGAGCACCCTAGCGGGTCCCACTTTTCTTTTCATACACTTTTCCTCCACATAATATTATAAAAAAGCACCTAAAAGGGCATTTTTACCGATAATACGTAATAGTCTGACAAAACTAATTTGATTTAAAGTGTTTCCCCATTAACACTTTTAAGTATTAAAGTATTTAGGGTAAAAAAAATGAAGCACTCTCATACTTCATCGTATTGATAATAGTGTACGAGCGATATTAATTTAAGTCAAGAAAAAATAATCAATTTCTAAAAAAATTATTAAAATAAAATTTTATCGCCAGCGATAAGCAGTTTTTATGCACCTTCGAGAATAAGTGTAATATTAATGTTCTTTTTTACGTAAAGAACGTTTTGTATACAATCATTTGTTTTAACGCAAAAAATCCCAGCCAACTGCAAGCAGCTGACCAGGACTTTATAAACTGTTTGAGCACTATAAAATTATAATCCGTACTGATTGTGTTCCTTGTCATTAACAACAAAGTATACAGTATTCTCTTCAGGCTTAACGTAGAGATCAAGCTTCTTGATATCTGAAACGTTCTTGCCCATATCATACTGATAAACATTCTCAGCATTCTCAACAAGAGTATCATAGGTTACGTTCTTGTCAGCATACTGAAGTACGATGTTTGTCTTTAATGTAGCCTGAGCTACTTCCTTCTTGGCAGCTGGTTTTTTAGCTGCTGCCTTCTTAGCAGGAGCCTTCTTAGTAGCTGGAGCTGCTGCCTTCTTGGGCTCAGCCTTCTTAACTGCAGGCTTTTTAGCTGTAGTAGCTGCTGCCTTCTTAACTGCAGGCTTCTTAGCTGCTGGCTTCTTGGCTGCAACTGTAGCCTTTGGAGCCTCTGCTATCTTAGCTTCTGCAACAACGGGTGTCTTGATTGAAGCAACGGGTTTTACAGTTGCCTCTGTCTTCTTGATTTCGGCCATCTCTTTTTCTCCTCCTCAAAAAATCAAAAGTGATTTATGCAACTCGTTAAAACAATAAAGCAGTTTACGAAATAGAGTTTACACCCCTTAACCCGCATTGTCAACGCATTTGATTATACTCTGCTTTTACAAACTCCCTTAATCTCCGCATTGCACGCTCAACCTTCTCGGTATCTATGCAATAAGCCATTCTAAAGAACCCTGGCGCACCAAAACCATCGGTAGGAACAAAGATCAGATCATAGTTCTTGGCTTTTTTGCAGAATTCTATTGAACTCTCCTCAAGAGCCTTAGGCATGATGTAGAAAGTTCCCCCGGGCTTTACTACTGTAAAGCCAAGCTCTACAAGAGTATCGTAGATAATATTCATATTGGTCTCATAAACAGAAAGATCTGCTGTCATGCCACATACCTTGGCAACTGCCTGCTGAATGATGGATGGAGGACAGTTGTGGCCTGTGCCTCTTGATATCTGGCCGCACATTGGCACGATGAACTCTGCTCCCTCGCATGCAGGATTAACTGCAACATAACCAATTCTTTCTCCAGGAAGTGACAAAGACTTAGAGAAAGAATAACAGCTAAGGGTATGATCATAGAATTTGGAAACATAAGGAGCATCTGCTCCCTTGAACACAATCTCTCTGTATGGTTCATCTGAAAGAAGGAAAATTGTATGTCCAAACTCTTTTGACTTGTCTTTTAAAATCTCGGAAAGTCTTGTAAGAGTTGCTGTAGAATAAGCAACTCCAGATGGATTATTGGGCGTATTCACAAGTACAGCCATAACCTTCTCATCAAGCATCTCCTGAAATTTATCAAAATTGATCTGAAAAGACTGTGTATCCGCTGGAACTATGCTAAGCTCCAGACCAGCTCCTGTAATATATGGTCCATACTCAGGAAAGAAAGGTGCAAAGGTAATGACCTTATCTCCAGGCTTAGTAACAGCACGAACAGCGTGAGCTATTGCTCCCGCTGCTCCGGTAGTAGGGAAGATATGTTCAGGTCCGTAATTCATTCCGAATCTTTCATTTAAGGACTTCGCAATCTTCTCTTTATATAAAGGATTTCCAAGGCTTGGAGTATAACCATGAAGCGTCATGGTGTCTTCCTCCTTAAGTAGCCTTACCATCTCATCTGTAAACTCCTGTGGTACCGCTACACTTGGATTTCCAAGACTAAAATCAAAAACATTCTCGTAGCCGATTTCCTTTCCCCTTGCTGTGGCATACTCCGACAGCTCTCGGATAACCGACTTGGCCCCCAACATGGCCTTGAAACTTTCGTTTATCATACCTCTCCTTACTCCTCCAAATAATTTTTATGTACGCTTCTTTGGCCTTCCACCATTATCCTTGCAGTTTTGCATCGCAGAACCTGCAGCTGCTACATTCATAAGATCATCATCCGACAGTTCCTTGGCCATTGGATATCGCGAGTCCACATCTGCAATAACATCTGCAAGTTCACTACTCTGTGCGAATTTCTGATAGTCAAACAGCCTTGATAACTTCTTTTCCATGGTATGCCTCCTATTATCAATAAATGATATTGCATTCATGTTTTCTTTTACATTTATTTATACGAAAAAAAAGAACATGTGGCAATTGATTTTTTATAGCCATTTAAAACAAATTAAACATAATATATTCACATAAAAGATAATTCCTCAGGAAGTATCATTAGTTTATAATAACCATATATTTTTGATTTTATGGAGGTTTGTATGGAAAAAAATAAAGCAAAGGAAACTTACTCGCGAATCGGGCTAAGTTACATTCTTCTTTACTTTTGTTATCTTGTTGTTATGGCAATATGCTATATTGTATATTCCAGGATTGCAGGAAAAGAGGGACTTCAGGGCGATGCAAACATAATAATCAATTACGCAATCCGCGTAGGCCTATTATACCCTGCTATGTATCTTGCTATCAGAAAACTCCCCAAATTTGACATTCAAAAAAACAAACTTGGATTTGGCGGAATTCTCACTTCAATCTGCATAACCTACGCAACAATGATTCTTTTCAATATCGTTGGTATTCTTATCAATAATTTCATTGGAAAATACACAGGTCTTGGAAATGTTAATCCACTTATTGATGCTCTAGGAAACATATCCCCTGTAGTACAGGTTGTTGTCGTTACTATACTTGCACCAATCTGCGAGGAGCTTCTCTTTAGAAAGTTCATCATCGACAGGGTGGTAAACTACGGTGAAGTTACGGCAATGCTGGTTTCTGCGCTGATGTTTGGCCTTTATCATGGCAATCTTGCGCAGTTTGTCTATGCTTTCGGCATTGGAATATTTTTTGCCTTTATCTACCTTAGAACAGGCAAAATCTGGTATACTATCCTCTTCCACATGTTTGTAAATGGCTTTAGCACTACACTTACATTGATCCTAAGTTCAAAAATAAACTTATCAGAATTTATGGATCTCTACTACAGTGGAGATATGGAAAAATACAACCAATATGTAATGGAACATATTGATGTCTTTGCTACACTTGGCTTATTCTCAATGTTCATTTTCATGCTTGTTATCGCTGGTATCATACTCATGATCGTGTTTCACAAAAAATTTGTATTCCAGCATCATGAAGAGGAAATACCAAAGGGCCAGAGATTTAGCACTGCTATCCTCAATGTAGGTATGCTGGTATTCATCGCATACTGGTTATTCTCAATTATTTCAGTCCAGCTAGGCTTTAGCCTGTTTGACATGATTGTAGGACGTTTTCTTTAATGCAGTATTTATGCAAAGGAATTTGTATGCAAGCATCCATTCGCTTGCCGGTCTTGTGCAACAAAAAGGACTGCAGCTAATTATAGCCGCAGTCCTTTTTATAATCTTAATATCATTTACATGGGTTGTTATCAATCGCCCCACTCATCATCTTCTTTTCGAAGTTTTTCTTCCTTCTTTTCCATGTGCCTCTTGTAGAGCATTTCTCCGGTGCTTCCAAGTACAGCAATGACAATGAGCCAGAACCAGTTCTTCTTGATTGGTAATGTTCCGCTTTCTATTGTTGCTGAAAGAGCTGTCTGTTCTTCCTCAATAGTAACAACCTTTTCAGTATCGGCTTTTACCACGTTTTGCTGAGCTGTTAGTGTCGGTCTTGAATCTATTTCGGCAGAAGGATCTGTAATACCATCGGATAGTGCAACTTCCTCTTCTCCAATCTCAACCACATCGCCAAAGCCTGCTCCAGCAGCATTATTTTCAAGAGCTACGCCGTTTGTTCCGCCAGCGGCATTATTTTCAAGAGCAACTCCATTTGTTCCGCCGGCAGCATCATTTTCAAGGGCAACTCCACCTGAGACAGCAGCGATAATTCCACCAGGTCTTACTGCAGCGCTAGCTTCTGCCGTGCCGCCTCCGCCGCTTCCTCCAGGCAGATTACCTGTTCCACCATCTTCAATCGCGCCGCCTCCGCTACTTCCTGGATTCAGCCTTGCTATGGTGTTCTCCAAAACTCCAGCAGCATTATCGAACCTGGCCTGAAGCTCATTGGCTTTTTCCTGAGCAGCTGCAGCCTTTTCATCAGCCTGAGCTTTCAGTCCATTAAGCTCATTTACAAGTTCTGACATAGTCATGCCATTTAGTCTTGTAGCTTTTTCTGCTGATACTGTGATTCCAAGGTGTGCTGCAATATCAGATACCCCTAGGACATCCACCGCCATTCTGGATTTCTTGTTCCTGCTCTGCTCCTTGATTGTATCAATTGCATCAGCCAGCTTATCAACCTCATCTGTTGCCGCAGCCGCAGCAGCCTTAGCTTCCATAGTAGCCTCTTTGTACTGGGCGTACTTGGACATAAGCTCCGCAGTATTAGGATTTTTAGCTACGCTGTTCTGGGCAATGAAGTTATTAAGTGCCCTGCTGTTTTCAATGATCGAATTAACTTTCTCATCTGAAAGTCTCTGTACACCATCATTCCAGATTACTTTATTGCGGACATCTGTATTCTGAGTAGTGTACTTCACAATATTCTTTTCGGAAGCTACAATCAGGCAGTTTCCATCATGGAGAAGGTTGTTCTGGTTCTGAACAACCATTTTAAGCTCATGCCCATCATAGCTAAGTGGTGTTCCATCATCTCCATAAGAGAACTTGCTTGCATCTTGAGGGTTCTCAATCTCATCCCGGATGAGATAGTTCTTTTGACCTGTATCATCCGTGTATACAAAGACATCAAACTTGCCCTGATTATAGGCAGTTTTCTTGTTATTATTATTGAGGATCGACTGCCCCTTATAGTACTCCTTGACCTTTTTGTCTGCTGCAATCTCATCCTCTGTCTTTTCGAAGACAACCACACCAGCAGTATTATTGAGATTAAGAGCACCAAGGTTTAACTTGGTCAGTGAATCCCAGTTAAAGTATTTGGTTGCTTCCTGAATATTACCGTCTTTATCCCTATATTTGAAATTAAACTCGTGATAGTTGTACTCCTGGCCTTCTGCGCCGCTTACTGGTTTAAAGTCTCTTGCGTAGTCAACCTCATCCAAGATAATATCAAGCCCAAGAACCTGTGGTATGTAGTAGTTAGCCACAACCTCATGCATGATAACTCTGTTCTTGTCAATTCCGCCGATCTTACCTTCCCACTCCTTGTCGCCTCGAAGCTTAGCAAGGTTATTGGCCTCGTTCTCATCGGATAATTTATCTTCAACCTTATCAAGAGCCTCAGCAAGATTATCAACCTTGCGCTGAGCCTCGGCTACGCTAGCCTGAGCTGTGATTGTTCCCTGTACAGCATCGCTGACCTTGCCATCAAAACGCTCCTCAGCTGCCTCAAGAGCTGCCTGCGCCTGATTAAGCTTTTCTACAGCCTTTTCGTAGTCAGAAACCATTCTATCGTAAAGAGCCTTCTTGGCAGCAAGATCCGATTCCATATCAGAAACAAGCTTTTCAAGATCGTTGTAGGCCTTCTGGGCATCTTCTTCACTTGTAGCATTCTGGACCTTCTCTACAAGCTCAGCAGCCTTAGTATCAGCATTTTCTGTATCCTGCTTCATTCCGTCGGCAGTTTTTATCATTTCACTGGCTGAATCTGTTATCTCTTTTGACTCTTCCTGAACTTGACTATAAGATGCTTCTATCTCTTTATTGGCTTCTTCTGCCTGGGCGAGATCATCCTTAACTTCTGCCACCTTGGAAGCAGCTTCTGCAAAATCAGAAACTGCAGATGGCGCAATACTTCCATCCTCCTGCGGGCCATCGTTGACGATAGCCTCAGCAGCTTCTACAAGTTTTCCTATCTCTCCGCCAGCCTTAGTTCCTTCCTCTGATACGGATGCTGCAGGGATTCCTGCATCCTCATTTCCAGAAAGGATCAGATTTGCTGCTTCCTGAGCGTCATGAGCTGCGCCGTCTGTCACCACTGCATCAGCTGCCTGCTGCCCCTCTGCTGCAGGAGCCTGCTCCTGGTTTCCGGCAATTGCCTCCTGGGCTGTGTCTGCCTGACTCTGGGCATCAGAAGTTACTGACTCGTAAGTATCGACACTTTCTGCCTGTGTCTCGGTATTTGGTTCCGGGCCAGTATTATCTGGCAATTCCTCACTTGGCCCACTTGCATATGCTGTTACAGGCGATTGCAAGGTTATCATGGCTGAAATACCGATCATCAGCGCAGATACAAGTTTTTTGTTTGTAAGAGTGTTATTCTTCATAAGCGCCTCCTCTCACTTTACTCAGAAGCATCCTCTAGTCCTATCTGTGTAAACAGATACTGTAGTACATCAGGCGTAAACTTTCTGGATTTAAAAGCAAGTGTCTTCTTGCCATTTTCTTCTTTGTCCTCACGCACAGCCTCTGCGTACATGATCATTGTCTCTGCAACAATGATCACATCCCTGCCTACTAGATCAGGAATTCTTTTATCAACAGTTATCGCAATTCCCAAAGGGCTGATATTCTTGACTTGCCCGTAGTATCTGGTAAGTGTCTCTTTGTCTACAATCACACTATTTGCTATAAATTCCACTCTGTTAATACTTCTACGTTCCTGCATGAATATCCCCTCTCTTTGAATCATACTGTTGACCATGTTTTGGCCTATTGTTAACTTTATCTTATATTTAGTATATCGCCAAAAAATCATAAAACTAATCATATAAGCATCAAAATGCTGTGATTTTATCAACTTTTATGATTTACTTAATTTCTACTTAATTATTTACCGTAGAATCTTGTATAATAAATAGGTAATTCCATTTTGAGAGGGGAATATAAATTATGAAAAAAAAGACTCTTGGAGTAATTCTGACTTTGGTACTTGGTATTAGCCTTGTTGCCTGCGGATCAAAAAAAGAAAATGCTGATGTGACAGCAAACACTGAAACAGGAAGTATTTTTGAGTCAATAGATGACTCAGCTGCCGCTCAGGATAAAGATACTGACAAAGGCACCTCTGCTTCTCTTCCGGAAGGCGTTGAATTTAACACAGCAGATGGCTTTTATTCCGGTACTCTGCAATCCTCAGGAAAAGATAAAATTGGAGCAGCTAATGAATATGGTTCTTTATACACTATCATCTATCAGGCCCAGATAATCGACAACAACATTGTTATCTACGGAAATTTCGGATATAGAAACTTCCAGGATCAGGATATAGTATCTGTTTCCGACAATGGAATCTATGCATTTACCATCACAGATGACACCACTTTTCAGATGGTTGGCGGAGAAGAAGGCCCGGAAATTGTAAGCAAAGAAGATTTTAACAATTACCTCAGCCAGCTTATAGACTCCCAGCTATATTTTGAAATTGAAATTGCTGATAACCATGCTATTACTGTAAGTATTTCTTCCTGAGTGCCTTGATAAGCAATAAACTTGGTAAAACTGTATAAAGCGATTTCTATGATTATTTGCTATAATGCGTATTAGCAATTTATCCATTGCTAATACGCATTTTTAGGAGAAGAATTTGAAAAAGTGGAGTTTATCCTCAGAACACTTGATACCACTAAGTTTTCTTGGGGCAATTATATTAGGAACAATCCTCTTAATGCTGCCATTTTCTGCCGCATCAGGACAGGGAACAGATTTTATAACAGCTCTTTTTACAGCTACGACCTCAGTGTGTGTAACAGGTCTTGTAGTTGTTGATACCTACAGCCACTGGAGCGTCTTTGGTCAGGCAGTTATCCTGGTCCTGGCACAGATTGGCGGTCTTGGTATCATAACTGTTTTCTCAATGCTTCTTCTGGTAACCAAGAGAAAATTCTCCATGGGCCAGAGGATGATGCTCAAGGATGCCCTTAACTTAAACACAAGGTCCGGAATCCTTGGCAAACTGGTTCGCATCATGCTTGGAACCTTTACCGTTGAACTTATCGGCGCAGTTCTTTATTCTTTTTCGCTAGTACCTTTATTAGGGGTAAAAAAGGGCATCTGGGCCTCAGTTTTTAACTCAGTATCTGCCTTTTGTAATGCAGGAATGGACATCATAGGTCCCACAAGCATGGGGCAGTTTAGCAGTAACCCCGGGATGCTCCTTACGACTATGCTGCTTATCGTCCTGGGAGGTCTTGGCTACGTAGTATGGTTTGATGTTTCATCTGGCGTCAAATATGGCTTCAAAAAAGGCTATACGCCTGTTCAGGTCTGGAAGCGTTTTTCGGAGCACACTAAACTTGTGCTGTCACTGACCTTTTCACTTATCCTTTTAGGTGCTGTTGCTATTTTCATATTTGAATATGACAATCCTGGAACTATCGGAAATATGTCTCTTCCAGATAAAATAATAAACAGTTTCTTCGAGTCAGTAACCCTTAGGACAGCTGGATTTGCCAGTTTTTCCCAGCGTCGTATGACAGAAACCTCTTGTATAGTATCTTATTTACTAATGTTCATAGGCGGCTCTCCAATAGGTACTGCAGGTGGTGTCAAGACAGTTACATTTTTCCTGGCAACCATGAATATCATTACCTATATTAACCAGGATAAAAAGAACCTGGTATTTCACCGAAGGGTTGATGACGACCTCATGAGAAAGGCCACAGTTATCGTAGCTGTCAGCTCTTTTACCGTAGTAGTAATGACGCTTGCCCTTATGGCAACAAATAGAGGCCTTGGTATCACCAATGCTCTGTTTGAAGTTGTAAGTGCATCAGCTACAGTAGGACTTACGAGAGATCTGACTCCCTCATTAAATCTTGCCGGCAGGATCATCATCATTATCTCTATGTACCTTGGCAGGATTGGTCCTATTTCAATGACAATCTTTTTTGCCAAACCCAAGAAAAGCAATAATACCAGCAAATACGCAGATGGCGAATTCTACGTAGGTTAAGGAGGATATATGAAAAAATCAGTTGCAGTACTCGGACTTGGAAGATACGGAACAAGCCTTGCAAAGAGTCTTTACGACATGGGCGCAGACGTTCTGGTCGCAGATATAAATGAAGATAAGATTGAGGAAATGAAGGATCATTGCACCGTTGCTGTGTGCGCTGACCTTGAAAATGAAGAAGAGATAAAGGCTCTGGACATCAAGAATATGGACACTGTAGTCTGTGCCATGGGTAGGAACCTTGCTGCCAGCATCATGATCGTAGCTGTGGCAAAAGAGTTGGGTGTTCCCCTTGTAGTTGCCAAAAGTTCATCCGAGAGAATGTCATCCATCCTTAGAAAAGTCGGTGCAGACAAGATCATAATTCCAGAGGATTTTGGAGGAAATCAGTCCGCAAGAATTCTTCTGTCCGACAACTTCATGGACTACTTCCAGGTGGATGATAACCTGTCCATGATAGAGATTAAACCTAGAGAAAACTGGGTTGGCAAGAACCTTATAGAACTTGAACTTAGAAAAAAATATAAGCTCAATGTTGTAGCCGTCCGCAATGGAGGCAGTAACTGGGCTTTCATCGATCCAAACAGAAAGCTCACAGAAGAGACTACTCTTTTAGTAATCATTGAAACAAGTGAGCTACACAGAATCAGTAAATAAATTAATGGCCATTGAAAAGGAGGCATAATGAGAGAAGCTTATTTTGCAGGCGGATGCTTTTGGTGTGTTACACCAATCTACAAAATGTATGGAGTTGATAAGGTAATCTGCGGATACGCAGGTGGCGATGAAGAAAATCCTACTTACGAGCAGGTCAAGCACCAGGAAACTGGACATAGAGAAACTATCAAGCTCGTCTATGACCCTGAGAAAGTAGCCTATGACAAGCTGCTAGATATTTATTTTGCTAACGTTGATCCTTATGACGGCGAGGGCCAGTACATCGACAAAGGTTTTTCCTATACTCTCGCCATTTTCTACAATAATGATGAAGAAAAAGAACTAGCCCAGAACAAGATAAATGCTCTTGAAGCCGCATCAGGCAAAAAGGCCCAGGTAGCTCTTTTGCCCTACAAAAACTTCTACGAAGCAGAGGAATACCATCAGGATTATTACCTGAAAAATCCTGAGGCTTTTGAAAAAGAACTCATAGAGTCCGGTAGGAAAAAGGCATAAAATTGTGCAAAGGTAAAGACCATCCTCAATTGGATGGTCTTTTCTCTTTAGCATGTATCATTTTCCACAGTTCATCATCAGTTAGATGTTTCCTGATTCTTAGGATCAGATGCACCTTCTCTCCTCCGGCTCCTTGCTGGAATCTTCGTTGCCATTCATAAAAGTGCGGCCCATCCCCGTGAAATCTCAAAAATCCCATAAGTGATTTGGAAGCATAGTAAGACTGCCTTATGTCAGCCTCACAATCGTTGTCAAAAAATCCCACAAATACGCCTTTTTCATGGATACGCATATTATCATAGCCATAACGAAAAGCCTTAGCTGCAAGCCCCGCCTCATACATGGCATCAAGG
>JAEEGF010298655.1_pt1 | contig 18649 bp, 12 predicted proteins | sample 9134171 | NCBI WGS metagenome assembly JAEEGF01 (sample SAMN16246542, study PRJNA631951) | gut metagenome | biome: gut microbiome; feature: rumen; material: AP-attached | host: Bos | place: Iran: Karaj | collected 2018-10
AGGCGCCGTATACCGAACGGTATGTACGGTGCTGTGAGAGGACGGCGGTTAGTCACCGCCTCCTACTCGATTTACTATGAGGAGGTATCAATCTTCTTTTGAATATTTGAAATCCGAAAAAACCGCGGTCCCGCCGGCGATCAGGGCAGAATATGCGAACACTCCGAACCTTGCGCCGCAGAAATGGTCGAGCGTGAATCTTAAATGGTGTGTGCACCCGAGCTTTTCAAAGCGTCTTCCCGTCTTGTAGGAGAAGGTGCATATGTCCTTAAGATCCGTAAAATCGATGTCGATGCGGAGTCTTACAACGGGAGAGGAGAGCCTGATCTTTTCCTCGACTTTTCCGGGAAGGCAGTCAAAGCGTTCTCTTACGTTGTCTTCGGGATCTCTTGTGATGAGGCAGAGGTAAAACGTGCCAAATTCCTTTGTGATACTTAGTTCACAGTAGTTTGACTGTAAAACGCAGAGCCCTGCGTGGTCAAATTCGTTTAATGCCGTGGCATCCACCGTGACTTCGGCGGAACACCCTGGGAAGAAGGTGCGCTGGGTGAGAGTGTTCCTTGCTTCGCAGACATTGCAGCTTAAGGACTTTGTGCGGATGGTAAAGGTATCCTCGGTAAAGGAAAAAGCGTCACAGTCGGGAAGATGGTTAAACTGCCATTGTTTCCTGAGTCTGAGTTCGCCTTTCCTCGTCTTTTCTCCGAAAGCGGAAGTGAAGAGCGGAGCATAGCGGTGAGAGGGCTTTGTGGAAGCGGGAAGCTTGAAAGGCGCGATCTTTCCGTTCTTTCCCACAGTGGGCCAGCCGTTTTTGAAGGTTATGCCCGTGAGCATGGGGATCCGTCCGCAGGCTCCGTTGTCCCTGAAAAAGAAACCGTACCAGTTGCCGCAAGGATCGTCCACTATACCGCCCTGGGCAACGCCCATTCCCGGAAGATCCGTATCATCGCGTATCATCTCGAATTCTTCGTAAGGACCTTCGATCTTTTTGGCGCGGTGCACGACCTGTGTGCGGATCGCGGGATCGGTCTTCGGCCAGTGGATATTGAAAATGTAGTAATAGCCGTTTATCTTGTAGATATGCGAGCCTTCATAGCCGAGTCCGACGTTGTGCGTGTCGGTGAAAGCCGTGATGTTTAAGCCTTTTTTCTTTTGCTCGAAGGTTACCGGATCGAGCTCTGTGATCTTTATCTCGCGATTTCCATATACCACATATACTTTGTCATCGTCAAAAAGGAGTGAAGCATCGTGATAGGTGCCTTTTACGGTAGTCCGCTTCCATGTGCGGGCCGGATCTGTCGCAGTGAAGATGAAAGTGCGGCCCGAAGCTATGGAGATAAAAAGAGCATAGAACGTGCCGTTGTGATAGCGGAGAGTAGGAGCCCACATCCCGTGCGAATAGATGTTCTGCTCATAAACAAGAGATTCTCCGGGAACTGAGTCGAGCGCATCGGTGTAAAGATAGTTTATGATCTCCCAGTTCACCAGATCGTGGGACGCCAAAAGAGAACCACCCGGGAAAAAATGCATGGTGGTCGAGAGGAGATAGTAGGTATCCCCGACTCTTATGATATCCGGATCCGGATAATCTTGTCTGATTATAGGGTTGATCGTAGTCATTTTATGTCCTTAAATCACCAGATTCTGTAATTTCCGCTGAGCGCAAGAAAAGCAAAGAAATACAGGCAGTTGTCGTAGTATCTGTATTTTCCTGTTCTTAACGGCATATTGTAGAAGGAGAGCACCCAGTCGCGGGTCGTTTCGTTGTCCGCGGCAAGCGATGCCTGGGCAACGGTTGCGGGAAGTCCTGTGGGGTGGTGCGCATATTTTGGGGGAACTATAGTCCCGTCGATCTCATAGATATGATATTCGTCTGCGCGGCGTGCACTGTCAAGGAAACGCTGGATGGCGTCGCAGGCTTTTATCTGTCCTTCGTCTTTTCCGAACCATTCATAGTCGAGAGCTATGTTTGCAACGGTGCGGTAGGAATCGGAGTAGAACCAGTCGTGCCTGTCGTTTGACCAGGGAAGAGGACGGCTCATGGGAGTACCGTCAAATTCCGCATATTCCGCGGAAAAACCTGTCTTTTCGTTACAGGCCTTTATCAGATACAGACGGCTCTGATGAGCAGCTTCTTTAAAGAAAGCGCGGTCTTCTTCGTTTGCGTAAAGAGCAAAGAGCTCGTAAAAATGCGGAAGGTGGTAGGAAGGATCGGTGAATCCTATGCCGGGAACGAAGAGGATGTAGTGGTTTTCGTTATTGAACATGGGCTGTCCGGGAATGGTGCTGCCTTTATGGATCATGGCGGACAGGATGTTTTTTGCTTCCGTGGAATAATCAAAGATCCCTTTGCCGTCGCCCCATCTGTGTGATGCGAATATCAGTGCGAGAGCAAAATATTCTTCGCCGTCGGGCGCGGGGCCGTTTGAATTCTTTTTTCCGTCTGTCTGGCAGGACCATGCGAAATATCCGGCGTTGAAGCCCTCGGACATGTACATGTAGGTCTTGGCCCATTTCCAGAGTCTGTCAAAGACATCCTTCATATCGAGCTGTACGGCCATCATCATGCCGTAGCTCATTCCTTCGGTGCGGACGTCGTTGTTTCCAGTGTCTTCGATATATGCCATGTTGGGAACGACTTCGTGATATACACGCTCGTCGTCACCGCCGAAAAAGAACGTGTCGCGGATCTCAAACAGTCTTTTTTGAACATCTTTTTCATTGATGCCGTATTCCGCAAAGACGTTTCTGTATTTTCCCGTTTCAAAAGCATTCATGATACTTAAGGTTCCTTTCCGTTTTATGGGCATGTCGTTTCTGATTGTAGCATAAGGCGGGCTCGTTATCTCTCCGTTTATTGCCAACAGCATTAACAATTATTGCTTAGTTGGAATGCGTGAACTTTGCTAAATATGAGCATAAAATGGCAATATCTCGTAGGCAAAAAAAGCCTTGTTGTGCTATAATCTGTTTAAAGTTATGCCGCCTGTCGCGGCATGCTCGGAGAATCACAAAAAACAGGGAGGAATGTTTTTTATGAAAAAGAAAACAGCTATTTTACTGGTAGCAGCAATGCTTTTGGGGCTTACGGCATGCGGAGAGGAGAAGCCTGTTGAACAGCAGCAGCCGCTTCCCACACCCGAACCCATCGTTCAGACGCAGAAGGTTACCGCAACACCTACGCCTGTTGTAACAAAGGACTGGAGCAAGAACATGGCACCTACGTTCACTCCTACACCTTCACCCACGATGACACCCGAAGAGATCGCAGCATGGGAGGCTGAACAGGCTGCGCTTGCTGCTAAGGCAAACAAGGTCAATGTAAAGATCGATCTTTCGACCAGAACGAGCGTTGACGGATCGGGACTTGGTACCGACGGTGACGACGGCTCCGTTACATGGACCGGAAACGATATGACAAAGAACCTTCTTTACTTCGGTGAGACACTTCCCGCAGGAAAGTATAAGGTTACGGTCAAGTATTCCTTTAACGGAACGGAAGACAACAAGGTCCGTTTCTACTTCTCGAATGAGAGCCAGGGCAACTTCTCAAGTGCTTCAAACACTTACGGCTTCATCGACTATGCTGAAGGCGACCAGGGTCAGGTAAAGACAGTCGTTCTCAACATGGAGTCTTCGGAAGATACCACAGCGTTCATGTTCGGCGGCGGATCTTATGGTGTCAGCCTTAACAACTTCACACTCTACAGTGTAAAGGTTCAGAAGGACAATGCGATCAAGATCGATATGTCCACAAGAGCAAGCGTTGACGGATCGGGACTTGGCACAGACGGCGAGAACGGTGCGGTTACATGGACCGGAAACGACATGACAAAGAATCTCCTTTTCTTCGGCGAGACACTTCCCGCAGGAAAGTACATCGTTACAGCAAACTATTCCTTCAACGGAACAGAGGATCAGAAGGTTCGTTTCTACTTCTCCGATGAGAGCCAGGGCAACTTCTCAAGCGCATCCAACACTTATGGTTACATTGAGTATGCGGAAGGCGATCAGGGTCAGGTAAAGACAGCCGTTATGAACATGGAGTCTTCGGGCGATACCACAGCATTCATGTTCGGCGGCGGTTCTTACGGCGTAAGCCTCAACAATTTCACTCTTTACAGTGTTTCTGTTGAGCCCGACGAGAGCATCACAATCGATATGTCCACAAGAACGAGCGTTGACGGATCCGGACTTGGTACAGACGGCGAGAACGGTGCGGTTACATGGACCGGAAACGATATGACAAAGAACCTCCTTTACTTCGGTGAGACACTTCCCGCAGGTTCTTATGCCGTAACTGTTGTTTACTCCTTCAACGGAACAGAGGACCAGAAGGTTCGTTTCTACTTCTCCGACGAGAGCCAGGGCAACTTCTCAAGTGCATCCAACACCTACGGCTACATTGAGTATGCAGAGGGTGACATGGGTCAGGTGAAGACCGTTGTTCTCAACATGGAGTCTTCAGGTGATACCACAGCATTCATGTTCGGCGGCGGCTCCTATGGTGTAAGCCTTAACAACTTCACTCTTTACAGCGTGAGCATCAAGCCCGAATAATAGTTCTTTCTTTCAAAGATTTTATATGCGGCAGCCGGCGCTGCCGCATTTTTTACAAAACGAGGTCAAAATGTCAAGAACTTTTAAAACAGCAAACATCATTCTGATACTGCTCACCGCGCTATTCCTTGCGGGATGCGGAAAGATTGAGCAGCAAAAGGACACAGGAAAGGTTGAAGAGGGCCCTGCGGTAAGCGTGACTGAAGCAGTTGAACCCACAGCTGTTCCCACCGAGGCGCCGAAAGCGACGGCCACACCTGCTTTTACGGCTACCCCTACACCCGTTCCGACACATGAGACAAAGGGACTTGCCGAGTATTACAAGGACTCTTTTCCTATAGGTGTCGCTGTTCCGAACGGCGTGATCAATAACAAGACGAAATACTGGGACAATATCCTTCACAACTACAACCAGATCACCTGCGAGAACGAGACCAAGCCCGATTCGGTGCTTTTCCAGTCGGCCAGCGCAAAGGGGCTTCCCGGCACATATCTTGAGGCCGCGATCCATTTTGACGGGTGCAAAAAGATCGTTGAATTCTGTGAAGAAAACGATATACAGATGCGCCTGCATACGCTTGTATGGCATTCGCAGACTCCCCGCTGGTTCTTTACAGAGGACTACACTCCGGGCGGCGCGCTCGTAAGCCGTGATGTCATGCTGAAGCGCATGGAAAACTACATAAAGGATGTGCTTGAATATTTTGACACAAATCATCCCGGGCTTATCTATGCTGTGGATGTTGTGAATGAATGCTTTGACAAGGGCGAAGGAGACACCGACGGAGTCAGGATGAGAGCGGGAGATAACGAAAATCTCTGGTACACCGTTGTGGGCGCCGACTATTATTACTGGGCATTCTATTTTGCAAGAAAATACGCACCCAACTATATGACGCTATATTACAATGACTACGGGATGACAGGAAAGTACGAGATGGTCATAAAGAACCTTCAGAAGGTGAAGGATGAAGGGCTTATCGATGGCATCGGTATGCAGAGCCACCTGTCCGTAAATGACAGGATCGCGACAAGCTTCATGCTCGCGCTCCGTTCCTTCTGCAATGCGGGGTATTGCGTTCAGCTCACTGAGCTTGACATTGGTGTCAGTGATACAACCGAAGCATCCTACAATCTCCAGGCGCGTAAATATAAGGTTTTGTTTAAGGAGTGTCAGGCTCTCATAGAAAAGGGCTATGATTTCAGAGGAATCACTCTCTGGGGTGTGGGAGACGGCAATACCTGGAGGAACAACGATTATCCGCTCCTTTTTGACAAGAACATGAAGCCGAAGCCGGCTTACTACGGGGCGCTTCAGGAGGATGGGATCCTTGCAATGGAGTAAACTTGCGTAATCATATGATTTATGCTATAGTATGTGATTGATCAGTTCGCCCGGCGGTCATTTGGTCGCCGGGCAATATTTTTGGATTCAGATTCCAAAAAACCACCTGCTATGCAGGTGTGTTCCCAGTGAGCTTTAGCTTTAAGATAAAAACCTCCTGAGGTATAATACGTGCAGGTTCGCCAACCGCACAAAAATACGAAGGAGGTTTTATCCTAAATGGACATGAATAGTTTAGCACATACTACGTGGGAATGTAAGTACCATATAGTATTTGCACCAAAGTATCGTCGAAAAGTTATTTATAAGCAGATCAGGGCAGACATAGGAAAAATATTGAGCGATCTTTGCAAAAGAAAAGGTATTGAAATAATTGCAGCTGAAGCATGCCCGGATCATGTGCATATGTTTGTAAGGATCCCACCAAAGTACAGTGTATCGGAAGTGATGGGATACTTAAAGGGAAAAAGTTCGCTGATGATATTTGAAAGACATGCAAATCTTAAGTACAAGTATGGAAATCGTCATTTCTGGTGCAGAGGATACTACGTAGACACAGTAGGAAAGAATGCAGCAAAGATTGAGGAGTATGTAAGGAATCAACTGAAAGAAGATGAGGAATACGATCAAATGTCATTAAAGGAATACATAGACCCGTTTACGGGTGAGCAGGTAGTAAACGGCAAATAAAAGAGGCTCTTTAGAGCCAGCCTGTGACCGCAGTGCGGAAGGCGACCTATTCGGAGCCTCTTTAGAGGCAAGCAGGGAACAGCGGCTTATAGCCGCAGAGCAAACCACCAGCTCAGCTGGTGGTTGTGATTTAAAGGTTTGTACCACCATGGTTTTATCATGCAACAACATCACAAAAAGCTTCGGAGAAAAATACGTCTTGAGGGACGTTTCTTTTCATGTGAACGATAATGAAAAGGCTGCTCTCATCGGAATAAACGGAGCCGGAAAATCCACTCTTTTCAAGATAATAGTAGGAGAGATGACAGCGGATTCGGGTGAAGTCATCATCGGAAAGGATGTTTCCTTCGGGTATCTGTCGCAAAACCAGGATCTTGAAAGCTGCAATACCATTTATGAGGAGCTGTTCAACACAAACGCTCATCTTTTGCGGCTCGAGGAAAAGATCGAAAGCCTTCACGGACAGATAGAAGCGGAGTCGGCATCACCTGACAGCGAAAGCTTAAAAAAACTCTATGACGAGTATGAGAAGACAAATTCGGAATATGAACGTCTTAACGGATACGCGTATAAGAGTGAGGTCACGGGGATACTCAAAGGACTTGGTTTTTCGGAAGACGAATTCGGAAAGAAGGTCAACACTCTTTCAGGTGGTCAGAAGACGCGAGTCGCGCTCGGAAAACTGCTTCTCATGAAGCCGGGGCTGATCCTTCTCGACGAGCCCACAAACCATCTGGATATGAATTCCATTGCCTGGCTTGAAGGGTTTCTTGCAAATTACAAGGGTGCGGTGCTCGTGATAGCGCATGACCGCTATTTCCTCGACAAAGTGGTCACAAAAGTGGTCGAGATAGAAAACGAGAGAGCCAGATGTTATCTCGGCAACTATACGGATTTCGCAAATAAAAAGGCTGAGGTGAGAAAGGCAGAGCTCAAGGCCTACCTCAACCAGCAAAGAGACATAAAGCATCAGGAAGCGGTAATTGAAAAGCTTCGCAGTTTTAACCGGGAGAAATCGATAAAACGCGCCGAATCCCGTGAAAAAATGCTGGACAAGATAGAAAGACTTGAGAAACCCGTAGAGATAAACGATGAGATGAAAATATCGTTTCACCCGGCGGAAGTCAGCGGAAACGATGTGCTCACCGTCACCGGTCTGTCAAAGAGCTACGGCGCGCAGCAGCTTTTCAGCGATATCTCGTTTGACATACGCCGCGGAGAAAGAGTCGCGATAATCGGCGATAACGGGACGGGAAAGACCACGATATTAAAGATCCTCAACGGACTTGTGGAGCCGGATGCGGGTGAGATAAAGCTCGGTGCCAAGGTCACGATAGGCTATTACGATCAGGAGCACCAGGTGCTGAATCCTGAAAATTCGCCTTTTGAAGAGATATCGGACGCTCATCCGCTGATGGACAATACCGAGATAAGAAATGTGCTCGCGGCCTTCCTTTTTACCGGAGAGGAGGTATTTACACCGATAAAGCTTCTTTCCGGAGGAGAGCACGGAAGAGTGTCCCTCGCTAAACTCATGCTGTCGAATGCAAACCTTCTGGTGCTCGATGAGCCGACGAACCATCTGGACATCACATCCAAAGAGCTCCTCGAGAATGCTCTGAATTCATACACGGGAACGGTGTTATATGTGTCTCATGACAGATATTTCATCAACAGGACAGCAACGAGGATACTTGATCTTACGTCAAAACAGCTTGTGCCTTATATCGGGAACTATGATTATTACGTAGCTCACAAGGACATAGTCGAAGCTGCGAAACTTCGCACAAATGAAGGGACGAAGAACGCTGCTGCTACAAACGTAACAGCAACTGCGCAGAGCGCGGGAAAGCAGGACTGGGCAGCACACAAGGAAGAACAGGCCCGTCTCAGAAAGATCCAGAACGAGATAAAGAAGATCGAGGAAGAGATAGCACGTCTTGAGGAAGAAGAAGCGGAAGTCGACAAGGAACTCGAGAACCCTGCTTATTTTACGGATCATGTGAAGCTTAACGAGCTCACAAAAAGGAAAAATGAGATAGGAGAGACCATTACCGGTCTTATGAACCGCTGGGAAGAAGCCCAGGAGGAGATGCAGGAGTAAAGGCTCCTGTTTTCTCTTACTCTCACACTTTACCAAATTGCATCGAAAAAGTATTCCTTATGACTTTGAGAAGTAAATATTATCGCCCGCAAGGTCGATTTTTACAAGCATTTATGCTAATATCAACACATATTTAAAAACACGGAGGATGTCACATGTTTGATTTTAATGAGATAGTTAAAGCCGATCCCGAGATCGCGGATGCCATAAGCCTTGAACTTGGAAGACAGCGCGACCACATCGAGCTCATAGCTTCCGAAAACTTCACAAGCCCTGCGGTCATGGCAGCGATGGGGAGCATTCTTACCAACAAATACGCGGAAGGCCTTCCCGGAAAAAGGTATTACGGCGGATGCCAGTTCGTGGACATGGTGGAGACTCTTGCGATAGAGCGCGTGAAGAAGCTTTTCGGCTGCACATGGGCAAACGTTCAGCCTCACTCTGGCGCGCAGGCAAACATGACGGTGTTCTTTTCACTCCTTCAGCCCGGAGACACATTCATGGGAATGAGCCTTGCGGACGGCGGACATCTTTCGCATGGAAGCCCGGTAAACTTTTCGGGAACCTATTTCAATGTTGTGCCTTACGGTGTTACCGATGACGGATATATCGATTACGATGAGGTCTTAAGACTTGCAAAGGAATCAAGACCCAAGCTCATCGTTGCCGGCGCTTCTGCTTATCCCAGAACGATAGATTTCAAGCGCTTCCGTGAGATCGCCGATGAAGTCGGCGCATTCCTCATGGTCGACATGGCTCACATTGCAGGCCTTGTTGCGGGTGGAGAGCATATGTCTCCCATCCCTTACGCTCATGTTACCACTTCCACAACACACAAGACCTTACGCGGACCCAGAGGCGGCATCATCCTTTCAAGCGAAGAGTTTGCCACCGAGCATAAGCTCAACAAGGCGGTTTTCCCCGGTATACAGGGCGGCCCTCTTGAGCATGTTATCGCAGGTAAGGCCATCTGCTTCAAGGAAGCGCTCGATCCTTCCTTTAAGACTTACGCAAAGGGCATCAAGGACAATGCCGCAGCACTTGCAAGCGGCCTCACGAAGCGCGGCTTTGACCTCGTTTCGGGCGGCACAGACAACCACCTCATGCTCGTAAATCTCATCAGCAAGGGCGTTACAGGTAAAGAGACCGAGCACCTTCTTGACGATGTGAACATCACCTGCAACAAGAACTCCATCCCCAAGGATCCCGCAAAGCCGGGCGTTACAAGCGGCATCAGACTTGGTTCCGCAGCAGTGACCACCCGCGGCTTTGATACGGCTGACATGGACAAGGTGGCGGAGGCCATCGCTCTTGCGGTGGATTCCAGAGGCGAAAAAGCAGAAGAAGTGAAGGCTCTGGTAAAGACTCTTACCGACAAGCACCCTCTCTATTGATTAAATGTTTGTAAACTAAGGCTTTTCGGGGCTTCCGGAGAGCCTTTTTCCTTGCGTACGGGTTCGTTTTATGGTATCATTATCTGACCGGAATATCCGGTGAAAATATAGAAAACGAGGCTTTTTATGGGTTTACATATGGTATTTTTGTTCAATATGCTGCATCTGCAGTTTGAAACGTTTGATGTGGTCACTCATCTTGAGTTTTTCCTGAGGATCGTCGTTGCGGGAATATGCGGCGCAATAGTAGGCGTCGAGCGAAGCAAGCGATTTAAGGAGGCCGGCATCAGAACACATGTCATCATCTGTGCTTCTGCGGCTCTCATGATGATAGTGTCAAAATACGGCTTTATCGATCTCGGAAGCGGCACCGGCGCTGTCCTCGGCGCAAAGGACGCTGATCCTGCGCGTATCGCGGCACAGGTCATAAGCGGCGTTTCGTTCATAGGTGCAGGCGTTATCTTTAAAAACAGCAATTCCATCAAAGGACTTACCACTGCTGCAGGCGTTTGGGCCACAGCGGGAATAGGACTCGCGGTCGGGAGCGGCATGTATATACTCGGTGTTTTCATGACGGGCTTCCTGTTCTTCATGCAGCTCGTGATGCACAAGTTTGCCATCGGCGGCGACGCTCTTTCCACTACTTACATCAAGTTTACGATAAAGCAGGACTCAGCCTTCAAGGAAAAGCTCGACAAACACATGAACGAGCAGAAGATCAGGGTTTCCGAGCACAATATTGAATATATGGCGGACGGCTATGTGTCATATTCCATGACCATCCGCACCAGGGACAATTCGTTTGCGGATTCCCTGCCTGAATTTATCTATTCCAATGCGGAAGTAAGATCCCTTTCCGTAAACAGTTCATCAACCGCCTGAGAGACAGAGGGAGTATGGAAAACAAGAACGGAAAACGTGGCGCGGTGATCGCATTTTTCGTGGTCATCGCTCTGATGATCTCGGGAATGATCGCATTTAACATACGGGATGCCCGGTTCGCGGAAAAGCTCAAAAGTCTGATCGACACGATCATGTCGGATACATGGCTCATCGCATCAGGCCTTCTTTTGGTACTTCTTGTAGTCGGACTCCTGTTTTTTGCGCTTAGGGGTTTTCCGCAGAAGGAGACCGAAAAAAAGGAGATCGACGAGGAGACGCTAAAGACAAAGGATCCGCTGACAGGCCTTGATAACAGGACATGCGCCGCAAAGACCATACACTACAGGATAGAGGACGTGAAGGGCCTCGAATCGGCGCTCATAATGTTCGATCTCGAGAGCATGAAGGCGGTGAACGAGACCTACGGTCACGATATAGGAGACCGCGTGATCCAAGGCTTTGCAAATCTTCTTACCGAATATTTCAATGAAAATTCTTATATCGCCCGTGTGGGAGGCGATGAGTTTGTAGTGTTCCTGTGGGACCTTGAGACGGAAGACAGACTCCACAGCATCATCGAGGACTTTTTCAAGATGATCATCGTGAAAACGGTGGACAATGTCCAGCTGAGATGCTATGCGGGTATCGCAAGGCTCACAAAGGAGACCACGACCTTCACCGATCTCGAAAGACGCGCGGACACGGCGTTAAACATCGCAAAGCGCGGCGCCAAGCAGCGTTTCGTCTTCTTTAAGGAATCATTCGCAAAAGAACTCCAAAGATCAAAAAGAAAAAATCTGGAACCCTTTACCGCTGAGGACATGACCGCCCTCATGAGGAAGGACAGCTTTGACACACGTGATGCTTTTATCTGGACGATGGAGAATCACAACATTGACATGCTTCCCGAACTCTTAATGAGAAACGGCGAGGGATTCCTTATGATCTCCGATGCGGAAACGCATGAGATACTTGAAGTACGCGCGGGGACAAAGGATGAGGACGCAAAACTCCTCGAACTTTTCATAGGGAAGAATTTCAACGAACTGTTTGCGAACGGGGCATCCGGTGACATCATGCTCACAAAGGAATCCTGCCCGCATAATTCTTTTGTTGTATCGAAAACGCACTCCGGAGCGCTCGACGCGGATTTCGTATTCCGTTCCACACTTTCGTTTGTGGATGACAGAGAGTGCTTTGTGCACACCTTCAAGCGCGTGGAGACCATCGATGACATGGCGGAAGAATACAGGGCGGCTTCGGCGTGCCAGAATATCGTCTCCGCATGCGCATGTCCTGATGTGAGCCCGCTTGACGATCCGAACGAATATTTTGAAAAAGAACTCAATGACATATGTCTTTTCTTTGGCGCGGAGCAGGGCTTTATCCTCCGCATGGCCGCGGATATGTCTGTCACGGGCTACAATATCAAGGACACCGCAGCACTTGAATTTAACAGGGATATCGCGGCTTACGCGAGAAATCACTGGACCGGCCGCCTTGTCGGAAATCCGCTCATTTTCCTTGAGATAACTCCGGAACTTGATATAGACCGGAGGATGAAAGATCTCTTTGTACGGGAAAATGTCAAAAATGTATGCCTGCTCCCGCTGTGGGACGGGAAAAACCTTTACGGCTACATCTGTCTTAAAAACATCACGAGGAATATGGGAGAAGTACCGATACTCTGCACCATAGGCGTGATGATAAAAGAGACCATGAAAGTCCTCTATGAGAAAGACAACGGCAGGAACCGCAGATATTACGACGAGATGACCGGATATCTGAATTTTGAGGGCTTCAAGCGCCAGATGGGAATGATCAACAGAAGACGTAATGACGTAAGGCTTGCGATCTGTTCCTTCGATGTCATCAGGTTTAAATACATCAACGAAGTGTTCGGATACGATGTCGGCGACATAGTGCTGAACAACGTTGCCGACATGTTCTCGAGAAATCTTGAAGAAGAGGAATTCATGTGCCGCGTGAGCGCCGACAAGTTCTGCGCGCTCCTTACCTACCACGACGATCACAAGCTCTATGAACGTATGAGAGCGTTTGTCGAGGCCGTTTCCGAATTTTTCAAGCTGAATTACGAAGGCAAGTTCATAGTGGAACTCGCGATGGGTATCTACAGGCTTCCGTCGGGCGCCAAGGAATCGGTGGATTCGATGCTAAACATGGCGGTCATCGCCAGAAAGCGCGCAAAGCAGGAGATAGGCACCAGAGTACGTTTTTACGACGAAGAGCTTTCAAATGCTGCAAAGCGTGAGATAAAGCTTGAGACAGAGATGGAAGAAGCCATAAAGAACAACGAGTTCAGAGTCTATCTCCAGCCTCAGGTACATATCGGTCCCGACAGCGAATCCGAAGCCACCGCCACCTACCGCGCCGAAGCGCTTTGCAGATGGATCAGGAACGGCAAGATGTATGCGACTCCCGGCGAGTTCATTCCACTGTTTGAACATGACGGCAGGATAACAAAGCTCGACATGTACATGATAGAAAACGTGTGCAACGTCATAAGGCGTTTCAGAGAGGTGGAGCACATCAATTCGTGCCTTGCCGTAAACGTCTCAAGAGCAACGCTCCTCCAGCCCGATTTTATCGACAGGTTTGAAGCACTGGCCGATGAATACGGCATCCTTCCGGGAGAACTCGAGATGGAGTTTACGGAAGGAACAGCTGCCACAGATTTCGACATGTTCAACGAGGTCATCGACAGACTTAAAAAACGCGGTGTCTGCTGCGCGATGGATGATTTCGGATCGGAATATTCAAGTCTTAGTGTTTTGCAGAATCTTTCTCTCGATGTCCTTAAACTCGACAAAAAGTTCTTTGAGACTGCGGTCGAGACAGGCACAAGACAGGACAGCATCGTGAGGGACACTATAACCATGGCAAAGAACCTCAACATGATGACCGTTGCCGAGGGCATAGAAGACGATGAACAGATAGAACAGCTGAAACGCGCATCCTGCGATTATATCCAGGGCTTTGCATATGCGCGTCCCATGCCTGTTCCTGAATATATCAACTGGGTAAAGAAAAGAGGGTAAAAAATGGAAGCTTACAAGTCGGAATTCATCAGATTCATGGTAGACTCTGATGTGCTCAAATTCGGAGATTTCACTCTGAAGAGCGGGAGAAAGTCACCGTTCTTCATGAATGCGGGAGCATATGTCACCGGAGCGCAGTTAAAAAAACTCGGTGAATATTATGCAAAAGCCATCCACGACAACTTCGGTGATGACTTTGATGTGCTTTTCGGACCCGCCTACAAAGGAATCCCGCTTTCCGTCGTCACTGCGGTGGCATATTCCGAGCTTTACGGAAAAGAAGTGCGCTATTCCTCAAACCGCAAGGAAGTGAAGGATCACGGCGATGTCGGGATATTCCTTGGCAGCAAGATTTGCCCCGGTGACAGAGTAGTGATGATCGAGGATGTGACAACGAGCGGGAAATCGATGGAGGAAACCGTGCCCATCGTACGCTCTGCAGGTGATGTGACTATCGTGGGTCTTATCGTGAGCCTCAACCGCAACGAAGTCGGACTTTCCGGAAAGATGGGAGCACTGCAGGAGATCACCGAAACCTATGGATTCCCTGCCGCGGCCATCGTTTCCATGGAGGACGTGACAGAAGAACTTTACAACAAAGAGATCGACGGACGCGTGCTGATCGACGACGAGATAAAGGGCAGGATCGAAAAGTATTATGAACAGTACGGTGTTCCGAAAAAGGCTTGACGAACTGAAAAATGAACTTATCGCAAAAAAGCTTCCGGATCTTTCCGGCGAGCTTTTTCTGCTGTTTAAAGAGACCGGAAACCGCATCGAATATGAAAGGGTCTATTTTGAGAGAAGGCGGTTCCTTGCGGTATATGGCCTCAGCGCCTGCTTTTTTGAAAAAGAAAAGGACAGTCCGGCGCGGGAAATGACTTTTTCGGAAGAAGACAGAATCAAACTCAACGAAGTCCTAAGGAACATCTTAAGTGAAGAAACATGGGCGCTTCCCGCGCATTGCAACCTTTCCGATCCCGACTGGCGGCATACGGTGGATCTTTTTGCGTGCGAGACTGCATCAGCGCTTGCGGTCATCTGTGACAGGGCTTCCGGTTTCCTTGATGAAGACGTGAAAAACGGCATAGTCTCGGAGATCGGAAAAAGAGTGATATGCCCTATGTTTTTGGAAGACCGGAAATTCGGTTTTGAGTGCGCGGCGCACAACTGGAACGCTGTATGCATGGGATCTGTGGGGATCGTTCTGCTTTTCATGGGAGAGCGGTTTTTGGATGAAGCATCGCTGAACGATGCTTTACAGCGTGTAAGGAAGTCTTTAAAGGTATACATAGACAAAGCTTTTTCTGATGACGGGGCAAGCCTTGAGGGACTTGGTTATTACAACTACGGGATGAGCTTTTTCGTGGCTTTTGCGAAGCGGCTTTATGAGAAGACAGGCGGGAAAGAGGATCTTTTTAACGACCTGAAGATCGAGCGGATCGCCGCATTCCCCTCAAAGATGTATTTTAAGAACGGGTCTTCCGTCAATTTTTCCGATGCCGCAACGGATGAAAAACTGCATCCCGGCATGATGAGGCATCTTTTCAAACACACCGAAAAGTGCTATGATATCCCGCATGATGCTTATTTTTCTTTTGATTCCGACAGCTGTTACAGATTTGTTTCGCTGTATGATGACGTAGAAAATGAGATATCCGAAGGCTTTGGAGACACAGAAGAGACGAAGCTTCCTGAAAGCCGCGTGGACTTTCTGGAAAAAGCGGAGTGGCTCATAGCGGAAAGTGAAAACTCCTGCGGACTTGCGATAAAAGGCGGATCCAACGACGAACCGCATAACCACAACGATGTGGGGCATTTCATCTACGTTGCCGGAAACAGGTTCATTTCAGCGGATCTCGGAGCGGGAGAGTATACCCGTGATTATTTCGGAGACGGGCGGTATGGCATCCTTTGCTGTTCATCTTTCGGACATTCGCTTCCTGTGATAGACGGACAGGGTCAGAAAGCGGGAAAAGAGCACAGGGCAGACAGCTTTTCCGTAGTGAGACAGGGTATTTCAGGCGGACAGGACGAAGAAACGGCAGAGATCGCGATCGACATGACATCCGCTTATGACATCCCTTATGTCACACGTGTCGCAAGAAATGTTACGTTTGGGCTTGAGAGTGGGAAACTCACCGTCACAGATACGGTGATCTCCGAAAGGGCTGTGGACGCAAAGACACGTATCATTTCATTCGGCGACATAAAAAAATTCCTGACCGTTACGGGAAAATGTGGCACAGATCCTTTACAGGGCGTTTTTGTAAAACAGGATGTTTTTTCGGACCATTTTGGAAACAAAAGGGACGTTAACATATATGAGATTGAGATGGAGGAAAGCAATGCAGATCTTAAAGAAAGAGATAACTGCGGGTTCGTATACCGCGCTTCTTACGTGTTACATCCATGACTATTACGATTCCTTTGACAAGGACAGAAAAAGACCGGCGATTCTTGTATGTCCGGGCGGCGCGTACCAGTACACATCCGAAAGAGAGGCAGAGCCTGTGGCTCTTAAGTTTTCCGGGATGGGTTACCAGACCTTTGTGCTCGACTATTCCTGTTCGCCCACAGGCGCGGAATATCCCACGGCGCTCACTCAGGCGCTTGCTTCGATAAAGTATATCCGGGAAAATGCCGAAGAATGGCATATCGACCCCCAAAAGATCACTGTCATGGGTTTTTCCGCAGGTGGTCATCTTGCGGCAAATGTTTCCGTGGATCATGAAAACGAGGCGGTCTTAAAGGCTTTGGGAGCTAAAAAGAATGAGTGCAGACCCGATGCCTGCGTGCTCTGTTACCCCGTGATCTCATCGGGAAAATGGGCGCATCGCGGCTCCATTGACAATCTCATGGGTTCCAAGAAGAGTGAGGAGCTTCAGGAGCATCTTTCACTTGAGAACAGAGTGAACGCGGACACTCCGCCCACTTTTCTGTGGCATACATGGGCCGACGGCAGCGTTCCTGTGCAAAACACTTTGCTTTATGCGCTGGCGCTTAAAGATAAAAATGTGACCGCCGAAGTCCACATCTTCCCGTTCGGAGGACACGGGCTGTCGCTTGCAAACGCGGAAACAAGCTATCCCGCAGGCATTGAGATACAGGATGACTGTACGATCTGGCCCGAGCTTGCGGACAGATTTTTAAGAGAAGTTACGGAGGAAAGATAAATGTGCGGAATAATCGGCTATTCGGGATATCTTGACGCGAAGCAGGTCCTCATAGACGGCCTGTCGGAGCTTGAATACAGAGGCTATGATTCGGCAGGCATTGCATGCTTTACCGATAACGGCATCGAAGTGGTAAAGGAAGTGGGAAAGGTTCAGATGCTGAGGAACCTTGTTCCCGCCGATCTTCAGTCATCATGCGGAATAGGTCATACCAGATGGGCAACGCACGGCGGTGTATCAAGAGACAATGCCCACCCGCATTCCTGCGGCATGGTAACGCTCATCCACAACGGTATCATCGAAAACTATCATGAGCTCACAGAGGAACTGAAAGCTACCGGAAGGACACCCAAGTCACAGACGGATACCGAAGTTGCTGCGATGCTCATAGATTCTTTCTATACAGGAGACCCCTACAAGGCAATATCCGAAGCAGCAAAACGTCTCACGGGAGCTTATGCTTTCTGCATAATGTTTGCGGATCAGAAGGACGTGATCTACTGCATACGTAAGGGAAGCCCCCTTGTAGCCTGCATGTCTGAAGAGGGCAGCGTTATAGCATCCGATATGGTGGCGCTCTTAAAGTATTCCAAGGAATATTTCGTGCTTCCTGAGATGCACATAGCAAAACTCACAAAGAATTCCATTACCGTTACGGATCTTTACGGCACTGTGATAAGCCCGACCATCCTTTCCGTAAACTGGGATATGTCGGCAGCGCAGAAGAATGGCTTCAAGCACTACATGTTAAAGGAGATCCATGAGCAGCCCGAGGCCATAAAGAGGACGATAGAGCCCAGGATCAGACACGGCGAATACCTGATCCCCGACTTTTCCGGCGACCAGATCCCCGACGAGCTTTTCTTAAACGCAAACAGGATCATCATCACGGCATGCGGCACAGCAATGCATGCGGGACTCATGGGACGTGTCCTTATCGAAAGGATGCTAAGGATCCCTGTGACCGTTGAAGTTGCGTCCGAATTCAGATATGAGGATCCAATCCTCGACGAAAAGACTCTCGTGATCGTTGTTTCACAGTCTGGAGAGACCGCGGACACTCTTGCGGCGCTCAGACTTTCAAGAGAAAGACACGCGAAGACGCTTGCCATCGTTAATGTAAAGGGAAGCTCCATCGCGAGGGAGTCCGACCATGTGCTTTATACACATGCCGGCCCCGAGATCGCCGTAGCGAGCACAAAGGCTTATACTGCACAGCTTTCCGCATTTTATCTCATTGCGGTGCGTTTCGCGCTTGCGGCAGGAAAGATAAGCGAAAAGGAAGCATCCGGCTTCATGACCGAGCTCCTTACGGTTCCCGAAAAGATCGGAGAGATACTTGAACACAAAGACGTGATCAAGGAACTCAGTAAGCGTCTCACACCCGCCCAGGACCTTTTCTTTATCGGAAGAAGCCTTGACTACGCGCTTTCCTGCGAGGG
>JAEEGF011186787.1_pt1 | contig 18645 bp, 9 predicted proteins | sample 9134171 | NCBI WGS metagenome assembly JAEEGF01 (sample SAMN16246542, study PRJNA631951) | gut metagenome | biome: gut microbiome; feature: rumen; material: AP-attached | host: Bos | place: Iran: Karaj | collected 2018-10
CATAGGCGAGGAATTCATCGATGTATTCGCAGAAGAGGCAAGAAAGCTGGAGGGCGTTTCCTACCTCGGACAGGGTACCATCTGGCCTGACATTCTCGAGAGCGAGGCAGGTATCAAGGCTCATCACAATGCAGGCGGTCTGCCTGATGACATCGCATCCCGCTTCGAGCTGGTGGAGCCGGTCCGCATCCTCTTTAAGGACGAGGTCCGCTGCGTAGGCAGAGAGCTGGGTCTGCCCGAATCCATGGTGGAGCGTCAGCCCTTCCCCGGCCCCGGCCTTGGCGTACGCTGCCCCGGAGCCATCACCAGAGACCGTCTTGAGGCTGTCCGCGAGTCCGATGCCATCCTCCGCGAGGAGTTTGCAAAGAACGGCCTTGAGGGCAAGGTATGGCAGTACTTCACAGTGGTGCCCGACTTCAAGTCCACAGGCATCAAGGATGGCAAGCGCACCTTTGACTGGATGTGCATCATCCGCGCCATCAATACCACCGACGTGGTGGAGGTAAGCGTGGAGCACCTGCCCAACGAACTCATCGACCACCTGGTAAAGAGGATCACCACAGAGGTCCCCGGCATCAACCGCGTTCTGGTGGACTACACACCCAAGCCCCCCGCGACAGTGGAATACGAATAAAGAAAAACAGGATATCGGAGCCCTGTGCAGCAAAAGCTGCATGGGGCTTTTTTTATTTTGCGGAGCGTGTTAGACTATTAACAAGCAATTATTATTTTTTTTTATTGGCCGCCATCACCACGACTGCCGGAATCGTGGCTCTGCTGCTTCCGGTGTTCGGCTTCATCGTCATGAGCCTGATATTCTAAGAGGAAAAGAAAATGGACCAGACTTTGCGCGGTCATGCGGACCGTATAGTTAAAGAAGCCATAGCTGCCGTGCAGCCTGACGCTGCGGTGCGCAGGGCCTTTGAAGGGAAGGAATTTCCCGGAAGAGTGCTGCTGGTGGCCGCGGGAAAGGCCGCCTGGCAGATGGCCAAGGCTGCCTCAGACTGCCTGGGCAGCAGGATAGAAAAGGGGGTAGTCGTCACAAAATACGATCACGTGATGGGCCCCATAGCCAACTTCGACTGCTTTGAGGCCGGCCACCCGGTACCCGATGAGAACTCCTTTAAGGGTACCCAGGCGGCCATAGATCTTGTGGATGACCTTACGGAAAAGGACACCGTGCTGTTCCTGCTTTCAGGCGGCGGCAGCGCCCTGTTTGAAAAGCCCCTGGTCTCCGGCGAGGAGCTGCAGGACATAACCTCGCAGCTGCTGGCCTGCGGAGCCGACATCGTGGAGATCAATACCATAAGAAAGAGGCTGTCTCAGGTGAAGGGCGGACGCTTTGCCCAAATCTGCGCACCTGCCCATGTGGAGGCTGTGGTGCTTTCGGATATCCTGGGCGATCCCCTGGATATGATAGCCTCAGGCCCTGCCTGCCCGGACTCTTCCCAGACCAAGGACGCTCTGTATATCGTTAAGAAATACGGACTGAAGCTCTCCGAAAGGGCACAGGAGCTGATGCTTATAGAGACGCCGAAGGCTCTGGACAACGTGAATACCCAGATCAACGGCAGCGTGCGGGAGCTCTGCAGCGCTGCTGCCAGGGTATGCGAGGACCTGGGCTACAGGACTGTGATGCTTACGGACCAGCTCTGCTGTCAGGCAAAGGAGGCCGGAAGCTTTATGGCGTCTATCCTGAAGACCCATGCGGCAGACAAGGCCCGGATAGCCTTTATAGCAGGCGGCGAGACGGTAGTTAAGCTTACCGGCAGCGGCAAGGGCGGCCGGAATCAGGAGCTGGCCCTTGCGGCGGCTGCAGGGATAGCGGGCATGAAGAACGCCGCGGTCTTCTCTGTGGGAAGTGACGGCACGGACGGTCCCACGGATGCGGCCGGCGGATATGTGGACGGCGATACTGCCGGAGCTTTGGCGGCTCAGGGCATCTCCATCGATGCTGTCCTTGCGGACAACGATGCCTACCACGCTCTGCAGAAGACCGGAGGCCTTATATTCACAGGTCCCACGGGAACCAACGTGAACGATGTGGCAGTGGCCCTTCTGAACAGATAGTCTGTACCAGACCCTCGCAGCGGCAAACAAAAAAAATAAGGGTGTCTCACTGAAGAGACACCCTCTTTTGTTTTGCTTTACGAAGCTCTGCGCTTCACTTCAGACTCTATACCTGGGGCTGGGGAATGGGTATTTCCTTGGGAATGGGGCACTGATAGGTCTCGCCGTCCAGATCCTTCTTGAAGCACTCCCAGGCGCTCTTGACCAGCTCCTCGTCTCTGTAGAACTTAGCTGCTGCAAGAGCCATCCAGATGCCGCCTCTGAGCATGCCCTTGAGGCCTATGCCGTTGCCTGCGCAGCAGGTGGTCTGCCAGGTGTGGTTCACACCCAGGATGTTCTGGCTTGCGGTGTTCACCATCATGCAGGGAACGATGTGCTGTACGTCGCCCACGTCGCTGGAGCCCGGGCTGATGTTGTACTGATCCGGCTTGTAAATGAAGCCTGTGTGGATGGGCTCCTCGGGCTTCTTCACCTGATACTCGGGCATGGTCTTGTTGAGAGCATCGGCCATGGCCAGCTCCTCCTCGGTGTACTCTGCCGCAGGCACCATGGGGTAGACCTCAGCGCATACGTCAGCTATGACCTTGTTGGACATGGTGTTGTAGCAGCCGCCCTGGAACTCGATCTCCATCTCGGTGCCGGTCATAAGAGCGGCGCCTCTGCCGCAGTCCACCAGTCTCTGGTAGAGCTCGTCGATCTCCCAGCGGTGCAGGGATCTTACATAGTACCAGACGGAGGCTCTGTCGGGAACGATATTGGGAGCCACGCCGGCTTCCTTGTATACATAGTGGATCCTGGAGTTGGGGGTCATGTGCTCTCTCAGGTAGTTGGCTCCGGTGTTCATCAGCTCGACGGCATCCAGAGCGGAACGGCCGTTCCAGGCTGCGGAGGCGTGAGCAGTCTTGCCCTTGAAGTGGAAGATGGCGCTGTTGAGGCCTCCTCCCATGCCAAGGCCCAGAGCATTCTTGCTGCTGCCGTGCCATGCAAAGGCCAGATCCAGCTCCTTGAAGGCGCCTTCTCTTGCCATGAAGGCCTTGCCTGTCAGCACCTCTTCAGCGGGGCAGCCGTAGAAGACCACAGTGCCGGGAAGGCCGCTCTTCTCCAGATCTGCCTTCATGCCGATGGCTGCAGCCAGAGTAGCTACGCCCAGCAGATTGTGTCCGCAGCCCTGTCCGGGGCCGCCGGGTACTGCTGGATCCTTAAAGGTGTTCTGGGTCTGGGAAAGGCCGGGGAGGGCATCGTATTCAGCCAAAAGGCCGATAATGGGATGGCCGCTGCCCCATTCAGCGCGGATGGCGGTGGGCATGCCGTAGGGACCCTTTTCCACCTTGAAGCCGTATTTTTCCAGAGCCTCGCACATCCAGGCGCAGGCCTTGACCTCGTTGTATGCGGTCTCGGGGTTCTCGTACATTTTAAGGGCGATGTCGGAGAGTACATCCTTTTCGCTTAAAACAGCGTCGATAATGTGTTGATAATCCATGGTTCCTCCTTTTCCGAAGATATATATCTAAAATAATGATATCAAATATATGATACCACAAATGCGGTCAATATACTCATTAATTGATGAATAAAAACGATTGATTTGGAGGCAGTTATGCATAATGGCATATAAAAACTGCTCGTCCAAACGGCTTGAATTGAAGGGGGCATAGTAATAAAATAAACAAGACAGAAGTTTTTCTTATGAAAGGAGCTTTGCGCCATGGAAGAAAAAAGATCCACGCCTCTGGGCGGACGAGTCTGGTTTTCGGCTGTTTTCTTCGGCCTCATAGGCCAGATAGCCTGGATAGTGGAGAACATGTACTTTGCCACCTTCGCCCAGGATATCTTCGCCAACTCAGGAAGGGCGGACATGTCCTACGGGGTGACCACCCTGATGGTGATACTCTCCGCTGTAGCCGCCACCGTCACGACCATATTCGCCGGAGGCCTCATAGACAGGACCGGAAAGCGCAAGCCCTTCATAGCATTCGGATACATAGTCTGGGGCTTTACCATAATGCTTTTTGCCCTGCTGCCCATGAAGGCTGAGCCCTCCAGAGTGGCTCTCATAGCCTTCCTTCTGGTGGCCTTCGACTGCCTGATGACCTTCGCAGGCTCCACCTCCAACGATGCGGCCTTCAACGCCTGGGTGGCGGATGTCACCGACAGGACCAACCGCGGAAAGCTCAATTCCATACTGGCCATACTGCCTGTTATCGCGGTGGTGATAGTATTCGTGGGCCTTGGGAGCCTCTATAATTCCGCCAATGAAAGCAACGCCAACTTCTTTATAATTCTCGGCATCATTCCCATAGCCGCAGGCATACTGGCGCTGTTCGTTCTTAAGGACGCGCCCGGCATACAAAAGGCCGGGGAGCAGAGCTACCTTAAGGAGACCTTCTATGGCTTCAGGAGAGACGTTGTAAGGCAGAACCGCATGATCTACGTCTGCCTGGCTGCGGCCTGCATCGTGGGCATAGCCCAGCAGACCTTCTTCTCCTATCTGATAAACTTTCTTATAGTCACCCTGGGCCTGGGGGACAGCTTTGTCATACCGATGGCTGTCATAATCGTGGGCGCGGCGGTCTTTACCGCGGTCATGGGAGTGCTTTTCGACAGGTACGGGAGGAAGCATTTCTACTACCCGCTGCTGGCCATAATGATCCTTGGCATACTGTCCTTCTGGGCTATTCAGTTTACCGCAGGCGGCCTTAGGAATCTGGTGCTTTACGGCGGCGGCGTGCTGATGATGGGCGGGATACTCTCCCTGACCGGCGCCTTCACATCCTCCTTCCAGGATTATCTGCCGGAGGGAACTGAGGGACGCTTCCAGGGGGTCCGCATGTGCTTTATGGTGCTGATTCCCATGATAGTCGGACCGGTCATCTCCCTGCTGATAGGACTTGATGCCATGGGAATGAACGGCGATAATTTCGTTCCTCCCTATGCCATGTTCCTGGCGGCGGCCATAGTGGCGCTGCTGGCGGCTGTTCCTGTGTGGTATGTGAGAAAGGATTCCCGGAAGTAAGCCTTAGGGTCGGGCCTGGATTCCCTTATATGATTTTACGAGGTGGAAAATGAGTAAACTTGAAATACAGCTCGCCTTCTGCGGCGATATCGAAATGGAATATGTGTGCTTTGGAGAGGGCGACAGACCTCTTGTGGTAATACCGGGGCTCAGCCTTGGCCGTGTCCTGAGCGCGGCCGATTCAATAGCTGCGGCCTACAGCATTTTCGCAAAGGATTTCAGGGTCTATCTTTTCGAGCGCAGGAAAAACATGCCGGATCGATACACAATAAACGACATGGCAGAGGATACGGCTGCGGTAATAAAGCAGCTTGGGCTTAAGGACATAGCTCTTTACGGCGTCTCCCAGGGAGGCATGATCTCCCAGCTGATGGCCATAAACTACCCGGAGCTGGTATGGAGGCTGGTGCTCTGCTCCACCATTTCAAAGGCGAGCCGTATAGGTCTTGAGACCAGGACTCAGTGGACAGGGGACAAGAGCGCAAAGGAGCTTTACAGGAGCTTCGCCGAGCTGGTCTATTCCGGTCCCTTTATAGAGAAGTACGGCCATCTGCTGGATTCCGTGGCGGAGGGCCTCTCTGAGGCGGACATGAGGCGCTTCCGTGTACAGATGGCTGGAAGCGAGGGCTTCAGCACCTACGAAGAGCTTGATAAAATCAAGTGTCCGGCCTTTGTTATCGGCGCCTGGAGCGACAGGGTCATAGGGCCTGAGGCTTCTTTTGAGATCGCTGAAAGGCTATCCTGCCGCCTGCTGATGTACCCCGCTCCATACGCCCATGCGGTCTACGATGAGGCCCCGGACATTAAGGAAAGGATATATGATTTTATAAAAGACTGAGCTTCAACTTTCAGGAACATGCAAAAACCGGGCCCCTGTGGTGTCCGGTTTTCTTTTATTTCTTTCTCCTTGAAAGCATGATCCCTGTACCAAATCCAATCACAATGCCTGCCACAAGCAGCAGTATGTAGTTCGGCAGCGGGGAATTGTCCTTTTGGGCTTTGTCCGGGCTTTCCTGTGTCCCGGCCGGTGCGTCCTCCGGCGGGGGAGAGCTGTTCTCCTGTCCTGCGCTGCTGCCCTCCTGCAGAGCCGGTGGGCTGTCCTCCTGAGCTGCAGCCTGGGTCTCCTGCTGCGGCTGAGGCTCCTCAGGCCTGTCGGGGACCGTTTCCTGAGCCGTGCTTGTGAATCTGAAGCTTCCGAGGCTCTGGACCGTAAAGATCAGATATTCTCTGCCCTCGAAATCGTCCAGTCCGCTGATCCTTGCCTCCACGGTTCCGAAGTCCTTCTCCTGATACAGCCTCGCTTCGGCGTGGCCGGGTCCGCAGGGCAGCTCCAGCAGCACGTCGCAGCGGAAGGGGAAGGTCTTTGAGGGACCGAAGCGGAAGCCTATATCCACGCTGTCCTCAGACCATTGTCTGTTCGTATATTCAAAGCCGTTGGCTGCGGTCTTAAGCATGTCGCAGAATTCGGCCACATCCTGTACTGTCATGGCATTCAGAACCGCCAGCTCCTCCTCGGAAAGCTGGCTCTTCAGAGTCTGGACAGTCAGCAGATAGTTGCCGTCCACCCTTCGGTTCAGGAAGAAGATCATATCCGACTGAGGCTCATTTATGTGACGAAGTATTTCGTCTGCGTCGCCTGTCTGAACATCGTAGGGATCGTCCCTGGGCTGACCCGGATCATTGACCTGAGACTGGTCCGGCTCCGGCTGGCTCTGGTCTGAGCTTTGTGACTGATCCTGCCGGCCCTGATCCGGCCCGGGCTGCTGGCTCTGACCGCCTTGCGATTGCTGTCCGCTCTGATGTTCCTGCTGGCTCTGACCCTGAGCGCCCTGCTGGTCCTGGCTCAGAGGGCCTTCCTGTCCTCCTGTCAGGGGCTTTCCCGATCTCAGCACCTTGTAGAAATCCTCTGTGCCGTGGGCTCCGCAGCGGGCCATGCCCTCATAGGGGGTGGTGCCTGAGCCCAGCAGAGCCGTGCTGTAGCTGAAGCGCTCGGCCTTGCCCCAGGTGGCTGCATCGATGACTGCCCCGTCATGGGGATACACTGGCGACGTATTCGTCTGGTGCCCCGCGCCGTCCGTCAGCCACCAGCCCGTGCCAAAGCAGACGGTGCATTTTCCGGGCTTTCCTGCCTGCCTGCACTTGCACTCGAAAACGCCGGTGCCAAAGCAGACATCACATGGGTATTTGCCTTCTCCGCCGCACACCACGCAGGTTCTGCCGTCGGGCATCTTGCCGCTGCCGTCACAGCCTATAGGCGTGCCATCACCCGTGTGATTCGTTCCGCAGGTTATGAAGCCCGTCTGGTGGCAGTAGATGCAGACCATGTAGCCGTCTCCCAGGGCATCGGGCACCTTCGACGGATCGCACAGGCCGCATTTCGCGCTGCCATTACAGATGACGCAGGGCATGTAGCAGTCCGCCCCATGGACGTGCTGAGGCAGCCCTCCGATGAAGAGCATCAGTATTAATAAAGATATGAGTATCCTTGGTCTTTTCATTTGCACTCTCCGCAGTCCGCTGCTCCGGGCAGGAACCCTATGAATAAATTATAAAAATTCCTGACAGATTTGACAACTGCTTTATGGCGGGGCTTTCTTCTGTACAATTATATGGACTGTATGATATACTTTTAAAGTAGAACGTACCGAAAATGATGGAGGAAAGTGCGATGATAACTAACAAGGCTGCCAGCAGCTGCGTTCTGAAGGTGCTGGAGGAATACTCGGACGACAAGCACATCATGAGCACCAAGGAGCTGCACGATGCTCTGCTGAGGGACTATGGGCTGGATCTGGACCGCCGCACCATATATTCGGCAGTGGAGACCCTGCAGGATCTGGGCTACGACATCTCGGACTTCTCCGAGAACCGGGAGGGCTATTATCTGAGGGAAAGGCTTCTTGACAGCGCCCAGCTGAGGCTTCTTATAGATGCGGTCAATTCCTTTGGCTATATCTCCAGGAGCCAGACACGGGAGCTTGCGGAACGGCTCACCAGCACCCTTTCTGTGTACGAGAGGCGCCGCTTCAGCTACGCCAACATCATAAGCGCGGATAAGAAGACCCTGAATCCCCAGGTCTTCCTGAACATAGAGATACTGGATGAGGCCATCAATTCCAGAAACAAGGTGTCCTTCACCTATATGGAGTACGGTTTGGATAAGAAGCTCCACCCCCGCAGGGAGAAAAAGTATGTGGCCAGTCCCTACGCCATGATCTGCGAGAACGAGCGCTACTATCTGGTGCTGATCTCAGAGGGCCACACGGATGCCAGCTTCTACCGCATAGACATGATGCAGGACATAGAGGTGCTGGAGGAGAAGGTGACCATAGGAAAGCGGGAGGCGGGGCTTGACAGCATCCCCCGGGTGGTATATGCCCACAGCGGTCAGCCTGAGATGATAAAGATAAGAGGGGACATGACGGCTCTTCGCCACGTCATCGATGAATTCGGACAGGACACCATAATCCAGCCCGACGGCGACGGCTTCATAGCCAGCTTCAGGGCTGCTCCTGCGGGCATGGTCTACTGGGCTCTTCAATACATGCAGCACATAGAGGTCCTGGCGCCCCAGAGCCTGAGGGATGCCATAAAAAAGGCCATCAGCGAAAGCCATTACCTGTAGGCTCCTTTCATAAAATCCAACGCAAATAAAAACTGCAGCACCTTTTGGATGCTGCAGCTTTTTACTTTTTTTGACCCGGGTCATGAGCCCGGGCGCATCACAGTTGGTATCCTGTAAGGATTACTTTACTTCTGCGATTGCTTCGATCTCTACGACGGCACCGCCGGGGAGCTGCTTAACAGCGAAGCAGCTTCTTGCAGGGGATCCTGTGAAATACTCTGCATATACTGCGTTGAATGCTGCGAAATCTGCGATATCGGAAAGGAAGCAGGTGGTCTTTACAACCAGTTCTGCGCTGGAGCCGCCAGCCTCTACCAGTTCCTTAACCTTTTTGCAAGCCATGTGGGCTGCCTCAGTGATCTCGCCCATTCCAGTCTGACCGGAAACGAAAACGAAACCGTTAGCCTTGATTGCAGGTGTATAGGGTCCGATGGGAGCGGGACCGCCGGGGATAATTATTTTTTCCATGTATGTACCTCCTGAATTTATATACTCAGAAGCGCCGCTTAAAAGCGTTGCTTCCTTCAGTAAATCTGACACTAAAATGTTACCCAAAAAATGCCCTGATGTCAATTGAAGATTTGCGATGAGAGGGCAATACTTCAGCGAAAAGCTAAGCGTTTTCCTTTATCAGCGTCTTGTAGAAATCCACCGCGCCGGGCAGGCTGTAAAGGTCCAGGTTCTCGTTCAGTCCGTGCATGCCCTTCATCTGGTCCTTGCCGTAGACCACGGGGGAGAAGCGTATGCAGGCATCGCAGATCTCCTGGTAGAAGCGGGCATCGGTGCCGCCGGTCATCACGTAGGGGCAGGTGGGGAGCTTGGGGAAGACCTCTCCGATGACCCTTTCCACCATGTGATAGGCGTCGGAATGGATGTTCACCGGCGGGCAGAAATCGTTGCTGTTTGGCATCTCCTGCACCTCCAGATCGTACTTGGCTGCGACCCTTCTGATTACCTCGTTGCTCTCCTTCATGCCCTGGTGGGGGATGTAGCGCAGATTGATGTTGAGGGTGGCCTCCTGAGGCATTACATTGTGACCGTCGGAGCCGGACTGCATGGTGAAGGCTGTGGTGGTCCGAAGCAGGGCTGCTCCCTGGCTGGAGATGGATGGCATCAGCCTGCACAGCAGGGACTTGAAGAGCCACATGTTACCGAAAAGGAATCTGTAGAGGAAGGTGCCGTAGGGCGCCAGGGTCCTGAACATGGCTTCGACTTCGGGCTCGAAGGACACGACCATGGGATTGTGGTCGTCGATCTCGGCTATGAACTTGCCCAGCCTTGCGATGGGGGAGTTCTTGGGAGGATAGCTGGAGTGGCCGCCATTGGAGCGGGCTATGATCTTAAGATTTCCCATGCCCTTTTCCAGCACGCCTATCATGGCGTAGTAGCCGTCGAAGCCTGCAATGGGTGTGTCCACTATGGCGCCGCCCTCGTCGCAGACGATGTAGGGCCTGACGCCTCTTCGTTTTAGCTCTGCCACCAGCTTCGGACAGCCGTCACCGCCCACCTCCTCCGTGCAGGAGGAGCTCAGATAGACGTCCTGCTCGGGCACCCAGCCCTCCTTAAGCAGCTCCTCGGCTGCCTGGAAGAAGGCCATCACGGAGCACTTGGTGTCCGCGCTGCCCCGGCCCCAGACCTTGCCGTCCGCGATGTCTCCGGAGTAGGGCTCGTGGAGCCATTCGCCTTCGGCGGGGACCACGTCCTGGTGGCCCATCAAAACCGCAGGCCGCTCGCTGCTCTTTCCCTTCCAGTAAAACAGCAGGTTGCCGTCGATCTCGGTCTTTTCCAGCTTTTCGTGTACCAGGGGGAAGAGCCCCTCCAGCACCTTGTGGAATTTCAGGAACTTCTCCCTCTGGTCCACTCCCGGCACCGATACGGTCTCGACCCGGACCATCTCCGAAAGCTTCTGTCCGTAGGCCAGCTCCCGGTCCTTGTCGATCTTTGGCTGCCACTCGGACTTTTTCACCGGGGTCAGCAGGGTCCTGACCAGGGCTATAAGAAGAAGCAGCACCAGCAGTCCAAGGATACCCAGCAATATTTTAAGAATGATCATATCCATAGCACCTTTCTGTGACGATGGGGTTTATGACAGGAAGTTTTTCAGCTCCTGCATGGAGCCGGGCGCAGGGGTCCGCAGCGCGAACTCCCTCAGGGCTGCCAGCAGGGTGGGGTCCTTTACCGAAAGCAGGACGCCGGGCTTCTCAGGCGAGATGATCAGTGCATGGCTGCTTTTGATGTAAAACAGCACGCTCTGAGGCTGGAACTCCGCGCAGAGCAGCTCCGAATCCTCCCCCATGAATTCCGCGGCAGCCTCCATAAAGCCGGGGCTTTTGCTGCCGGTAAATACCTGCATCAGGGGTTTTGAGATCTGCAGAAGGCCGTTGAACTGCTCCTCCAGAAGCTGCAGCATATCCCTGTCATAGGTGTAGACCGTGTAGGCGCTTTGAATGCCGCTTACCGTGTAGCCGCCGAAGGCTGCCTCCCGTCCCTGTATGATGAACCTTGTCTGATGGAACAGCCCGTCCCTTATTCTGGGGCAGTACCAGGGCTCTATGCTGCCGGTAAGGTACAGGGGTATCCAGCCGGCCAGCGCATCCATCAGCTCTCCCAGGTTTCTTGACATGTTGTGTATCATCCTGATGCGATTCCCTTTAGTCAGGTTCTGCATCATAAGACCTGCCCACTTTCTGAAATACTCGGGGTCCTCCGTCATCCAGCTCATATCCTCGTCTGAATAGAGCAGCAGGGTGACGGGCTCGTCCGAGCCGGCTGCTGACGTCAGCAGCCTTTCAGCCGCCTGACGCTTACCTTCGTTTCCGTAGTAGAAAAATCCGCGGGCGTCAGCGCTGCCGGATTGGCAGAAGGCTGTACCCTGGTGACTGCTGGCTGAGGGGTGGCCGGTTTCCGTGTCCTCCTCCTCCAGCCACGCTGCGATGAGCGCTGCCTGAGCCCCTGTATCCAAAGGCCAGCTTTCGCCCGGGCATATCATGTCCTCCGCGCCCTTGATCTGAAAGGGCTCCCTTATCCTTCTGGCGAAGAATTCCGCTGCCGGCGCGATGAAGGATTTCTGCCTGGGCAGGCCTCTTTCACCGTTTCTTATGCGGCTTATGTGGGAGCTGTCAAAATTCAGCGCCTTGGCCAGAACGTTGTTTCTGGTGGAGGTGAGATTCATAAGATAGTCCAGTTTTTTTCCTATGTAAAAGGGCATATTATCTCCTGTCCCCGGCCCTCCGGCATCCTTCGGGCCGCCTTCACATACATGAATATCATATATATTAATATTAATGTCATAATGGAAATTTGTCAATAAAAATGACAGTTAATCAGTCAATGACAAATGCCTTTGCCCGCTTTTTCGCATTATCCCGCTATTGTAAAATGTAATTGGCATAATATATTCTGCCGGCGGAGATCCTCTGCCGGAGTTCAGGAATTTAAGGAGGAATACAAAATGTTAAGGAGGTTTGTCAGCTTTCTGCTGATCCTTACGCTGTGCTTCGGCTTGATGCCTATGCACGCATTTGCGGATCCTGTCGGCACGGTTGACGGCGAACCGATCTATCTCGAAGGCGTCAGCATCAGCGGTACGGCATTCGACGGCCGCGCCGTGATGATAAACGCGGGATCGATCTACGAACATGTCGCCGAAGACGAGACCGAGCTGATACAGCAGTTCTTCTACATGGACGACAATGCCCATGAGACAGCTCACCGCATCACCATCTGGACGCTCTACAATGAGCTGGATCCCTCAGGCATCAGCCTGAGCGGCGCCGTAAACACGGCGGGCAACTTCACCGCTCAGGATGCTGTTCTGAGCACCCTGCACGAGGGTGAGGTCTACCACCTGTATCAGGCACCGGTCATGATAGATGAGGGCGGCGGAGATGCCGAGATACTCTACAAGGGCGCCGTGGTCGGCAAGCTGGTGCTGGTGCCCGGAGGCTATCAGGATACCTACATCGGCGAGACCATCATCACGGCTGAGGATGCAAACGGAGTGCTCACACTGGAATTCTCCGGATACAACATCCCTCAGGATCCTGTGGTCACTTTCGGCGATGTGGAATACGACAGCGACGACAATCCTGTGATCAACGAGCTCTGGGAAGCCAAAGGACCTGCCACAGCGAACAGCCTCGGTGTCTACACCGCATATCTGGTGCCGAAGTCAGATGAATCGAAGCAGGCACCCTGGCAGACCATGTTCATCAACGGCGAAACGGCCCATATTTTCGGAGACATGGCGGCCCAGATCCCCCAGATGAACCCCATCAACGGTGAAGGGGGCAGCGAGATCATCGTGGAGGCGCTTCCGCCCGTTGTCAGCGGACCCGGAAACATCACAAGCCCCACCATCACCTATACCATCACCCCGAACGATTATCCTCAGATGCGTTCGAAGCTGGACGGCGGCGAATGGTCCGGCTGGGAGACCACTGCCAGCAAGACATTCACCCTGACCACAGGGGACTACGGTCTGCACACCGCGGACTTTGAGTTCGGCCCCGAGGACGGAGAGATCATAAGCCGCTCCTACAGCTTCACATATACAAACGCCACCCAGGCGGAAGCCCCGGAGGCGGTGTTCCTGAAGGACAACAACTCCGGCGGACACAAGAAGCTGGTGGCTTCAGGCGGAGCCTACAGCCTCACGGCCGGAGCCGAGTATCTTCCCGCAGCGGTCTACGGCAGCGCAGATGACGAAGCCGCAGCTCTGGAGGCCATAGTTTACTGCGGAAGCAGCAGCGAAGAGCTGGGAAGCTTCGGCGGATCCGACGTGACCATGCTGGACATGGTAAGGCTCTCCGGCACCAACAGCTATGAGGCGGCGGTTCCCTTTACCGCGGAGACCGGGAATTACCGCATAGGCGTGCGCGTAAAGCAGGGCGAGTACGACGCTTCTGCAGGCAAGGTGACCGAGATCATGGCTACCGGATATGTCCAGCCCCAGATCTACAGCTCCACAGATCCCTGGTACAGCAAACGCGGCTATGACTCGAACAGCGACAAATACAACATCTACAGAGATACGGTCATAAGCGGATCTTTCTCCGGAACCAGCGGAAATGGCTACAGGGGCAGCATGGTCCTTTACTGGAAGGATCTTTCCGGAGCGGAGCAGACCTCCGAACAGGAAATGGAGTGCACCAACACCTGGATGGGCTGGTACAAAGGCTCCATGGGCATCCCTGAGAATGCTGCGTCCGTCACGAAGATCAGCTACAGGCTGGAGCTGGTTTCCGATCCGGATCAGTACACGGAGATCCCCTTTGACCTGAACAACCACAGGCTCATGAGCATCGTCACCCTGACCGGCATCCCCGCAAACTATGAGGGATCCACCCTGATTATCTACAGGGACAACGATGACGGGACGCAAACCTCCCTGAAATGGATCAGGCTATGGGGTGAGCCCACCGAAAAATTCGAAGACCTTCCCCCCGGAAATTACAGCTACAAAGTAAGAGGCTACAGCAGCGAAATAACCAGCGGCACCTTCACTATCCCTGAAAACGCCGGAACTTTTGCTGTTCCCATCGAGGCCAGAGCCATAGCGGATCTGACTCTGAATGTGAACCATACCTCCAGCGATTTTTATTACCTGAACTACCGCGTATTCTACGGACCCGGCGATTCCGACTACACCCCGGGATATGTTGTTCCGGACAGCAGCGGCAAGGCCACCCTCAGCCAGGTCCAGGTATTTCAGGCTGATGGCACTACCCCCACAAGGATCGAGTTCTGTCTGTCATGCAACGGCTATCAGGAGATAGCCGGAGCAGGAGTGGACAAATACGGAATACTCAGCTACACCATGGCGGAGGACGAAAACAGCCTCTCCTTCACCGTAAGAGATTACCTGACCCACGATCTGACCGGAAAGGTCCTCAATCCTCTCGGAAAGCCCCCCACTGACGGTTCTTTGCATTACTCAATGAAGAGAGAGATCGGCTGGCCTGTGGAAAAGAAGGACGAGAATGGCAACGTGATCGGTACAGAGCGGCCGGTCGAAACCGACTATGGCTGGGCCGACCCCGGTTCGGACGGCTCATATCAGATCCAGGGCCTTTGGACTGACGGGAAAGTGGAGGTGTCGCTCCTCCGTTATTCGGGCTCCTGGTACGGCACTCCCGCCTACAAGGATGTCAGATTCGTTCCGACCTCAGACGAGACTGTCCACAACATACAGCTTGAATATGCAGACTATGGCTCCATAACCGTGGACCTTGCTCTGCTGCGCAAGGACGATGACGGCAATGATGTGGAGGTCGAGGGCGACTACAGCATGCTCCAGGCCCCGGAGATCTGGACCGATAACGGCTGGCAGCTGAACTGGCACGGCGGAGAAAACGGCGTCTATTATCTGAGCGATGACCGCGTAAAGCCGGGAGACAAGGTCGAGATCAGATTCAGAAGCATGGCTGCCGGAATGGTCGAAGGCTGCGGATACGGTCTGTATCCCTATCCGGGAGAAAGTGATTTCGTATACAGCGCTTACGTGGGACAGTCCGTAGTGCTGGATGCAGAGGGCAGCGGAAATGCCAGATTCCTGGTAAAGGAACTGGGTACCATAAGTGCCAGCCCGGCGCCGAACACGCCCATAACAACAGAGGAGCTCCTCGCCATGGAGGACATGGAGGAAAGGGCAGACGCCCTTGCCGCCGCCACCAGATACGAGGGCTACATGTTCGTATACAACAGAGGCACATCGGAGCTCGTATGGCATGGCAAGGGCATGGGCGAGCTCCGGTCCGAGGGACTTTCGGACGGAAACTATACCGTGCTCACATTCTATCTGGATACCCAGGACGAGCATTACGAGGAATACAAGCTCGGTCTGAGTGATGCGAGCCTGCTGCTCAAGAGGTCAAAGGCAGCTTTCTCCAAGTGCATGACGAATAACGTTACGGTCGAAAGCCGCACCCACATAGAAATAACGGATAAACTTTCCCAGCCCGCCGGAGCTGAACTCTGCGGCGGCCTTACCCTCGGCGTTACCACCGCTGTTCTGCCCGATTACCCGGGCTGGGTACAGGTGAAGATAAACATCATCAAGCGCGCGGACAACATCCGCATAAGCAAGATATCCGTCAACAACAAGCCCGCTGCGTACGGAAGCGTACTGGATGCGGCCTACGTGGACGGGGAAGCTGTGCCTGTGGAATACGACGACAACTCTTTCCGCTTCGCAAAGAAGATCGACACCAGATATGTGGATCATCAGGAAGGCAATGAATATCTGATGTTCTTCACCCACGCCGGCACCGATGTGGATGAGAACGGCAAGCCTGTAGCCAAGGCGAACATACAGATCAACTACGACTTCTTCCAGAACTGGGCTCCCGAGGCGAATACCTACATACCCAGCAGCAGCGGCGGCTCAATGTCTTCGTACGCAGTAGCCTGGAGACAGTCATACTACGCCTACGGCTCGAATGCCACCTACGACGAGCTGGAGATCTCCGTACCTCTGGATCCCTTCGACATAGACGTGCCCGCCACGCCGGTATTCGATCCTCTGTATGAGGAGAGAGCCGACTTTGGCTACATCAACACCTATGTCTACGGCATGCCAGGAGACCATGTCACGGTCTATGACGGAGACCGCAAGGCGGGCGAACTGGTGCTGAGGCAGCCCCGAGAAGCCGTACGCTTCCGCGTCAGCGATCCCCAGTACTACGGCCTGCACAAGATAAGGGCCAGCAGGACCCTGGCAGACGGCACGGAGGAATACACCGAGACCAAGCCCGTCATGCTGATCAACCGCGCCCACACCATCTATACTGCGGACCTCTTCTGGGCCCACAGAAACGACACCCGCCTGGAGGAGTGGAGCTTCCACGAGCTGGAGGACATGGGCAATGTCACCTTCCGCTACTATCCCTCCAAGGCGAGCATCATCAAGTTCAGACTCTACAACGCCAAGGAAGGGGATCTTGAAAACGTCCGCTTCGTAAAGGTCTACAAAGGAGTGGAGACCTCCTTCAGATGCACATTCCAGGCGTCCGGCGTGGATCCCGAATCCGGCCGCAACTGGTGCGAATACATGGTGGATCCGGAGGAATCCTTCGCATATCTGGGACAGCAGTCCAGCGGAAGCGGCGGCGGAAGCAGATGGAACGGCAGCTACTACGTGGCTGCGGCATATACGCCTCCCATCCTGAACGAGATCGGCTCATATGCACAGAAGAACGGATACGCCCTGGTGGGACTCAGCTACTTCGACGACTTCTACGTTGACTACGAGCTGGTCACCACCGTTGACGAGGATGCCTCCGAAGAAGAGATAGCAGTGGCAGCCATCGAAAGCTACGCAAAGGCATCCGCCATCGAGACCCCGGACCTGAACGACCTGACCACAGCGGACATTTCCGGCGAAGATCTGGCTGACAAGGCCAAAGAAGCTCTGCCCGCAGTATTCAGAGACGGCTACGCGGACGACAGCACCAAGACCGAATACAGTGCAACGGCTGATACCTTCGAATACAGCATAGAAAACGGCACCTCCGGCATGAGCAGCAGGACCGACGCCAGCGACACCGCAAGCTACGATCCTTCCGCCATCCAGACCCGGATGGACGAAGAGCTGGCATCGCAGTATGCCATCGGCTACGACAACTCCGTCGTGGATCCGGACACCGGACGCACCGGTACAAGGACTATAGTCTGGACCAAGTACGACACCCTTCAGGGCACGATATACACCAGAAGTGAATTCCTCGACTGGTCCGACTACGACGCAAACGGCGAGCTGGCCACAGGCGGCAAGTACGACGTGGATGTTATCCAGGAGGTCTACGCTCCCGCAGCCGTTCTTGAAGCACTGGACAGCGGCACTACGGTGGAGCAGGCGGCAGAAAACCTGCAGGCCAAAGCCTTCAGAAACTCCGTCACCGCATCCGTCAAGGGCAGATCCCTGAGCAAGGCCACCGCCAAGCTGGGCGATAACCAGGCCGTGGACGACGGCATGGGCCGCATCGGCATCGTCAGCAACATCCACGGCGCAGCCGACATCTATCAGGACTTCAAGCTGACAGGACTCACCGGCGAGGCCGCCGACAAGGCCCGCTTCATGTCCGACAAGTTCAACAAGGGCATGGCGGTCATCGGCGCAGCCAACACCATGTACGACATCGCAAAGGGCGTGCAGGGCAAGAATCCCGAGGCTCTGTTCAACGCGCTGAACGCTCTTGACATGAGCGACGGCGAGAGCCGCAAGGCCAGACAGAACCTGATGAACGAGATCATCTCCTACGAGGAAGGCCGTACACGCAAGTACCTGACCGACAGCATCGCAAACGGCGGCACCACCATCGCGGGCAACTGCGATCCCACAAAGGCTGTCAAAATCGGCCTCCTGATCGGCGGCATCACCTACAACGAGATAGGCAAGCACACCCAGGAATACATCGATATGGAATTCGATCAGATCATGAGGTCCATCCTGATCGAGTACCAGAGACAGGAGCAGAGGGACACCAAGCTCCGCATAGAGCTGGAGAAGGAGCTCTACAAGAAATTCGAGAAGCTGGCTGATTTCTACGGCTGGAAGGATGGCTTCGACGATCCCGACGATCCCGAGCACAAGCCTCTCACCAGAAAGCAGCGCATCATCCGCGAGGTGGAAAAGGAGCTGAACAGGCGCTTCAACAAGGAGCCCATCCCCCGCTTCAACATGAGGGAGAAGTTCCCGAAGATCAGGCTCAACATCGACCCGTCCGGTTATGTCTACGAGGGCTTCCCTGAAGACAGAGTGGCCGGCATCACCGCGACTCTGTACGAGAATACCGGCGGAGCTTCCTACACCAAGTGGGAGGACACTAACTCCGTAGTCGAGGAGCGTCAGCCCAACCCGCAGACCACTGCAGCCATCAACGAGGTCAAGCCTGATGAGGGCGGCCGCTACGGCTGGATGACCCCCTACGGCACCTAC